>Ga0172371_10000579_pt1 | contig 57211 bp, 47 predicted proteins | sample Lak12m_FD_114543 | JGI IMG/M metagenome (GOLD analysis project Ga0172371, IMG submission 114543) | Freshwater microbial communities from Kabuno Bay, South-Kivu, Congo - kab_022012_12m | ecosystem: Environmental > Aquatic > Freshwater > Lake | place: Democratic Republic of the Congo: South-Kivu... | reverse complement strand
CGGTCAACACTCCGTGGCTGCGCCTCGGAGATCTGAGGTAAAGAGCGCATCGATGCGCCATAATTTGGAGGGGAGACTCATCTCCCCTCCAATCCACCCCATAGGCTGACCCACACCGGTTGGTGCGCCGAGAGGACTTTCATGAGAGCTTTCAATATATCGGCGGCTCCCGCTGGTCGCCGACTATTGTCTCCACGTGAAGGTTCCGAATTGCTCCGGGTCCATCACCTCTTCAGGGAGCGATACGCCAAAGACCGCGTGATCCTGGGTGACCTCAATGCGAGTATCTTTCCCTGGGATCGTTATGACCTCTTGCCGGGGAAATTCCTTGCCCTTCTCGGTCTTGAAGAATTTCACCACGGTAAACGTCCGGATCACCTTGCCCTTGCCGTCGACCTGCTGGGACTTCGTGATGAGGAAATCCTTCTTGCTGACCCAGACGTCCCTCACTCCTTTGCCTTCGGGTCCTTGAATGCTAATCTTGTAGCAATCCCGGCCGTCGACCACTTCGTCCCCCACGACGGTCGCCACTTCACCCTTCTTCGGGACAAAACCGTGAATGTCCTCGGCACTCAACCCGGTGCCCCCCACGTCCGCGGACGGGTCGTCCACAGCCAGGGAAACCGTCTTGCCTGTGGCAGGGAGAAACATGAAGGCCTTGGGGTCCTTCTCCGGCTGCACCTCGATCAGAAAACGGAGCCCCTTGGACTCTTCGGGCTCGTCGAACTCCAGGAAGAACGTGGCAAAATCCGGCGACGCCTTGCCCATGAGCCAGATCACGTTGTTGGACACGAGCTTCTTCCCTTTGAAGGTCTTGGCTGTCAGGGCAATTCGGAAGGTGTCGCCAAGGCTTTCTTTGGCCACGCGGTCGAGGATCTCTTTGGCGGTCATGGCCTGAAGATCTACCGGGGAGGCGAGGAACAAAAAGCCGATGAGCAAGAGGGATGCGTACTTGAACTGAGAGGTCATGATTTTGCAAGCCATAGGATTCCTTGAACGTGACATGGTTGGCAGTCGGTCTGCCTTCCGTGTCATATGAGCATGTAGCTCCTGTTTCCGAGAAATAACCATACGGTTGAGCCATAATAGCACAAAACTATTAGGGGATGCAAGCACTATGCATCACCCGCGACCCCGCCCAACCGCACAGCCGGGACCGTCACCGACCCTGGGGCCGAAGCCATCTCTCTGGTCGCACTGGTCGCAAGAACAAGCATCAGCGTGGCGCAAAGGGTAAAGGGGCGCCGGAACTATATCATAGAGCCGCGCCGCGAGGCAACGGGGAGATTTTGTTGCCGGCCCACGGTCCTGTTTGACGCAATTTTTCGGGGCTGCTATATATGATTCCGGTAAAACTCCGATGGGAGTGGTTTCATGAAGGCAAGCTGGTGTGCGACGATGTTTCTGGCGCTTGGCCTGGCCATGCCGTTGAGTGCGGCCGCGCAGTGGCCGCTGGGCCGGGATGCGCCGCCGATGCCGACGAAAGAGCAGGGGGCAAACGTCCTCGTTTCGGGTGCGGGCAGATTCCAGATCTTTGTCTCTCCGAACATCAAGGGTCACTCCTTCATGCTCGATACCGACACCGGTAGGGTGTGGATCATGAAAAAGGACGCGACCACCGGCGAATTCTCGTTGCAGAGAATCACCGTCGAACAGGTGGACGGTCAGAAGGCTGGACGTTCGGGCGCCGACAAGACCAAGGGTGAAGGGAAAAAGACCCCCGAACAGGAGTGAGGCGTACGGGCGAAACCAATTGGAACGTTCACTGAGGACGGCCGAGAGGACCCGCGCTGATGTTGCGGACTTCATTAGCGAACGGCTAAGTCAGGATTTCCTATATGCGGTGACGAATCAAGAGACCCCACCCCAACCCTCCCTTGCAACGGGGGGATCAGAGGAGGGCGCGGGGTCGGAATCCGCGACCGTATTTACGAAATCCTGTACTAAGCTGTAGTCGTGGGGCGCCCCCTCGTTTTCAAAACTTTCATACGAACAGAGGCTTGAGATGAAGAAAGTCGCATACAGAGTTGCGGTGGTCGGCGCAACGGGCGCGGTGGGCAACATGATGATCCGGGTTCTCGAAGCCCGGTCCTTCCCGGTGAGCGAGATCCTTTTGCTGGCTTCAGAGCGGTCCAAGGGGAGGGCACTCACCTTCAGGGGTAAGGAGTATCCGGTCGAGGAGCTCACTGAATCCTCGTTCGAAGGCGTGGACATCGGACTCTTTTCCGCGGGCGGTTCAATCAGCGCGAAGTTTGCACCCATAGCCGCGCGAGCGGGCTGCGTCGTGATCGACAACACTGCGCATTTTCGCATGGACCCCGAGGTCCCTCTCGTCGTGCCCGAAGTGAATCCCGAGGCCATTGCCGGGTACACGACGAAGAACATCATCGCGAACCCCAACTGCTCGACCATCCAAATGGTGGTGGCATTGAAACCGCTTCACGATGCCGCAATCATCCGGCGCGTCGTGGTCTCGACGTACCAGAGCGTTTCGGGAACCGGCAAGGACGCCATCGAGGAAATGCTCAACCAGTCGAGAGAAATGGCCACGTCGATCCAGTGGACCAAGGAGGACGGGCTGGACAAACTTTGGGCGGGGCTCGTTCCTCACCGGATCATGGCCCCGAAGGTCTATCCGCACAGAATAGCCTTTGAGTGCTTACCACAGATCGACGTCTTCCTCGATAACGACTACACCAAGGAAGAAATGAAGATGGTCTGGGAGACCGGAAAGATTCTGGACCCGGCCATTCGTCTTACCGCGACGACGGTGCGGGTTCCCACCTTTTTCGGACACTCCGAGTCGGTGAACGTGGAAACGGAACGGAAACTGACCGCGAATCAAGCAAGGGAACTGCTGTCCCGGGCGCCGGGCGTGAAGGTGCTCGATAATCCCGCGCGGAAAGAGTATCCGTTGACTGCGCTCGCTTGCGGCGAGGATTTCACGTTCGTGGGACGCATCCGTGAAGACGAATCCATTGACAACGGCCTGAATCTTTGGATCGTGTCGGACAATATCCTCAAGGGAGCGGCTCTGAACGCGGTCCAGATTGCACAGATTCTCATCGACCGATACCTGTGACCGAAAGGCATGGTTCAGCGAAAGGAGTCAGGATGAGTGGAAAGCGGGAAGCAGTGATCGTGAGCGCCTGTCGTACGCCTCTGGGAGCCTTCAATGGCACACTGAGCGCTCTGGGCGCCACCAAAATGGGCGGTCTTGCCATTGGGGAAGCTGTGAGGAGGGCCGGCATCGACAAGACCGCGGTGGACGAGGTCATCATGGGACAGGTGCTCCCGTGCGGGTACGGCCAGAATCCGGCGCGTCAGGCTTCGCTTCAGGCGGGGCTTCCCTTTGAAACCCAATGCTTCACGATAAACAAGGTCTGCGGTTCAGGGCTCAAGGCTGTAATGCTGGCCGCTCAGGCCATTCAGACGGGAGACGCGGACGTCGTCGTAGCCGGCGGCATGGAAAGCATGACCAATGCCCCGTACTACCTGGAAAAGGCCCGATCCGGATACCGCATGGGTGACGGCGCCCTGGTGGACCACATGGTTCATGACGGTCTCTGGGACATCGTCAACGACTTCCACATGGGGATCAGCAACGATCTGTGCAGCGAGAAGTACCACGTGTCCCGCGAAGACCAGGACCGTTATGCAGCGCTCAGTTATGAGCGGTCTCTTCAATCGATCGGGGAGGGCCGATTCAAGGAAGAGATCTTTCCGGTGATGATCCCGCAGAGAAAGGGAGATCCCCGCGTTTTCGACACCGACGAGTGCCCTCGGGAAACTTCCTACGAGATGCTGAGCAAGATGAAGCCCGCGTTTCAGAAAGAGGGAGTCGCCACGGCCGGAAATGCCTCGGTCATATCGGACGGAGCGTCGGCAATCTGCGTGATGGCCGAAGAGCGGGCACGGGAGCTCGGCCTCGAGGTCCTTGCCCGGATCGGGGCCCAGGGAAGCGCGGGGCTGGACATGAGGTACGTGCTTATGGCTCCGATTCTTTCCATTCCCAAGGTGGCGAAGAAGGAAGGGATCGACTATCGATCCATCGATCTCATGGAGGTCAATGAGGCGTTCTCGGGGTCAACGGTCGGCGTGATTCGTGAATTGGGATTGGATCAGGACCGCTGCAACGTCAACGGCGGCTCGGTTGCGCTTGGACACCCGATCGGAGCCAGCGGCGCGCGAGTGTTGACCACGCTCGTTTACGCTCTCAAGAGCCGGAATAGGAAGACCGGAATGGCTTCCCTCTGCCTGGGAGGCGGCGAAGCGGTTTCGCTCTTCATCGATCGATGACGGGAGTGGGTGAGGAAAACGCGCGGGGGAGAGACTTTTCTTGCTCAAAATCCCCCCTTTCCCCTCGGGCGTTGACACAGGGGGAAGCGGTCGGCGGTCTTGGTCTGACGTTCACCGACGATTTCCCTGTGATGCAACAAGGTTACGGGCAGGGACGGCGGCCTCTACCGGTGGGTTAAGCGGGAATGCCGTGAAGTTTGCGCCCATGCCCCAGCGCCCGGCCGGACAGGCGAAGTTGACTCCGGCGCATTCGGTTGAAAGAGGACACAATGTTGATCGAGCACAATCCCAGATCATTTCTCACGGGTGACGATCCGTTCCTCCCGTGCCGCGTCGTGGATGCCTCCCAAGGGCATTTCTGCGGGGAGATTTCGTTCGAGCCGCGACACGAGGGTTTCATCGGCATACCCCACGGTGGGTTGCCAATGGGGTTGTGCCTGGACGCGTGGCGCCGGTCGGACCGGTTTACGTACCCGGTTCAGGTGCGATTTCGATTTGGCGGTTCAGGGATGACCATTGGCGCGTCGGCCACATTTGTCGCCGAATATGCGGCCGATGACGGGAATCCGCGATTGCTGGCCCGATTGACCAAAGAAGGAGACAAGACCCCGTACCTGAGGGCCGAAATCGTCCCGGCAACCGCACCGGTGGGCCAGGACTGGATGACCGGTCCTCCGGCCAAGGATTTTCGAGAGCTTCCCTATTATCGCAATTGTTTCGTGTGCGGACACCATCGAGCGGTCACCGGGCTGCAACGTCGGTTTCGGGTGCACGAATCCAACGGAGCCACGATCATCACGGTCCCCTGGGGGAGTGAAACCGGAGATCGTGACCGGGCGGCTCATTTCCTCATCGGGAAGAACGAGTTGCACCCCGCGGTGCTCGTGTCGATCTTTGACGAGAACACCGCGTGGGCGGGCTTCATGGAAACGAGATCCGCGGGCCTGTCCGTCAGGTTGGAGCTGACCCTGCTGCGGCCTGTCGCGGCAGACGAGCCGTTACTCTTCGTCGGCCGGCCGGCGGGAATACGCGGAAACCCCCGCGCTCCGCGCTTCTTTCTCGCAGAGGGAACGATCTACTCCGTCACCGATCCCGGCAATCCGGAGGTCGTGGCCTACGGCAAGGGTGAATGGATTGTCATGGACCTGTACACGGCTCAGATCAAGAAGAACCTCCTGCCGACAGAGGATTGGGCCTGGATATTTGGATGAGTAGCCGGCCCGCGGGACCGATCCGCCGAAACCGTGAATGGAGCGGGCATCGGTACTTCGCTATTCGTGGTTGGTATAACGAGCTTTTCGAGGTGGACCAGTGACCCAAAACGTGATTGACGGTATCCGATGGATACCGGGACGAGATAAATTCCTGCCCGACTCGCATGTCTATGTGATCGGCCCCTCGGGCGGGGACGACTTCACCCTGGTGGATTGCGGACTCATGGAGATGGGGTCGTACAAATTGGGCGAGCTGGAAGCCCTGGGCATTCCGCTGAATCACGTTCGCCGTATCATCATGACCCACACCCACATAGACCATATCGGGTGTCTGCCGGAGATTCTGGAAGCCATTCCGGACGCGGAGGTCTGGGTCCATCGGGAGGAAGCCCTCTATCTGGAACGGGGTGACGACCGGATTGTCTTCGGGAACAAGGTGTTCGGGTCGATGATTCGTTCCCAGTACTCGCTGCCGCCGGACCTCTTCACTATCAAGGTACACCGGAAGCTCGAGGGAGGGGAAACGGTCTCATTGGGCGGATTCGCCTTCCGCATCCTGCACCTGCCCGGTCACAGCGTGGGGAGCATCGGCCTCTTCAACGAAGAGCACCGGCTCTTTATGTCAGGAGACACCATCTATGCGGACGGGGCTATTGGGCGCTATGATCTCCATTCTGCGGACCCCGCGGAAATGATGCGTTCCTTGGAAATCATAGCGGGCCTGAACGTGGATATCCTGCTGCCGTGCCACAACCGCATCGTCAAAGGAGGAGCCGCACCCATGGTTCAGAATACCGTGCTGCAATGGGGACCTCTGCTGGCAGGTTGAGCTCATAATGGCGCAAATGCCGTCGCGTATTGCGGGAAATTCCCGCATCCTACACGAATACGTCACCAGATTTGTGTCATGAAGCCTGAACGGAACAGCATCGACTCCAATTGCATTCCGCTGTCCGACCGGACAGGAAATCTCAGCAATAGTAAGAAGGAAGAACCCATGGGAGGAAGAACCGTTTCCGAGAAGATCATCGAAGCCCATCTCGTACACGGTACGCTTGAACCGGGCACGGAAATCGCCCTCCGGATCGACCATACCCTCCTCCAGGACGCGACCGGCACGATGGCGTTTCTCGAATTCATGGCCATGGGAGTACCTCGGGTCAAGGCCGAGCTCTCGGCGAGCTATGTGGACCATAATCTCCTGCAAGCCGACTTCAAGAACGCCGACGACCACCGGTTTCTGAGAACTGCGGCAGCGAAGTACGGCGTGATCTACAGCAAGCCGGGCAACGGCGTCTCGCACCAGGTCCACCTCGAGCGGTTCAGCATTCCGGGAAAGACGCTGCTGGGTTCGGACAGCCACACGCCCACCAACGCGGGGAGCTCCATGCTGGCCATAGGAGCCGGCGGCCTTGACGTCGCCATGGCCATGGCTGGCCATCCCTTCTATCTCCGAATGCCGCACATTGTAGGTGTCAGACTGACCGGAAGTCTCCAGCCGTGGGTTTCCGGAAAAGACGTTATCCTCGAAATGTTGCGCCGACTCACCGTCAAAGGTGGCGTCGGGAAAATTTACGAGTATTTCGGTCCGGGCGTTGAAGCGCTTTCCGCCACGGACCGGGCTACCATCGGCAATATGGGAACGGAGCTGGGCGCCACCAGCAGCATATTCCCTTCGGACCGTCGGACCCGTGAATTCCTCGAAAGCCAGGGCCGCGGGGATTCCTGGACGGAGATTCTCGCCGATCCGGATGCCTCTTATAGCGAGGTGATTGAAATCGACCTCAGCGGGCTCGAGCCCTTGATCGCGTGCCCGAGCTCTCCGGACAATGTCAGGAAGGTCGCCGAAGTGGAAGGCGTCGACGTGGCGCAGGTCATCATCGGATCGTCGGTGAATTCGTCATTCCGGGACCTTATGATCGCAGCGAAGGCGGTGGAAGGACGACACTGCCATCCCGACGTAAGCTTCGAGATCAATCCCGGCAGCCACCAGGTGCTCCTCAATGTGGCCGAAGCCGGTGGCGTGATGAATCTGATCCTGGCCGGAGCGCGTATTCATCAGTCCGGATGTCTCGGCTGCATCGGAATGGGACAGGCTCCGGCAACAGGCACGGTCTCCTTGCGGACGTTTCCGCGCAACTTCCCCGGGCGCAGCGGCACCATACCCGACCAGGTCTACCTCTGCTCGCCGGAAACCGCGGTGGCCGCGGCGATCTTCGGAAAGATCACCGACCCGCGGAAGCTCGGTGACTGCCCAACCGTCTCCAACCCCGCGAAATACGAAATCAATGACGAAAATCTTCTCTTTCCACCCGAGGATCCGGGCTCGGTTGAAATCCTCATGGGACCTAACATCAAGCCCTTTCCCTCGTTCGAAGCCGCGGGTGACACGATCGAGGGAACGGTGGTCCTCAAGGTGGGGGACAACATCACCACGGATCACATTATGCCGGCCGGCAGCAAAATTCTTCCACTGCGAAGCAACATTGAAGCCATCAGCCGGTATGTCTTCTGCAACGTCGACTCGGAGTTCGCTCCTCGGGCACTGGCCGCGGGCGACGGTTTCGTGGTGGGGGGCGAGAACTACGGGCAGGGATCGTCACGGGAACACGCAGCCATTGCGCCCAGATTTCTCGGAATCCGGGCGAAATTTGCAAAAAGCTTTGCGAGGATCCACAAGGCGAACCTCATCAACTTCGGAATTCTGCCGCTGACATTCGTCAACACCGCTGATTACGACGCGGTGAGCCAGGGAGACCGATTGCGGCTGTCGAAGATCAGGACGGGGATTGCAGAGGGGAGCGAAGAATTCACGGTAGAAATCCTCCCTGACGGGCCGAGAATCCCTGTGAGGCTGGACGCGACCGAGCGGGAACGGAACATCCTTCTCGCCGGCGGGTTGATAAACCTGGCCTCGCAGGATTGACGGTCAGCAGGCAAGTCCGCGGAAGACTTGGCTTGGCGTTGGACGGCATGAATCCGATGACGTATTGGGGTAAGATGCGGTGAGCGAAGCGAACCGCATCTGTCGAGAATCAACTTGGAACGATGCGGTTCCCTTAGGTCACCGCACCCTACAATGCTACAATTCCGTCTCCCCGCGGGCGACGGACCGAGGGCGAGGGTATCCGTGGCACGATTTCTCACAGTTTACGGCTTGTGAGCGCACTTCTTCGCAGCTCCACGACAAAGACCGCGGCGACACGGCATCGGTACCAATTCACGCTTTCGACGCTGAATGCTTGAGGGGGAATTAGGAGGCCTTGCGGGTCGGTCCCTTGTCGACCTTCCTGCGCACGAAGATCTCGTCCGGGTCCTTGCCCATTTCGGGCGCCAGGGTTCTTCCGTGATGAACCTGCAATTGATCCGAGCCCAATTCATTCACCAGCAGCGTCACCACGTAGCCCGCGTCCCAGTACAGATTGAGGAGCGGAGGATCATAGGAGAATCCGCCTTCACCGGCCTTTATCCACGCCTGCGTCTCGTCCCCGCGGAAGTTGGCCCGGAAGGTTCCGTCGCTCTTGAGAACCAGCTCCATGATTCTCTCTTTGGCCGGTCCGGAGACACCGTCAACCATTCTGGACTGGAGCACCCAGACGCCTACGAGACGGTTCGTTTCACCGGAGGGCTTTTCCGCCTTGGGCGCGGTGGACTGTCCGCTGCAGGAAACGAGGAGCAACGCGATCAGGGCAAGTGGCAGGATCGATGAAAAGTAGACTTTGCTGAAGGTTCTCATGGTGCCGTCGTGATGAGCCGGGGAGAAGATGAAACAAACGGGGCGATCATTCCCGTGGGTTTGATCGCCCCGACAAGGTCTCAGCTAAAGGTGGACCGACCGCGCTCGGATCGGTTGAATCCTAGTACCAGCCACTGGAGGAGCTGCTCGCAGGATAGTAGCCGCTGCTGGAGGAGCTGGCCGGCCAGTAGTAACCGCTGCTGCTGCTCGAAGAAGCGGGAACGCAGCAATAAGCATAGCCGCTGCTGGAAGAGCTGGCGGGCACGCAGCAATAGGTGCAGCATCTCGGCATGCAGCCGCTGCTGCTGCTCGAAGAAGCGGGCACACAGCAATAGGCATAGCCGCTGCTGGAAGAGCTGGCGGGATAGTAGCCGCTGGAGGAGCTGCTCGCAGGATAGTAGCCGCTGCTGGAGGAGCTAGAAGCTGCGCCGTAGGACGCAAAAGGCGCCCACGCGTAAAAACCCAGAGCGTAGGTTGCGAACAACATAACCATACCGACGACCGCAAGTGTCACTGCAAACCTTTTCATTAAATCGATACCTCCTCATGGAATAAAAATCCCATTTTTCTGTTTCCGAAACTCGAAAACAGTGTTTGCCCCTTTTTTAACGATACAAGGTTATACCTAATCGCTAACACGAATGGGGTACCTTGTCAACGTTTTTATTCCCAATCGTCACTATCTCCCCAAAAAAAGGCGGCCCGTCCTCAATCAAAAGGCGCTTGACTCACCCCGTTTCCATGGTAGGATTCTCCCAATCGCAAATTTTGTCAAGGAATTTTTCATGATGCTTCCAAAACCACTGCACGACCTGTTCGCGATTATCGGATCTCCCTTGCAGACACCCGGTTTCCGGCCCTCCGTGGAGCGCAGATACCCTGGACTCGATCACCCGATCGGATTGTGCCTCGGTGTCCTGCTGGTCCTTTTCGCGGCGGTTCCCGGCAAGACGATCTCCGGGGATGCTCCCTTGACCGGACACCGGATGACCCAGAGTCAAGAAGCCCCTTTTCTTCCGATGATCGACCGGATCGAGTCTCATCTCTCGGTTCCCCGGGAATCTGCGGTAGTCAGGCTTTTGGCCGCAAGTGGGGACGAGGCGGCGAGCTCACCCGCGGCGCGGGAGCAATCCGGCCGGCTGTCGCTCGGCGAACGGGTCAGACGAGCGGGTCAGATGATCGTGGAAGGAAATACGGTTCGGGCCTCTGAAGTCATCCGTGAGGCTTTGCGGGAATGCCAATCCGGCGAAGGAGACCTGCGGGACTGCTCCGAATGGATGCAAGCCCTCAGGGGTCTGTCGGCAATTATGGGAAAGCCGGGAGACAAGATTGTCCTCACCAATTCCATAGGAATGAAGATGGTTCGGATACCTGCCGGCGAATACATGATGGGGAGCCCGAAGCAAGAAATGGACTGGGTTCGGCTCACGTTTAAGAAAATCTGGCGAGAAGGGCACAAACAGTGGTTTCAGGACGAGCTTCCCCTCCATCCCGTACGGATCAACCGGCCCTTCTACCTCGGGTCCACCGAAGTGACGGTCCGGCAGTTCCGCCAATTCGTTCTGGACACCGGCTACAAAACGGACGCGGAAAAGGGCGACGGCGGGATGATCTTCAGCAAGAAGGAAGAGCGGTGGGTCCCGCAAAAGAACATGAAATGGAGCTCCGTTCCGTGGAAGATCGCTGACGACCAGCCGGTGGTATTTGTATCCTGGAACGACGCGCAGGCATTCTGCAAGTGGCTCACTCAAAAGGAAAAACGAACCTACCGCCTCCCCTCTGAGGCCGAGTGGGAAATGGTATGCAGGGGGGGGCACGCATGGGTCAGATTCCCCTGGGGGAACCGCCTGCCCGGCGATCGGGACCTGAATTTCGGAGACGGGAACCCCAAGCTTCCCGAGAGCCTAACCACCATTGATGACGGGTACGTGTACGTGTCGCCGGTGGGAAGCTATCCTCCCAATGGGTACGGCGTCTACGACATGGACGGCAACGTCATGGAGTGGGTGGCCGATTATTACGAGCGGAACTATTTCGAGAACTCGCCCCTCGAAGATCCCCAGGGACCCCGTACCGGGACCTCCAGAGTGAACAAGGGAGGCAACTGGTATGGCAGTCCCACGGACTGTCGATGCGCGTTCCGCGGGTTTTCCGGCCAGGACATGAGCTTCTGGAATCTTGGCTTCCGCGTGGCGCTGGAAGACAGGGATGAGTCGAAGCCGACAGTTGCTTCCAAAACAGGAGGCGACGAGACATCTTCTTCCCGGGAGGACCCGAGCGCGTTTCCACCAACCGAAGCCGAGGGAATCCGCCTCTTCCGCCAGGCGATGTTTTCAGCTCAGCAGCAGCAATGGGACCAGGCAACCCAGGATCTCGAGGAAGCGCTCAGAGTATACGAGAAGCGCCAGGACCTCATGTGGGTGGCCAGGGTTCGAGCCACCCTGGCCGGCCTCTACGCGGAGCGTACACGGACCTACAAGAGCAAAGAGCTCTACACCCAGGCGCTGGCAGAGTTCAGAAAACTGGGGGACGCGGGGAGTGCCAGGATCATCCTGGCGCGGCTGCAGGAACTGGAGACCTCGCCGGGGGTGAAGGTCGTGGAGGTGAAGAAGGGAAGCCTCGCGGCCAAGGCCGGCATCGTTCCCAACGATGTCATTATCGAATATGCCGGAGAGACCGGTTTCCGGGTCGCGGGCTTCAAGAAGCTCGTTGAAGATCATGCTCGGGACGAACAGGTCACCGTGAGCGTCATGAACGACAACCAGATCACCACGACCGTTCTGCACGGGGGCACTCTCGGCGTCGCCTTGGAAGACATCAGGAGACCGCCCCGCGCCCGACGCCAGGACGAGCCGCGTCCACCCCGAGAGGGCGATCGACGCCGTCCTCCCCAGCAGAGACGGCAAAACCAGCGCAGGTAGTGCCTACGAACAGGCGAATGCGGGGGGAGACCTTTTGGGAAAAAGGTCCTCCCCCGCACCCTCTTTTCAAAAACCTTAAATATATTGGCGGCTCCCGTCGGTTGCCGCTTGCTGTCTGTAGACCCGGACGTGGGTGCGAGGGTAGCCCTCTGGTGCGGTGATTCCCTTGAAGCACGCGATCGAAGGGAGGAGGGAACCATGGTAACCGTTGACCAGGCAAGGGAGCTGATCGCCTCCCTGTTCGACCTCGGGAAAAATATCGACCCGGACGACCTATCAGTCTTGTACGGGTGGATACACTCCGCCTACGTAGCACTTCAACCTTTTCCGGAAGAACACGGGCGATTTCGTGATGATTGCCGGAATTCCCTCGGAGCGCCCCGCGAGCGATTTCACGCCGGCATGGCCGCCCTGGAGGCCGCTCGGGAAAAGGTCTGCGAGAAGAACCTGTCCCCCCTCCAGGAGCCGTCCCCCGAGTACCTCAAACTGCTCCAGCGGGTCCTAAGGCCCCCGACCGACCCTGATGGGGCGAAGAGCTCCGAGCAAAGGTCGGCCTAAGTGCTCCTTTTCATCAATACGGTCACGGATTTTGTCCCCGGAGATTGCTTCCCCCGCCGGGAGCGGGGTCGCAATGACAACTGACGAGAGTGTCATGCGAGGAGCGTAGCGACGAAGCATTCCCAACGCGACGGAAACTCCTGACCAACCTTACGAAGCGGAGCCCTTATCCGACCGTGTTCCATCCACTCGCCACGCCCGGACTGAACTCCTTCTCCTGGGCCAGCACGTCGAGATGGACGAGTCCCAGAGGCGCCAGCTCGTGAATCACGTCTCGCACGATGCCGCGCAGGTCAAGGGCGACGAGGTACTTCCTGCACTCCTGGCACACTTCGGCCCGCTCCTGGGGGCGGTCCTCCGAGAAGAGAATCTCGAGTTTTGTCGGATCGTCGGATTCGCAGAACGGACAGGTAGTTCGGCTGAACGTCCATTCGTGGCCGCAGAAAGAGCAACGCAGCCAGCGTCTGCCCTCGATGCCTTCCAGAAAACTGAATTCCGGCCACGAGCCGCACACCGGGCAGTAGCCCTTCTGCCACGGGGGCATTTCACCCGGCGTCTTCAGTGATTCCGCACGCTTTTCCGCGAACGGCTTTGCGAGCTGCATGATCACAAACTGGAGAATCGCCGGGTCCACGCCGATGTCGGCTGCGGCAGCGGGTAGCTTTTCGTCGAATCCGGGCGCGGGCGCGGACGTGAACAGCTCCGGCAGAGGCTCGGTGGTCTTGATGGCTTTCCCGATGCGTGCCACCTGTTCGGCGATCGAAGGAAGGCCCTTTTCCATGGCCGGGATGAGGCGATCTGCCGCTTTCCGGAGCAGATCCTCGGGAACGACGAAGGCGGCCCGATCCAGGAGGGGACGTCCTTGGGCGTAGAGCGGGGCGTCGACCTCCAAGCTCGGGATGTCGAGCTCGGGAAGTTCAGCCTTGAGAAGCGCCTTCTGAACGAAGAGCTCCTCAAAGGCGTCAAAGATGTTTCGCAGTTGCGGCAGTTCCTCTCGCATGCGTTGGAATGCCTGCTTGACGTTCTCAGCGGGTTTCAGGTCGGGTGAGGTGTCGGTCATGATCTTGTTGTCTCCGGGTAAGAGTGGACGGGCCACGGCTCTGCCGGAGACTATACCGGGAAAGATGGCGTTTTGAAAGCTCTGGGAGGGGAGTACGCAAGGAGGATGCTTTTTTCGGAATTCAATCGTTTACTCGGCAGAGACCGGAGGTTCGTCCGGGCCGCTGGATCGGTCCGCTGAAGGTCCCCTTCCCCAAGTTTGGGGAAGGGGCATCGCAAGTCCCCTCTCCAACCTTGGAGAGGGGGGTGGGGGGTGAGGATCCTCAGCCGCGGTTACTTACCTGCCGCGAATTTGAAGTACTTCTTGGGATCGTCAGTAACGATGTAGATCACCCGAACGTCGTTGGGGTTGATAGCCTCAGCCTTGGGGTGAGTCTTCTTGAGCTCTTCGACCCTCTTCTTGCATGCGTCGAGGACCTTGTCCCGCTCACCGAATGCCATGGCTCCGGTCGGGCACGATTTCACGCACGCGGGGATCATGTTGTTGGTGATCCTGTCGAAGCACATGGTGCATTTTGCCAGGACCTTGGTTTTCGGGTTCTGCCGCGGGACGTTGTAAGGGCATCCCTCGACGGTGGCCTTGAAATCGAGGTCCTTGGTGGCGGGAGTGAACAACACCGCTCCGGTCTTCTCGTCCTGGACTATTTCATCCTTCTCCGCGGCTGCCATGCATCCTGGAGACAGGCAGTGCCGACACTGCTCGGTGAAAAAGTTCCAGTACGCCTTTCCGTCACCGTTGGCGCCTTCGCTATAGCGGACGACCTTGTACGTGTCGAAGGAAAGATCCTTCGGGTTTTCATACGTACCGAGCTGTTGTGTCTTGGTGCCCGGCAACTGATTCCATTGTTTACACGCGATCTGACAACCACGGCACGCGGTGCACTTGGAGGTGTCGACCAGTATGGAATATCCTTCAGCCATGATTCACCTCCTATGCCTTTGTTACGTTCACCATGAACGCCTTGGATTCAGGGATCATGGTATTGGGATCTCCCACGTTCGGAGTCAGGAGATTGGAGCTTTCCCCGCCGTCCTTGGGCGTAATCCAACCGAAACACCAGGGCATTCCGACCTCATGCACGGTCAATTTGCCCAGTTGGAACGGCCGGAAGCGGGTGGTCACCATCGCGACGCAATCGAGCTCTCCGCGGGCTGACGAGACCTTCACCTTGTCGCCATCCTTGATTCCGCGGAGCTTGGCCAGCTCGTGGCTGATCTCCACGAACATCTGAGGCTGGGCCTCGATGAGCCACGACTGCCACCGCGTCATGATGCCGGTCTGCCAGTGCTCGGTCACCCGATAGGTGGTGCCCACAAAGGGGAAGCGCGGATCGCACGTGAAATGTTTGTCCATCTCACCTTTGAAGATCTTGATGGTCGGGTTGACGAACTGACCGGAGAGCAGGTTTTTGGGCACCGGACACTCCAGCGGCTCGTAGTGCTCCGGGAAGGGCCCGTCGTTCAGCCCCGGGCCGAACAAGCGGCCGAATCCTTCCGCGGTCATGATGAAGGGATATTTCCCGGCTTTCTCATCTGCCATGGGCGGAGCGGGACCGTCGGGGATGTCACCGACCCACTTGCCGTCGGCCCACTTGACGACCGGCCTTGCCGGGTTCCACGGCTGGCCGGTCAGGTCAACGGAGGCTCTATTGTACAGGATGCGCCGGTTCACCGGCCAGGCCCAGGACCACCCGGGAAAGAGGCCGAGACCCGTGGGGTCGTCCTTTTTCCTTCGGGCCATGTTGTTGCCGTCAGCGTTGTAGCTCTGGCAATAGATCCAGTTGCCGCACGACGTGCTTCCATCGGCCTGAAGAAGCGGAAAGGCCGGCACCTGATCGCCCTTCTTATACTGCTTGTCGCCGATCTTCACATCTTGGGTAAAGGAGCCGTTGATCGCCTTCGCCACCCTGTGCGCGTCAAAGTGCCCCTTTTCGTCCGCGTAGTCCCATTTGAGGTTCATGATCGGATCGGGGAATTTCCCACCGGCCTTGTAGAGCCCCTTAATCTTGACCATGAGCTCGTACATGATGTCGCCGTCAGGTTCAGCCTTCCCCGGGGCGTCGACCGCCTTGTACCGCCACTGGGCCCACCGACCGCTGTTGGAAATGCTCCCCTCTTTCTCGATGGAGGCCGCAGCCGGGAGCATGAAGACCTCAGTCTTGATCTTCTTGGGATCCATTCCCGGCCCCTTCCAGAACGAGCCGGTTTCGTTGTCGAATATGTTGACGTTCACGAGCCAGTCGAGCTTCGCCATCGCCTTGCGCGTCTTGTTGGCGTTCGCGCCCGAACAAGCCGGATTCTGGCCCCAACTGAAGAACCCCTTGACCTTGCCGTCGTACATGGCGTCGAACAGGTTGAGCCAGGAGCAGTTCTGGCCTGGGTCGAGCTTCGGCAGCCACGCGTATCCGAACCCATTCTCTTTGGTGGCCTTGTCGCCCCAGAAGGACTTGAGGAGGCTCACCGTGTATTTCGGGTAATTTGACCACCAGTTGACGGAGCGCGGGTCGGCGCTCTTGGGAGTGGACTGGGCGATGTACTCCTCAAGGGTTTGCTGGGTCGCTACCGGGGCCTTGAGGTATCCGGGAAGAATGTGGAACAGGAGAGCCTGATCCGTGCTTCCCTGGACGTTGGACTCACCGCGCAGGGCGTTCACGCCGCCTCCGGCGATTCCCATATTCCCGCACAGGAGCTGAATGATCGACATGGCGCGGATGTTCTGGACGCCGATCGTATGTTGGGTCCATCCCATAGCATAGAGAATCGTTCCCGCCTTGTCCTTCACTCCGGTGGTGGCGTAAGCCTCGTACACCTTCATAAGATCGGGCACGGGCGTGCCGGTGATTTCCGAGACCTTCTCAGGGGTGTAACGGTCATAGTGCTTCTTCAGAAGTTGGAAAACAGACTTGGGGTCTTTGAGGGACGGATCTTTGGCGACAATCCCTTTGTCATCCTTCTTGTAGGCCCACAGGGCTTTGTCGTACGCCCGCTTTTCCGCATTGTAGCCTGCGAAGAGGCCGTCCGAAAAGTCAAACTTGTCGCCCACGATGAATGCGGCATTCGTGTAATTGACCACGTAATCCGCGAAGTACTTGTTGTTGTCCAGGATGTACTTGATCATACCGCCGAGGAAGGCGATGTCGGTTCCGGACCGGAGGGGTGCGTAGATGTCCGCTTTGGCCGACGTCTGCGTGAACCGGGGATCCACGGATATGAGCTTTGCGCCGTGATCCTTTGCTTTTTGAACCCACTTCATGGAAATCGGATGATTTGAGGCGGCATTGCTGCCCATGACCAGGATAACATCACTGTTCTTGATGTCGATCCAGTGATTCGTCATTGCGCCACGACCGAACGACTCTGCCAGAGCCGCAACTGTGGCGCTGTGTCATATCCGGGCCTGGTGCTCGATATAGACGAGCCCCAGAGCCCTCATCATTGCTACAAGCGGCCAGCACTCTTCGTTGTCCAGGGCCGCGCTCCCCACGTGGGCAATGGCCTCGAGCCGATTGACGACCTGGCCTTTGGCGTTCTTCTCAATGAAGTTCGCATCCCGCGTGGCTTTCACGCGTTTTGCGATTTCCGTCAACGCCCAATCCCACGACTTTTCCTGCCACTTGTCACTGTTGGGCGCACGATAGAGGACCTTGGTCGACCGGTTTGTGTTGTCAGCCGTAGTCTGAAAGAGCGCCGCTCCCTTTGCGCACAGGGCGCCTTCGTTGATGGGGTGATCGGGGTCACCTTCGATGTTGATGATCCGCTTTGCTTTTGTGTCCGTGCTGCAGATGAGGCCGCATCCGACCGCGCAGTACGGACAGATGGTCGTCGACTGCTTGGCCGTCTTCATCTTGTCGATCTTCTTGAGCTCATCGGCATAGGCCTTGACGGGTCCCATGTCGATTCCCAAGGATGAAACGGCCAAACCCGCACCGACGGCACCCGAGATCTTCAGGAAGTCTCGGCGTGTCATGGTCATGACCTATTCTCCTTTCCTCGATGAGAAGGGGTTGAAAAGGGCCCGCTCACGGGAAGAAACGCCCCCTACGGGTATTCCAACGTGCTTTCGAAGCCCGGATTTCCGCCTGCGCAACTACCCATTGAAACACGGGTGCTTCAAGCAGGTGCGCCTCGTGTGACCCCTCGCGCGGAGCGATCGTGCATGTTGTCCGAAGCCATTGATCCGGCGAGAGTCCTCATACTGAGGCGCCGACAGTGAAGTACCGCCCCCGGCCGCCGCATCCGGCCGGCCTCTCCACCGCTGTCACGCTACGGCGTTCGCAGCACGGAGGGCCGTGAGAAGTGGTCGGGACGTCGCTATGATTGCTCCATGCTTGAAATAGCGCGGGCATCATCAATACATTTTGGTATCACAGTGCAGGTGGTCGTCAAGGCGGGTTCTGAAGATATTACGCTAATAACCATGCAGTATCAGCATGTTATAATAATAAAAAAGGACCGGAATCATGTCAAACCAGACGTAAGCTTCAGGTTTGCCTCCATAGCCGGGAAGATCGGTACCGGCCGGCCCTACCTCTCACCCGGAGTCATCAGGTCTTTGATACTCTGAACCAAAAGGTAGGTGAATCCGAGGAAAACCAAAGCACGAACGATCGTCACACGGTCGGACGGCTCACCGGCCTGGATGGAACCATAAAGGAAATATCCCATCAGCATCATGCCGACCAAGCAAAGGACAATTTTCAGAATCGGGTTGAGAAACTTTTTTCCGGCCATGCAAATCCCTCCTGGCCCTAAAATCCTGAGGGGCGGTCGTCCGGGGACCAAGCGCAATCCGGTGACGCCAATGCGAGACTGGGAGCCGAAGATGCGCTTTTTCCACGGCTTCCCGAGCGGTAGCTTCAGTGGCGCAAAATGGTGAAGGAAACCATTGAGCGGACGAGTCACGATCACCGCTGATATTTCTTACCAAAACCAGGGTGGACAGGTCAATCCGACAGGAAGAGAATTCGCCACGCGCTGGACCTTCAGGGTGCGCCGGCATGGAGATTGCTCCGGCACCGGCAGTTACAGCAGGAGTTGAGCGTGGGGGCAGGCCGGGAGACGGCGCCGGTCCCGGAGCCGGCCCGAATGGAGCGTCTCCGGTGTCACCGAGGCATCCCGGTTGCTTCGCGCTGCCGTGGTCGGGCCTCGCTGGCGCCGCCAACCTTGGAAGGGAAACCTCGGAGGGGCACGGTGCTCCGGCGAACAGCTACCCAGAATCTATTGTTTTTTGTTTACGACGCTGGTATAGTAAGAAAAAAAGCGCGCCAGGGCCGCCGAGCCCGGGTAGGTACGGCCTACCACGTGAGGGTGGCTCCTCTCGGTCGAGCCGGACGGCCGACGCGGTTCCGTGGTTAGCTGGGCGGCATTGTCCCCAACGCAAGGCGACTGAGATCGACTCGGTCGACCACGGCCCAACGGAGAGAATCGGTTGTCAGGTCGGCGCAAACCCGACCCGCGGTGACCAGCAGGGAAACAGTGGGCTTCGAAGGCATCATTACCAATACGAGTCTCCACGACATCATTCAACTTCTGTGTATAGGCCGGAATTCGTGCCGCATGCTCGTCAGAAGCGGGAACGATCAAGGCTGGATCTACTTTAAGAACGGCGAAATCGTTCACGCGGAGACGAATGGACTGCAAGGAGAGGACGCGCTGTACAGGGTTCTGTCATGGGAACTGGGAGTGTTCGAGTGCGACCAGGTTTCTGCCGCTAGCCAAACCATTCGCGAGAATTGGGACTATTTGTTGATGGAGAGCCTCCGACGGCGGGATTCCCTCGATGCTTGAGCGTGAGAGGACCGTGGTCGAGTCTTTGGCGACAGCCGCCCGCGGAGGTGAACCGAGCAAAATGCGGAGATGGACCTTACGTCACTCTGTCTTTGTCCTGAGATTCCGCGACGACCACGTGCTGGGACCCCTCGGGCAGTCGAGCCCGAGGCGTGTAACCAAAGGAAGGGGGCAAGACCGGCTTGAAGCTGATGTTGTCAGAACGGTTTTTCGGAGCGAATGCCCGATGTGTTCACCCGTGAAATAAAAGGGCCGGTTAAGCAAACCAGATGGCAGACATTGTACTGACGACCAAGACGCTGGACCGCATCGACGAGATTCTTGGGAATCTCTTGAGTCGTAGCAAGGCCCATACGGTGCTGTTGATTGACAAGGCCGGACAGCTCATCAGCTTCCAGGGCACGATGGACCAGGAGAAGGTCGCGTCATTGGCAGCCCTCACCGCAGCAAACTATGGCGCCACGACAGCGATCGCACGTTTGTTCGGAGAGGAGGAATTCACGCTCCTGTTCCACAAGGGAAAAGACGAGAACATTCACTTCTCCAATGTGGGCGAAGAGTTCCTCATGATTACCATTTTCAACAACAACACCCATTTGGGGCTGGTAAGGCTCGAAGTTCGAAAAAGCCTGGAACAGGTAGAGGCAATGTTTGCTGACAACTTGCGTCAGTGGTTCAACGCCTGACCGAGCACCGGGCGCTTCGTAGGACGGTCGTATGGCCATCATAAGTTTCAGATCGGATGAAATCCACTGCAAGATTGTGTATTACGGTCCCGGAAGAGGCGGAAAAACGACAAACCTGATCACCATCCACAAAGCCCTTGGTCATCAGGTGCGAGGTGAGCTGCTCTCCATTGACACCGCCGGGGACCGGACGCTGTTCTTTGATTTTCTTCCCATGGACTTGGGCAGCATCGGGAAGTTCCGGATCAAGATATCCCTGTACACGGTCCCCGGCCAGGTCCGATACAACGACACCAGGAAGCTCGTCCTCAAAGGCGTCGACGGAATCGTGTTCGTCGCGGACTCTCTGGAAGCTCGAAGGAACAACAACGTCGAGAGCTTGCTCAACCTCGAGGAGAATCTCGGCGAGCAGGGCAAAGCGATCAATTCCCTTCCCATGGTGCTGCAGTACAACAAACGAGATTTGTCCGGAAGCAAGGTCGCCCTGCTCCCTGTCGAGGAAATGGATGGAGATCTCAACCCTCAGCAGGTATATCCGGCATTTCCTGCCAGCGCTCTCAAGGGAGCGGGTGTGAAGGAAACCTTCAAGAAAATCTGTATGATGACGGTGATCGACGTGAGCAGCCGACTTCTCAAGGAACGAGGCATGGGCCTGACCGGCTCGTAAACCTCATTCGTTGGTCCGGAGAGGACTCGTGGCCGACAAAAAGCACAAATCGCCGCTGGAGCTTGGCGAGGCAGTTGCCGAAAAGATTGAGGCGCTTTTCAAGGGCGGCTTCCTCGATGAGGACGAGCCTGAAGAATTGTCCCTCGAGATCGATGATTCAGGCGCCAATAGTGAATCGGCTCTCGAGAAGACCCAATTGCTCACCCAGCCCATCGGTCTACCTCGGCCGCCGACTCCCCCTCCGCCACGGCGCGCGGCCGATACGGCCGCTCGGGTCGTTCCGGAAAAACCTGCAGCGGTCCCACCACGGCCACCCGTACGTCCGGCTCCTCCACCGGCGCCCGCGCCTCGCAAGCCCTCCCTTGTGCCGCCACGACCCCAGGAGCAGGCCGCGCCTCAACGTCCTCAAGTCCCAGCACAGCCCGCGCCCGCGCGGGTGGAAAGGAAGCCGGCCCCGGCTCCTCCGCGTCCCCAGCCTGTAACGGGAAAGGCGCCCCAGCCCGCAGCGGCTCCGACCGGAGCCGGGATTGAAACGAGACCGGCCGGCGCCACCTTCGAAGATATTATCGAACAGATTGAAATCCTGGTCCTGAATCTTGAATGGGAAGCCAACCCCCGTGCCGTGCGCGATTTGATGGCCCAGTTCAAGCACCTTGCCGCCCATTTTCCAAAGGAAGGTCAAGCCAGAACCATTCTTGCCATGAATCTGCGGGTTCTCGAGCGGTTCAGCTCTCCCGGGGCCACGCCGCATCCGGGGCTGCTCAGGCTCCTCCAGGACTCCGTCGCGGCGCTGAGGCAACTGCACTCCCCGGAGGCCAAGCGGGCCCCCGGCGAATCGCTTATATCGGCCTTGACCACAACATATCGAGATATCATGGGTTCTTCCACCGCCGCGGCGCGCGCTGGCGAAGGACAGGATGCGGCCATCGGTCGGGACGATCCCGAATATTACCGGACGATTGTCAAGAAGGTCGGGATCGCGGTGAATTCCATTGAGGATGTGAGTCGTCGACTGGAACGACTCCTTGGCGTTCTCCGTCAGGGCGGGCACATATCCGCGGAAGAAATCACCCGCAGGCTCGGAACCTTGGAACATCTTCTCGCGGAACGGGTTGGGCAGCTTTCGTCGTCGCAGCAGGAGCTGTCGGGCTTTCCGCCTCCCGGGACCGGCTCGGGCGCAGGAAAGCTGACTCGTGCAGCACTTCCGGGGGTGGCGGAAGTGATACTTCTCCTCTGGAAAGGTATTCCTCTCGCCGTTCCGGCCAGTTACGTATCAGGCATCTATCCACTGACGAGAGACCAGGCAGGAAAGATTGCCGACAAGGTCCTGATTGCATTGGGCGGTGTCAGTCTCAAACGCCTGCCCCTGCGAGAGCCTTCATTGACTCCGAACAGCCCGCCGATTCTTCCGGCATGGATGGTTCATTTGACTATGGAAGATCAGGACTTCTTCCTTCTGGCAGAGCGATCCCTGGGGTTTCGGAAGACAACCGAAGGGCAGGATCTTGAGGGGCAGACCCAGATAAGGATAGGCCCCACCGCCTATGCGGTCCTCAACAGGTCCGCGTTTCCGCGCCAAGTGAATGTGTCAAAGTAAAGAATGGTTGAATCCAAACCCACAGGCGAGGCATCTGAAGCAAAAGCACGGCAAAAGGTCTTCGACAAGTGCTTCTTCGGTCGTTATTGTCTCATTGATCAGATCTCAAAGGGGGGAATGTCCGACATCTATCTCGCCAAAATAACCGGGATAGGCGGCTTTCAGAAACCTCTCGTACTCAAGAAGCTCCAACCGCAGTTTTCCGACAAGCCCTCCTACGTCAAACGATTCTTGAACGAGGCGGATACCCTCGGGCGTCTCAACCATTCCAATATTGTTCAAATACTGGACATGGGAATTATCGACGGCGAATATTACATCGCCATGGAGTATATCGAGGGCCGAAATGTTGCGCACATCATCTCCAAAGCCATCAAGACGGGACGCATGCCTTCCTTGGAATTCGCCCTTTTCGTGGTTTTGGAGGTGGCCCGCGGATTGGCCTATTCTCACCGGAAACAGGGCCCTTCGGGGGAAAGCCTCATGCTGGTGCACCAGGATGTGAATACCTTCAACATCATGGTCTCGTATGAGGCTGAGGTCAAGATCATTGATTTCGGCATTGCTCGGATCTTCCTCGACCCTACCACCGGTGACGGTCTCCCTGTGGTGGGAAAGCTTCTCTATTTCTCTCCGGAGCAGTTACAGAAGAGACCTCTGGACCGCAGAGTCGACATCTATGGGACCGGCGCGTTGCTCTATGAGCTCATCACCGGTCGGCGGCTCGTAGACCACCAGGAAACGGTGACCGACACCGTCAAGAAGATCCTTGCGACCGACGTCCGAGACGTAGTCACGAGAAATGACCGGATTCCCGCGGACCTCAAGCCCATCCTCGTCAGGGCAATGGCATTCCACCCGGAAGAGCGGTACCCCTGGATGGAGGAGATGATCGAGGATCTCAAGGCAGTCGCAAAACGACGGGCCCTGGATCTGGACCAGGGGCACTTCGCTGCCTACATGAGACAGCAGTTTCTGAGGGAAATCCTCCTGGACCAACGCCGAATGAGGAGGCTCATTTCCGGTGCCCCGCCGGTAAAGCGCCTCCGAGCCCCCGAGCGCGTCGCGACCCTCCCCGCAGGAGCATCCGCCGCACTGACTTCCGTTCCGCCGGACCTCGCACTGACACCGGAATCCTGGCAGTTCAAAGACCTGGAGATTTCCGGCCGCGACGGCAGCACCTTGGTAGTGAGGAGCGTGAATTTCAAGACCGGTAGGATGATCTTTCGGCAAGGCGATCCCGGTACGGATGTGTACGTGATTCTGAAGGGGAAGGTGAGAATCTTCCTCCGAGTAGGCAAGGAAAGGCAAACCGTTTCGGTATTGGGTCCCGGTGATTTTTTCGGTGAGACCGCCCTCCTGAACGAACCCCGGCGGGAGGTCTCCGCTGAGGTCAAGGAAGATTGCAGTCTCGTCAGCCTCGACCGGGGGACGTTCTTCAAGTTCCTGGACGAGGCCCTCACGCGAAAGATCCTCGCAAACCTTGTCGAAAAGATCCGAGACACCCGGTATTTGATGCAAGGACTGCTCTTGAAGGATACGCTTTCGCTGCTCCTTCACGCTCTGCGATTTTTCGACCGGAAGCTCGGCCAGCGAAACGGACGGGATATTGACTTGGGAGAGCTGAAAGGCTTCTTCGGTCTGCAAGACAATGAGCTGATGCGGAGATACCTTCGCAAACTGGAGTCGCTCGACGTGCTTCAGGCAAACGATCAGGTGGTTCGCGTCAAGAACGCTGAGAAACTGGAAACCATCCTGGGAATGCTTTCGGCGCCCGGCCAGTTTGGTTCGGGGAGCCGAGCCGTCCCTGACACGGGCTCCACGGATCGACGATAAGGTCTTTCGGACCCGGGATGGACTGAAATACCAAGGATTCACATGAAGACTGTCGTGATCAACGCAGCGCCAAGAATGGAGGCGGGGAACACTCAGATGATTCTCACCCCGTTCCTCGTGGGTATGAGGGAACGAGGGGCCAAAGTCGACATAGCCATATTGGCACGCAAGAACATCCAGCGGTGCATCGGCTGCTTCACGTGCTATGCCACGACTCCCGGTGTCTGCATTCACGACGATGACATGCCGGCCCTCGAGAAAAGAATTAGGGCTGCGGACCTCATGATCCTGGCCACGCCCGTTTACCTGGACGGGATGACCTCATGGGCGAAGACTCTCCTGGACCGAATGGTGACTTTTCTGGATCCTCACTTCATTTCCGACGAAAAAGGGTTTGCCCATCCGTTGCGTTGGCCCTTTCCCAAGAAGATGTTTCTCGTCTCGGTCTGCGGCTATCCGGGCATGCACAATTTCGATCCGCTCTTGATCCACATGGAGCGCGCAGCACACAATTTTCACTCGGAATTCTGCGGAGCATTGCTGCGGCCTGCCATTTTCTCGTTGCTCTTCACCAAGAAGTACCCCGATCGGGTCCGACGAATCATGGACGCTGTTCGTCACGCGGGCCAGGAGCTCGTCACGCTGGGGAGAGTCTCCCAGGAGACGCAGGATGTGGTGGCCGAGGAAATCTGTTCGCCCGAGGAGCTCATGGCAACGGCCAATGCGTACTGGGACCGGGAGTTGGCGTCCTCGGGGGATGAGCCTGCCTGATGGCATGACGCATCGTGCGGTCCGCCGGTCCGGCATCAGGATGGCCCGTTTGACGGTAACTTTGGGCGAGGATGGACGGCCGTCGCTCAGGGGAGGCCGGTGGGGCCAGTCCGTCCGGTACGGCAAGATGCTCATGTGCATCGTTGCCGCGGCCATGGTGTTCACGGCCATGGGAGACCCTCTCCCCTGTGGTGCGGGCGGCGTGCTTCACATGTTTCCTCCGACCGTCGGGGAAGATGCCTTTGCCGTGGCCCGTCCGTCCCTTCTGCTTTCCAGAACGACCGTGACCGTCTCGGAGCGGTCCGTCGAATACCGCATCGATCAGTCTTTCTACAATAACAATGAGTTTCCATTGGAAGGGGTCTATCTGCTCCCCTTTGCCTCGGGCAACGCGACGGCCGCGGCGCCCGAGGTACGAATTGACGGTGTCCCTCGCAGATGTGTGATGAAGGCTCCCGAGGAATTCTTCGGTGAACTGAGAGACCTTACCAGGGCCATGCAGGATCCGGCGCTTGTTGGTCTTGCAGGAAAGACCATCCTCATGGTCAACCCGGTGAGGATGGGAGTCAGGCAACAGAAATCTTTCAGGATCCAATACCAAACGCCCATCAGCATCACCAACGATTGCCTTGACCTGCTCATTCCCCTCGACGGCGAACGGTATTCGCTCGGCCCGGTACGAGAGTTCGAGGTGCGCGTCCGGTTCAAGATATCCCGGCCGCTCCGCACGGTGTTTTCGCCCACGCACTCCATTTCCGTGTTCCGGGAAGCTCCCCACCGATGTCTGGTCACATCGAGGAGTGAAGACAAGGGCATTCGTGACGATTTCAGGCTCCTGACCACATTGTCCGGGCAGACTCCCGATGCGAGGCTCTTCTTCAACAAGTCGCGGGGCGACAAAGGAACCTTCATGGTGTTCCTTGAACCTCCGCCCCCTTCGCCCAAGATGGAGGAGCCACCCAAAGACGTGGTGTTCGCAGTGGATTGTTCGGCGAGCATGGACGCTGCCAGTCTCGATCTGGCGAAACGAATCGTCGTCGCCGGGCTGGAGAGGCTCCGCCGCCAAGACAGATTCAACGTGTTGACCGTATCGACCGCCACGGGCAGGATGACGAATCGACTTGTTCCTGCCGGCGAGGAAAATGTCGCCGCGGCCGTCCGTTTTGTCAACGGACTGCAGAGCAGCGGGGGGACGGATCTTTACGATGGACTGATTCACGCGATGGAGCAGTTCGACAGGCGCAACCGCGCATGCAGCGTCATTCTCGTGGGAGACGGTCGCGCCACCGTCGGGGTGATCAATCCTGAGAGCCTTATCGAAAAGGTGCGTCGATACAACCGGGCAGGGGCTCGGGTTTTCGCGGTTGGACTGGGAAAACAGGCTGAAATGGCTATGCTGGACCGGATAGCCGTGGCCACTCGGGGAATCGCTTTTCACCTGGCCGGCCACGACGATACGGAAGGGGCCATCAGCAGCTTCTGGGCCAGGGTTTCCCCTCCTCAAGTCTCAAACGTGTCTATCGAGCTCGACGGAGTCGTTCCCGAAGCCGTGAGCCCCGAACCGATCCCGGACCTCTTCGGTGGTGAGAGCGTCGTCGTACTGGGCCGATATGACGGCGATACCGACAAGCAGTGCCGAGTTCGGCTTCGCGGCAGGTTGACAGGCCAATCGAAAACTGTCGCCAAGACCGTAACGTTTCCCGCTTCAGACGAGAGCAACCCCTTTCTAACGGAGCTCTGGGGCATGCGCCGCATGGCTCGTCTCCTCGAGAGGGCCAGGCTCAGAGGCGCTGATCCCGAAATCAAGAGGCAAATCGATGGGCTCGGAAGGGAATTCATGTTCGTTCTTCCAACCGAGCTCGCAAATGCCCATACCGGAAAACGACCCGCGGGTCGGCCTATGGACTTCGGAAGCTTGTTGTGGAAGTTCAAGACCTCATTTGTCGCTGCCGACGTGGTTTCCGATAAGGTTCGCAGAGTTCGGGGCAAGACCTTTGTCAGCGGCGAAAACGGATGGACCGATACACGGTACCGCGCTTCTTTACCTGTGAAAACGGTTGAATTCCTCAGCGATGAATATTTCGCACTCCTTCACACCGAACCTGATCTCGGACCATATCTCGCTCTAGGACCGAATCTCACGCTGGTACGAAACGGTGGGTGCATCAGAATAACTGCAACCGCTCCTGCTCACCTATCCCCATCCGGGGCATCGGCAGACCCGCGGCGGCAGTAGATCCGACCCGTTGAAGCGACGTGACGTCAAACCGGACGATTCGCCTTTCAGCCAAGCTGCCCATGGTCTCTCGAAAGGCGTTGCGTTTGGCGCGAACTTCAAGCACATTAAGAGAGAACAGCCATGAACAACGAGCAGATCAAAGACATCATCCGCAAGGAATTGCCGTCCATCATTAAAGACGATGTGGAACTGCAGGAGCTCGTCCTCAGTCTAGCGAAGGAAAGATTTGCCGACAGGGGGCAGATGGAGAGCCGTTTCGACCGCTTGCTCGATGAGCTCCGGCGGCAACGTGAGGCTGATACGGAGCTGTGGAGAGAAAACTCCAGGCGGTGGAAGGAAAGCACGGAGCTGTGGAAGGAAAACGCGGAGCGGTGGGACCGTCTGGCCAAAGAGCGTGCCGAGGAGAGAAGGCAAGACCAGGAGCGGTGGAAGGAAAGCACGGAGCGGTGGAAGGAAAACGCGGAGCGGTGGAAGGAAAACGCGGAGCGGTGGGACCGCTTGGCCAAAGAGCGTGCCGAGGAGAGAAGGCAAGACCAGGAGCGGTGGAAGCAGCTTACCGAGGACCGGGATCGCAGATGGACGGAAGACGCAGAACGATGGAAACAGCAGAGAGCGGAGGATCGCCAACGCTGGGCGCACTACCAGAAGGCCCTTGAGAATCTGGTGGACGCTTTCAACAAGAAGTACGAAAGCACCCTGGGCGCGCTCGGGGCCCGTTGGGGACTACATTCCGAGGGGTCTTTTCGGAACGCACTGAAAGGCATTCTGGAGGAATTCTTCAGCGTTCAGGTGCTGAACGTCGTGGAGCTCGACCACGAGGGAGAAGTCTTCGGCAGGCCCGATCAGATTGAGCTTGACCTCATCACAAAGGATGGATTGCTGATCATTTGCGAAATCAAGTCCTCAATGAGCAAGGGAGACATGCACCTCTTCGAACGCAAGGCCAGATTTTACGAAAGGCGGCATAATATCACGGCATCGCGTCTTATCGTGATTTCCCCCATGGTAGACCCGAGGGCCAAGGCGCTGGCCGAAAGCCTCGACATCAGCGTGTACAGTTATGCCCAGGACGTCGATCCCGCGGTTTTCTTGTAAGCAACGAAAACTTCATATGAAAATGCTGACTTGTCAGTCCCAAGCCCCTCGCTGCGCACCCGGGGGTGAGCTCAAGGGTAGCACCTTCATGGTTCGTTGTACCCGATACCGGACTTGAAGGTTTTTGGTCACCGTTCACCCGGAAAGCAGATCTCCTCCGGTACGGTCGGCGGAGCCTGACTTCGCTTCGGAGACCCGCGAGGACCGGCTTCACCATCGGCATTTCTTTGACCGCGCATTGGGATTATGCCGGTTGCCACAATTCTTGATTTTGCGTACACCCCGCGTTGTAAGAAAAAGGTAGGGTCCGGCGTCATGCCGGGCCGAACTGGTTGATTTGCATAGGAATTTCCATGCCCTGTATCGGGCGCAACGAACAATGAAAGCCCTCGGCTTCGACGGGCACTCCGTGGCTTCGCCTCGGAGACGGACGGTAAGAGCGCCTCGCTGCGCCATAATTTGGAGGGGAGACTCATCTCCCCTCCAAACCTCCCCATACGTAGATCCGGCCGAGGTCTCTCGTTTTCGCAGATCTTTCATAGGAACATTGTGCTGGCACGGAGGCCGGCGCCTACCGAGCTCCAAGGGACGTTTTACGTAATCTGACGGTATTTTTGGCAATCGCTATACAGAAGACCCCGGAGGCTGAAGTCTCCGGGGTTTCTGTTTTCTGACACGCTGTGGAGCGATCTGTTGTCCGGCCTGAAGGTTACGGCAGTGTGTACCCGGGAGGCCCATGCTGAAAAACAGGGTCTCCCGGCTTTAGCGACCGGTTCGGTCGGTCCTACCAGTTGAACAGGGTATCGAGATCCGCGTCCTTCACCGTGAAGGTGACGTTATGGGGGGGGAGCTGCTCCTTCTTAAAGTACTCGGGGAGCCTGTCCTGCGCGGAAGTGAAGCCGGCCGCTGCGTTGAAGTCTCTCTCACTCTTGAGGACCGATTTGCCCAATGCCACCACATCGTCACCGGTCAGGTTCAATCCATAGAAGGCATTGAGCAGGTCGAGCAGTGCCTGAAAGGTTTCGGGTTGATCGAGCACGGCAAAGGCCACGAACAGGCACATGCCGGTTGAATCGACAGCCGCGGTCACGATCTGGAGATTCCTCGATAGATCCACCTGCCCTTCGGCAACGTGAGGATCGACGTACCCGCCGAGCTTCAGGATGTTGGTGGCCACCGCATATCCGGCCGTGTGATCCGCGCCCATGGTGCTGGTGGCATAGGTGACGCCGATCCCCTGAACGCCTCGAGGATCGTACGCGGGCATGGCCTGATTCTTGACGACCGGTACTCGTTCCACACCGAAAGCCTTGCCGGTGACTGCTGCGCCGTTCCCGAGAATACGTCCCAGCGCCGTCCCCTTGCCCACCTCGTGCACGAGATTGATGGCAGCCTGGGCATCTCCGAACTTGGCCACTCCGCCATCCATGGCCACGGCGATGGTCGCGCCCATTTCAATGGTATCCACCCCGTAATCGTCATCGAGGCGGTCGAGCATGGCAATGGCGTCGAGATCGTCGATGCCGCAGTTGGCGCCGTGCGCCCACACGGTCTCATATTCCGGCTGCTTCGTGAGGTACGAGCCGTCTTTGTTCACGTAAATGCCCGAGCACTGTATCACGCAGCCACGATGACAGCCGTGGGTGGCCGAGCCTCCACGCTCCGTCTCGGTTGCCGCCTGGGTTTCGCCACTGATCTTCGTGCAGCCGTCGAAACGGCCCCAACTGAAATTCTTGGTGGGATAGGATCCGGCCTCGTTGAGCACGTTGGCCAACACGTTCGTCCCGAAAGCCGGGAGACCCTCGCCGGTCACCGGATGCTTCTTCAATCCGTCGACCCATCTCTTTGCAGCGTCCTTGAATTTCTCCGGATCTTTGGGAGCACGCATCGTCTTGCCTGTGTCGTCGAGTACGATGACCTTGACCCCCTTGGAGCCCATGACCGCACCGACGCCCCCGCGACCGGCGTGTCTCGTCGGCCTCAATTCCATGTCCGTGCACGCGATGGAAGCCGCACACATCTTCATCTCACCCGCGGGCCCGATGGAAATACAGCAGATCTTCTCGCCGAACTCCGCTTTCATCTTGTCGACAACAGCGTAATTGCCCAGCATTTTCAGGCTGTTGTCCGGCGTGATCTTTACGCCGTCTTTGTTGATGAAAACCTTATAAAGGGTGTCGTCCTTGGGTTTTCCTTCCAAAACGATGGCTGCGTAGCCAAGGCGCGCGAGCACCTGCGAGGCTTGTCCGCCCGCATTCGCTTCTTTGATGCCGCCGGTAAGAGGGCTCTTGCAGCCGACGGAGATCCGGCCCGACATGGCAGCGACCGTGCCGCTGAGCATGCCCGGAGAGATGACGAGTTTATTGTCGGCTCCGATGGGGTGGCTGAGTGGCGGCACCTCCTTGGAGACGATAGCTGATGTCATCGCCCTGCCACCGAGGCCGGCGTACCCTCCCAACGGTGTTTCAGAAGCCTTGGGGCCGCCTTCCGCGCCCATGTCGATCCTTAAGATCTTATCCATGCATATGCTCCTTTCCTGATAGTTTTCAATGAGTTACAAGAATTGGCCATAAGGCCGCGCAAGAGCGAACGAAGATCAGGGGATTCGCGGGCCGAGAGAAGGCTTTGGAGGAACAACATCATCGTAACCGTCCGGTAGGGGGGAGTCAAGGGAAAAGAACCAAAAACATCAATAATGCTTGATAGTTATGTCTATCAAGACATAAGCTCATCAACCCCGACCGCAAGCGGGCGCTCATTTATCAAAGAATACCAGGAGGTTTATTTCTCGTTGTGAGGAGAGCTTGAGGGAGGGCGGTAGGGCTGCGGGAATCAGCGGTTGGGATAGGGATGATACCGACCTCCATGGCCGGTATGAGGGACAACGAAGTTGTACGGCGTGACAGGCCGGTCGCGCCGTAACGTCGCACCTACGCCGGGGTCGGCAAGCATCGAGCGACGACCGACGGGAGCCGCCAATACATTAGGAGTTTTTGCAGAACGCCGCCTCCGGCCGCAACCAAAGCAGTTTTCTCCCTGGGTGACGCGCCAACGCGGGACTGGCTTGTCCAGCAGCGCGCATTCGTCTTCACTGCCGGGCAAGCCAGCAGCGGCGCCCAAGTCCGGCACTGAATTCGGGAGACCGGGTGCTTAGAAGTTTCCCGGAAGATTTTCTTCGCGAGAAACAAAGAAATCGAAACTTATTAATAAAAAGTCCCTCCCCGGTGAATTTTCACGCGCTGGCAGCGGGATCGTCCTCCCAGAGGCCGATGCGGTTGCCTTGCGGGTCGAGGAGCACGGAAAACCACCCTATTCCTTTTACCGCCCGCTTGGGAACGACTACCTTGGCTCCGAGGGCCGTCGCCTTTTCGATGACCGCCGCGATGTATTCCACCTTGACGTAGCTGACCAGACCGTGGTCCGGGTCCTGCCGTGCGGTCAGCCCGCCCTTAGGCGAGGGCTGGCCGGTATCGATCTGGTAGTAGCGCCACGGACCGGGCATGGCAGTGAATTGCCAATCGAAGAGGCGGCTGTAGAAATCCTTGAGAGCGTCGAGGTCGTCAGCGGGAATCTCGAAAAAGCACACGTTGTTGATCACGGCGATCTCCTTTCTGTGACCGGGGTCGGCCGGTAGAAAAATGCCAACAGGAACCGAGCACGCTTCGGAATGCTCGGGGTGCGAGCCCACGGTGGCGCAACGGGTCTTCACGACACTTCAAGGATCTCGTAACCCTGTTCGAGGAGCTTGGCAATGACCTCCTGACCGTTCTCCGGTTCCAGCCGGAGCAAGACCCTCACTTTTCCGGGTTGGTCCTTTGGAACCGTGAAAATCCCGCGCGCAACAGCGCCGGCTTCGTCAACAATCGCAAGGATCTTGGAGAGGGTTCCCTTCTTCAGGGTGACGTCTTTCAGCGTAACTCTCGTTCTCTCAATGCCTGCCTCGAGGAGCTTGAACAGCGTGATGTAGATTTCACGATCGGATACCACTCCGACTACCTTGTCGCCGTCCATGACCGGAAAGCTGCTCATCATCATCTGTTTTCCCTTGATGAGCGTCTGTTCCACCGTATCGTCGACGGACACGGTGATCGGCATCCGGACCATGAGATCTTTCACCTTCAGCTTCTTGCAGAAGTAGTTCATCTCGCACTGATCGCCGCTCCCGCTGACGCAGAGGGCCGCCTCGCTCAGATCCCGCCGGTGGAGAACCCCGCGCAAACGCCCGTTGTCCACGACCGGCAGAATCTTCAGGTTGTGCTGTCGGATCAGCATGAGCGCGTCGACGGCCAACGCGTTCTCGGAAATCGAATACTGAGACGCTACCATCCAATTTCTCACGTACATTGCGGCCTCCTGCCGATGGTGGTCATAAGGAATTTGCCTGTGCTTGGTACGGGATTTCGCAAATTCGGTCACGGATTCCGACCTGGCGGCCCCCCGCTGATCCCCCCGTCAACGGGGGAAGGTCTCCCTCCCCGCTGACGGGGAGGGTTGAGGACGGGTCTCCTCATTCGACACCGCACTTGTGAAATCCTGTCCTCAGCACCGACTCGACCGAGGAAAAATCTCGAGACAGGCATCGACCACGGCCTGAGCAAATGCCTCGTCTTCCAGATTTGCCTGCACTTCGCGAATGTCCACCCCCGTTCCGGCGCCTTCGCGGAGCAAGTCCAGAAAGATTCGATCCTGTTCGGGCTCGTACATGTGGCTGGAAGGTGGATCGACTGCGGACCACCCCTCGGTCGGGAACAGAAACACGACCCGGCCGGTCGAGGAACCGAGCTTCTCCGCGAAAGCCGCTGCGATACGCCTCATCTCGTCATCCGAGACACGGAGAAAAGTCCGAAGCTCGTCAAGCTCGTATTTCTTCCTCTGGTGATGTTCCGGGGTGTACCGAGACTTTCGTGGGTTGGTGAGGTTCACTCCGCCGGGAGCCACCACCTGGGGAATCCCGAGGAGGCTCGCCTTGGTGAGTCGATCGGGCCCGGCGGCGCGCATGCCTCCGAGGACCTCCTCTCCCGCGCCCCCCGGAGCCAGGTCCACAACGGCATCGAAGAATCCGCGGCCGATCATGTCTTCCATGGCGCGATCGCACACACCTGCGGCAGAAAAACCGATGAGGTGGAAACCCTCCTCCTCCAGCCGTTTTTGGACGTACGTCGCGCACTTCTCTGTGGGGCCGAACATGGACATGGCAACAAGGGGTTTTCCGTCTCGGCGAGCGGACTCCACCGTGAGCGGCTCGATGGCTGCCATGCCCACGATTGCCGCAGCCGCGCGGTCGAGAACGTTCCTGAGTGGAGGACTCAGTCCCGATATTTCGATCACCGTGTGAAAGATGGCCATGTCGCCCGTGCCGATATATCGCGTCGACAGTCCCGGCAAGGCCGCTGTCGACGACACCATCACCTTGGGCACCCCGAAGGGAAGGGATCGCATCACGTCGGTCGCCATGAGGCTGCCGGTTGAGCCGCCGAGGCCTATGACTCCGGCCAGGCGGCCTTCCTCCAGCATTTTGATCGCAATGACGCTCGCACCCTCGATCATTTGCCGGGTGATCTTCTTTCTCTCGCGGGATGCGCGGATTTCTTGTATGTCGGTTCCCGCGGCCCGGGCGACCTCGTCGGGCGAAATGTCGCTTCCGTTGGACCTCCCGGACATCGCCATGTCCAGGATTACCGGATTTCCCCCAATTTTGCGAATTCGGTCTCGGAGGTAGAGCGTTTCCGAGCCCTTGGTGTCCATGGTGGACAGCATCAGAATTGCGCGTTCCATCAGGATGTGCCCTCCGCGGCCACCTTCTCTCTGATATCCTTCTTCAGTGTCTCTTTGTTAACCTTTCCCGAATCGCCTACAGCGGGAAACTCGGACACCACCTCCAGCCGCTCCGGAAGCTTGAACATGGCGATATTCCTGGATTTCAGGAACTCCACCATTTCCGCGAACGTGAATTCCCGGCCTGCCTTCGGAATTACGTACGCGCATGCCCGTTCACCCATTTCCCGGTCCGGGTATCCGACAACCGCGACCGAGGCCACGTTGGGATGATCGTTCAAAAGGCCCTCGATTTCCGCGGGATAGATATTCTGGCCCCCGCGGATGATCATGTCCTTGGCCCTTCCCAAAATCCAGAGGCACCCCTGGTCGAACTTGACGATATCGCCGGTTGTGGTCCAGCCGTTGGGATCGAAAACGGTCGCAGTAAGATCCTCGTCCCGGTAGTAGCCGGCAGGCGCATGGGGGCCCCGGAAATAGAGGACCCCGGGTTCTCCGTCAGGAACTTCGTTCTTGTTCTCCTCGTCCATGAGCCGGACCTGGTTTCCCGGAAGCATCCGACCCACGGTCCTGCGGCGCAGGTCTCTGGAATCCTCGACACGGCATCCGGACACCGACCCCATGTCCTGGGTGCCCAGATCGCTGGTGATGGAAGCGCCGAAAGCCTGCTCGGCTTCCTCGGCAATCTGGGGAGAAAGATAGCCGCCGGCTGAACGGATGAAACGAAGCGAGCTCAGGTCGTACTTGGACGCGTCCGCGTCGAGCATCCTCACGAGGTGAGTGGGCACAACACCGATGGCCGTGGCCCGTTCCTTTTCGATAAGGGCCAAGGCCCCATCCGGCGAGAACTCCTCCAACATGACGGTCTTTGCCCCGGCCAGGGGCGCGGCAAAATAGGTGAGTGTGCCGGCCGCACCGCCAGCATGGGGCGCGATGGCCATGGTAATGTCATCCTTGGTCAACTTCCAGATATCCACCCTGCCCTTGGATGTGCAAACCCGCGGCGCGATCGGCCACTCGACAAGCTTGGGTATTCCGGTGGTTCCCGACGTGGTGGTGAGCAGCGCCACATTCCATATGGGGTCCAGTCTTCTCTGCGCAAGGATGAGCTCGTCCACGGGCGTTTGGGCGCGCTCGTTGACCATGCGGGTAAGCGAAAAAGTCCCCGCGGGCGCGGAATCCGGGACTTCATCATCAAAGAGAAAGATATTCTTCAAATGCGGGAACTGCTTCTGAAGTCCCTTGTACATTTCCAGGTAATCGAACTTGTTGTAAATACTCACGATGGCGACGGCCGACGCCTCTGTTCGCTCGACCATGTACTCCAGTTCCCTCTGCCGAAGGTACGGATAGACCGTCAATGAGATGAGGCCGGCCCTTTCGCAGGCGATCCTGGACAAGAAACCGTAAACGCTGTTGGGCGACTGGACGATGACGCGGGAATGCATAGGGATTCCCATTTCAACCCATGAAATGGCCATGGCGTCCACCAGACGTTTTGCCTCCGCCCAGGTCAAGCGGTGCTTGGAATCGACCAGGGCTTCCCTGTCTCCATATTCACGGGCGTTTCTGTCCCAGAAATCGTAAAAGGTCTCATGGGTCCAGTACCCATTCTTGACGAATTCATCCACCATTTCCTTCTTATAACGGATCGGTTTCAATGGGGCCTCCAATCAGAATCCCAGTTCGGACCATCTGGCCTTGACTCGTGCCACCACGTCGGCATCCAGCTCGATGGGAATCGGTTTTTCTTTCCAGGCATAGGGTATGGTGGCATCGAGGAGCAGCCTGCCCGTGATATCCCTGGCGTCGATCGGCAGAGAGGGATCCAACGGCGTGGACCGGCCCCGCTTGATGACCTGGGAACGGTTGGGCTGGAACCTGAAGCTCAGAGCGTACATCACCCGTGGAATGTCCCAGGGATCGATGTCTTCGTCCACGACGATCACGGTTTTCAGGCCATAAGCGCCCATTTCCGTCGAGATCGCGGCCGTCAGCACCTGGTCCGCGTGGCCCGGATACATCTGTTTCATGGAAATGATGGCGAGGAACCTGCCCGAACCCTCGGGCGGGCAGTACACAGCCTTCAGACCCGGTATCTTCATGGCCAGAAGCTGCTGCCAAAGCGTCGCACCATAGGAGAGCGCCATAGTCATATGGGTGTCCGTCACTGCGCGGCCCACGGTGGTACCCCATAAAATCGGATTGTTCCGATGTGTAATGCATTTCACATCCACGAAATTTCGTGGATCGGCGCCCACACCCGAGTAATAGCCGGTGTATTCGCCGAATGGACCCTCTTCCATGAATTTATTGGGATCCACCTCGCCCTCGATGACGATTTCCGCATGTGCCGGAATAGGAAGGTCAACGGTTTCTCCCTTGACCACTTCCACCGGTGCTCCCCTGAGAGCTCCTGCCACATCATATTCAGATACAAAAGCGGATACCCGCGCGGCGCCGAGAATAAACAGCAACGGATCGCATCCGATGATCGACGCCACCGGCATGGGCTTGCCCATTGCCTGGTATTTCTTCAGCATGATGTCCGCGTGCTTGCCTTTGATGAACTGGGTTCCCATCTTGTCCTTGCCCAGTAGCTGGGCCCGATAGGTGCCAAGGTTCACCCAGCCCGATTCAGGGTCCTTGGTGACGAAAAAATGGGCGGTTCCGATGTAACGTCCGCCGTCCCGCGGGTACCATTGGGGAACAGGGAACTTGTAAAGGTCGATCTGGTCTCCGGTCAGGATGTTTTCCTTGCAGGGCGCGCTCGCCTTGTCGACGGTCTTTGGCTGAAGGAGATTCTCACCCAACTTTGCCCACGCGGCGTAAAGGTCCACCAGGGTTGAGTCGAGCGGTTGCCCCATGATCAGGGCCAGCCGTTCTGTGGTGGTGCACACACTGGTGATAACCGGTGTCGTGTAATCCTTCACGTTTTCAAACAGCAGCGCCGGACCCCTCGCTTCCTCGTTCAGCTTGGCGATGTGCGACAGTTCCAGGTTCCAATCGACCTGCGCGGTGATCCGTTTGCACAATCCCTTTTCCAAGCCTGCCTTGATAAAATCTCGCATGTCTTTCATAGGAATCTTTTCCTCCGTGGCTTTCCATAATAGTTGGCCGCATGTTTCCTGCCTTGCGGTTGTCGAGTCTTACCGTTCTTTCGATTCTTGGTGCTCCTGTTGAGAAATTCGGCGCCGGATTCCTTGGCCACACGAGATTGCTTCATCGTCAGACTCCTCGCAATGACACGTTCGGTCATGTCATTGCGAGGAGTCTGACGACGAAGCAATCTCACCAAACGAAAGCACACGACCTCATTTATGAAGTGGAGCACTTGGTTCTCCCTGCCAGTGCATGAATGAGTATGTGGCACAGTCCGGCCATACACGGGTCCTCCTCCGAGCCGACGGGCGCAGCGCGACCCTGCATCGGCATTACAGGTCATGTCGATGATCTCGTCCCGGAATCCCGCTCTGGTCAACGCTTTTGCCGGGAGCTGCTATGGCGCCATGACCGGATGTCCTGTTATTTGAGCTTTCTTCCTGCCATCAGGCCGGCGACGATATGTTCGAGGGCGCTCTTCTTCGGTTCGAGGATGGGCTTGGTCTCCTTGCGGCTCCAGACGGTTTCGGGACGGCTTTGGAGGATGAACGTCTCTCCCTTGAACGGCAGCGACTTCTCCGTGGCCCATTCGATGTCCATGGGCTTGCCGTAATGTTGCTCGATGCGTTTGGCGAGCTTCGCCAGATCGATGATCTCCAAATCCAGCAGGGTCTGTTGTTGCTGGCGCTCAGGCTCGACTTTCAGCTTCTTGACCTCATCGGTCTCCGGGTCGGTGGTGTAGTAGATCCCCTTCTCGGAGATCGTCCTTTTCATGACCTCCATGGTCACCTTGTTCACCTGGAACTGGTCGGGGGTGACCTCGCCTGAAACTACACTCTCTCCGTACCCCCAGTTGGAATCGATCACCACCGTGGCGCGGTCTCCGTTGGAAGGATTCAGCGTAAACATGACTCCCGCGGTGAAGGAACGGACCATCTTTTGCACGCCCACGCTGATGAGCACCTTGGCGTGATCGAATCCCATCTTCACGCGGTACGTGATGGCCCGCGGGGTGAACAGGCTCGACCAGCACTTCAGGGTGCTCTTCATGACGTCATCCACCCCGCGGACCCAGAGGAAGGTGTCCTGCTGGCCGGCGAAACTGGCGTCGGGCAAGTCCTCGGCTGTCGCCGAGGAGCGCACCGCAACCGGGGTGGCTGGACAACGGGTCCGCTTTGAGAGTTGCCGGTACTGCTCGGCAATGATGTCTTCCAGGAACTCCGGGACGGCCCCGGCTTCGATCCATTTTCGGATGTCTTCCGAGGCACGATCGACCTCCTCCATGTTGCTCTCGTCAAGACCTTTCAGTCGATCGTTCACCCGGCTCGTGAGGTCGTTGACTTCCAGGAAGTGGAGGTAGGTCTCCGTCGTGACAGCGAACCCCGGAGGGACCGGGATTCCGGCCTTCAGGAGCTCGCCGAGGCTTGCGCACTTCCCGCCGACCCTGGGGACCATGGTGAGGTCACATTGCTCGAAGGGAATTACGTACGTTGACATATCCATCAGTCAGCTCCTCGTCCGCGACGGCTCATACCCACTCCCATGCCCGGTATCGGACACAATGAACCATGGAAGCCCTCGGCGTAGAAAGCCGCGTTCGTAAGATCTCATATCGCTGCGCTGTCATGCGAGTGCGGATAGGGGGCGCCAAGGCCCCCCGCCGCCGTTTCATGCGCTCCGAAGCGCGTTGGTGTCACAAGATCTCGATTTCGCCGGTGGAACCGTCAACCTTGATGCGCTGCCCACTCTTGAGGATCGACGTCGCAGAACCGGTGCCCACCACCGCGGGAAGGCCGTATTCACGGCACACGATTGCCGCATGGCACATGACCCCGCCCACGTCGGTGATGGCTGCTTTGATTTTCTGAAACGCCGGCGCCCAACTCGGCGAAGTGGTCGGGGCCACGAGGATCTCGCCTTCCTTGAGCTGACCGATCTCCTTCACGGTGCGACAGACCCGAACGATTCCTTCCACCTTGCCGGGCGAGCCGGGGAACCCGATGATCTTGTTGACGTCCCCCTTGGCTATGGTCTTGAGCTTCGCCCACTGGGCCATGGAATCGGCCGTAATTCCCCACAGAACGATGGTGAACGGCTCGGTGATGGTGTCAGGAACGGTTCCCATCGCGTCAGGGGGGGTCCATTTGCGGAATTGCTCCATGACGTCCTTGCGCCACGCGATTTCTTTGGGCCACACCAGCGGCCCCCGGGATTTGCTCCCGGTCGCCCAGCCCGTAACGAGGTCCCACAGCGCGTCCTTGATCTCGGATCGCTTCAGGTACCAGATGTCCTCCACCTCATTCATGAACTGGTACTCGACCATGATCTTGGCCACTTCTCGGATCTTGTTCCAGAAAATGCTGTGAAACCAGTGTTCCACATAGAACAAATGGTTCTCCACGTAGGGAAAGACGGTCTTGGCGGTTCCCAGCAACTGGTCGTACGCCTGGCGGTCTTCTTCGGTCGCCAAGAGGGCGCGGTATTCGGTGATAAGCTGGTCTCGTTGCTGTCGAACAAGCTCGGTCGGACGCTGGATGTTTTCCCCTTTGCGCAGTTTTTCGATGTAGATCTGCATCGCGGAGAGCGGGACATCCAGATCGTCGTTCCAGCACATGTCGTGGTGATACCAGCCGGTCCCGGTTGAAACGTAGAACCACGGATCTCTCGCCTTATCCAGCGCTGCCAGCCACTTCTTTCCGTTATCCGATTCGTCCATCTTCGCCATAATGGCAGCCGCATCTCCCGCGGTCATCACGATCTCGTCCAGACCCAGGTCCAGGGAAAGTTGTGCGAGTTTTTTCAGCTCTTCGTCCGGCTGGTAGATAATAACGTCGATGCCGCCGACCATCTGGGTGATTTTCTGAAGGGGGATATCGGGAAATGCCTTGGTGCAGAAGTCCACGAAGATCACGTATGCGGCGTATCCGAGGTTGAGGAACTCGAAGTGGTACTGCCAGCAAAGAATTCCGAGATCGATGAGCTCGTCGTATGCCTTGAGAAGTTTATAACCGGTGGATATTCCGAGACCTTCGGTGACGACCGATTCGTCCTCCATGTCGGGGAGCACGGGAACCTCGGTTTCCGCGAGCTGCGCAATGATTTTGCGCATCTTTCCTTCCCAATTGTCGTGGAGCTTGTCCCAGTTCTGGTAGTAGTAGCCGGCTCGTTTCATGAAGAGCTCGGCCCGCTTGGGGATGTCTTCGGGATTCTCGACAGGGAGAGGCGTTATGTAGATGTAACCGTTGTGGATACGGTGATCGATGCCCATGGCCGGAGGCACGATGAAAATGCGGGTGTTGAATTGGGAGAGCCCCAGAAACCAGGCTTCGTCCCAGATGATGTCGAACGGATACATGGGCTCGGGGTAATGGAGCCCGTCGTAGAACCAGAACATGCTCTCTTCGTACTTCTTCCGTTCAGGATCATCGGTGCTGTACTGGTAATGATAGGGGTACATGCGCTCCCAGCCTTCGGTGCCGGGAATTTTTTCTGCCTCGTGCGGACTCGGGAACTTCAGATCAGCCATCTCTTGCCCTCCTGTGGAGTTGATCGGTTGGTAATCGTCCACCGCGATCGAATAGCCTTTGGGAAATCCCGGCCGGGAACCGTTCCAGCCAATGTGTCGTTTCACCCCTGAGTGGGTTTCCCGACGCCTCGGCCGTGCTCCACCTCCAGTCTCCACCGTTTCCCGAAGCCGGCCTCATTATCGATGTACCAGATCGTTCTGGGTTGAAAGACGTAGAGCTCTACCCTCGATACCTTCCTCGCCACGGCAACCCCCATCGAGAGCGGATCGGAAAGGAACTCGCTGACAAAGGGATGCCTCCTGACGTATGCAGAGAGGGCTCGGGTCCGGGCCATCGTGGAAGTGATTCTTTCGACTCGGCCTTCGAGCTGAAGCCCTTTGATTTCCTTCCAACCCCGGTAATCGCCGTGAATCGTCGCAGCCGCCTCCGGGTTGTGTTCCAACAACGAGGCGTGCCGTGAAGACGGCGATGAAAAGAACACCAGGTCAAGGCCCTGCCGTGCGTAATAGACAGCCGCGGCCCACGGCAGATCCTCACCGGAGCACGCGACGGTCATGGTCGTGAAGGAATCCAAGTAACCGGTTATGATGTTCTCCAGTTCCTCCGTTGTCATCCGCCTGCCCAACGATCAAACAGTTGGTGGGGAATATCGAACTGGTCCAACGCTTTTCCGACGGTCTGGTTGATGATGTCGTCTACGGTCGAAGGTTTGTGATAAAATGACGGCACTGGTGGAAGAATCACGGCCCCCATCTCCGTGACCGCGGTCATGGCCCTGAGGTGTCCGAGATGCAGGGGGGTTTCGCGTGGGATGATCACCAGCTTCCTCCGCTCCTTGAGCGTGACGTCCGCGGCCCTGACCAGAAGGTTGTCGTTGAGGGAAAGGGCGATCATGGAGAGGCTCTTCATGGAACAGGGCGCCACGATCATCCCTGCCGTGCGGAACGATCCGCTCGAAAGGGAAGAGGCCAGATTATCAGGAGAGTGAACGTAGTGAGCGAGCGATTCCGCGTACTCGGGCTCCAGGGAGTTCTCCAGCTTCATCGTGACGCTCGCCCCGCGGGTAAGAATCAGGTGGGTCTCAATCTCGGGTGTCTCCCTGAGCACCTCAAGGATGCGGATGCCGTAGATGACTCCGCTTGCCCCACTGATTCCGACAACGATTCGTTTCAAGAGAATTTCCATGCCCGATTTCGGGCACAACTGACAATGAAAGCCCTCGGCTTCGGTCAACACTCCGTGGCTCGACCTCGGAGACAGGGACCTGGGAGCGCGCTTGCCGCGGCTGGGATGAATACCCGCACGGGAAGTATTCAAAGAAGAGCCGGTAAAGTGAACCGACCAGTATCGCTATTAAAATTGTCAGGAATCTTCGGAGGGAAGTCAAGACATAAAAAGTTATGGACGCATAAGGCAGCCTTATACTATGATCAGAACGAGAGTGCGCATCGGCGAGTCGTCATGCCATGAACCTCAAGCACATGGAAACGTTTCACCACTTCTGCCGGTTCTTAAACGTCAGCCGAACCGCTGATCATCTCTACATTACCCAGCCGGCCGTTTCTCAGCAACTGAGGAGTTTTCAGGCCGAATGTGGGGTACAGCTCTTCTACCGGGAAGGAAACGAATTCAAGCTCACCGAGGCGGGAGAGGATCTTTATCTCCTGAGCAGACGGATCTTTCGGCGTGTCGATCAGATGGAAGAGCTCCTTTCGCGGACGCGAGCCGACACGTCTGAAACTCTCCGCATCGGCATGACCAAAGCGTACGCCAGCATTGTCATGCCGGAACTCATTGCGGTCTTCCAGCAGAAGTATCCTCGCATCCATGTGAGGCTGAGTGAAGGGAATTCCGCGGATCTCCTGGCGCGGCTCCGCAATCGAAAAGAGGACCTTGTGGTGGTGGCGCGGTCGGATTACGGCTCATCCCTGAGGTCAATCCCGTTTGCCAAGGCCGAATTCATGTTGCTGGCCCGGGCCGATCATCCTCTGGCCCAACAGGGACCCGTCTCCATCACGGCCCTGAACGGCGAGCCCATGATCATCAGGGAGCACGGCTCGGGGTCCAGAAATGAGATTCTCGGGACACTTAGGAGATTCAACGTCAACCCGTCGGTCCTCGTCGAATCGGAAAGCCTCAGCTTCATCCTTGCCTACATCGAGCGCCGGATGGCCGTGTCATTCATTCTGTCCCACGAAATCAAGAATGAGCTCTTCCGCGGCGTGTTCAAACAGATCAACCTCGTGGAGGGGAATATAGCCTTCCATTCGGACATTGTCTTGCGACAGAACGAGTCCCCCTCCCTGCCTCTCGCATACTTCCTCGGGATTCTCAAAAAACACGGCGAGACTCGCCTGTCGAGCTGAGAGAGGCGCCCCACCCCGTTGAGGCATCGGGCCATTATAGCAATTGCCAAAAGTAATGTCGGATTGGACGGCCGGCCGGGGAGCTCCCTCACTTCGGACAACGCAGAGCCGTCAAACCTGCGTTCGGGACTTCCCCGGCCGGCCGCGTCAAACGGTCGGAACTTCTGGCAACTGCTATAGTACGCCATTTCGTAAGTTCGGTCGCGAATTTCCGTCGCGCCGGGACTGCTTCGTCGCTACGCTCCTCGCATGACACTCTCGTCAGTTGTCATTGCGACCCCGCTCCCGGCGGGGGAAGCAATCTCCGGGGACAAGATCCGTGACAGTATTTACGGAAAGGAGCGCTCAGCCTGGGCGTGGCTGGTTGAGGACTGCACCACCTGAATCATGAGCGATCACAAAGGGCCGATTCCCAACCAGCACAATTTACTTTAACGATTGAGCATAATGATTTTATTTGACAGGAGTTACTTGATCTGGTAATGCGTCTCGGAGAACTTATTCCGGGGTTATGCATGTTTTCCAGACGATCAGGACGTTCCAGTGACACGGTGAAATTACCCAACCACACCCTCCTCTACGGCATCATCCTCACAGCCTTGGGGGTTTTCGTGGCCCTGGGATCTTCCAGTCGCCTCTACGAGCTCCGGGAGTTCTTTCCTCTCCGGCTCCCCGAACAGGTAAACGAGTTCATCCTCAACTACGTTCCCTTCATCCTGGGAACGTTCGTTACGACCGTGGCCGCGCTGGCGGGGTTGATCGTCGGAATCAACTGGGTCCTGTCGGGCTTGAGGCATATGTCTCACCTGAGAGTTCCCTTCCAGTATCCAGGGGATTTTTATCGACCCGAGGCCGTTTCTCTGGGCCTGAAGGAGGGGAAGCTCCGCACGTATGAGCGCGCGCCGTCGGTGCTGTTCTACTTCCTGGGCCGGTTCTGGTCCAATGCAAGATATATTGGAGAGATTCCGGGCGAGATCGTCAGGTGGAACATCGGCTTCATCTGGAAAGCCGTGGCCCTGGGGATCGCCATTCACTTCATGTTCAAGCTCCTCCAATTGCTGCCCCCCTACATATCGAGTCTCGGCCTCGGAACCGGGTACGTCATTCCGTCCCCCTTGCCCTTTTACAACCTGCTCATCGCTGTGTGCGCTCTGAAGCTGGTCGTCGCTTTGAGTCTCATTCCTTTGCGGAAGCCCAGCGCGAGCCGTGAAATGGATTCCATGATCGTTGAAGGCAAGGGGCACCCGTCGGTCTTCTTTGCTATCCTGGAAGACGGCTCGAAGATTTTTGCCCATCGAGGGATAGCGAATCGGATTTCCAGGTCCGAACCGGTGGTGTGCCAAGACAACGAAACCCTGATGGGAACGCTCATCGAAGGTTTTCCCGAATACGTGAGGACATCCTGCCGCTTCGCGGCTCTCCTGAGCCTCTTCCTCGGATCGGTTATGATCCTCGTGGGATTTCTGCAGATCATCCTGATGCAGTATCCCAGTTTTTCCGTGGGATACGAGGACTTCTTTCGGCTCTACGTCCTGAGCCTTTTCGTGGACATCATCCTCAATGTGGGAATCATCCTGCTTGGAAAGAACTTCCTGGAGCAAGCGCGGTCGCTGATGGCAGTGTACCGATTTCGGTCGAGCCTGGTCCATGTAGAGGCCAAAGGTGACTTCGAGCGCAAGGGCATGCCCGACCTCAAAGGCATCGTTTCTCCGGAGCGTCTGTTCAACCCCTTAAGCCCATGCGCGTTCAACGTGCGCTACTTCTCCGCGGAGGCGATTTCCGAAGCCATAACGCCTGAGGGCATACGCGAGCTCGTGGGGCTCGAAACATCGGGGCGCCTGGCCAAGGACGTCACGAGACTGAAGTATCTTCCTTTTCAGGTGAGTTTTCGCGAGAAGTACCCCTCTTCATGGCAGCCCGCGGAGGAAGCGGAGGCCGACCCGGACGAGAACTACGCGCAGGTTGGCGCACCTGAAACTGCGCTCGACGATGGACCTCCCCGTGATACTCAGATTCATTCGGGGGTCGCCAGATGACGGGCGCACCCCTCGCGTGGGTCCCGCTGGGCTGCCTGTTGATCGGAGCGCTCATTCAGGTCGCGGAGGCGCGGACCGCAAGCTCGGAGGTAAGGGCGGGACAGAGCGGGCTTTCGCGGAATCGGCCCCCCGGAGCCGAGGCGCAGATTCGGCAGAGCGAACTGGATCGACTCAAGGAGATGGTCAGGTCGTTGGGGGGCAAGCCGGAGCACGCGAGCATCCTTCTCAACGCAGGGCGGCAATTCGAGATCGATCCGTTGTTGCTCGCGGCGGTCACGTTCGTGGAATCGAGCTTCAACCCCACGGCCAAGTCCAAGTGTGGAGCACGGGGGCTCATGCAGCTCAGGTCGGTGGTATTGAATGTTCTGGGGGTAACCAATCCGTGGGACCCCCACGAGAACATCATGGCTGGCGCTGCGTACCTGCGGAACTGCTTTGAGCGGTACGATCGGTACGAGAACGCCACATACTTAGCGCTTGCGGCTTACAACATAGGCCCTGGGCCGGTCTCCAAGCTGACAGGCTCCGATCCGGCCGAGCGGTTCGTCCGAAAGGTGTTGTCCGTGTACAATCGGTTGACCGATGAGCCGATCCCGGTCACCAGGCAGCCCTTAAGGGAAACGAACGGCAAACGCCGCTCGGCATGGGCCGAGGTCCTGGAGCTGCACTGATGGGCACAGACTCATCCAACCAACCATGCGGCGACCGGGGGGTCGAAAACGGGAAGTAAAAACCCGGCTTGACCCGTAGGCTTAAACTGCTATGATAGGTTTCTGTTCCAGGGGCAGGGGCCACCTTCCCGAATCTTGAACGTCCCGCCCCGGAAGCGCAAGAGAGGCGGTCATTGCCGAGAGCGTCGATAGCCCTCGGTGTCCGCGTTGAAAGGAAGCTATAGTGGAGCGCGTTGAAAAGGATGGAAAACTTGAAGCTGAATCTCGAAGAAGGCTCAACGTCCTTTTGGAGAAGTGCGCTCCACTATCAGTCGGCCATAACCATGAGATTCCGAGAAGTTGTGGATGATCGCCACGCGGGGATCTTCCTCAAAGTCAACGAAGTCTCACTGGCTTTCCCGAATGTGAAGAGTGCCGCGAATTTGAATGAGCGGCGCTGTACCAGCTCCAGGCTGCACCGATAGGAATTCCGATTCCGCCCTCCCAACGGTCAAGGGATGAGGTGAACCCATGAGATCTCTGTGCCTGAAGATTGCCGTCCTTGTCCTGAGTATGATCTTTCTTGCCTCAGGAATTCCCTGTTTCGGGGAGGACTACCTCGTCATAAAGAAGAAGAGCGGCCCCACGCAAAGGGTACCGCTGAATTTCTCACCGGACGAGATCGAATCGTTCCACGTGGAATCCGCTCCGGGCGCCCCCGGTCAACCCGGCAAAGCGGCCCCGCCGGCGAAGCAGGAGGAAGAAGAGCCCGCGGCAGACCAACCTCCCGGCGGACCGATGATCCTGAAGCGAGAGCCTGGAGCGGCTCCTCCACCGGCGGCGGGCCTTCCGGCTCGGCCTCCGGTCCGGGAAGAGGCGCTGCCGCTCCGTGAGCCTTCGCGGCCACCGACCGCGGTCCGGCCACCCGTGGAGCCCAAGAAGGCGGAAACACCTCGCGCCGAGGCCCGTAAACCGGTTTCGGGCCCAGTTGCGGCTCTGACGCCTGGAGGCAAGGGAACATTCACCATCAACGTGTACAAGCTTCCCGACAACGTGAAGACCCTTCCCGATTACAGCGCGTTTCGGCCCCAGGGGACCGTCAGTGCGGACAAGATCGACCTTGACCCCGCGAAGGGGGAAAAACAACCGTCGGGTCTTCCCGAAAACACTGAAGGCCTCGGTATGAGATGCATGGGACTCTTCCTCGTCGCCGGGGAAGGGATCTTCAAGTGGCGTGTTCAGTCCAAAGACGGGATGAGGCTCCACATAGACGATAAGACCCTCATCGAGAACGACGGGATTCATGACGCCTCGTCCAAGACAGGGTACCTTCACCTGTCCGAAGGTGTGCACTCGATCATTCTCGACAGCTTCAACTCCAAGGGATCGCCGGTGCTGAAGTTGTTCGTGCAAACGCCCCTCGGGCAGGAACAGGTCTTCTCGATCGGTCAGGGTCTGGCAGGGTGGAAGGAGCCGGCCAAACCGTATGATGTGCTCTGGGGCCAAGTCTTTTTTGTGCCCAAGGGCAAGTACGCTGCCGCGCCGCCTGATTTCGGTCAGTTGAGCCCCATCGGGAGGCTGATTGCGTCCGAGCTCAACGTCACTGGCGAAGGAGGCATTCCCGGTTTGCCGGGCAGGAAAGATTACGTAGGTGTCCGGTACCAGGGGTTCTTTAACGTCGACGGGGCCGGGATCTTTGCGTTCAGGCTCGTCGCGGACAATTTCGCGAAGCTCGTGGTCGGCAAGGACACCATCGTTGAAGCGACGAAGGGATTGAGAGGCGAGCCCCAGGGAAAGCTTGGCTGGGCCTTTCTCCAGAAGGGGAGCTATCCCGTTACGGTAGATTACTTCCATCCCGAAGGAGAACAGGCCCTCGAACTGTACGTGACGCTGCCGGAAGGCGAGGAGGAGCTCTTTTCACCTGCCAAGACGCTCGCCGGGTACCCGTCGGATAGCGGCAAAACGAGCCTGATTCCGGCTTTTGTGTACTTCGTTGAGCCGGGCACGAAAAAACTGCCCAATTTCAACAAGCTGACCCCTTCGGGCATGTTCTTCACCAAAGCGATCGACTATCCGGTGGATCGGGGGTCGCGCAGCTTCCCCGGAGTGCCTCAACGTGAGGACTGGCTAGGACTGCGCTTCTATGTGAAGTTTTCCCTCTCCGAGGAAGAGGCCGGACAATACAAGTTCCGGGTGGTGGCTCGGGATGCTGCTCGTCTCGTCATCGGCAAGAAGCTCATCGTAGACGCGGAAGGGTACGGCAAAGTGACCGACGCGTCGGGAGTCGTGGACCTGAAAGCCGGCAGCCATGAGATGTTCCTCGACTATTTTCACGCGACCGGACCTGACGGCGTCCAACTCTACCTGACCGCGCCCGGTGGTGAAGAGAGAGTTTTCGCATTCCAGTAGGTATATCGGTTGGCAACGTTATAGTGTCACGCGTTGACAATCGCGGAAATGTGCAGCGACCGATTGTCCTCTGTTTGTAGGGGCGGACCCGCGTGTCCGCCCGCATTCGGTGCCATAGGCTGCATTGGGGCAGACACCCGGGTCTGCCCCTACTGAGAATCGGATCAACTTCCCCGCGAATTTCAGTGCGCGACACTACAGTAGAGGAGCCGCTATGCTCACGATCACCGAGGACTGGAAGAATGCCTATCCGGACGGACACGTTGGAATTCTCGCCATGAGCGACGTGGCCAACCCCGACGTCCATACGGACCTGGATAGGGAAAAGAACGATCTCGAAGCCGATCTCCGCACGCTGTTCAAGAACCCCGCGGAGCTCAAGCAGTTACAAACCGTCAAGGCGTACGTCGCCTATTACAAGCGCTTCAAGAAGACGTACCACGTGCTGCAACAACTGGAATCCGTGATCTTCAAGGGGAAGTCCATTCCTCAGGTCGCGGCCCTCGTCGAGGCCATGTTTATGGAAGAGCTTCGAAACATGGTGCTGACCGCGGGGCACGATCTCGACGTCATCGAGTCGCCGTTGATCCTGGACGCATCAAAAGGGAACGAGACCTACGTGCGTATCAATGGCCAGGAGCAGATCCTCAAAGCGGGCGACATGACGATAGCGGACGCTCGCGGCGTAATTTCGAGCATCATCTACGGCCCGGACAAGCGCACGCGCATCCTGCCTTCCACCCGAAGAGTGCTCTTCACTGCGTATGGCGTTCCAGGCGTGGGGGAAAAGGCGGTTTCGCAGCATTTGGAGGGGATTGCGGCCAACGTGCGATTGGTAGCGCCTGAGTCGCAAGTCGAGGTGCTCAAGGTGTACAGAGCTGCATCGTAAGGCAGGGGCCAAATTTCCCGCCGGTGTGACGAAGCCGAACTCCCCACTGCTGGCAATTCGCTTTCAAGGAGCACAATCCGGACGAAAGCCCCATGTAGGGGCGACCGACGGTCGCCCTGATTAGGATTTGACAACCTTTCCAACTCTTCCAAACTCCCGAAGGGCTAGTTTTCGCAATTCGTAACAAGATTTGGCACTTCGTCGGCATCCTCCTTGGAGAGGAAGAGTGTGAAGTCGCCTGAGCATCCCCCAGACCCGCAACCCCAATTGTAGTGAAGCCATAAGGGCTGCTTGTTTGAAAACCTTATCCTGTAGATTCTTTCACCGATACTCGCTTGGCGCTCAGGATCACACTTGTACAACTCAAAGGATATGGTCCTCTTCCGTAATTCGTTTTCGAATTCGAAATTCAAGGGCAATGAAGTCGGGCACAAGATGTCTACTCGGCGTATTCCTGCGTGGGCACCGAGTAATCGTATTTTCCATGGGACCGGCTCGACGTATTTCTTGAGCACACAAAGAGGCTTGCCATTGATGGTAACCATGACTTCTCCCCATCTTACAGATGCGTTCAGTTTCTTGTCCCATTCAGCACCTGAAGTTTTCCATTCGATGGCAAAACCCGGCTGAGAACCTATCCACCAAGACGGTACCTCGTACGATCCCGAATCTGGAACCATGTAATGTGACATGAGATTGAACAGATCAATCGAAGGGCGCTCTCGCTCTGTGCTGTGTTCTCCAGCAAGACTTCCATTGGAGAACAAGAGAAGAATGATGATTGACGGGAGGAACCATCCCATTTTCATTTCCATGAACCCCATCTCTCCATTCACTTTGTTGCTCCACGTCGCATCCCATCTTTGACGAGTACGGCCATTTTCAAGTGAATAGTCCTGTTCTTGATTTCTTGGTGCCTTGGTGGCTCTTCGCTTGTCTACTCTCCCGCAGCGGTCTCGGCTCCTAACACGCGGCCTCACCGCTCTTCCTGGCCTCGAGCAGTTCCAGAAAGCTGTCGATCTGATTCTCGATGGCTTCGATGGAAAATAGCCGCGGGTCGTTGTGATCCGCCTCGAGGATGACTCCCGGTATGCCTGTCCGCTCGGTGACCGCGGCCCTGATCAGCGGGATATCCTGGGAAACGAATTTGCAGCTCCGATTCGAGTGATAGAGGAACCCATCCAGGCCGTAGGCCTGCGCCATCTTGACGTACTCGTCGATCCGACGGTCAAGGTGGAGGTTTGCTGTATATAGATACTGCCGGGTCCAGTCGCCGAACGGGTCTTCTTCGCCCACCGCAAGCCACGCCCAGGCCCAGGTGTACAGTGATGTGACGAGTCCTGCACCCCGTTCCTCGAGGAACGCAGAAAGCCGGCGGAGCTCCGGCCAGATGGGGAGATTGTCCCAGAAGAGCCTGAACCGCTCGCACTCGAGCGCGCCGACCCCTTGATCGACCCGTTGCTCCAACTCGTTCACCAGAGCCCAGTAAAAATCGACGGGAACCCGCGTGCCTCGCTGCGCCACGATGGGGGCCATGGAAATGAACTGATCGAACACCGTCATGGGCGAAGGAGTGGCCGCTCCCAGCTCGAGCACCTTCGTCCAGAGCCGTGAAGCCTCGCGCGAGAGACGTATCGTCTCCGCAAGTCTTTCCCTGTCCAGCGCGCGCCCCGTGATGCCTTCGACCGTCCCCACCAGGTCCTCGAGTTGGGATCGGACATATCGCTCAGCCGCCTCGTCACGCTCCCCATGGCCGGAGTGGGGCACGTCGATCAGCACCATCGGCACGTCGTACAATCGGCTGAGCACCTCGAACCACTTGGTGAGCGTTCCGCATTGGCTGTTGGAAATCAGAAGGAGATCGGGTTTCGGCAGTCCCCACGTCGGGCTGACCCCCAGCTTGATGGAACCGAGGTCGCATCGGGCGTACGAACAAAGGTCGAGGGAATAGCCCATTCTCTCCGCTGCGGAGGCCACTTCCGGAGTCATCTTGCGCGCGCCGATAATGACCGCGTGGTTCTCAGGATAGATGGGAATCATGTCCATGGCGTAGAGGAGCTCAACAGGCGTGAACGCATTCACGTACGCGATGAACCCACCGCCCTGCTTGGCCATGTGGGCCCCGCCGTAATACTCCATGTTGATCTGCTTGAGGCGCTTGAGTGATTCGATAGGTCGCATGGGAAAGTCCTTATTGGAGAAAGTCTGCCGGGGACCCTCCCCCAAAAACTCTTAATATATTCCTGGCTCCCACTGGTCGCCAGATTGAAAGCGTGGGCAGCGTATCAAGAGCGAGAATCTTGGGACGCGTTGTCACTATTCGCTGTGCCCGCGGGAGCAGAGCTCTTTCCCGATACGGGCAATGAAAATGTGCCCTTGCACGCATGTCCGGGTTGGCAGCAACCCAACGGCGACCGACGGGAGCCGCCGTTATGTTTAAAGTTTTTGGAAAGGGGGTGCGGGGGGAGGACCTTTTTCCAAAAAGGTCTCCCCCTGCATTTGCATTAAGACAGGCCCTTCTGCTACTCCCATTTTCCGCCTTTGCCGCGACGGAGGTCTATGCTGTTGTCTCCCCATTTCCTCACGATGAACGTGGTCCGTTCGCCACCGCCGCCTGAAACGGCCGAATTGACGAGCCACGACACGATGCTCACGATGATGGAAGCGAATAGGGCCGACCAGAAGGATGCCACATGAATTCCAGGAGCCACCGCCGCGGCCAACTCGAACAAGAGGGCGTTGATCACGAGTATGAAGAACCCCAGCGTCACGATGGTTAACGGGAGTGTCAAAAGAATCAACAGCGGCCTGACCAGGGCATTGAGAATTCCGAGGAATGCCGCGGCGATCAGAGCGCTCCCCACACCCTCGACGGTAACTCCCGAAACCACGTAAGGGACGATCAAAACTGCGATGGTGGTAATGAGCCACCGGAGGAGTATTCCCGGCATATGCGTTCCTCGTGCTCCGGACGGCTTCTCTTGCCAAGGGACCGTCCGAATGCTGTTCCAACCCGGTCTCTTGTCACGATTGCTCTTTCTCCTGCTTGTAATGCCTGAGGAACGGTTCGAACAAGTCAATGGGGACAGGGAAAATGGTGGTGGAGTTCTTCTCAGCCGCCACTTCCACGAGCGTCTGCAGGAACCTCAGTTGCAGGGCCGTCGGCTCTTTGGCAATGATGGTAGCGGCCTCCGACAGCCGCGCTGCTGCCTGGAATTCGCCTTCAGCGTTGATCACCTTGGCACGGCGTTCCCGCTCCGCCTCGGCCTGACGGGCGATCGCTCGCTGCATCTCGACGGGCAGATCGATGTGTTTCACCTCCACCATGTTCACCTTGACGCCCCACGGGTCGGTATGACGGTCAAGGATCTCCTGGATTTCCACATTGATCTTGTCGCGCTCCGCCAGCAGCTCATCGAGCTCGGATTGGCCGCAGACGCTTCTCAGGGTGGTTTGAGCCAACTGAGACGTGGCATAGAGGTAATTCTCAACCTCGATGATGGCCTTTGTGGGATCCATGACGCGGAAATAGATGACCGCGTTGACCTTAACCGAGACATTGTCTCGGGTGATCACGTCCTGCGAGGGGACATCCATGGCCACCGTTCGAAGGCTTACTCGCACCATGCGGTCAATGACCGGGATGAGGATGATAAGTCCGGGGCCTTTGTGGTCAATCACGCGCCCCAGGCGGAAAATCACGCCGCGTTCGTACTCATTGAGCACCTTGACTGCCATGAACAGGAAGACGAGGACCAGAAAGACGATTATCCCGATCGTGTACATGGATTCCCTCCTTCAGCCATTGGCTGCGAAAACCTTCCACGCCTGACATCAGGCGAGCCGAACGTGAAAAACATTGCCCACGCGAACAGTCCCCGGTTGAGGGGCCGTCCCTCAATAACGGTATCGAATTGAGGCCACCTCTCTTGACGCGCAAATCCTTTCCTGTCCGTCTTCCCCGCGAAAGCGGGGTCCCAGGAATGGTTTTGCCGAGACACCAAGGGCTGGGTCCCTGCTTTCGCGGGGACGACGGGAATGGGGTCGGCCGTTTATGCTGCTTTGAACGACCGACACTACAAAAGGTAACACTTACTTATTCACGGTCGCTTGGTATCCGCGTCAACCGCCGAGGTCCCTCGTAACCAGCAGAAAAAGGCCTTCCATGCGGACGACCCTCACCCGCTCGCCCTTCGGGATATGTCGGTCTGAACGGGCGTTCCAATATTCCCCGTGAATGGCGACCTTCCCCTCGGTGTCCAAGTCGCTCAGCGCCAGGCCGACTTCTCCGACAAGCGCTTCCTCGCCCGTCCTGGGCTTCTTGAGGTGCGCTCTCACCACGAGGCCCAAGGCAAAGACAAAAAAGGCCGAAACCATCGTCACCGTAGGGATGATGACGGACCACGACACCCGTTCAACCGATTCCCCCGTATCGAAGAGCATTACCGAGCCCAGCAGCAGGCATATTATGCCGCTTATGGACAGTAAGCCGAACGACTTGACCTTGAGCTCGAGGATGAAAAGAACGATCGACAATAATATCAGCAGAATAGCCACGTAATTGACCGGCAGCACCTGGAGGGCAAAAGCGGCAAGGAGCAGGCAAATGCCGCCGACAACCCCCGGAAAGATGAGGCCAGGGCTATAGAGCTCCGTCATGAGTCCTATTACTGCGACAAGCCCCAGCACGTAGGCAACATTCGGATGACCGATCACGTCAAGAACCTTGAAACGGAGTCCCGTTTCTTGCCTTTTCACGACGGCGTTCTTGGTATTGAGCGTATAGGTGCGCCCCTCTTTCGTCACGGTGCGCCCGTTGAGTTTGTTGAGCAAATCAGGCAGCGAGTCGGCAACAATGTCGATCACCCTGATATCGAGCGCTTCCCTGGCCGTTATGGAGACGCTCTCTCGAATCGCCTGTTCAGCCCAATCAGCGTTGCGACCTTTGCCGGAAACGATGCTTCGCATATAAGCGGTGAGATCGTTGATGATCTTCTCAGACATGGTGGCGCCGATTTCCTGACCGCCACTCTGAACAGGATGAGCAGCTCCGATGTTCGTCTCCGGCGCCATGGCCGCAATATCCGCGGCCATCGTGATCAGGGCGCCCGCGGAGGACGCGGACGATCCGCTCGGTGAAACATAGACCACCACGGGGATTTTCGCGTTTGTCATCTCCTTGATGATCGTCTTGGTCGTGGTGACCATTCCGCCGGGGGTGTCCAAACGAATGATGACGACCGCGGCCTTGGCCTGTTCAGCGCTTTCGATCCCCTTCATGATGTAATCGGCCACCGCAGGGTTGATCGAGCCGTTCACGTCCAAGACGTAAGCGACCGGCCTTGCCTCGCTCTCCTGAGCGGAAACCCGGCGGTCGGCCCCATTGATGAACGTCGCCAGGCCGGACAAGAGGATAAAAACGAAAACGGTGAGTCTGTGTGCGCTCATGACTTGTCTCCTGTCCCAGGGACCGGTAAACCAAGCCGTGCCATGACCTGTTTCAGATCAGACCAGGCTTCGGCTTTGGCGCTTCTGTCCGGCTCCTGCCGCAAAAGAAACCACGGATGATAGGTGGGCATGACCGGTATGCCATTGAGCTCATGGAATTTTCCCCGCACATCACTCAGGGGGACTTGACCGCCAAGGAGTGCGGTGACTGCTATTTCACCGAGCGCGACGATTGCCTCGGGTTTCACAGCTTCAATCTGAGCTTCGAGGAACGGAAAACAGGTGGAGATCTCGACCGGCTGCGGATCCCGGTCCCCCGGCGGCCGACACTTCACGATGTTGGCAATGTACACGTCCGATCGATCCAGGCCCATGGCATGTATCATCTTTGTCAGGAGTTGTCCTGCTCTCCCGACGAAGGGTCGGCCCCCGCGGTCTTCATCCGCTCCGGGGGCCTCTCCGATAAACATGATCCGCGCACGGGGATTTCCTTCACCGAAGACGATGGCGCTTCTCGTCTCGTGGAGCGGGCACCTCGTGCACTCCCCGAGATCGGCCCTGACGGCCTCGATCCCTGATACCACCGAAACAGGGGGAGCAACCCTCGGACGAGGCGGAGGAAGCAGCAGCGGGGAATAGCCCTGGCTCACTTGGAACTCAAGGTAATCCCTGGCTTGCTCAATCCAGTCTTCGGAAAGATCGGTCATGGTCATCGATACCCATGTCACATTTTAATAATGCTACCGTTCAGCGGAAGATGCGCCGTCTGAAAGCTCCCCTGTTCCCGCGTCCGGTGAATCCCTAGTGCTCCATTTCATAATACGGTGACATATTCCGAGGCCCGTGTCACCAGACCGCGTTGACATGAACCGTGCCGGACCGGCCACCTCTCAGGGCCCCGAAATACGCCACCGTACTTATGCCACGCGACACCATGTACTGGCCGCCACGAGGTCGGTGACGCATTTGCGAAATCCTGTGCTTAGCGACAACGATCTTCACTGCGCCCGCGCGGCCTAGCCGTTCGCATCGTCAGCACCCGATCGAGGATGAGGTCCGCGACTTTGAGCTTCGACATGATTTCCATCTGCTCTTCAAGGCCGGAGCGGTGAATGAAACGCACGATGTTGGTGTCGCAGTCGAATCCGGCCCCTTCTCTTCCGACGTCGTTGAGCACGAGCATGTCGAGATTCTTTTTCTTCAGCTTACTCCGAGCGTTTTGGAGGATGTCGGAGGTTTCCGCGGCAAACCCGACAAGGATCTGGTCGTCTCGTCGAATACGGCCCAGGGTGGCGAGGATGTCAGGGTTTCGGACCAGGGTGAGGGAAGAGCCGATGTTTTCCTTCTTTGCCTTCGCCGCATTCATGACCGCGGGCCGAAAATCTGCCACTGCTGCGGCTTTGACCACCACGTCCGCTTCGGGAAAGTCTTCCATCACCCGATCGAGCATCTCTTGGGCCGTTCGCACGGGAACATGCCTGACCCGCGCGGGAGGAGAAACCTTCAGCGGGCCTGCTACCAGGGTTACGTCCGCTCCCCGTGCCGCGGCTCTTTCCGCAACGGCAACGCCCATCTTTCCGGAGGATCGGTTCGTGATGAACCGGACAGGGTCGAGCGGCTCCTCGGTCGGCCCGGCTGTCACGAGAATTCTGATACCCGCGCAGTCACGAGGCCCCAGCATGCGCCCGACTGCCTCTGCAATGCACTCCGGTTCGGGCAACCGCCCCTCTCCGGTGTAGCCGCATGCAAGATAGCCGGCATCCGGGTCAAGGATGCGGTGCCCGACGTCTTTCAGCTTCTGGAGGTTCCCCTGCATGATGGGGTTGCGGTACATGTTGATGTTCATGGACGGACAGATCAGGAGCGGGCACGTGAGGGCCATGAGTACCGTGGTCAGCATGTCGTCGGCTATGCCGCCGGCTATCTTGCCGATGATGTTGGCGGTGGCCGGCGCGATGACAGCGACATCGGCCCGGTCGGCCAGGGATATGTGCTCGACGGACGGCTGATGCCGCTCCTCCCACATGTCTTCCCAGACCGGGTTGCCGCTCAGGGTCGCGAGGGTCAGCGGCGTGACGAATCGGGCGGCGTTCCGAGTCATCACCACGTGCACGTCCATTCCGGCCTTCACCAGGAGACGAACGAGCAGAGGGCTCTTGTAGGCTGCAATGCCGCCGGTTATCCCGAGGAGCACGGTGGAGCTCATGAATGAGTCCTTTTCTTTCGGGCGGTTACCGATGGAGCCGGTTTAGTGCCCGGAGAGCCGTCGACTCCGGTCCCGGCAGGCACGTTTTGGACAGGCCTTTCTTCCGAGTCACGAGATGGGAGAGGAGGACGTTGCGCTCCGGCATCATTGCCGCCAGCGAAACTCCCTTTTTTTCTTTATATCAGCCCCTCTGAGCCGTGTCAACGTCGTCTGGGGCCCAGAATCCGCCACCTCATTTTCCGGGGGATCGTTTGAAGTCTCGTCGGACCGTAAATTCCCCCTTGATGATGTCCCCCGTCCGTGCGAATCGGGCTTCGTGGCACGTGTGTCAGGTTCGT
>Ga0172371_10000578_pt1 | contig 57243 bp, 51 predicted proteins | sample Lak12m_FD_114543 | JGI IMG/M metagenome (GOLD analysis project Ga0172371, IMG submission 114543) | Freshwater microbial communities from Kabuno Bay, South-Kivu, Congo - kab_022012_12m | ecosystem: Environmental > Aquatic > Freshwater > Lake | place: Democratic Republic of the Congo: South-Kivu... | reverse complement strand
GGTGTCATTCTGATGACGCGGAGATAGCGCAATATTAATATCTATGCTATGATAAGGACCTGGAAGAGACCAATACAAAAGGGGGATAAAACATGAAGAAAATCTCGGTAGCCTTATTACTGATCGGATGTATCGGCATTTGTTCGGCGACATGGGCACAAGTGGAGGCACTCAAACAAAAAGAACTGCTGACGAAGCAACGCCAGGAACGCATCCAATACCAGTTCAAACAACAAGAACAAAACCTTTCCTTCCGGGAAAGCCTGTCCGGTAAAAGTGAAAAAGAAAAACAAGCTTTACTTAAACAGCATAACGAGAAACAGAAACAAATTCAGAAAGAATTCCAACGAAAAATGCATGAGGATAACATGGCGTACCTGAAAGAATCTCTCACCAGAAATCCGGAAGTGCGCGACACCGAGAAGAAAGAGCTGTTGAATCTCGTGGAAGACCAGTTTCAGAAAAGTTTAAAGAACAAAAACAGTACCTACATCGAAAATGTGATCTATTATGAGAAAATCTTCAATGATCCGGCCAAAACCGCTGCGCAGAAAAAGAACGCCATAAAAGAGTTCATAAAAAAACAAAAAGATAAAGCAAAGAGCCACGCGAAAAAAAGCGCCAAGAACGCCACCTTCATACCGTTGAAATCATCGCAGCCTGTTCCGGGAAAAACGGTACCTCTTACGACGAACCCGGCGGCAAAGCCGCAGCCGGCACCCGATATGGCCGCGCCAAAAACCAAGTAAAAAAGAGACATTTTCCGGGAACATCCCTATTTCACTATGTCACAACGAACACCCTCGGCCCAGGCAATTATTTTCGATCTTGACGGCGTTATTGTCGATTCAATGCCGTACCACTTCATCGCCTGGTACGAGTCCTTACAGCCTTTTGGAGTACGTGTCTCCTGTTTTGATGTCTTCGCGCAAGAAGGGGAACGCTGGGACAAATCAGTGACTTTTTTTCTGAAACGCGCGCGGATACGGCCGACCGCCTCATTATTAAAGAAGATTTTCCTGCGGCGCCGTCAGATCTTTAAAAAGAACTTTAAGCGGTTTATTTTTAAGGGCGCGCCGGAACTGTTACGCTGCTTACATAAACAAAGATTCCCGTTAGCGTTAGTGACCGGGACCCCCTATGCTGAAGTCGTAAAGATCCTGCCGGCGGGACTCCGTTCTTTGTTTTCCGTTATTATCAGCGGCGATTCGGTAAAAAAAGGGAAGCCCCATCCTGAGCCGTACCTGAAAGCCGCGGAAAAACTCGGGGTCAATACCGACCAATGTATCGTCATTGAAAACGCGCCGTACGGAATCGCTTCGGCAAAGGCGGCAGGGATGTTTTGCATCGCGGTCACCACCAGTCTGCCGGCTTCATATCTTACTAAAGCGGACCGGGTTGTCGATTCACTCGATAAAATACCCGCGGTATTAGGCACCTGTAAAAAATCATGCGTACAATCATAAGGAGGAAAACCGATGGACACGCTGCTTAAAAAAATCTTGGACGCGTCAGGAATATCCGGCTATGAGAAAGAAATCACCGATATCATGGTTACCGAGCTCAAAAGCCGGGCCGACGAAGTCACCGTCGATCCGTTCGGCAATGTCATCGCCCGTAAAGGTAACGGCAAAAAAAAGATCATGATCGCTGCCCATATGGATGAAGTCGGCTTATTGGTAAAACATATCAATAAAGAAGGCTTCGTCCATTTTATAAAGATCGGCGGCGTTGATGACCGTATTCTTTTGGGACAAAGAGTCATCATAAAATCGCGAAAAGGCGATGTCCGGGGTTTGATCGGGCATAAACCGCCGCATTTGGTCAAGGACGAAGACCGGAAAAACGTGATTAAATACTCTGATATGTTTATCGATATCGGTTGCGCCGACAAGGATGAAGCCGAACAAAAGATCGCTCTCGGCGATGCCATTGTCTTTGAACCGAGTTCCGGCATACTGCAAGGAGACCTCTACTACGGAAAAGCGGTAGACGACCGCGTCGGGTGCTATGCTTTGCTGAAAATCATCGAGCAGCTCAAAGTCGACGCTCAAATATACGCCGTGGCGACCGTACAGGAAGAAGTCGGTCTAAAAGGCGCAAGGACTTCTTCGTTCCGGATCGCCCCGGACTTCGCCATAGCCTTAGATACCACGACGGCCGGAGATATCCCCTCGATCAAAGAAAATGAATCATCGCTCAAGCTGGGAAAAGGCGTCGCCATTACCATTATGGAAGCAGGAGGACGGGGAGTCATCGTCAGTGAAAAGATCAAAAATCTGTTTGTGGAAACCGCGGTACAAAACACGATTAAATTTCAGATGGATGTCCTTGAAGGAGGCATGACTGACGGAGCCATGATCCATATGAATAGAGAGGGTATTCCCACCGGCGTGTTAAGCGTGCCGTCGCGGTATATCCACTCACCGGTATGCGTTTTCAGCAATGAAGACCTTATGTCCTTGATCGGGTTGACCGTAAAGACCGTTGAAAAAATAGTCTCGGCGAATCTTTTTTAACCATCAAGGAAATAAATTCCCAACAGGTTCAATGAAAACCGTCGTAGTAATCGGCTGCGGGTTCGCGGGTATCGCGGCGATCAAACTCCTGTCGCGCTACCCCCAAGATATATCGCTTATTGTCATCGATAAAAACACTGCCAACAGTTTTCTGCCGCTGTTACCGGATCTTGTCGGACGAGATCTCGCGGAAAATAACATAACCTATCCGATCGATACGTTAAGCCATAGCTATCGGTTCCGCTTCATCAATAGCCTGGTTACGGACGTCGACCTGACGGCGAAAAGGGTCTTTACCGCATCCACGGAAATTCCCTATGATTACCTGCTCATTGCCAGCGGATCGGAAACAAACTTTTACGGAAATGACGCGGCCAGCGCCGGCGCGATGAAACTCGACACCGCCCACGATGTTCAGAAAATACGGCAGGCATTACAGCAATCTGCGTATACCCATTTGATCATTGCCGGGGGAGGATATACCGGTATAGAGATGGCTGCCGGTTTACGCAGGTATTGTTCGAAGCACCGTCAAAACCCGGACATCACGATCGTGGAACGCGCGGACCGGATACTCGGCCCACTGCCTGAATGGATGCGCACATACGTGCACAATAACTTACGTGATTTAAGAATAGATGTTTTGACAAAGAGCGTTATAACCCAGATCAACGACCAGCATATCGTGGTAAACAATGCCAAAACCTATACCCGCGCGCTTCTAATCTGGGCTGCCGGAGTACAAACCGCCGAATATATTCAAAAACTCCCGGTGCCCAAGAACCCGCAAGGCCGGCTGATCAGCGACCGTTATCTTCAAGTAGAAAAATCGTGTTTCGCGGCAGGCGATGCGGCATTATTCCTTTGGAAGAATACGCCGTTACGCATGTCGGTTCAATTCGCGCTGACTCAGGGAGAATGCGCGGCTAAGAATATTCTGCGCGCGGTACAGGCACGGCCGCTGATAACGTTTAAACCCAAAGACCCGGGGTACATTATTCCTTTAGCCAATAACCGCTCGTGCGGCTCGGTCTTGGGGTTATCCATGCGGGGGATGCTCCCGACTATGCTGCATTTTTTATTGTGCCTATACTATTTATACGGGATAAAAAACAAATGCCGTTTGCTGATAGAGCTTATTCGCAGTGAATTCAAACAGAAAGATAGAGAAGTAAAGAATTCATGACAAAAAGCCCGTAAGTCCGTGAGCTCGTACTACTTGTTTTATGTATGTATCAGCTTACGAGCGTACCAGCTAAAAACCTGTTATCAAGATGACACTCATAAACGAACACCATATTTTCATCTTTCTTATTCAAATATTTCTGTTACTGGCGCTTGCCCGCGGCATGGGGGAACTCTTTCGGCGTTGGAAACAGCCTTCCCTTACCGCGGAGATACTGGTCGGAATACTCTTAGGGCCGACGATCCTCGGCCGCTTCTTTCCGGATCTGCATAAGCTGCTCTTCCCGCCGAACGTCATACAACAGACCATGCTCGAAACCGCTGCGTGGTGGGGGATCCTGTTCCTGCTTATGGTCATCGGGCTGGAAATCGATTTTTCCAGCGCATGGCGTCAACGCGGTGACGCGCTCATTATCGCAGTCACCGACATCGTCGTTCCTTTTACGATCTCTTTTGGGCTTTGTTTTTTGATCCCGGACGTGTACATGCCGGACCCGTCGCGAAAAATCGTCTTTTGCCTGTTTATGGCGACCGTCATGACCGTCAGTGAACTATCTATTACCGGACGGATATTGCACGATCTTGACCTTTTCAAAACTGACCTCGGTTTTTTGATCATGTCCGCACTCTCGGTCAACGACATCATCGGCTGGACGATCTTTGCCCTGGTGCTGGGCATCGTCAGCAATGTCGGAGTAGAAGTAACGCAAAGTTTCACCGTGTTGTGTTTGACCATTATCTTCGGCGCTTTCTGCCTGGGAACCGGCAGGCATATCACCGGAAAGATCATCGCGGCCATCAAGCGCTTCAAAATGCCGGATCCCGCGGCGTCATTGACGTTTATCTGCCTGTTAGGGCTTCTCTGCGGAATGATAACTCAAAAAATAGGGATTCAGGCTTTATTCGGTTTTTTTCTTGCCGGGATCATGGCCGGCGAAGCCAAAGAATTATCCGAAAAAACCCGGCAGATCATCACGCAAATGGTCTTCGCGTTGTTTGTCCCGCTTTTTTTTGCCAGTATTGCGTTAAAATTCGATTTTGTCCGCTATTTTGATCTCTTTCTTGTCCTCTTCATCACGGTCATCGGCATCGCTGCCCGGTTTCTCGGCGCGTGGTTAGGCGTGACTTTTAGCAAACAAGCAAGGTCCAACCGTATGCTTATCGCCATAGCGCATACGCCCGGCGGAGTCATATCGATCATCGTAGGGTTGGTCGCATTAAAATATCTTCTCATAAAAGAAACTGTTTTTGTCGCGATTATCTGCGGGGTCATACTCTCATCATGCCTTGCCGGCCCTTGGATGAAATATTGCCTAAAACGCCGGAAAGAGATCAGTATCCTGGAATTTTTTAGCAAGCGTGCCGTCATCGCCGAATTGAAATCGAGAAATCGGGACGACGCGCTTTATGAACTCTGCGAAAAGTTATCTGATCACGATACCCTGCCCGGCACCGACGCGATCTATGAAGCGGTCCTTGAACGCGAACATACCCTGGGAACAGCCTTGGAAGAGGGAATTGCCGTCCCTCATGCCCGGCTCGATTCATTGATCAAGCCGGTGATCGTCTTTGGCAAATCGACCGGCGGGATCGAATGGAACTCACCGGATGGAAAACCGGCACAATATATCTTCCTCATCCTTACGCCGGTTCACGACGATTCTCAGGTACAAATATTGACCCTGATCGCCCGGGTCATGAACAATCCGGCAACCCGCCATACGATCCTGCAAATCCACGACCATACGGTCCTCTGGGATACGCTCCAGCACGCCTTTATCGAGACCCCCCATATGATCAAACGTAAGATACGGAAATCGGCTTATTGATCCGTAACGCAGAGCAGCGCGCGGAAATTTTACCGCAACCTGCTTGTAGCCATAATGTTACGAAAATATTTTCAGGCAGATAATTCAAAATAATGGCTCTTTTCAAGGCATTTAAATGCGGTATAATATATCTACCCCTAAAACCTTCATAATCTAAGATACTTTTAGGTAAAATCATTAATTAGTTACTCGGAAGGAAAGAAGCATGAGTACTAAAAAAATAGCGCGGGCAGGGATTATTGATATAGGATCAAAATCATTACGGCTCCTTATCGGAGAAAAAACCGATAAAGGATTAACGGTCCTTGAATCATTAAAAAACGTCCTGCCTTTAGGAAAAGACGTGTTCTACAAAGAACGCATCTCCCAGGAAACCATTAACGCCACGATCCACATTCTTCAGAAATACCGCCTGGCATTACAGGAATATGACGTAAAGAACCTCAAAATATTTGCCACGACCGCCGTGCGGGAAGCGCGTAACCGTGAAGTCTTCCTGGACGCGGTCTTGCGCAATACCGGTTTCCCGGTAGAAGTCTTTACGGTCGGGGACATCATCTACTATATCGACTCCTATCTGCATTACAAACTCAAAGGAAAATATCCCATACATGAGAAAAACGTACTGATCGTGGAATTAGGCGCCGGCAGCACGGACATCGCGATCCTCGAAAAAGGCTACATGATCAATAACACCGGCATTCCCTTGGGGAGCCTGCGTCTGAAAAACGTCATGAGTAAACTTGAAGGAGACCCGCAGGAAATACGGGACACGCTCACTGAATATATCGTCAATGAACTGAACTATATTAAACGGCTCATCGGGCCCATACCCATCGACGACATTATTCTGATCATCGAAGACTTTTCTGCCGGGTTCTCAAAACTCCTGAAGGACCCGAATGAATTCGAATCTTTTACGCCCTTGTCGCTTAAGCAGGCGCAGACGATCTTAAGCAATTGCGAACGGAAATCGCCGGAAGAACTCGTCCATCTGTACGGCGTGAACCAGGACACCGCAGAGACCCTGGAAGTAACGGCATTCACCATACGGGCTTTTTACAGTCTTATTCCCAAGGACACGCTGTATATCTTTCAAGCATCGCTCTCGGAAGCCGTTCTGACGAACCTCGTCGCGGTCAAGGATGTCGCCCAGACCTATAAAGAATTCAAGCACCTGATCTACATCGCGCGGTATCTCTGCCGCAGGTATAACGCGGACATCGAGCACGCCAAAGCAGTCACTTCGATCGCCCGGAAACTGTTCGTAGACTTACACCATATACTGGGATTGCGCAAGACCGATGTCGTATATTTGATCCTGGCGGCTTACCTGCATGATATCGGCATGTTTATTTCCAACCGCGCGCATCATAAACATACCGACTACATCATCCGTTCACTAAATCTGTTTCGCGTCAAAGAGGAAGAAATACGCCTTATCGCCCAAATAGCGCGGTATCACCGCAAATCACAACGCTATGACGCGGACCCCAGTTTCCAGGCGCTGCCCGCGGACATGAAACTGCTCGTATTAAAATTGAGCGCTCTTTTGCGCATTGCCAACGCGCTCGACCGTTCTCATAAACAAAAGATCGGCAAGGTCATCGTCCAAACGACAAAGAGCAACGAAATCGTGCTGCAAGTCGCGGTCAACGGCAATGCCGGCTTGGAACGTTGGGCGTTTGAAGATAAAAAAGACCTGTTTGAAGAGATCTCCGGCAGCAAATTAATATTAAAGCTGGAGCCCAATGAATAGATTGAACATTAAATATACTAGCACGCTCTTATGGGGCGACGTCCCGTTCCTACAGTCACCCCACAGACATAACGCGTGCTACCGGAAAACGGGAATAGAAACGAACCCATCATGAGCGCGGAACAAATAAAAACAGCCGACGCACTCGATCCGAAGCAAAAACTCATCCATCGCGAATTAAGCTGGCTGGCGTTTAACGAACGGGTATTGGAAGAAGCGGAGGACGCCAACAATCCGTTACTTGAACGCCTGCGTTTCTTGGCGATCTACGTCAATAACCTCGATGAGTTTTATATGGTCAGGATCGCCGGGATCAAACGGCTCATCGACGCCCGGTATAAGAGCACCGATGAATATGGCTATACTCCTGAAGAGATCCTCAAAGAAACCGAACAAAAGATACAAGACCTGTCTAAACGGCTCTATCAAAGCTTTCAGACACTGGTCTATCAGGAACTCCCTAAAAATAAGATCCGGCTGAAAAAATATCCGGACCTCAGTGAAGACGAAAAGAAGCACGCGCAAAATTATTTTGAATCGACGCTCTTTCCGGTCATGACTCCCATGGCGGTCGACCAAGGGCATCCGTTTCCCGTGCTACCCTCTAAAACTCTTTCCTTTTCCCTGACCGTCGAACATGAAGGAAAGCAACATTTTCTCGTTTTACCGGTACCGAATGTCATTTCCCGGTTGGTCCAATTGCCGTCGATCAAAGGAGAATGCAATTACGTCCTGATCGACGAGATCATCCGCAATAATCTTGCGGTATTCTGTACCGGATACCGCATAGTCGAAAGCGCGCTTTTTCGCGTTATCCGCGACAGCGATATCGAGATCAAAGAAGAATACATGGAAGACCTTCTCAAAGCCATAGAGAAAGAGATAAAAAAGCGGCCAAAAGCAAAAGTCGTCTGTTTAGAGGTGGAGAAGAGCATTTCCACTGATATGCTCAACCGTCTGTGCAAACAAATGACCGTGCCGGCATCCGAAGCAAAACCGATCGATGCAGAACTCGATCTGACGCTGCTTTTCGACCTTGTCGTCGGCTTCACAAAATCCAAATTGGTGTTTAAAGAATTCAAACCGAAAGAATTAAAATACGCGTCGATCTTCGATCGCATCAAACAAAATGATTTTCTTATCCATTTACCGTATCAATCCTTTAAACCGGTCGTCGATTTTATCCAGGAGGCCGCCAAAGATAAAAGCGTCTTGGCCATTAAGATGACGTTATACCGGACCAGCGGCGATTCGGTTTTTATTCAGGCGTTAAAAGAAGCCGCCCAGAACAAGAAACAGGTGACGGTCCTCGTTGAATTGCGAGCGAGATTCGAAGAAGAAAAGAACATCCTCTGGGCAAAAGAGCTTGAAAATGCGGGATGCCACGTTATTTACGGGATCGCCAATCTTAAGATCCACTCAAAGATCGCCTTAGTCGTCAGAAAAGAACAGAACAAGATCCGCCGGTACATCCATCTTTCTTCCGGCAACTACAACGAGAAGACCTCCGCGGTGTATACCGATATCGGATATTTTACCGCGCGCGAAGATTTTGCCCGGGACATCTCAGACGTGTTTAACGTCATCTCCGGGTATTCGCTGCCGCCGAAATGGCGAAAGGTAGTATCCGCGCCCTATGACTTACGCAAATATTTCATCGAGTTGATCGATATCGAGATCCAGAATCACAAAAAATATGAAAACGGGTTTATTTTCGCAAAAATGAACTCACTGGCGGATAATCAGGTCATTGAAAAACTATACGAGGCTTCAAAAGCCGGCGTTAAAGTCAAACTGCTGGTCCGGGGTATGTGCTGCTTGATACCGGGCATCCCCGGCATGAGCGAGACCATCGAAATACGCAGTATCTTAGGACGGTTCCTTGAACATTCCCGGATCTATTTCTTCAACAATAACCTGGCTCCCCGGGTATTCCTTTCTTCCGCTGACTGGATGACCCGGAATTTCGACCGGCGTATTGAATTGCTTTTTCCTATCGAAGAAGAATCCTTAAAAGAACATTTAAAATTCATACTTGATACGTACTGGAAAGACAATCTAAAATCGCGGATACTGGGCGCGAGTAAAATCTATACGCGGGTTAAACCCGGGTCGCCGAAAATAATCGCGCAGGAATTCTTAACCGAATATTACCTAAAGCAAACCGGATAAATGCCTGTCCTCATACGCGCCGTCAAAACGCCCCGGGAGCACACTACCACACTGATCAACGATTATTGTACGGCTTTTGACAAAGCGTGCAACCGGGTACCTTCGCCGGATGACCCGGATATCATTCATGAGATACGAGTAAGCGGGCGCCGGTTACGGACACTCTTAACGCTCTACCGGGCTTTTTTTGACTCAAAAATACTCTATCATTGGCACCAGCGGATACGCGCCTACACCGGGACCCTCGGGATAGCCAGAGAATACGACGGCATACTCGCGTTTCTGCAGGAACTATCCCATAAGAAAAAGTTTTCACGCTACACTCAGATACTTAAACTCTATGGCCGCTATTTTCACGCGAAAAAAACGGACCTCTATCGCCAATTACCCGCGGATACGGCGGCATTCAAAAAAGAACGGGTCACTCGGCGTATCTTAAGGACCTATCAGGGCCATTGCCTTCAAAAACAGGACTCTCTGCATGCGCAGGTCCAAAAAAGCATTCGGAAATCGGCAAAAAAAATCCTGGCGCACAGCCTGACACGAACTGCAACAATCCCGCGGAATAAAAAGCTGCACCGGTTCCGGATCGAGATAAAAAACTTTAGATACACGTTAGAGATCGGCGCGCGTTTCTATCCGGCACGATATACTGAGACGATCGCGGTATGCATAAAACTTCAAAATATCCTCGGACAGATACAAGACTTTCATGTATGGAAAAAACGTATGGGAACCGCCTCTATAGTCCTGGGCAAGAAAGGGTACACGACCGACAAACAGGCGCTCGGATACCGGGAATTAACCGCGTGCAAAAAGCTTTTTTCATCGTACTTCAAAAAGAAACGCGCCCGGTTGTATAAAAAAGCCCTGAAATACTCCGGAAAACTCTCGGGACGCATCCGATCATTTATATGAAGATGACGCCTGAAAAAACCGGCACTCTTTGGACAAGAGCATATCTACTCGGGTTCTGTTGCCGCTTTGAAGAAAGCCACGCGCTTGAAGTCGTCAGGCTTTCAACAATGCTCTTTGACGCGTTGCGTCCGCTGCATGCGTTCGGCGAAAAAGAAAAGCGCTGGTTGCAATGCGCGGCTCTGCTGCATGACATCGGCTGGATCTGGGGCCGTAAGAACCACCATAAATCTTCCATGGAAATAATCCTTGCCGCGCCATTTCTCACGAACGGCAAATACGAAGCCGTTATTATCGGCCTGATCGCCCGGTATCATCGAAAAGCGCTGCCCAATCAAAAACACCGTTATTTTAACCAGTTAAGAGCCGATGACCGGCACATGGTAATGCAACTGGCAAGCATGCTCAGATTAGCCGACGGATTAGATTACGCCCATCAAAATATCGTCAAGACCCTCTGCGGTACTCTTAAAAAAGACGTATTTCAACTCTCCGTTCAGGTAGCCCGGTCAAAATCGATACAACTATCCGAAATACTAAAAAAAACCGACCTGTTTGAGGCGGCATTTGGGAAAAAAATAACCGTTACGAAAAAGTAAGTCTTCAGGGATAGGACCCGGAATGATAACGTTTTCAAGAATAGGGACGCAAAAGGACAATATAAGGAAGCTTATGGGCGTCTTAAATGGTAAACTGTATTCGAGTATCTCATAAAACAGCTGATGACCAAGCGCGGCTGATGCGCCAAAGGAAACCGGAAAATCCGCTGTCGCAGCATACTAAAAGCCTCGCATATAGAATAGGGCACGTGTAAAAAGAGGGGAATCGCCGGCAGGGACCGGTACGACACCAGGGGTTTTAACTAAAATGGGAGGACTCGATATCATGAATAAAGTGATCTTCTTCATTATTTTTGTCTGTTTTCTCTCCGTATATATTGAAAAAGCACCGGCAGGTGTCGGTAATATAGGCGGAGCCTTGGCGTCATCCGCGCAAGCTCAGGCCGCGCTGGCAGCGGCAAACGCGGCAGTGGAAGCGGCGGCTGCGGCAGCCAGTGAAGCGCTCAGGAACGGAACGGATGAAGAGGCAAAAGAAGCGACAAAAAGATTACAAGCCGCTTTAGCCGCGCGCGAAGAAGCTGAAAATACGTTGAAAACGTCTCTCGCGCAGGGAGCGACCTCTGTCGCGGGAATAAATACCTCCGCCGTTATGCCGAAAAGCGGCACGGACGACGCGGATACTCCTGCAGGCGCGAAGATGCCGGCAACAACTTTGAACGGTGCGCCGAATGCGGAGTCAGCGGCAAACGCTGCAGAAGAAGCAAAAAAAATGGCCGAAGCGATGAATAGAATAGCTGCCGCGAAAACGTTAACGGAATTAGACGCATACCTGAATAGTGATAACGAACAGATCCGAGCCGCGGCACAAATGAAAAAAATAGAACTGGCAAGGACTACGATCGCAACGGAGAACAACTTCTCGGCTACTACCGGAACAGACTCCGCGCAAACCGAAAACGCGGAAACAAAAAAGGCTACGACGGGCGACGACAAAGGTAAAACGTCAAGAACTCCCGGCACAACGTCCAATGAAGATGCCGCCGTAACAAAAACGACCGAAACGGAAAACACCGCAGCGGAATATGAACTCGTCGCGCAAACCCAACCTGATACTGCGGAAACGAAAACCAATGAAGCTGAAAGCATCGTGGTAGAATACAGGATCCTCACAAAATTCCAGGCCGAACAAGCCGGGCTCGACTGGCTCGACGTCGTTAAAAAATTAGCTGAAAACGCCTGGGCAAAACAAATCGATGCGACAAAGGTGCTTTTAACCGTGGATCTCGACGCGGCTAAAAATAGGATAGCGGCTGTCTTCGGCGATGATTTCAAAAAGATATTCCCGCTTATGCAGAAATCTTTTGACGCGCCTCATGCGGACGTTGCCGAGACACAAACGCACGAAGCCGAAAATACAACGGCAGAATACAGGATCCTCACAAAATTCCAGGTTGAGAAAACCGGACTTGACTGGCTCGACGTTGTAAGAAAACTAGCGGAAAATGCTTGGGCGAAACAGATCGACTCGACAAAGGTACTTTTGACCGTGGATCTCGACGCCGCTAAAAATAGGATCGCGGTTGTCTTCGGCGATGATTTTAAGAAAATATTCTTCCTTATGCAAGAATCCCTTGATACGCATGGCAAAAACAAGAACAATACCGGTGGTCAATCAAAGTGAACCTCCCCCGGACAAAGCCCTGGGTTTTCTGCTTACACGATTTATAAAAAGGTACCAGGTTGCGATATCAAAGCACCTTCTGTTGGGCCAGAGCAACCGCGCCGATAACGACGGCATCATCACCTAAGCGCGCTGAAAGTATCCGGCAAGGCGCTTTCTTGAAAAGAAAAGGATCCCGAGACACGGTTTTCTGTACGATCGGCACAATAAAATCACCGCACGCTTCGATCAACCCGCCGCCCAAAACGATCATATCCGGGTCCAAAATGTGTTTGATCGAAACACAGGCATTTCCCAGGTAGACTGCCGCAGTAGCCATGACGTCTTTCGTAAGAAGGTCTCTTTTATTCAGCGCTTTACGCAATATTTTGCTTTTTATCACGGACAGATCGCCATCCAACAATTTAGTCAGTATCGTCTTTCTGCCGGCTTTGACTGCCGCGCGGATCTCCCGTTCGATCCCAGACCTGCCGGCAAGAGCTTCCAAACAACCGCGGTTACCGCACCCGCACCGCGGGCCGTTTATTTTCATGATCATATGGCCGATCTCAGCGGCCGCGTTATGCGCCCCGCAAAACAGGACATCATCATGAATGACCCCGCCGCCAATACCGGTGCCGACGAATATCCCGACCGCGTTCTTTACGCCGCGTGCGGCACCCAGCCAGTGTTCTCCTAAAATCCCTACGTTGACATCATTACCCAACATAACCGGGACACGGCAATACTTCCGTAAAGGCGTGACAATATCGATACCGGACAAGCTCATATTCGGCGTTACCAAAACAGTGCCCCGGACAGGGTCGACCACGCCGGGTATCGCGATCCCGACTGCTTTGATACCGGATAGAGGAATCCCGGACTCGCGCAAAAGCCCGTCGATCGATTCAAAAATAGTAGTGATGATTTTCTTCGCTTTGGTTTTACGGGGCGTGGCACCGCGGTTACGCGCCCGTATCTTACCCGACGGCGTAATCAACGCGGAAAGGATCTTTGTCCCGCCGACATCGATGCCGATATACGCTTTTGAGGCTTTTTTGTCCATCGTGAACTCATTATAACGACGCGTCGCCAAAAGGTCAATCCACTTGTCACTTATTAAGCGGTATGTATAATATATTCGCCATGAGATCAATGCTACCGGTTGAGAACGAGGTAAAATACCAGATCGAAGATCCGAAGATGCTCCGTGATATCCTCCGTGCGCGCGGTTTCAAAAAGAAACGCGCGGAGAAAGAGATCGACTATTCCTTTGATACCGTCCGGAACGATTTTCTCAACCATGATACGCTGCTGCGGCTGAGAACGCACGGCACCAAGGCCCTGTTAACCTACAAAGGCCCGGCAGAGAAATCACGATTCAAAAAAAGGATGGAAATAAATATTCCTATTGATAATTTCAAACAAACGCGCGACTTTCTCGCGCGCGTGGGGCTCAAAGGAATATTACTGAAAGAGAAAGTCCGCGAAACATTCATACGAAAAAAGGATGAAGTTTTATTGGATAAGCTGCCCTTTTTAGGGTATTATCTTGAGATCGAAGGCTCGGACCGGCACATTGTCCGCGTCAGTAAACAATTGAAGTTTAACGTGGCAGAAGCAATTACCGATACGTATTCCGATCTGTTCATTAAATTTTGCAGGGCTCGCCGTAAAAAACTTCCAAAAGGGTCCCGGCTTTTTTTCAGCTTCGGCTGTGAAAAGAAATATCGCAGATATCTGTCCATGTCCCCATTAAAAAGGAGGTAACCCATGTACAAATTATTCGTCGTCATAATCGGATTGTTTATCGGCTGTTCGATGGCCGGGAATACTTTGATCCTGGATGATTTTGAAGGAGACCTTTCAAAGAAAAGCGTCGATTTTGGCAGCGGCAACAATTCAAAAGTAGAGGTAAGCGCCGACAAAGAGGTTGTTCATGCGGGAAAGCAATCCCTCAAAATAAGTTATGACTCGGTCCCCGGCGGCTACATGTGGATCGCCCGCGGGTACGGGCTGGATGTGCCCACAGCGGCACAATGGAGCAGAACACCTGAAAAGGTCAAGTGGAACAGATATAAAAGTATATCGTTTTATCTCTACGGGGAAGGCACGGGAGCCCTGTTAGCCGTAGACGTTAAAGACCCCAAGAAAGAAATCTTCCGTTTTATGGTATCCGATGATACAAAAGGATGGAAGAAAGTCGTATGCCCCTTTACGCAATTTGTCTCCAGAACGGATTGGCAGCCGCAAGGCGCCACGATCGACAGGATATTACAATTCCCGATCATGAGCTTTCAGTTCGAAGTTAAATCTCCGGGAAAAGGGACCCTTTATATTGACACCGTAACACTCGAATAATGATAGCATTAGAAAAACTCAGTACGATAAAGATACTTGGTATCGTGCTGATACTATCTTCGGTCTTTCTCCTTTGGGGAAACCATCTCCTGCCGTTGACCAATCCGGATGAAGTCTTCTACGCGCAAACGGCAAAAGAAATGATCAACTATAACACATGGTGGACGCCGCATCTGTTCGACGCGCCTCAATTCGAAAAACCGGTTCTTACGTACTGGCTCTTGCGAATAGGCTTCATACTTTTCGGAATAACGAGTTTTGCCGCGCGGTTCTTTCCGGCATTTTTCGGCATACTCGGAGCCCTCGCGGTTTACCTGCTGGCGATGCTCGGTTTTAAAAACAAGAAAAAGGCATTTCTTTCGGCATATTGCCTGATGAGCGCGGGATTATACATCGGGCTTGCGCGTACCGTATTCACGGACATGGTATTCTCGATATTCATCCTCTTCGCGTTCGTATCTTTTTATTGGGGGTATACCGTCAATAGCAGGAAAAAAGCGGGCATACTGCTGTTCTTTATCTGTGCCGCGCTCGCCACGCTGACGAAAGGCCCCTTAGGCATCATCATCCCATTGATGGCAATCCTGCTTTTTTTATATACCCAAAAGAACCTTACGTTCCTGGCTCACCGGTACACCGTATGGGGGAGCGTACTTTTCTGCGTCATCGCTGCGCCATGGTACCTAAGCATGATCCAAAAATACGGCAGCAGTTTTACGTATGAATTCTTTTATAATGACCACATCCGCCGCCTCTTAATCGCAGAGCACCTGAAAAATGACCGGTGGTATTTCTATCCGCTTTCAATAGCCGGAGGAATGTTCCCGTGGTCGGGATTTGTCCTGGCGGGAAGCTGGTATTTTCTACGCCAGTTCAGACAAAAAAAAATACCGGTTTTCTCCGCGTTCCTCGGCAGTTGGATGATAATCTGTTTAGCCGTATTTCAATTCGCCCACTCAAAACTCGCCAGTTATATATTCCCGTTATTTCCCGCCGTAGCCGTTATCGTGGCTGATTTCATATACGCGGCCGCCGGAGAAAAAAGAAAAAAAACGTTAACGGTCCTGCTTTTAACAACCGTCGGGATCCTGTTCCTGTCCGCGATCGCTCTCATCGTATGCACGTTCCGTTTTCCGCACTATGTTTCTTCGCCAAAAAGCATATATGTCTTTGTCGGCATCTACGTGGCGTTTATTTCAGCCCTTTTCATGAGCATCCTGAAAAGAAAATACCTGCGGGCGGTTTACGGCATCGGGATCTGTTTGCCGGCGCTCGTCTATTTCGCTTTTCTTTCGCACAAAGAATTTGACCACTTCGTCAGCAGCAAGGAAGCCGCCGAGTTTGTCGTCGAACACTATGCCGGCACGAGCCCGTTGTTATGCTCAAAAAGTTTTGTCCGCGGCGTGCGCTACTATACCGATATGGAAGTTGCCGCCATCAACATGGGCGACACCTTTTTCTTTAGCCCGCATCCGATCACGTATATCAACAAACCGAAGCTATTCAAGAAATTCTTTAATGCCAACCGCCTTGTCTTCGCGATATTCACAAAATCCGGGTTTGCCGACGCTAAACGTATCCTGCATTTCATGCCCCAGTTTCATGTCGAACTGCTCAAAGTAATAGGGGACGAGTATATCGTCCGGATCAGATTTGATACGAATCTGAATAAACCTTACTAGTACGTATCTCTTCCTCTACGAGGAGGCTTCACACTGGTACTTAGGTACTTAGTAAAATCCCGTTGACCTCATCTGCAATCTTGTATCTTGCATCTAAACTATCTTCTAATGAGGTTAAGACTTTTCTCGAACTTCGTGATGAAAAAGTCTTAGGCCGATAATGAGGCAACATCTTTTCAAGCCAAAGGCGCCGAAAATAGGCGTAGCCGAATTACCCCGAGGAATTCGAAGAATTCCCGGGAGATTTTCTATCTTCTATCTTCTGCTTCTATACGGTATAATAACCGCCTATGAAAACATACGACATTATCGTTATCGGTGGCGGCCATGCGGGTATTGAAGCCGCGCAGATAACCGCAAAAATGGGGTGTAAGACACTGCTCTTGACCATGGACGCGGATTGTATCGGAAAACTTTCCTGTAATCCGGCAGTCGGCGGTATCGGAAAATCGACTCTGGTCAAAGAAACTGACGTTTTAGGCGGCCTCATCGGCAGGATCACGGACCTGGCGCTCGTCTCAACCCGGATCCTTAACCGCGGCAAAGGAGAAGCTGTCTGGGCGACCCGCGCCCAAGTCGATATCCAACGGTACCCCGAAGAAACGCAAAGACTCTTGTATCAGAACGGAGTTGAAATACTGCAGGGAGAAGTGTTCTCGCTGCTGGTAAAGGACAAAACAGCCGTCGGAGTAGAAACGGACTTCGGCGAACGCATCGGCGCGAAAAAAGTGATCCTTTGCGCAGGGACATTCCTGAAAGGGACCATCCATATCGGTTTAACGAATTACAGCGGCGGCCGGCTCTCCGAAAAAGCATCGGACAGGCTGCACGATAGCCTTAAGAAACAGGGGATAGCCCTCAAATATTTTAAAACCGGGACCTGTGCCCGTTTGGATAAAAACACGCTGGACTACTCAAAAATGACCGAGCAGAAACCGGACCGGGATGCCGACACGTTCTCGCTGTTCTCGAAGCCGTTTGATCCGAAACAGCGCATGCTCAGTTGTTACATAACGCACACGACTGAAAAGACTCAAAAGATCATCCTGAAAAACATGAAATACTCGCCGCTCTATACCGGGATCATCAAGGCAACCGGCGTACGGTATTGCCCGTCGATCGAAGATAAAATAGTAAAATTCAAAGACCGCCTGCAACATCAGATTTTTATCGAGCCGGAAGGGTTTCATTCTCAGGAGATCTACCCCAACGGCATATCGACGTCCTTACCCGTGCGAGTACAGGAAGAGATCATTCATTCGATCCCCGGGCTGGAAAAAGCCCGCATCATCCGCCCCGGCTACGGCATCGAACACGCGGTTATCGATTCCACGCAATTACAACACACGCTGGAAGCAAAGAAGTTGAAAAATTTTTATGTCGCCGGACAGCTTAACGGGACAACCGGATACGAAGAAGCCGCGGCACAAGGCATTATCGCCGGCATTAACGCCGCCCTTGCCCTGAAAAGTAAAAGGCAGTTGATCTTAGGCAGGGAAGAAAGCCTGATCGGCGTACTGATCGATGATCTGGTCACCAAAGGGACCAATGAACCGTACCGGATGTTTACCGCCCGGTCAGAATACCGTTTAACGTTACGCGAAAGTAATGCTTTTATCAGGCTGGCGAACCGGGCCCGGGACTGCGGGACACTGACCGGTAACGAATATGGCCTTCTTCAAGACAAGCAAGATTCTCTGCAAAAACTCATAAAGAAATACAGGACGACGAAAGTAACGGTGCTTGGTCCCGCAAAAAAGATCCCGGCAGGCTTAAGTATTTACGAAGCGCTCAAACGGCCCGATGTCGGAGATACACTCTTGCGTAAAAAAGATACAACGTTCGCGAAACTTTCCGAAACCCTAAGAAGAGAAGTCATTATTGCCCCGAAATATGAAGGATTCATCAATCGCGAGAAAAAAAACATCCAGGAATTGGGAAAAATCGAGAACGTAAAACTCCCTAAAAACCTGGATCTTGCGGCGATCGGCGGCCTTTCCCGGGAAGTCGTGGAAAAACTGCGCCGGCATTCGCCGGCAACCCTCAAAGAAGCATTTGCCATCTCCGGGATCACTCCCGCGTCGATCATGATCCTCTACGCGTATCTGAATCGGCGGGATCATGCTGCTCGATGAATCTCCCCGGTGTGGAGCCCCCTCGGCCTAAAGGCCGAGGCTCCCTCCCGAAGCAGAAACAATTTTTTACTCCCCATTCATCCCCGGGCTAAAGCCGCGGGGGTTTCTGCGGAGAGGACTAACCCTTCGCTTTCGCTCAGGACAGGCCCGGGGGGTCTGATTACACGATTTATAAAAACGAAAAGTTTTTATTGAGCAGATTTTTTGATATAATACTTTCAAATAGATGAAAGGGCAAAATTCTTTAGAACCGCTCGTAAGTAGATTCTTCGAGAATGACCCGGTAGGAGCGTCTCATTTTCTTGAGACGATGCCTGTCGAAGAAATAGTGCAGGTCATCCAGTCCTTACCCGTATCCATCGCGTCAGAAACCATCAACCGCTTTAATCTTGTATTGACCGCGGACGTGCTTCAAAAAATCCCCGGCGGGCTTTTCAACAAGATCATTCCGCACATCGAAGGCCAGCACATGTCCAATGTGTTCATGAAACTTTCTCCGGAGACCCGGATCAAATTGCTTGAGCTTCTGCCGGAAAACAAGAAAAAACGGCTGAAAGAGTTCCTGACCTACCCGGAAGACAGCGCCGGCAGACTCATGACTTTTGATTTTATCGCTTTCCATTCGGACATAAGAGTCAAAGAAGCGATACAAACGATACGCTATTTCACGCAACAAGGAGTGCGCTCATCATACTTGTATGTCATTGATAAGGAAAACCGCTTGACCGGCGTCTTACGGATCCGGGACATGCTTCTTGCCGAGGGGAACGAAATCCTCGACTCGATCATGCAAAAAGACGTATTCAGGGTCAATTGTTTTACGGACCGGGAACAACTGGCAAGCGAACTGTCTAAAAGAAGCTTTTTCGCGGTACCGGTGGTCGATACCGAAGACCGCCTTATCGGGATCATCCGTGTTTCCCAATTATTAGGAGGCATCCAACAAGGCGCGACTGAAGACCTGCAAAAGATGTTTGGCGCCAGCGGCGATGAAAACGTATTCTCGCCGGTATCTTTTTCACTGAAAACGCGCCTGCCGTGGCTGCATTTTAATTTAGTGACCGCGTTTCTCGCCGCGGGAGTCGTATCTTTATTTCAGGGGATCATCGATAAAATCACGGTTCTTGCCGTTTTTCTGCCCGTGGTGGCGGGGCAAGGCGGAAATGCCGGAGCGCAATCAATGGCAGTAGTCATGCGCGGGCTGGTCATGCGTGAGATCCCGGTGCACAAAGCAAAGAATCTGATTTTAAAAGAGACCATCGTAGGGGCTGTTAACGGAATCATCATCGGGATCGTCACCGCGATCATCGCGTGGCTCTGGGAAGGGAACCCTTTCTTGGGTCTCGCCGTTGGATTGGGAATGTTGGTAAACCTGACTGTCGCCGGTCTTTCCGGCGCGGTGATCCCGATCTCAATGAAGGCTCTCGGACTTGATCCTGCCCAATGTTCCAGCATTATCCTGACCACGATCACCGACGTCGTCGGGTTCTTCTCGTATCTTGGCTTCGCGGTACTATTTCAAAAACACCTTCTTTAGACGCAGCTCATCACAGATTAAAGAATCATACCCACAGATGATCACAGAGTGAATTCAATCAGGAACCGTTATTCCACCCCCCCCCGCCTGCTCCCGAACTTTCGTGAGGGCGGGCAGGCGCATTGGAATAGGTTAAGAGAGCGCAACCGGAAAAGGGAATTTGTTTGACATTATCTTAGCGATTGACTAAAATAGATGAACTTTATAAGGATGGCGCTATCGTCTAGCTTGGTCTAGGACGTCAGCTTCTCAAGCTGAATACGCGGGTTCAAATCCCGCTAGCGCTGCCAGTAATATCTCTCTGACTCATAGAGAACAAGACGGTTACTCATCCTTTCTAACCCGTTTAGAGCTCTCGTTCTGTACGTTCGCAGTCTGATGGAAACAAAAACACTTTTTGTTTCCAGGGAACCGGGTAAACGCGCTTAAATAAAGGATAAAAGAGGTCCTATCCAATGCCGAATCAAAAAAGAAGGAAAGACGTACGGAATCTCGCGATAGTCGCGCACGTTGACCATGGAAAAACAACGCTGGTCGATACGCTGCTTAAATATACGGGCGCCCATAAATTCGAAGAAGGCGAAGTGACGATCATGGATTCCAACCCTCTCGAAAAAGAAAGAGGGATCACGATCTTTTCAAAGAACGCTTCCTTTAACTACAAAGGCGTACAATGCAATATCGTCGATACTCCGGGGCACGCCGATTTCGGTAGCGAAGTGGAACGGATCCTTGAAATGGTCGACGGAGTACTGCTGCTGGTCGACGCCGTAGACGGGCCCATGCCCCAAACAAAATTTGTGTTGAAGAAGTCCCTTGAATTACATTTAAAGCCGATCCTGGTCATCAATAAGATCGACCGCCCCAACGCGCGGCCGAACGAAGTCGCCAACATGACGTTCGATCTCTTCTGCGAGCTTAACGCATCCGATGAGCAACTCGATTTTCCGATAGTCTATGCCTCCGGCCGGGACGGTTACGCCACACTTGACCTTGATGAACCCAACGACAACATAAAGCCTCTCCTGGATACGATCCTGCACAGGGTATTGCCGCCTGTCGCGAATCCGGACCTTCCTTTTCAAATGTTGGTGACGATGCTGGACCATAACTCGTATTTTGGCCGCATCGCGATCGGGCGCATATTTCATGGCGCGATACGGGTCGGCGACCCCGTCGCTCTCGTGAAACGCGACGGTACGGTCACCGCGAACAAAGTGACCAAGATCATGAAATATAAAGGCCTGGCCCGCGTGGAAACGAACGAAGCGATGGCCGGCGACATTATCCTGATAACCGGCATCGAGGGCGTCTCGATCGGCGAAACGCTCGCGTGTATTGATAATCCGAAAGCGCTGCCCGCCGTAAAAATAGATGAACCGACGATATCGATGGTCTTTTCCCATAACACCAGCCCGATTGCCGGCATGGACGGAGGGGTATTTCTTACCTCACGCCATATCCGCGAATACCTTGAACATGAGGCGATGGTGAACGTCGGTATAAAGGTCGAAGAAGTCGACCAGGGCGAGAGATTCAAGGTCTCCGGCAGGGGAGAGCTCCATCTGGAGATCCTTTTAGAGACGATGCGCCGCAAAGGATACGAAATGGAAGTCTCCAGGCCGCAGGTTATTTTAAAAAGGATCGGCGACCAGACCCTCGAACCGGTAGAAGTGGTGGTCATAGAGGTAGACAGCGCCTATCAGGGCGCGGTCATGCAGGCGCTTGGAGTGCGAAAAGCAGAGATGAAAGACTTAAAAATAACATCCTCTAACAGCATACGGATGGAATTCATCATCACTTCAAGAGCGTTGATCGGATTCAGAAGTGAATTCTTGTTGATGACACACGGAAGCGGAGTTATGTGCCAGAACTTTCTTGAATATCAAACCTATAAAGGCGATATGCCGGCGCGGCAAAGAAGCGTTTTGGTCTCCAAAGGCGACGGAAAAGTAGCCGCATTCGCGCTCTCGAACCTGCAGGACCGTGGAGAGATCTTTGTCGAGCCGCAGGATATGGTATACGAGGGCATGATCGTCGGTATCAACAATAAAGGCGGAGCTGACGTCGTTGTGAATCCGCAGAAAAAAAAGAAATTAACCAATATGCGCTCTTCGACCTGTGATATAGCGATCCAACTGATACCTTCGCGAAAAATCACTCTTGAATTTGCGCTTGTGTTTATTGATGACGATGAACTCGTCGAGATCACGCCCCTTAATATCCGGCTCAGAAAAAAGCTGTTAAAAGCGATAGACAGAACGCGCACGAATCGAAAATACGAAGCGGAAACAGAAGACGAAGAATCAGATTGATAGATATCCAGATGCATGCACTCGGGACTTTATAATCTCCCCGATTCACCTATTACATCAAAATTTTCTTCCTTTGGAATTTTCTAAAAATTCCAAAGAGAGCGATAATTTTGACGAGTGCATTGTTACATTAATCATACTGTTACATGCACTTGTACAATGTTCAATTATTATCGTGAGAACCATTGTACGAGTTCATCGGGGTTTTCGTTTAACGCATTCATCCCCCGTACGGGGTCTTCTGCTAAACGAAAAAAAATTCAAAGAAAAGTCTTGCATTTTATTTAACAAAGACTACAATACTGAATTTGTAGTGTCCATAAAAAACAAACAACATGAAAGAAGTAAAAATATTTGCACGGGCAGGCCAGGGAGCGATAACCACCGCAGCGGTTCTCGGCGAAGCGATATTTTACGAGAACAAGTACGCGTATGCCTATCCGCATTTTGGCGCCGCGCGCATGGGTGCTCCGATGAACGCGTTCCTGCGTTTTGACAGCAATCCTATCCGCTTACGCAGCCAGATCTCTGAACCCGATTATATTGTGGTCATCGACCCCACATTGATTGAAAGCCAAAAATGTTTCGCGAACATGAAAAAAGGCGGGAAGGCGATCCTCGCGGTACGTGAAGAGACCAAAATATCGAAAGTAAAGGGGATCACCGTCTACACGCTGCCGGCTGAGAAGATCGCGATGGAGATCATCGGTAGGCCGTTTGCCAATACCGTACTTTGCGGCGCGTTTGCCAAAGCCACCGGGGAGATCACCCTCGATTCGATCGTAAAAGCGCTTAAAAACGCGTTTGAAGATAAACCTGAAGTATTGCAAAAGAATATTGACGCGGTAAAGAAAGGATACGACAGTGTTTAGCGTATTAGCCAGTAAAGGAAAGACTTCGCAAGCGAATAAAACCGGTTCGTGGCGATCAACGCTGAAACCGAAATATCTGCAGAAAAACTGCATCGCGTGCAATCTCTGCAAATTCGTTTGCCCTGAAGGCTGTATCGAAGGCAAAGAAAAAAATAAATATAGCGCTGACCTTGATTATTGCAAAGGGTGCGGCGTATGCGCGTATATTTGTCCGAAGAAAGACATCGAGATGGTCCCCAACGATAAAGAATAGCAGAAAGAAAAATCATGAAGAAATTTATAGAAGGTTCTTGGGCAATGGCGGATGCGGCGAAGATGTGCCGCCCGCAGGTAGTTGCCGCGTATCCCATTACTCCGCAAACCCATATTGTTGAACATCTTGCAGAATTTGTCGCCAATGGCGAATTAAAAGCGGAATCGGTCAACGTAGAAAGCGAACATTCCGCGGCATCCGCCGTATTGGGCGCGCAAATAGCCGGAGTCCGGACTTTTACCTGTACCAGTTCACAAGGTTTATTATTGATGGGAGAAGTAGTATTCTGCATAGCTGGGATGCGCTTACCCGTCATGATGATCTGCGCGAATAGAGCAATATCAGCGCCGATCAATATATGGAACGACCAGCAGGACTCGATTTCTCTGCGGGATGCCGGATGGATCCAGGTCTACGCGGAAAACAATCAGGAAGCGGTTGATCTGGTCATCGCCGGTTATAAGATCGGCGAGAATGCAAAGATCATGCTGCCTATCATGGTGTGCGTTGATGGTTTTATTTTAACGCACGGCATGGAAACCGTCGATATGCCGGACCAGGAACTCGTCGATAAATTTCTTCCGCCATACGATCCACCGTACAAACTTGACGTGAACAATCCGATAAGCTTTGGATTATTAGGAGATCCTACGGTATATCTTGAAAACCGTTATGCGTTACACAAAACATTGGAAGAAGTATTGACCCTGCTGCCAAAAGTCGGCGCGGAATATAAACAGTTGACCGGCAGAGACAGCGTTAAACTCGTTGAAGAATATAAGACAGCCGATGCGGATACCATTCTGGTCGCCATGGGTTCCGTGTGCGGATCGATCAAAGATGTCATCGACATGGAACGCCAAAAAGGCAACAAAGTCGGTTTATTAAAAATCGTTTGCTACCGTCCGTTCCCTAAAGAAGCGATCAAAAAAGTCTTGGACAAAGCGCAGTATATCGGCATTGTCGACAAAGATATCTCGTTAGGCGCGGAAGGCGCGTTGTATACCGAGATCAAGGCATTGGCGGATTCAAACAAAAAAGTCAGCGGATTCGTTGCCGGCTTGGGCGGCAGAGATATTACGGTTAAAAGTATCCAGACTATTATCGAATCAACGAAAAAAGAAGTTAACCGTTGCAAATTTATCGATTTAAAACAAGAGTTACTCTGGGATGAATTTAAGGTCGCATAAATAAGGAATATTGTATGGCAAGAGAACATATTGAAGAAAATTTATACGTATCAGGGCACACCGCCTGCGCAGGATGCGGACAGTCAATGGCAGTCCGTATCGTCATGAACGCCGCGGGAAAAAACACGATGGTCGCTAATTCTACCGGATGCCTCGAAGTTTTTTCGACGAAAGCGCCTGAAACGGCTTTTGGATTGCCTTGGGTCCACTCATTATTTGAAAACTCCGCGGCAGTAGCCAGCGGCATAGAATTAGCATTAAAGCAGCAAGGCAAATTAGATTCAACAAAGATCATTGCTCAGGCCGGAGACGGAGGAACAGGCGATATCGGATTACAGGCTATTTCCGGTATGTTGGAAAGAGGCCACGATATTTTATACGTCTGTTATGATAATGAAGCCTATATGAATACCGGCATACAACGCAGCGGATCAACGCCGTTTTATGCGAATACAACGACATCACCCGTCGGGAAGAGATCAGTAGGTAACCCGACAATAAAGAAACCGATGGTCGAAATATGCGCCGCGCACCATATTCCGTATTCAGCCACGGCATCGGTAGGAAATCCGAAAGATATCGAAAAGAAAGTCAAAAAAGCTCTCTCGATCAGAGGGCCGAAATATTTACAGATACATGTTCCGTGCCCGTTGGGTTGGAGATCAGACCCGTCGAAAACGATAGAAATCGCAAAAATTGCCGTGCAAACAGGCTTATATCCGATCGTCGAATATGAGTACGGGAAATTAGCAAACGTTCAAAAAATCACGCCTAAGCCGGTTGAAGAATACCTCAAAGTGCAGGGTCGTTTCAGCCATATCTTAAAAAACAAAGAAGCCTTAGAAGCTGTTCAAAAAGTCGCTAACCAGAATATCGCTTATTACAATCTTGTCAGTCAATAACCTCGGTAGCCAGGCTGCCGGAAACTAAAGGAGGAGAACTATGGCAAAAATTACCGTCGATAAAGATGCGTGTGTCGGTTGTGGTTTATGCGTAAACAATTGTCCTGAAGTGTTCGAGATGAACGATGAAGGTATCGCGATTGTCAAAGGCCAGAAATGCACGAGTTGTTCGGTCGAAGAAGTAGCTGAACAATGCCCGGTTAACGCGATCGCCGTCGAATAATCAGTTTCGTTTCTATTGTGCTTTAAACCGCTTAGAGAGATCTAAGCGGTTTTTTTATTGTATTTTTACAAGCCATTCTGATTAATTTCACAATCTATTTTAAGGGGTTTTTGCCAACCCCTTTGACCCCAGGCCTTCATTTCTTTGCGTCGACAAAGAAATGAAGCAAAGAAAGGCGACCCCGCGAAACAGCGCTTTTTTTCTCAAAATGATTTAGAGAAAATAGACTCGATTCGCTTCGCTCATCTCGCCGCCGATCTCGCCATCCTAACGAGCGGCGATCCGACATCCTGCGTGCGGAACGCAGTGGAGCCTCCCCGAAGGGGACTCCGTCTATCCCGTTCTCTAAATAGCATAAGCTGCGCTTATGCAAATATTTGCGCGGGACGGAGCCACAAATGTGGCTCCAGTTTTCCTAAATCATAGAAAAAAATAGCGCTTGATTTCGCAAGGGGTAAAAACACAGACATCTTCCTCATCCATCGTCCAAGCGAAGCGGACGTCTAATGAGAATTAGGCTTTTTCAAATGTATTCATGTAGAAAAAGGATGTAGTCGAATTATACCCGAAGGGTACGATCGTCCATCGTTCTTTTCTTGTTCACTTATTCACTAAGGAACAGTCCCAAAAATGCTAATAACCTCTGTGTTTATTGCTTATAGCTTCCGCTATAGTTATTATCAACACTTTCGTAATAGTAGTATTTGTGCATTTTTGGGATGACCTCGACAAAACATGCTAAAATTTAACAATTTTAGCAGTCGACCCTGCGGGCAGATAATGCTTGTTGACAAGCATTATCTGGGTCAATTCGCCGGCGTGAAAAGGTCTTCAATCGAATCGCTGATAGAGAGGTCGTATAGTTTCCAGGAATCTTCACTGGCAGGGCTGTAAAAAGTAAACTCAAATTTCAAACAGGATGTCGCGTATTTACTGATACATATGATCTTTTTGGCAAAATTCCCGGCTTTTTTCTCCTGCAATATCTCCACGCCAAGACATCTTCCCGCGCTATGTATCCTCGAAATGGTATCTTTGACCTTAACGACGACATGCCGTTCGGCCATATGCTCCATGACCGCGAACTTCATCATCGACCGGTACGCTAACCTGTAATTATTAGCATTCAGATGGTTGATAAAACGCAGGCAGAAATCATTGATCGTTTTTTCCTGTAACGCGTTTACCGGCGCTGCTTTTACGGCCGGGGCAACAGCAGCCGGAGACGGGACATTTTGGACTTCAGGGACTTCCGGTTTCGTCGCAGGAGCAGTTTCCGCCGTATTCTTTTGTTCAGGGGCCACCTGCTGCCCCAAAAGGGAAGCTCCCGACGCAAGAAAACCGCAGAGCACTAACCCAAGAAAAATATACACCCGATTTTTTTTCATATCATACCCGTCTGTGGAAGTTATTATAATAGCGCCGTCTTCTTTTTACAACGTTTTTTTCTGCCAGAAAAAAGCTTGAGAAACTATCTGTAAGTGATACAATACAACAATCTTGTGCCTAATCGTTTAGCATTTATCCAACAGGGTTATTATCGGATAAATGCGGTAAACGACCCCGTGGAATCTGAAAGATTCCCGGCCCCGAGAGATTCGGAGAATCTCCGGGATTAAGTCCCCGAAATTGCTTCCTTCGGGTTGGCAATTTCTGGGGAGACTAAGTCCTGGGAATTCTTGTACGAATTCCTCAGGGTTACCCCGATGAACTCGTACAATGTTTCTCACGATAATAATTGAACATTGTACAAGTGCATGTAACAGTATGATTAATGTAACAATGCACTCGTCAAAATTATCGCTCTCTTTGGAATTTCCTAGAATTCCAAAGGAAGAAAATTTTGATGTAATAGGTGAATCGGGGAAGTTAATAGTAACCGCGTGTTTACACGTGGATTCTTTTAACCCGTGGTAATAATGGAAACGCAGATCTCAAACAGTTCATATATAAAGAAAACCGCGCTGTACGATTTTCACATTGCCCGCAACGCAAAAATGGTCGAATTCGCCGGATGGGAGATGCCGGTCCAATATTCCAGTATCCTCGAAGAAGCAAAACATGTCCGTAACGGCACCGGTATATTCGATATCTCGCATATGGGAGAGATATTCGTCTCCGGCCGGGATCGCGTCGCTTTCCTGGAGTATTTAACCACGAATAGTATAGAAAAGACCGCTGAAGGCCAGATGCAATATACGCTCTGCTGCAATTCAGACGGCGGGATCCTCGACGACATTATGATCTATAATCTCGGCAGTACCATCATGTGCATCACCAATGCCTCCAACACCCATACGATCTTCATGCATTTCTTGACGCACTCCAAGAATTTTAACGTCACGATCGAAGATAAAAGCCGGGAAATGTCCCTGGTCGCACTCCAGGGGATCGACGCTGAAACGATGCTGGAGAAAATATTTGAACGCGATTTTTCGCATTTATTTTACATGAACCTCGAGCGGTTTAAATTTAACAACAACGAAGTCATCTGTTCACGCAGCGGCTATACCGGTGAAGACGGATTTGAGATCTACATGGACAATATGGCCGCGCGGATGTTTTGGAACGCGGCGATAACCGATGAAGAAATAAAAATAGTCCCTTGTGGCTTAGGCTCGCGCGATATCCTGCGACTGGAAATGGGTTATTCGTTATACGGCGTTGATATCGACACGACGACCAATCCGGTTGCTGCGGGCTTGACCTGGGCGGTAAAAGATACGCGTAAAGATTTTATCGGTAAGGAACAGATTTCCGCGGCCATGCGCAACGGCGTACCCTGCAAGAAAATCGGTTTTGTGATGCAGGAAAAATCTTTCCCTCGCCATGGATATTCCGTTTTCTCCGAGGCCGGCAAGGAAATAGGGACCGTACGCAGCGGCTTGTATTCACCGAACCTTGATAAATTCATCGGGACTGCGTATATACAGCATGATCTGGCAAAGATCGGAACAATGATACGTATCGCGATCCGTGACAAAAAGTATTCCGCGCGGGTGGAAAAATTCCCGTTGATCAAACCGAAAGTCAAACGAAAGGAGCTTCGTTAGCCATGAATGAGAAAGATCTCAAGTTCACCGCAACGCATGAATGGGCCGCGATCAACGGCGACACCGCGACCATTGGGATTTCAGACCATGCTCAGAAAGAATTAGGAGATATTGTTTTTATCGAATTGCCCGAAGTCGGCAAGATCGTCAAAAAAACTGAATCATTCGGGACAATCGAATCAACGAAAGCCGCCAGCCAAATATACGCGCCGTTAAGCGGCAAAGTCATCGAAGTCAATACCGCGCTCACCGCTCAACCTGAGCTGGTCAATAAAGAACCCTACGGCAAAGGCTGGCTTATAAAGATCAAAGTCAGCGCGAAAGACGAGATCGCGCCGTTACTGGACTTTACCCAATATTCGCAATCTCTGCATTAAATAATCCGATAGAATGTCTTATTGCGCACATACGCCGGAAGAAGTACAGGAAATGCTCTCAGCGGTGGGAAAGAAATCGCTGAGTGAATTATTCGACAGCGTTCCCCGTGAACTAATCGAGAAAACTCCGGGCCTCGCGGCCCCGGCCTTACCGGAATATGACGTTATCTCCACGATAAAACAATACGCCGCGGAAAATAAACCGCTCTCCGCGTACAATTCTTTCCTGGGTGCCGGATGCTATCACGGCTATATACCCGCGGCCGTAAATCATTTGGTCTCAAAACCGGAATTCTACACGGCGTACACGCCGTATCAACCGGAAATAAGCCAGGGGATATTACAAAGCATTTATGAATACCAAAGTTTTATCTGCCTGCTGACCGGCATGGACGTGACGTCCGCGTCGCTCTATGACGGCGCGTCATCCGTGGCGGAAGCCGTATTGATGGGCCAGCGGATCAAGGGAGGAAGAAAAGTACTCATCGCGGGATCTTTGCATCCGCACTACCGTACCGTCGCTGATTCCTACTTAGCACCCCTGAATATCAACGTTAATGAAGTCCCCTGGAATGACGAAGGCCGCGTAGATCTGAACACCCTGGGGAAAAAACTTTCTGCTTCGCATTCATCTCTGGTCGTTCAGACTCCGAATTTTTTCGGCGTCATGGAAGATATCCCGGCTATCGGCGATATCTGCAAGGAAAAAGGAGTGCCCCTTATCGTTGCTGTCGCCAACCCGCTGGCTTTGGGGTTATTCCGACTTCCTTCTGAGAAGATCGATATTGTCTGCGGTAACGGCGGTCCGCTGGGCGGAACCCCGTACTGGGGCGGAGATACCTTCGGATTTATTGCCGCCAAAGAACGCTTTATGCGGAACTTACCCGGCAGAATAGTCGGTAAAACCGTGGATAAAAATAACACTACCTGCTACGTGCTGACGTTACAGGCGCGCGAGCAGCACATAAAAAGAGAGCACGCGACCAGCAACATCTGTTCGAACCAGGCCCTGAACGCGTTAAAAGCCGCGGTATATCTGGGCACCATCGGAGAAACAGGGTTCAAAAAACTCGCCCTGGCGAACTTTTATAACGCGCAGTACTTACGGCAATCCATCGAAAAGAACCTAAGCCCGGACAAAATAGCCGTCCGTTTTTCGGAATGTATTTTCAATGAATTCGTCATTGAACTCAAAACGATGTCCGTCGGTTCCCTGTACAAAAAGTGCAAAAAAAACGGGATCATACCCGGATTAGCCTTAAAACCGTATTATAAAAAACTTAAAAACGCGTTGCTGGTTTGTACCTCCGAGATAAAAACAAGAAATGAGATGGACGCATACGTAGAAAATCTCAAAAAGTCATTATGAAACATTTTGGAAAAGAAGAACCGCTTATTTTCGAGAAAGCCGGGAACAATCCCGATTCAACGATCTTCCCGGAAGGCTATCAGCATTTTCCCGACGCGGTCAAGAACGCGCTGCATAAAGATTGCTTCCGCGGATTATTACGCGAAGGCCCGATCGGATTGCCGTCGCTGTCGGAACTGGAAGTCGTACGGCATTTTACCCGCCTGGCACAGAGTAATTTCTGCGTCGACAGTAATTTCTATCCTTTGGGTTCGTGTACCATGAAATACAACCCCAAGATCAACGAGGATGCGGCAAATCTCGAACAGTTCGCGCAATTACACCCCTTACAGGATGAAGCCGACACCCAAGGGATCTTACGCCTGGTCCATGATTTTGAAATGATGCTCTGCGGCCTTACCGGCATGCACCGCTTTACTTTTCAGGCATCAGCCGGCGCGCATGGAGAATTCACCGGTTTACTCATGATAAAAAAATATTTTGAGACGAGACAGGATACCAAAAGAACGAAGATCATCGTCCCGGATTCCAGCCATGGGACAAACCCTGCTTCAGCGGCGATGTGCGGATTTTCCATCGTCAAATTAGAAAGCACTCCATCGGGGCTTATCGATATCGACAAGTTAAACACCCTTATGGACGAAGAGACCGCGGGGATCATGATGACCAACCCCAACACCTTAGGCTTATTCGAAGAAAACATCCTGCGAATACAGAAGATCGTGCACGACAAAGGCGGCCTGCTGTATTACGACGGCGCGAACTTTAACGCGCTTATCGGTATCGTCAAACCGGCAGCCATGGGTTTTGACGTCATCCACTTAAACCTGCACAAGACGTTCGCGACCCCGCACGGCGGAGGAGGCCCGGGCGCGGCGGCTGTCGGCGTCAGCGCGAAACTTGCCGGATTCCTTCCGGTCCCGGTCATCGATAAAAACGAACAAGGGACATATTTTCTCCAATACGATCTTAAAAACTCTATCGGAAAGATCCGGAGTTTTTTCGGCAATATTCCCGTCATCATTAAAGCGTTTGCCTACATGCTGCGGCTGGGAAAAACGGTCCCTACGGTCGCGGAATACGCGGTCCTTAACGCGGCATATCTGCGGGAAAAATTGCGCGGCGACTATCAGGTATGTTCGGAAAAACCCTGCATGCATGAAGTCGTCTTTTCCGCGAAGAACAAGCGGGATGAACAAGGCATTTCAGCCATGGATATCGCCAAACGGCTTATTGATTATGGGATACATCCGCCAACGGTCTATTTTCCGCTTATCGTCAGGGAAGCATTAATGATCGAGCCGACCGAGACCGAAAGCAAAGAAACCCTCGACGCGTTTATAACGGTCATGCGCACGATCAACAACGAAATAGCGCAGTCGCCGGATACGGTCAAGAACGCGCCGCACTCGACGCGTATCTGCCGGCCCGATGACACCCGGGCCGCGCGCAACCCCGATATCCGATGGAAAAAGTAATAACAAAAACCTGGCGGTTTATTCCCTACGAAGAGCGCACCGCCTACGAAAACATGGCTATCGATGAAGTGCTCATGACCAGTTACCGGCTGTATCATAAACCGATCTTCCGCCTGTACGGGTGGTATCCGGCGGGATTCTCGATCGGCTACTCACAAAATCCTTTTCAATTCCTTGACGTGCAGGAATGCCTCTCGCAAAATATCTCGATCGTGCGCAGGCTTACCGGCGGGGGCTGTATTCCGCATACCCAGGGGATCACGTATAGCCTGGTCTTTTCGGATACCGATATCAACTTAGCGGATTCAGTCAAAGCGTCTTTTCAATATCTCTGTTATTTTCTGATCAATTTTTACCGCCAGCTGGGACTGGAAGCCGATTTCGCGATCAACACCAAAGGAAATGAACCTTTGGGCGATTTTACCGACTTATGTTTTGCCTCATCCCAGCACTATGATATCACCATCGGCTCAAAGAAAATCGGGGGCAATGCCCAAAAAAGGAATAAAGACCTGATCTTCCAACACGGATTCATCCCGGTAAACCGGAATAAAAAGATGGACTCGTTCTTCCGCAAGAAAACCGAAGAACCGATATATACGCTCGAAGATTTCGGCATAACGGAAAATGTCGCGTCGCTGGCCCAAAAACTAAAAAAAGCCTTTACGGCCACTCACGGCGTCGATTTGAATCCTTCGGCCCTGGACAACGAAGAAAAAGCCCTCTACGCGCATTTAGTAGCCGATAAATACCGGACCCAGCAATGGAACCTGCACCGGATCGATCCGCTGAAACCGAAATCATAGATAAAAGAAGATTTTAAATCTTCTTTTAAATTACCCATGTTCAATACCTCAAAAAAACCTCTTTGGTTAACAAAAAAGATCAATTTAAAGGAAACCGACCAACTCAAAAAGTATTTTAAAGGTTCTCAACTGCATACGGTCTGTCAGGAAGCGCTCTGTCCGAACATCTCGGAATGTTTCGCCAGAAAACAAGCGACCTTCCTGATCTTAGGCGATGTCTGTACCCGCGGATGCACTTTCTGCAACATAAAAAAAGGGGCTCCTCAACCGCTGGAGTATAGCCTTATCCCAAAGATCAAAGACGCGGTCCTGGCGATGGGCTTACGTCACGTGGTCATCACCAGTGTCACCCGCGACGACCTCCATGATGGAGGAGCGGATTTTTTCTATCAGACCGTCCAGGCGCTTAAAACAGTTACTCCTTTAACCATCGAACTGCTCATACCTGATTTCAACGCCGATATCGATGCACTGAAGACCGTCGCCTCGGCAAAACCGGACATCATCGCTCACAATATCGAAACCGTTCCGCGTTTATACCCGGCAGTCCGCAAAAAAGCCGGCTTTACCCGTTCACTACAGGTCCTTGCGGCGATCAAAAAGATCGATCCGCGGATCCATACGAAATCCGGATTGATGCTCGGACTGGGAGAAAAGAAAAGTGAAGTCTTAGAATGTTTCGGCCGGTTGCGCGGCGTCGAATGCGACTTTCTTAGTATCGGTCAATATTTACAACCATCATTGCAACACACTCCGGTCATAGACTATATCCCGGAAGAAGATTTCCTGTTCTACAAAAATGAAGCCCTGCGCAGGGGATTCCGCCGGGTTGCCAGCGGACCCTATGTGCGCAGTTCATACATGGCTGAAGAATACCTCGCAAATATAAAATAGCATATTTGGTAATTGACTTGTCGACGCCTTTCTATTGGACTATAATAATATGTTCTACAAAGTTCCTTAATGTTCCTTTAGATTCCTTGAAGTTACAACTTTTTTATAGAAACATTAAGGAACATCCCGGAACATATCGGAACTTTAAGAAACCTAAAGAATGAAGATCACCATCGACTCGATAAAAAACGCAAAGAAAGAACACCGGAGAATATCAGCATTGACCTGCTATGACTATTCTTTTGCCAAGATCCTGGATAAAACCGCCATTGATATCTTCGTGGTCGGTGATTCGCTGGGTACGGTCATCAAAGGAGAAGGGACCACGACACACGTAACGCTTGAAGAGACTATCTATCATTGTAAAGCGGTCGTCAAAGGGACGCAGCGCGCTCTGGTCGTCGCGGATATACCTCTGGCAGCATTTGAAGGGCCGGATACAAAGAAAATCGCCCACATCGTAAAAATCTATAATGAAACCGGCGCGGACGCGGTCAAGATCGAAGGCGCAGGGCCGATGTGCTCAATTATAAAACAAATCGTCCAAAAAGGTATCCCGGTCATGGGCCATCTCGGGATCACTCCGCAAACCGCCTCCGCGATGGGCGGCTTTAAAGTCCAGGGAAAAGATAAACTTTCGGCGCAAAAGATCCTGCAGGACGCGTACGCGTTACAAGACACCGGCGTATTTTCGATCGTCCTGGAATGCGTTATCGCTGAAGTAGCGGCGTTGATCACGCAAAAGCTATCGGTCCCGACGATCGGTATCGGCTCAGGCAATGGTTGTGACGGGCAGGTATTGGTACTCTACGATATGCTCGGGTTGTTTAGCGACATGAAGCTGAAGTTTGCCCGGCAATATCTCCATGCCGCGGAAGACATCTCGGCCGCGGTGGCCGAATATACCCAAGATATCCAAACCGGATCTTTTCCTTCTCCGCAGGAAAGTTTTACGGTCAAAGAGCTGGATTTCTTAAAAGAGCTCTCCTAACATGAACCTACAAAACAAAGACCAAAAGCTGATAACCCTTGCGGACATCCCCCAGGGAAGAACCATGAAAATCGTGATGATGGAAGGGTCATCCGCATTTCTCAAGAAACTTGATAACCTGGGAATCCGGACAGGGGACACCATCGTAAAAGTCAACGCGCATATCCTCAGAGGCCCGATCATTGTCAACGTAAAAAATTCCCAGATCGCGCTCGGGCACACGATGGCGAAGAAGATATGGGGCATCGTTGTTTAAGAAAGTCCTTAGTACTTAGCTCGTAGTACTTAGTAAAAAAACAGATAACGGATCGAGCCGAAAAAGCTAATGACAAAGTACTAGTGCGAAGCCTCCCCGTAGGGGAATAACTCATTACTGTATCATCATGAAAATTGTACTCGCCGGCAATCCGAACGTTGGCAAAAGCGCGCTTTTTAACCGCCTGACCGGCGCGGACGTCATCGTCAGCAACTACGCCGGCACGACCGTCGAATTCACGCAAGGAGAACTTTACCTCGGCGAAGTCAAAGTCCCGATCATCGATTCTCCCGGCAGTTATAGTTTAGACGCGACCAATAAAGCCGAAGAAGTCACCCGGGACATGATCAAAGAAGCCGACACCATCATCAATGTCATCGATTCGACCAATCTTGAACGGAACCTGTTTTTCACCATGCAACTTTTGGCGCAAAAGAGAAACGTCGTCATCGCCCTGAACATGTGGGACGAAACGGCTCATAAAGGCATTCACATCGACGCGCAGAAATTGCATACGATCCTCGGCGTGCCGGTCATCCCGGTGTGCGCGATCACTGCCGAAGGGATAAAAAAACTCGTTGAATCCATCCCCCGGGCAAAAGTCTCTTCTTATCACAGCGACAATTACTGGAAAAGTATCGGCGAGATCATCCAGCAAGTACAGACCCTGACGCATCGGCACCATACGTTCAAAGACATTCTTGAAGAGATCACGATCCATCCGATCAGCGGAATACCGTTTGCTTTAGCCGTACTGGCGCTGTCGTTATTTACGGTGCGGGGAATAGCCGAATCAATCATTTCAATGGTCTTTGACCCGTTTTTCGAGAAAATATATACGCCTTTGATCTTAAAACTTGCTCCTTCGATACAGAATCCGTTGCTCTCGCAGATCCTCATGGGAAACATCCCGACCGACGGGTCAAAACTCATGGATTCTCTCGGGCTGCTTACCACCGGCGTCTATATTCCGATAGCGGAAGTCTTTCCATACCTAATAAGTTTTTATATCGTCTTAGGGATACTGGAAGATATCGGCTATCTACCGCGATTGGCGGTCATCATGGACGCCCTCATGCACAAAATAGGGCTGCACGGGACCTCTTTCATCTCATTTATCCTGGGAATGGGTTGCAATATCCCCGGAGTCTTATCTACCCGGATACTCGAAAGCAAGAAAGAACGGTTTCTTACCGCGACATTGCTGGCTATATCGATTCCCTGCATGGCGCAATTATCCATGGTCGTCGGCGTACTCGGAAAGAGAGGGATGCAGTATGTCGCGCTCGTGTTCTTCATCCTGTTCGTCATCTGGATGGTCTTAGGCATGATCCTGAACAAATGCATCAAAGGAGAAAGCCCGGAGATCATGCTGGAAATACCGCCGTACCGCAGGATCAACGTAAATTTCTTCTTAAAAAAACTCTGGTACCGTCTGGCGCATTTCATCAAGGAAGCATTACCGCTGGTCATCATCGGCATTGTCTTTACCAATGTGCTGTATTCTCTGGGAATCATTACCAAACTGGGAGTCGTGTTCCGCCCGGTCGTCGTGCACCTCTGGGGCCTTACCGATAAATCGGTCATACCTTTGATGATCGGGATACTCAGAAAAGATATCGCGATCGGAATGCTGGCGCCCTTGTTGCTGACGACCAAACAGCTGATCATCGCGTGCGTCATCTTGACCGTGTATTTTCCGTGCATGGCAAGTTTTATCATTTTGTTTAAAGAATTAGGGTTAAAAGACCTGATCAAATCAACGCTCTTGATGGCCTTAGTCGCGATAACCATCGGGACGATCCTGAATATAGTATTGTTTAGAATATAAACGTATTGAGTACTGCGTACCGCGTATTGCGAAAGAATAAGAATCACAGCTGAGGGAACATCCCTGAAAATGACGCAATACGCAATCCGCAAAACGCATGACGAAAAGGAGTTCACATGATAGTCCCCGCCATATTAGCCAACACAGAAAAAGACGTGACCCAGCTTCTGGACATATCGAAGAAGTCGTTCCCGTTTGTGCAACTGGACATTATGGACGGGCAGCTGGTACCCTCCAAAAGCGTCGGCGGTACATTCTTCAGTACGTATGATTTCGGCGCGTTAAAACTGGAAGTACATCTGATGGTAAGGGACCCGAAAGCGTGGATCCCATTCTTTACTTCAGCCAATATCACCACGCTCATCTTTCATCTGGAAATACTGCAATATTATCCGCAAACATTCGTTTATGAACTCATCGATCTGATAAAAAAACAAGGGAAGAAAGCCGGGATCGCGATCAACCCGCCGACACCGCTGGAGACATTGGAACCTTTTATCAAAAAAATAGACCAGGCCCTTTTCATGTGCGTGAATCCCGGATTCTACGGAGCACCATTTATTGAAGAGGCCCTGGATAAAATACGCCTCTGCAGAAAAATGCATGCTTCGCTACATATCAGCGTCGACGGAGGAGTAAAGAGCGCGAATTTCGAAAAGATCGTCTCGACCGGCGTGGATACTGTCTGCATCGGCAGCGCGATATTCAGCACCCCTGATCCGAAGGCAAGCTTTGCGGAATTCAATAAAAGATTTGAGAAATTAAGAGCTAAAATTTGATTTAAAGTTCCTTAAAGCTCAACTTATTAATTTCCAATTACCAATGATCAATATCCAATAAATTACCAATACCCAATTACCAATAAAAACAAAGAATTTTTGTGCATACATTGGAAATTGGTAATCCCCTCATACTTCGAGGAGGGTTCCCACTTGATTATTGATTGGTAGTATTGATAATTGGACATTGGTAATTTAAAAAGGAAAGTCTCACTATACTTAAAAAATGAACCAAATCCTCCTCCACATCTGCTGTGCCTGTTGCGGGACCAGTGTCATCGAACACCTCCAACAAAAGGGATATTCCGTGACCGGTTACTTCTATAACCCGAATATCTATCCTGAGGAAGAACACCGCAAACGCGAAACCAATCTCTCAGCGCTGGAAAAGCAGTATTCGATCGCGATCATCCGGGAAGAATACTTTCCGGAGGCTTTTACGACGCTTACCCGGGGGCTCGAACAAGAAAAAGAAGGGGGAGAACGCTGCGCGAGATGTTTTCATTTGCGGTTAAAACGGACCTATCTTTTTGCCGTAAAGAATAAGATCCCTTTTTTTACCAGTACCTTATCCGTCAGTACTCATAAGAACTTCGACACGATCAAAGAAATAGGATTATCGCTGGACAAAAATATGTTTTTAGCTATCGACTTTAAAAAAGACGGTGGGGCTAAAAAGAGTGTCGACCTCTCAAAACAACTGGGCCTATACCGGCAGAAATATTGCGGATGTGCTTTTAGTATAAGATAACGTATTGCGTCGTGCGGGCTGCGTCGTGCGTCGAGAGTCTTTTACGCAATACGACAACGAAAACAATGCTCGATAATTATATATTTACCTTCAATCGATTCTTACAAAACCGTTACGGAGAACGCGTGCATAAACTCAGCCTGAATCCCGGCTGGGGATGCCCGAATAAAGACGGACGGGTATCAAAAGAAGGCTGCCTCTTTTGCAATGAAGACGGTTTTTCTTTCTTTACGGGAAAGGCTCTCTCCATCTCCGAACAGATAAGCGCCGCGATGGAAGCCGCAAAAAAGCGTTTTAACGCGAAGAAATTCATCGCTTATTTTCAGGAAGGCTCCAGTACTGCCGCGCCAATGCGCCGGCTCCGGGACGCGGTAGAAGAAATACAAAAATACCCCGATATCGTCGGAATATTCCTGTCCAGCCGTCCGGACAGCATCGATCGGGAAATCGCCGGGTACATCTCAGAATTACAGAACAAATACCTGACCTGCGTGGAAATCGGCATGCAGAGCGCCAATGACCCCAGCCTGCGGTTCCTGAACCGTAACCATACGCATCAAACAACCCGCGACGCCGTAGCCTGTATCCGGAAACATTCCACCGCGCTGATCGCCGTGCACCTGATCCTGGGAATACCCGGTGAAGCAGGGCCGGAATACGCGAATACTCTCAAGGAATTGCGCGACATGAAAATAGACGGTATTAAATTCCATCTGTTCCATATTCTCAAAAATACGCGCGCGGCGCAGTTATTCACGCCTTCATCACCTGATAGCGCTCAATCGAAGCCTCGTCCTGCAAGTGAAGCGCCGGAAGAAAAGATCAAGCTGTTAACGGAAACGGAATACCGCGACTGGCTGATCTATTGCCTCGAACGGATCCCGAAAAAGGTGTTTATCGAACGGCTGATCTCTACCGCCGCGCCGGACTGCCTGATAGCCCCACAATGGATGAATAAACGCACACTCTACTTAGAATCGCTGGAAAAAGAAATGGCCCGGCGGAAAACATATCAAGGAGCGCAGTTTGTATGATCGCATTACTCCAACGCGTTAAAAGAGCTGCCTGCGTCGTCGACGGCAGCGTGACCGGGGAAATAGCCGATGGATTGCTGGTCTACGCGGCTATCGAACAGCAAGATACCGAGGCGATCATCCAGAAAATGGCCGATAAAATCGTGACCGCCCGGATATTCGAAGATGAAGCAGGCAAACTCAACCTTTCCGTGACCGACAAGAAATTCGCGGTACTGCTGATATCGAACTTTACGCTTGCCGGCATACTGGATTCACGGCGGCCGTCATTCAGCGCCGCGAAAAATAAAGATGAAGCACGGACGTTCTTTGATCGCTTATATGCGGCGGTAGCGAAAAATATTCCTTGCCAACAAGGGGTGTTCTCAGCGACAATGGAAATCAGCTCTGTCGCGGACGGGCCGGTGAATTTAATCATAAGGATATAAGTATTGAGCTCTGAGTCATTAGTACTGAGCTTTTAGCAAAAAAGCAGGATTTATACTAAGTACTAATACCTAATGACTAAAAACTGACCAAAGGACAAAATGCGAGATATTTTATTTCAAATCGGGCCGATCAAGATCTATTCTTACGGTTTCTTTATCGCCGTGGGGATCATGGCCAGTTATGCCTTGCTGATGCAGGAAGCCCGCCGCAAAAAAGTCAACACTCAAGTACTCTCAAATATATTCTTTTGGTCGATCATCTGGGCTTTCCTGGGCGCGCATCTAAGCTTCGTCATTTTGAACGCGGGCTATTTTGTCGAACACCCGCTGGAAATATTCAACCTGCGCAGCGGCTTTATCTTCCTGGGAGGGTTCGTCAGCGGAGTTATCGCGTCGTACGTAATGATAAAAAAAGAGAAACTCGATTACTTTGACGTCATGGATATGGTCTCGCCGGGACTGGCCCTGGCGTACGCCTTCGGGCGCATCGGATGCTATATGCATGGATGCTGCTACGGCATCGTATCGACCTGCCTTCTTGCCGTGCAATTTCCTCCGGATTCGCCGGCAGGGGATGTTCCGTATCCGCGCTTGCCGATCCAGTTATTATCGTCTATCGTCTCGATCGGGATATTCTCGGTCCTCACGGTCATCAGAAAACACAAGCATTTTAAAGGGCAGATATTTATCAGCTACATCATATTGTATTCGTTCACCCGGTTCTTGATCGAATTCCTGCGCGGGGAACACTACCGGCAAATAGGGATTCTGGATATAGGGCAGTGGTTCTACTTGGCTCTGGGCATTGTAAGCACAGCCGTTTACCTCTTAGTTAAAAACAGAGCGTACGTACCGGTGAAAAAATAAGCGCTTTTTTTATATTTTTTCTTTGCAATTTAGTTAATTTACTATAGAATAATTCCAGGGTAAGGTTCAAAAGTTTTTTTCTTCTTATATTCGAGATATGTCAAAGTAAGTGTCGTCAATAGTTTCAATTGAAAAGTGTTGATTTTTCATAAGAACGTGATAGTATGAAAATCTGATTCTTTTACAAAGCATAGACAAGAATAGAGAAGAGGAATAATGAAAAACGACGATAAGAAGAACAATCGTTCGAAAGAAAGTCAAAAGCCCTCAGATCTCTTAAAGACACTGCAAAAGAAAATATCGAGCCTTCGCAAAGGCGCGCAATTTCCTTCATTCAAAAAAAACAAAAAAGACGCATCGATAAGCATTCAAAAAATCGCCGTGGCGAATTCATCGGCGGAACGCCGGGGAACGGCCCAGGACAACGGATATAACGCCGAGTTGTATAAATTCAACCCGCCGAAAGAACAGCGCATTGAGGCTCCAGCGCCGATAGTCACCGATGTATCGATCCCTGAACGGTATTCTGACGACCGTATTATTATCATGTATCGTGACCCATGGTGGATTTACTCTTACTGGGACATCAGCGAAGAACGTAAAAACGGGGTCATCAACACCATCAGCGAGAACGACCGCCAGAATATGCGCCTGCTTATCCGCGTGTATGACGTCACCGGCAAAGATTTTAACGGTTACAATGCTCATTATTATTTCGATATCGATGTACCGTCGTTAAATGCCAACTGGTACATAAATACCAATCATCCGGGAAGAAGCTTCTGCGTAGAGATCGGTTTCCTGACGGCCGCCGGAAGGTTCTACTTGCTGGCGCGCTCTAACGTGCTCAAAGCCCCTCGCTACGGGATATCATCGATCATCGATGAATTGTGGATGTTACCGGATGAAGAGTTCTTTAAGATACTGAACCGCTGGTGCCTGCATACCCGCAGTTCTTTTGAAGAGAAAAACGAAATGCACTGGGAAACGTTCTTCGAACAGTTTTTCAAGAGCCAGATATCCTCCGGGGAATTCAGCAGCCTTTTCTCGTTTATCGGAAAAGAAGAGAGACGGCGCAGAGAATTCTTTTTAGAAGTATGGACCGACGTTATCGTGTATGGAAGAACGATGGCCGACGCGGACGTGACTCTTTGCGGGAAGAAAGTCAACCTCAGCAAAGAAGGCACCTTTAGAGCGCATTTTACCCTGCCGAAAGGGAAATTTAATTTTCCAGTGGAAGCGACCTCCAACGATAAGATCGATACCTTAAAACTTACACCGATCGTAGAGAGAAAAGAGTAAACGAAATCATGAAGCCAATGCAAGGTAATGAGAAGGGGTATCTTTGTATCGTATTGCACGCGCATTTGCCGTTCGTACGCCATCCTGAATATGCCGATTTCCTTGAAGAGCGTTGGTTTTTTGAAGCCTTGGTCGACACGTATCTGCCGCTGTTAAAAGTCCTGGAAGGCTGGCAGAGGGACAACATCGAATACGGCCTGACATTGAATATCTCTCCGTCATTATGCAATATGCTTGCCGATGACCACCTCAAAGATAAATTCGTCAAACACCTGAACAAAACGATCGAGCTTTGCAATAAAGAAGTGGAACGCACGCATTTCATGCCTGAGTTTAACCGCGTAGCGCGCATGTACCTGGACCGGTATTCCCAGTGCAAAGACATGTTCGTCAATAAATATAACACGAACCTGATACGGGCGTTCCGCCACTTTCAAGACCACGGCAACCTCGAGATCATCACCTGCGCGGCAACCCACGGTTTTTTACCGCTGATGAAAGTCAATCCCACGGCAGTACGCGCGCAAGTCAAGATCGGTGTTGAATCATACCGCAAACATTTCGAAAGAAATCCGCCCGGCATTTGGCTTCCGGAATGCGGCTATGACGAAGGAATCGATAAGTTTTTGGCTGAAGAGGGCATCCGGTACTTTCTCGTAGAAACGCACGGAATACTCTTTTCCGAACCTCGTCCGAAATATGGCGTTTTCTCAAGCTATTACACAAAAAACGGGATTGCGGTATTGGCCAGAGACGTGGAATCGTCAAAGAGCGTCTGGTCTTCCAAAGAAGGATACCCGGGCGATTATAACTACCGCGAATATTACCGCGACATCGGATTCGACCTGGATACCGAGTACATTAAACCGTACATCTCTCCGGACGGAGCGCGTATTTTTACCGGCCTTAAATACTATAAAATAACGGGCCCCTCGCTGAACAAAGAACCGTATAACTACGAAAACGCGATGCATAAAGCCGCGGACCACGCGTCAAACTTCATGTTTAACCGTGAAAAACAGGTCGAATACCTTTCAGCGATGTTTGACCGCCGGCCGATCATCGTCGCGCCGTATGACGCCGAATTATACGGCCACTGGTGGTTTGAAGGCGTAAACTTCCTTGATTTTCTCGCGCGTAAGATCATGTACGACCAAAAAACGTTTAAGATGATCACGCCGTTCAATTACCTGAAACGCTATCCAAAAAATCAGGTAGTCCAACCCGCGGCAAGCACCTGGGGTTGGAAAGGGTATAACGAAGTCTGGCTCTGCGGAGATAACGACTGGATCTATAAGCATTTGCATAAGATCTCCGACCTGATGGTCGAGGTAACGAAAAAATACCCGTACGCGGACGGCATCCGGCGCAGGATATTAAACCAGATGGCCAGAGAAGTCGTATTAGCGCAATCCAGCGACTGGGCTTTTATGATGAAGACCGGCGCGTTTACCGAATATGCCAAAAAAAGGACCTGTACGCACGTAAACCGGTTCTTTAAATTACTCGGGCAATTGGATAGTTCGTATCCGAATGTCGAGCTCCTCGAAGATATAGAATCAAAAGACAATATCTTTCCCGAAATAGATTACGCGGTTTACCGCGAATAATCCCGTCCGCCTATGAAAGAGCCTGTCACGGACATCGCCTTACTCTGGCATTTGCATCAACCTCTGTATAAAGTCAACCGGTCGTACATACTGCCCTGGGTACGTTTGCACGCGGTCAAAGATTACTATCCCATGGCAAAGATCGCCGAACAGGTCCCGTCGATCAAGCTGACTTTTAATTTCAGCGGTATTTTATTGCAACAGCTGTTGGACTACGCGCAAAACAGCGTGGAAGACTACTACCAGCAAGTCTCGTTAAAGGACCCGAAGGATCTGACGCCGGAAGAACGTGTATTCATCACCGAACGCTTCTTCAGCATACATCCAAAATGGTCGATCCTGCCGTATCCCCGGTATAAAGAACTATATCAGAAACATACGGCTAAAGCCCCCAAGCAGTTTTCGCATCAGGATATCCTCGACACACAGGTTTACTTTAACCTGATATGGTTTCATTCGATATCGATAGAGAAAGACGCGCGCCTAAAGAAATTATTCAAAAAAGAAAAAAACTTCGACGCGGATGATAAAAAATATATCATCTCGAAACAATACGAGATACTCAAAGAGGCCGTCGCTCTCTATAAAAAGCTATTCACCGAGAAAAAAATAGAGGTCAGCGTCAGCCCGCATTACCATCCGATCATTCCGTTAGTCTGCGATACGGACATCATGAGGAACTATCCGTATTTGAAAACCCCGGGGAGGCGGTTTAGGCACCCTGAAGACGCGCATTTCCATATCTCGCACGCCAAGAAATTCGCCGAAAGCTACTTTGAACAGCCGATCAACGGCAGCTGGCCGTCTGAAGGCTCGGTCAGCGAACAAGCCTGCGATATCTTCTCGCAGGAGGGAATCAAATGGATCGCTACCGACGAAGATATCCTTTTTAATTCGCTAAAAAACGCGGCATTGCCCTATGAAGAGATCAGTAAACAGCGGCATCTGGTGTCCCGGCCGTACGCCTTTGAAAACATGTCGATATTTTTTAGAGATAAGAATATTTCCAACATGATGAGTTTCGTTTATCAGAATTGGGACAATCAGGCGGCTGCGGCAAAAGATGTCGCGCACCATCTGGAAAACATCCACAACGCCGTGTCCGGCATGAACAAAGAGAATATCGTTCTAATCGCCATGGACGGAGAGAACGCCTGGGAATATTACCATGACAACGGCCGGATGTTCCTGACAACCTTTTACCAGACGATCGCCGGCAATAAAAACCTGCGGTTTACCACGCCCAACGACTATTTAGAACGCCGCAAACTGCCGATGAAGAGGCTGCAACGCGTCGCGCCCGGCTCCTGGATCAACGCAGACTTCTCGGTATGGGCAGGATCGACACAAAACAACCGCTACTGGTTCTGGCTCAAACAGTTACGAGATACGATCGAACAAAACAAAGAGAAACTGGACGCCCGCGCGTATCAAAAGATCATGGACATATTCTATATTCTTGAAGGCAGCGACTGGTACTGGTGGAACACCTATAAAGAGGCCAGCGGAGAATTCAAAAACATCTTCAGTCATTACCTGGACAAACTGCAGAAATTACTGGAAGAACATCAAATAAGTACGTAGTCATTCCTCTATGAGGAGGCTTCGCACTAGTACTTGGTACTTAGTTCTTTTCTTGACTAAGGACTAAAAGCTTCTTCAGAACTACGAACAATCCTTTACAATAGGAAAAAACTGTGTAGAATAAAACGATTAGGGGAACGTTTTTGTAAAAGGAGGAAAGGAGGACTGTCATGGTCAAAAAAATGTTAGGTAAAGGCAACGGGTCAAAAATAAAAGCGGCTGCGGAGAAGTCTTCGATGTGCTGCGCGGGAAAAAACGGAACTAAGCCGAAAATAAGCCAGGAACAGCTCGACGAGATGATCAGAATGCGCGCTTACTATATTTGGGAAAAGAGCGGCAAAAAAGGCGATTCCTTCGCTCAATGGAGCCAGGCAAAACAAGAGATCTGCAAAGAGTTAAAGATCATCGCATAATGAACACAGTCTCTTTTTAAGTGTACCCACGCAAAAAGAGACTAGTGTGAATAATGAGATAGCAATCTTTCAAGCTGGAAGCGTAGAAAGAGTGCGTTATCGAATTATCCCCGTAGGGGATAATGAGCTGAATCTCAAACTTCGCGTTAAGCGAGTACACGCAAAAAGAGACTAGTGTGAATAATGAGATAGCAATCTTTCAAGCTGGAAGCGTAGAAAGAATGCGTTATCGAATTATCCCGCAGGGGATAATGTGCCTTAAAATGTTCTGTGGATAGCCGAATTATCCCGTCAGGGATTTCCTTATTAACTATTTAGGAGGGGTCGCATAGCCCGGCTGAGTGCACGCGCTTGGAAAGCGCGAGACCACCCAAAGTGGTCCCAGGGTTCAAATCCCTGCCTCTCCGCCAGTTTCCTTACTATCTACAATATCTCTTCATATAAGGGACTAGCCCCGTCCCTTTACCCTGGGCGCCATTTCTTTGTATCGACAAAAGAAATGGCGGAAACCTGCCCGCCCTCTCGTTGGTCGGGAGCAGGCGGGGAAAACGACCCTCTGAAAATTCCCGCATTCTTGCCTGGAGCTTTTCACAGGCGACGTCCCACTCCAGTAGTATTCAGCAAAGGGGAGAATAATTTGACCTTCAGGGTTTTCTTTATACGCTCTTCCTCGAAGTGCAGATTCGACATCGTGTCTCACTGCACTCCAGCACTCCTACTTCCGCCCTTCGTCCAAATTATGCCAAGAATGGACGTTAATTTTCAATGGGTAAATCCAAATATACACATTCTAATCCCAGCCGGATAGTCAAAGCTCTTGGACAACCGGCCTCAGGTCACCTCCGTAGCCTTTCCAGAGTAGGGGACCAAGAGCTGCCATCTATTTCAACTGGCGGAGATCCCGGGACGAATCCTCGAATTACGGGACGACGCATGCTGTTTTTCTTCCATTTGTTATCAAAAATTATTTTCTATGTTTTGTGAGTCCCGATACTTTTCGGGATGAAAAGATACGCATCAATAGTTCTCATGTTTCTTTAGTGAGTGTTAATGTTGTGATAAAATATCCATATAAAAAATGGAGGTATTGATATGAAAAAGTCCGTGATTCTCAAAAAGCTCTTCGTAGCTGTCGTCTTATTCTCTGGATTCTGCAGTTCAGCGTTCGGCGCGCAGAAACTGACCGAGATCACCGAGAACGTTTACGCCTATGTCGACACAAAGAACAGCTCCAAAGACAGCAGTTTTGGGGCTAACGCCGGCATTATCATCGGCAAAGACGGCATTGTCGTGGTCGATGCGCTTATTTCTTCCAAAGCGGCGAAACGTTTCCTTCGGGACATCCGGGCCATTTCGCGCAGGCCGATTAAATACGTCATCAACACGCACTCTCATTTAGACCATACCTTCGGCAATTATGAATTCGCCAAACGCGGGGCAGTGATCATCGCTCAGGAAAACGCCAAGAAATCCATGGAGAAAAACTCGGAAGAGACCCTGAATACTATCGGCGGGTACGGACTTACGCCGTATGACATGAAAGGAACGAAAATAGCGTATCCGGTACTGACTTACGGCGACAAGATGGAAATCGATCTCGGCGACCAAAAGGTCGAACTTATCCATGCGCGTTATTCTCATACCGACGGAGATACCATCGTCTATTTGCCCGGTAAAAAGCTTCTTTTTGCCGGAGATATACTCTTTACCAACTATCATCCATACCTTGGCGAAGGGAATATTGAAGAATGGGCGAAAGAACTCGACGATATAAAGGCAATGGACGTGGAAAAGATCATTCCCGGGCACGGCCCGCTTTCAACAAAAAAGGACCTGGATGACATGAAAGCGTATATTCTCAAGTTCGACCAGAAAGCCAAAGAACTTGCGGCTTCGACCGGCGACATTAAAGAAATTACGGCCGCGGTCCAAAAAGACATGCCTCAACGGCCGGAAGGGGCCTGGCTTATCGAACCGAATATCCAGATGAAGTATTTGAAGAAATAATTCCTACAAAAGAGGAGGGAGTGCCATGAAAATAGGCAAAGTACTCGTCGCGGGCGTAGTGGTAACGATTTTTAACGCGATCTTTGGAATGTTGACCTGTGGGGGCATTTTCAGCTGGGTTTACAAATTAGAACCTACGAATGTATGGAAACCCATGAACGGCGCGCCAGGGCCCTTTTTTATGATCGGCAGCCTTATCTTAAGCATCGTACTTGCTTCTGTTTACGCGTTGCTTAACAAAGGCATCCCCGGAAGCAATAAGTTCATCAAAGGCTTTATCTTTGGGTTATGCGTATGGGCTGTCGGAGTTTTACCGGGCATGCTTGCGACATATTCGTTCATGACTGTTGCTACGACAACGGTTGTATATTGGGTACTCATTGGATTAGTCAAGACTCCGATAGAGGGCCTGATCATTGCGTCTATCTATGAAAAGTGAAAAGGAGGTTCCCGTGGATACACAACAACTAAAACAAAAGATCCTCGAGGTCATGAAGAATTATCCGGTAGGTTCAGTTGCCACGATAAACGAAGAAAAACCCTGGGTGCGCTATATGGCTATGCGACCGCAGGAAGACCTGACACTCTTTACCACAACGATGGCAATGACGAGGAAAGTGGCACAAATAAAGAAGAACAAAAACATCCACGTTGCCTTTGGCTGTGATCCTAAAAACTGGATGGTTCCTTTTGTCAATGTAGAAGGTTCGGCAGAGGTACTTACCGATCCGAAAACGAAGAAGAAATGTTGGGAAGAAGAATTTAAACAATATTACAAAGGCCCGGATGATCCGAACTATGTGGTGATTAAGATACAACCAAGTACGATAGAGTATTTGGCGGCTGGGGCTCATACCCCAGAGATTTATAAAGTTTAAGGGGCTTTTGCCAGCCCCTTTTGACCCCAGGCCTTAGTGTCTTTTGACCCACAAAAGACACTAAGAACAGAAAATGGCCCCGCTCAACAGCGCTTTTTTTCTCACAATGATTTAGAGAAAATAGATTCGATTCGTTTTACTCATCTCACCGCCGACTTCAACATCCTGTCTCAGCGGCGCTCCGACATCACGTCTCCGTCCATTTTCCTAAATCATAGAAAAAATAGCGCTTGGTTTCGCATGGGGTAGAATACGAAAATAAAAGATACTCTGTGATCATCTGTGTGTTCTTGGTTTTCTATCTGTGATACTCTGTGTAGACCAAGAATGGGCGTTAATTTTCAATGGGGTTGAAACCTTCAACAATTTTCCTAAAACATAGAAAAAATAGCGAACTGTTTCGTAAGGGGTTAAAAATACAGACATCTTTTCGTCCATCGTCCTTATTGAACGAAGTGAACGGTCGTCCGTCGTTCTTTCGGAAATACAAAGCCCCTCAAGTAAGAAATAATTTACTTGTAATTTCACAAAAAAAATCCTTTATACATCGCGCAAGCAGAAAATCCCGGGCCTGCCGGCAACGCTGGCGAGCCCGGAGAGATTCATTCACTGGTTACTTGAATCTTGTGCCTTATGACTTGTTCATCGGGCAGTGGAATAAAGTCAGAAAAATAGAGAATCAGCTGATTTACAAATCTCATAAATATTTCAATAATATATTCGTTGTAGTTAATACATATCGTCATATCTACAAGACGCACATGGATCTCTTGAAGGCATTTTGGCTGGTTATTCTGCACATTGTCCGCGCGAACGGTTGGCCGCGACAGCGGGCTTAGCGTGAAGGAAAAAAGATACCATGACTGATATGAAACCGATGATCCTTGGGGTATGCTTATTCGTTATCGCTCATTTGACAGTCAACGTCAAAAATGCTTCCGCTGTCGTCATTCCGGAAGAAACAGTACAGCGGATCGAAAAGATGGAGAACGTGGAAATCTCTCCGGTCGAAGACCTCATGCGGGAACACGGCGTTCTCAGCCGAATATTGCTTATTTACAAAGAGATCGCATTGCGACTGGATAATAATCAGCCGTTTCCCCTTGACGCGATCTTTAAAACCACCGAAATAATCCGCGGCTTCATACAGAATTATCACGAAAAACTCGAAGAAAAATATATTTTCAGCAGGTTCCTGAAAGCACATACGCTCGTTGACCTTACGAAACTTTTAGACCGCCAGCATCAAACCGGCAGAAAAATCATCGAAGAAATTCTAACACAGGAAAAGATGAAAAATGCTGATGATAAAAAGAAATTAGCCGAAAATATCCGGTCTTTTATCCGGATGTACCGGCCGCACAAAGCCCGGGAAGACACGATATTATTCCCGGCGTTTCATACTATTGTCACAACAGAAGAATTTAAAGAATTGGGCGCAGAGTTTGAAAACGAAGAACACCGACTTTTCGGCGAACAGGGTTTTGAAAAGATTGTAAGCCAAGTAGAAGACATAGAAAAGAAACTGCGTATCTACGATCTATCGCAGTTTACTCCGGCTAAATATAAGTATCTGCCGATGTGGGAAGAAAAAAACAGAGAAAGTGCAAAATAGCTTCTATCAGAAGATTAAAGAACTCGCTTACTTATTCATAAAGCTGGGAATTATCGGCTTTGGCGGGCCTGCCGCGCACATCGCGCTGATGCATGATGAAGTTGTAAAGAAACGCGCGTGGCTCAATGAACAGCGTTTCCTCGATCTGCTGGGAGCGACCTACCTGATTCCCGGCCCCAATTCTACGGAAATGGCGATCCATATCGGCTTTATCCGGGCAGGCTGGCCGGGATTGATTATGAGCGGCACCTGTTTTATCCTTCCGGCAATGATCATCGTCCTGGCTCTGGCAGAAGTTTATTCGCGATTTGGCTCTACACCTCAAGCCGGTTGGATATCGTACGGCATAAAGCCGGTTATTATTGCTGTCATTTTTCAGGCGCTCTGGCACTTAGCTCAAAAGGCTGTTAAAAGCCTGCTTACAGCCGTGGCCGGTATCGCGGTCGTCATCTTGTACTTCTTAGGCATACATGAGATCGCTTTATTATTTGGCGTAGGCCTTGGAGTAATGGTGATCAAAAATTGGCGGGATCTAAAGCTTCGGTCGATGCCGATGTTTGCCGTACCGGTTTTAGGGCAAGGATTACCGCTCTTAGCGATCAAAGCCTTCAGCCTGCCGGTATTGTTTCTGACTTTCCTGAAGATCGGCTCGGTACTTTACGGCAGCGGGTATGTTCTTCTTACGTACCTACGCTCTGATTTTGTAACACGCTTGGGCTGGCTTACAGACCGCCAGCTTCTGGATGCCATAGCCATCGGCCAGGTAACGCCCGGCCCCGTGCTGACGACAGCCACATTCATCGGTTTTATCTTAGGAGGCATGCAAGGCGGATTGTTAGCAACCCTCGGCATATTTCTGCCGTCGTTCATCTTTGTGGCGGTCACGAATCCGCTTATCCCCAAAATACGGGATTCTTCATGGGCCGGCGGGTTATTGGACGGGGTAAACGTTGCTTCGCTGGCTCTTATGTCAGGAGTGGCCTGGCAATTAAGCCAGGCATCTTTAATCGATCCGCTAACGATCGTCATCACGTTTATTTCACTCGTTCTATTAATCAAATTCAGGATCAATTCCACCTGGCTCATTACGGCAGGAGCGATTGTAGGATTCTTTACCGCAAGAACGTATTAAAAAAAGGAGCGCATCATGAAAAAAAAGTTCAAGGGTTGCAGTATCGCGTTATTCGCTATATTTATTGCGTGCGTTACAACAATAAGCCGCGCACAAATGACAGCGGAAACGAAAGAGACCATCGCAAAAATCGAAGACTTGATCAAAACAAAAGGGCAGTACTTTGAGAACGAGGGAGTTTATAAAGTCGGATTTCCCCGGTCAGACCTGACGGTAACTTCCACAGGAGTCAAACTGAATCCATCCATGGGCCTTGGCGTTTGGGCGGCATTTAAAATCATCGAAGGAGAAGGCTCGATGGTCATGGGGGACCTGGTCTTAGAGGAAAATCAGGTCAATCCGGTCATGACTGTCGCGTTAGAGAACGGCCTGGAAGTGACCGCGCTTCACAATCACTTTCTTTGGGAATCTCCCCGGGTCATGTTCATGCATATATCGGGAATGGGAAACGCTTTTGATCTGGCGGAAGCCATGCGCATGGTATTCGCAAAGATCAAAGAAACAGCCGGCAATAAAGGAGAAAAGCCTTACGCGAACATCGACCCCGCGAAAACGTCGATCGATCTTAAGAAGATCGATGAGATCCTCGGAATAACCGGGCAAATGAGTTCCGGCGTTTACAAAGTTATAATCGGACGGGCAACGAACATGCACGGCATAGACATGGGCAACGCGATGGGAGTAAATACCTGGGCAGCTTTTGCCGGCAGCGATGACCAGGCGATAGTGGACGGAGATTTTGCCATGCTCGAAACAGAAGTACAAGGCGTGTTGAAAGCCTTACGTAAAAGAAATATCAACATCGTCGCCATCCACAACCACATGATCGGCGAATCGCCCCGTATTGTATTCCTGCATTTTTGGGGTATCGGGCCGGTCACAGAACTGGCGAAGGGGATAAAAGAAGCATTGGATGTACAGGAATAAGCTCTTAACTCATAGTACTGAGCTTATAGAGAAAAAAATGATAGTTAAAACCGCGAAGGGCTATATGGTCAAATCGGAAAAGGGAAGGAACCTGGGAGGGCCGTATCAAACAAAAGAAGCAGCAGAGAAGAGGTTGAGGCAGGTAGAATATTTTAAATCAAGAAAGAATAAGTAAATGAAATCTCCCCCGGACAAACAGACCGGATCAAATCAATCTAACCGCGTAGGTTAGAGATGAGGTTGCATTCCAATGCGGGTTTGGAATAGGTTTCAGATATCGAAACTCTCTGCCGAGTGCGGAGATAGAAATGGAGGATTCTCATGCAAAAAGAGGAATTAAAACCCAAAATTCTCGACGTAATGAAAAAGTATCCGGTAGGTTCAGTTGCCACGATAAACGAAGGAAAACCCTGGGTACGCTATATGGCTATGCAACCGCAGGAAGACCTGACGCTTTATACGACAACAATGGCAATGACGAGGAAAGTGGCACAAATAAAGAAGAACAAAAACATCCACGTTGCCTTTGGTTGTGACCCTAAAAACTGGATTGTTCCTTTTGTCAATGTAGAAGGTTCGGCAGAGGTACTTACGGATCCGGAAACGAAGAAGAAATGTTGGAAAGAGGAATTTAAGCAGTATTATAAAGGCCCGGATGATCCGAACTATGTGGTGATTAAAATACAACCAAGTACGATAGAGTATTTGGCGGCTGGGGCTCATAACCCAGAGATTTATCGAGTTTAAGGGATTACCCATCCCTTAGACCCGGGTTTTAGAATTAAGAGACTTCTGCCAGTCCCTTCATAACCATAGGCTTACATAAAGGGGCTGTTTCCGCTGCCCCTTTAACCCCGCGGCCCTATTTCTTTTGCAAAAAAAAAGAAATAGGGGAAAGAAAATTTCCCTTTTGAAAATTTCGCCATTTTTGCAATAATTTAGCTTCCGGGGGTTCCCTGCCGATTCGCCTATCCTGGCTCAGCGGACGCTCAGACTTCCTGTCTTCGCCCCTGCATCTAAATTAAGCAAAAATATGGCTTCATTTTCAATGGGGGTAAAGCAAGTCATAGAAAAAATAGCGAACTGTTTCGCATGGGGTAGAATACGAAAATAAAAGATACTCTGTGATCATCTGTGTGTTTTTGGTTATCTACCATCATAAGAACTATTAAAAACACATGAGAATATCTTAAACTTTATAAAGCTGTATTAGTACAACAAATTTTATGACAAGAGTAAGCTATTTATAAGTAATTATGCTAAAATGACTAATTTAATTTCTAATAATTATTGACGGCGAAGGAGAAGGGGAGTAACATAAATGCATTATTAACCAAATAATGCCTGCGAAGCGAGCATTATTTGCCCATATACCCTACGGGTAGGTTAACTTGGGTCGACCGATAAAATCGGCAGATTTTATCGTGTATTGTCGAGGTTACCCAAAAAATGAACCAATACCATTTGGTGCCAAAGTGTTGTTTAAGAACCTACGAAATATCGATACGTTACTGATGACTCGCTCGCCTAATTGCATTTTTTGGGTCAAGATGATTTTAACAACAAAACACAATCAACGAAATAAATCTATTCCAGGGTTACCGATTGTGTTAATTGAGTACTATTAACAAAAGAACTTTAGCTTTTACGTTAGACTAATATTCCAAAGATTAATTCTCCTCAAAAAAAAAAAGAGATGAGACGCTTATATAAAACCATCTACATCTGCTTATTATTAGTTCTTATCGGTTTATGCATCTTATGGTGGACTGCTCAAAAGTATACTATAGTATGGCTTAGTGAGCTAGTGCCTAATATAATTGCAGAAATATTCGGGACATTAATTGCTCTTTTACTAGTAGATCGCACAATAAGAAAATACAACGAATCGCAAAATAGCAAAACAAAAAATATTATCGCACATCAGGTAAGGAGATATGCATTAAAACACTTTATGTGTTTCGAATATTTTGCATGCAAGCTTCTCAAAATCGAAAGAGATCCCATTTACCAGTTTAGCAGTTATTCAGCGGAGAAATTCTTCTGCAAAATACAAAATGGCATTGAGCAAAAACTACTATCATTACTAAATAAAGCAGGATCAGCAAATGAACAAGCATTATGGCAACTCTACGGAGACAACTCAAATGAATTCAAATTAGAACTATACCGCATTATAGACAGTTATGCGACCTTCATCGATGCCAACATGATTACTATGATGGAAGCATTAGCTCAAAAATTATCTCTTATCGAGAAATTCGCTCCGGAATATTCACTTCCAAACAAACAAGATAATATTTACCGTTTTACAAAAGATGATTACGACAATTATATACAATTGTTCTTAAAACTTGTTCAATCAGCGGAAAATATGGTGCAAAAGAATTAACAAAACAACATATTATTATGAGTGATACAAGAAGAAGACTTATCGAACGATTTGTTAGAGAAAATTATAGGTTGCTAAATGCAGCCACCTTCAACCGACAAACATATTCCGACATAAAAAAATGCTTCTTTGATAGAATACTTCGACTGCAAATAGGAATTCCAAAAGATAAAGAAATCTGTACTCTATTCATAGAATATTACATCAAACAAAACAAGATTAAGACCATTGACATATTAGAAGACAATGTTTCAAGAATCCCATTTTATTCAAACAATCCAATAGATATTAACCAATACAAGCCGCTCATCGATCGTATTGCACAAACCTACTCAATAGGGGGTGAACGTGATTTAATAGATCAAACAAGCCGAGATTTAATAAAAAAAGAAAAAGAATTAGAAATACGAAACCAACAACAAAAAATCAGCCAACTCGATAGGGAACTAGAACAGAAAGCGGAAACAATCAAAGAACATGACGATTTGATAAAGAAGAAGCAAAAAGAATACAAACAACTCCCGTCAATCTTGGATGACGACATATCACAAGAACCCGATGAAATTACTAATGAAAATGCCGAATTAAAAGAGTGGTGGAAACTGTTAAACCTACGAACTGACCCGTTTCCAATACTTCAGGGTCTCTTCTTGATAAAAAAGGATCTTTATAAAGAAATTGTTGTTGAAACCGACCCCATTAAATGGATTGAGAACCATTTCGAGAAAATACCAATAACGATATTCAATAAAGCTTTTCTACTAACCGGTGGTCTAGGTACAGGCAAAACAACTTTTTTTGATTACATCTCACCTTTAGCAGCGCTTAAACGAATCGAACCTATGCGAATCGCATTAGAAGAACCTCTCAACCAAGCCCAATATATAAGTGCATTTCACAAAAGATTGACTAAATATATCTGTGATCTTTTGCAAAAATATTCCTCCTCAAACATTCAACCTAATGACTACTCAATAAAGGGCTTCGATTTCTCAGACACCTTAATCAACATGCTTGATTTACAAAAAAAGGGGGTTTCGGGTTTCCTTATTTTCATCGATGATTTACACAAACATGAAAACACCAAGCTTGTTTTTAATTTCCTATCTGGATTACAAATAACTAAAGACAACTTTACAAGAGAAGGCATTAACACAATCTTTATTGTCTCCGGTCTACCTATTTGGAAAAACACAGTCAAACAAAATGCAGCTGTGTCTGGTTTTTTCGATGACGCAACAATACTAGAATTACCTGATGTAACGCCGCAACTAGCATCGCAGGTAGTTTTAAAAAGATTGCAAGCTTTTTCCGTTAATCCAGACAAAAAAATCAACATAAAAGAATCCTTCTTTCAAATAATTTACAATAGAATCTCTAAAGATCCTAAATATGCGAATGAAGGATTTCGATCATTTATAAAAGAATTGATTCGACATTTTCAACAAGGCAAGTTTGATATTCTAAGCGTAGACAATATCCACATTGACGCAGGAAAAATCAAAGAAATTCGATCTATTCTTGAAGAAAACGTTAACTTCAAAAAGGCTATAAATCAACTCATTTATGGTGGAAAAATCCAAAAAAAAGATGTCAAAGAGCTCACGCTAAAATTATTATGCGATGTGTATTTAAATCAAGGTATTCAAGAAGACAATCCGCTGTTTAAACAACATGCGTTTAAGTATAAGAAGCTTGAAGAATGCGGACTAATTCAAAAATTTAATAGAAATGAAACCTTAGTATGGAAAATTGCACCATTCCTCGAAGATCTAAACAAAAAAATACTAAAAGGATATAATCTCTCAATTGAAGACTATATTGTGCCAATATACAGTGAACCGACCGCAAAGAAAATCTTGCCTATAAGTGGGACCGACGAAGATATCTTTATTGATACATTAAAAAAAGACTTACTTGCATGGGAACATACCAACATTTTTGATACTTATGTTTTAAACCAGCTAAAAGAATCTCTTAATTGTTTTATTGAACAGATTATGCCGGTTAAGATTTCTAAGCAGGCGCCCCACAATCTTATAAATGCCCTTAATAAAATAAAATACTGTACCTGGACTTTAATGAAAAGTATTTTGCTATTTGAATCACCCGTAATTATTGATATTTGTGGGGATTCAAACATACATGGATGGAAATTAAGATGTCGTAAACCGGAAGACACCGAAGAATTCATAACTCTACTATTGAATCATGAGCGTTCAGAACTCAAACCTGCCGACATTGCTCGCTTAACTGGATATGCGGTTGAAGCTTTTATGACCTTTCCCCGTTGATTGTACCACTGGGAATTAGAGATTTACCGTTTTTAGAGCGTCTATTTTCTCCTGTTCCTGCCGGATAAATTCTTCCGGGGTTAAGTCGTTTAATGAGCTGTGGGGC
>Ga0172371_10000577_pt1 | contig 57250 bp, 35 predicted proteins | sample Lak12m_FD_114543 | JGI IMG/M metagenome (GOLD analysis project Ga0172371, IMG submission 114543) | Freshwater microbial communities from Kabuno Bay, South-Kivu, Congo - kab_022012_12m | ecosystem: Environmental > Aquatic > Freshwater > Lake | place: Democratic Republic of the Congo: South-Kivu... | reverse complement strand
GAACCGGTCAGCTCATCCCCCTCCCCGATGCGGCCCTGGCAGCCCTGTAGCGGAGACCCCACGATGAACCACCGGATGATCCCCGGCGTCGGCAGCCTGGCATGGCTGGCCGCCGCGCTCCTGGGCCAGGCCACGGATCCCGCGGCGGCGCCGCCGACGAAGGCCACCGCCGCGCCCGAGGGCAGTGCCATCACCTGGACCCGGACCGGTCCGGGCGGGGGCGGCTGGATCCAGTCCATGGCCTGGGACCCCCGCGATCCGGACACGCTCTACGTCGGCTGTGACGTCGGCGGGTTCTACGTCTCCACGGACGCGGGCCGACACTACGAGATCCGCAACCATGGCCTGCGCAATGCCTTCGTGGAGTGCATCGCGGTCCATCCCCGCGACCGCGGTACCCTCCTGCTGGGCACCGAGGGCGGCATCTTCCGCACCACCGACCAAGGTCGCACCTGGCAGTGGCAGCGCCAGGGCTTCCCCGAGGTCGCGCGCTACGCCTGCTCGGCCCCCGTGGCCTGCATCGCCTTCGACCCGCAGCAACCGGACACGGTCTTTGCCGGCGTCGGCCGGCCGCGCTGGGGCAAGGATGGCAAGGGGCTCATCCTGCGCAGCGCCGACGGCGGTGTGACCTGGGCAGACGTGGCCGCCGGGCAACTCCCTGCCGACGCCATCGTCTCAGACCTCGAGGTCAAGCCCGACGACGGCCGGGTGCTCCTCGCGGCCACCTCCCGCGGTGTCTTCCGGTCTGCCGACGGGGGGAAGACGTGGGCCCCCGCGAACCAGGGCCTGCCCCACACCTCGGCTCGGGAACTCGCCTTCGCCCCCTCGGCGCCGGCGACGGTCTACCTGAGCCTCGCCACCAAGGCCCGGGGACCGGAGGCCTGGAATGGCGGCGTCTTCGTCAGCCAGGACGCGGGCCTGACCTGGGAAGCCCGCAACGGGGGGCTCCCAAACCAGGTGGCGCGCCGCGACCAGTCGTCCTACATGGCCTCGAACGCCAAGGACCTCGCCGTCGATCCCCGTACCCCGGAGGTCCTCTACCTCGGCAACCAGAGCTGGGTCGCCGCCGGCGTCTGGAAGACCCCCGACGGTGGCCGGCAGTGGACCCGCGCCAGCAGCCACCATGGCGAGGGGACCAACATGGACTATGGCTGGATCCGCGAATGGGGCCCGGCGGTCGAGTGCCTGGCCCTCTGCCCCTCCCGTCCGGACCGTGTCGCCTTCGGCACCAGCGGCCACGTGTTCCTCACCGACGACGCGGGCAGGACCTGGCAGCAACGCTACTGCGAGGTGCTCCCGGACGGCCGCTTTGCGGGCACCGGCCTGGAGGTCACCTGCGCCCACGACGCCATCCAGGACCCCCAACGGCCAGAACGGCTCTACCTCTGCTATGCCGATATCGGGCTCCTGCTCAGCGAGGACAGCGGCAAGACCTTCCGCCGCAGCGTCGAAGGCATGAAGTACCGCGGCAACACGTTCACCCTGGTGATCGACCCCGAGGCGCCACAGACGCTCTGGGCAGGGACCGGCCAATGGGAGAGCAACCAGGGCGACGTCTGCCGGTCCACCGATGGTGGCGCCTCCTGGCACGTGCTCGGCCGGCCCGAGACGGGCCTGCCCAACGGCCAGACCCGGCACCTCGTGCTGGACCTGCGCAGCCCCCCGGCCGCCCGCCGGCTCCTGGTGACCTCGAATGAGCACGGGGTCTTCGAGTCGACCGACGGCGGCAGCTCCTGGCACGACCTCTCCGGCGACCTGCCTGCAGGTGCGCGCGGTCAGGCGCGGGGCCTGGTCCTGGACCCGACCGACGGCCGGCGCGTGCTGTTCGCGGCGGGTGGATCGACAGCCAAAGGGGCCGGGCTCTACGCGACCCGCGATGGCGGCGCCACGTGGCGCCTGCTGAGTGAGGGCCTGAACATCGGCGATATCCAGTGCCTGGCGGTGGACCCGCACGCCCCGCGCCGGCTCTACCTGGGCGCCAGGGATCTGTTCGACCGGGCCGTCACGCCCCCCGTCCCGCGCCCCGGCGGCGTCTTTGCCAGTACCGACGGCGGACTGACCTGGCGGCAGATCCTGGACTACCGCTTCGTCAGCAGCCTGGTCGTCAGCCCGCAGGATGGCCAGACCGTCTACGCCGGCACGACCGACCATCCCTACCACGACGACGACCTCGCCGAGGGCGTCCTCAGAACCACCAACGGCGGGGCCACCTGGACCCATGAGAACACCGGCATCTCCCTGCCCCAGGTCTCTTTCCTGCGCATCAGCCCCCACGACCCGGCGGTCCTCTACGCCGGCAGCGGCGGCAACAGTGTCTTCATCGGCCGCGAGCGGTAGCGTGCCGCCCCCCTGGAGGCCGGCTTCTCCGCAACCCGGCTGGCGGCATGCGGAGATGCCGCGTTCCAGCAGATGCCTCAGAGCCGCCCCGCCAGTTGGTGGGCGCAGTTGGTGAGGATGACGTCGATGCCCAGGGCGGCGTAGCGCCGGGCATCGTCCACCTCGTCGGACCAGAAGAGGTTGCGGATCAGACCCCGCGCCTTGGCTTCGGCTGCCGCCTCGGCGGTGACGTTGCGGCCGAACTGCAGCCGGGCACAGCGGTACTGGACTGCCGCGGCGACCATCCTGGCCGGGTCTCCCGGGTGCGCCAGGCAGTCGCGCTCGATGTCGGGGGCGTAGTCCAGGGCGGCGGCGAGGACATCCTCATCCCCGGCGAGGTAGCCAAGGCGGTCCATGCCGCGACGGCGGAGGAGGTCGGTCACGAGGCGGACCAGCCGGCCGTCCGGTCCGGGGGCCTTGATGTGGAGGTTCAGGCCGACGCGCCCGTCCACCAGGTCGAGGACCTCCTCGAAGCGCGGCAGGCGGACCCCTCGCCAGGCGTCACCGTGGCGCACGCCGGCGTCGAACCCGGCGATGACGGGCCAGTCCAGCTCCGTGACCAGGCCCAGGCCATCGGTGGTGCGGTCCACGCGCGGGTCATGGCAGACCACGGGCACGCCGTCCCGGCTGAGCCACAGATCCATCTCGAGCTCGTGGACCCCCGGGATGGCGATGGCCACGGCAAAGGCCGGTAGCGTGTTCTCCGGGCAGGCATGGGACAGACCACGATGGGCGCAGAGCCTTGGGAACGGCGCCGACAGGACCGCCGCCTCGCGCTGCGGACGCGGACGGTATAGGTCGGGCCGCCGATGGGCCTCGACCAGGGCCCGGTGCTCGACGTCCGGCTTGCCGTGGGAGGCCGGCTTCACCCAGCGGCGCGCTACGGCCACCTCGGCGAACACGACCCCGGGGGTCTCGCCGGCATCGACCACGAGGGTGCCATCGGGGGCCGCCACGAGGCTGTGACCCCCGCGGCCTGGCGTCGGCATCGCATAGCTGGCCCGGGCGAACCAGGCGCCCGCATCGATGGCGCGGCAGGCGCTCATCAGGCGCAGGCGCTCGGCGCTCTCGGAGCGCTGGTAACTCGGGGACAGCACCAGGTCGACACCCTCTGCCGCCAGGGCCGCGAACCACTCCGGGAAGTAGACATCGAAACAGGTGGCAAAGCCGAGATGGAGCCCGCCGGCCTGGAGCGGTCTGGGACTGCCTCCCGGCCGGATCCCCAGGTCGTCCGCCTCGGCGGCAGGTAGGTGGACTTTGTCGTAGCTGCCGAGGGTCGCGCCGTCCGGACCGATCAGCAGGGCGCGGTTGTACAGCCCGGAGGGCTCGCGGGCCACAGCCCCGACGGCCACCAGACAACGCCCCCGCACCGCCAGCGCCCGGCAGGCTGCCAACAACCCCTCCCCCGCCCCGTTGGCCAGTTCCATCAGCCGCTCCGTCGAGGCCGCACCCGGAGCCGTGGCGTACTCGGGCAGCAGGACCAGGTCGGCGTCCCCAGGCCCCAGCGCCTCGAGGCGCTCCACCATCCAGGCGATGCAGGCATGGGCCCTTTCGACCTTACCGCCGGTGGGAAAGGCTGGCTGAACCAGAGCAATGCGCATGGCGTGCCTCCCTGTGGTGCCGGCGGAACCGCAGTCCGCGGCCACCGCGCTAACCTGACCCGCGCCGGTACGCTTGGCAACCTGAGTGCCCCTTCGCGTCCCACCGGCTCGGCGGGTGGACTCGGCGAGGTCCCACCTATGCCGAGTGGGTTTGGGTGCACGCGTGGCGCCCCAGGTGGGATGCGCAGGGGCACCTACGGAAAAGGCCCTGCCCGCACGGCATGAGGAGTCGGCGTCACAGGGCTGCCCCAGGATCACGCCGCCGCCCGGCCTCGCCTTGGGCCGCGGGCGCTCCGGCCCCGGTAGCAGCCGACCCCAAAGCGGCCATGCCGACCACATGGATCAGCCCTGGACTGGGGAGCGCCCCTGGCGACAAGCCGGTTCCGTCGTCATACTGTATGTAGAGGCCAGCCCCGAGTGGTCGGCAGGCACCCGTGAGGGCACGTGTCATGCGACAGATTCCGAGGGCGTCACAAAGGGTCCTGCCGTGGGCCATGGTGGCGGCTCTCACGGGGCTGGCCCAGGAGCAACCCATGCGCTGCGCCACGGATCCCCTCTCGCGGCTGATCCACATCGCCTACGCGGTCCCCGCGGGGGCGCCTGAGGCCGTGCGGGTGCGCTGCTCCTGGTCACCTCCCGGCCAGGGGCCGTGGCGTGCCGCCCGTGTCCAGCCCCTCCTCTCCGAGACCGCGGTCGCCCTGCTGCGCGAGGAGGACTGGCGTCCTTGGGCCAGGGGCGAGGTGACGGAGGTGCGCGCCGCCGGACTGGAGCGCACCGTCGTGTTCAACCCGTACCCGGAGGCCCAGAGCGGCGGCGTGGTGGATATCGACTTCCGCGTGGAGGTCTGCACCGACGGAGGCCCGTTGCTGGTCCGGCACGAAGCCCGTATCCAGGCCGACAACCGGGATGTGGTCTACCTGGACGACTGGAGCAAGGTGCTGCAGAAGGACGCCGTGAGCACGGGACCCAAGGCCGGCTGCTGGCTCCTGCAGGGCGGCACGAGCCCCGGCACGAGTCCGGGTGCTACCAGTGGCATGCGGCTGGTGGGGGCCGGGGAGGCCGACCTGCCGCTGCTGACCATGCCCATGGCGCTGAGCGGCCCCTATGCCCTGTTCGTCTACTCCTACGGTGGCGTCAGCCTGCGCCTGTCCGGCGCTCTGGGCTACGACCGCCTGGGCTCGCGCGTGCCGTACCGCGAGGAGCTCTGGCGGTGGACTCGCCTGGACTGGCAGCACCTCATCGTGCGCCAGAGCTATGCCTATACCGGCCCTGCCGCCAGCCGTCTGGACTACGTCAAGCTGGTGCCCCTCACACCCGATCTCGTCGCCCGCCTCGATGCCGCCTTCGGCCCCCCGGACCGCTTCGTCGCCAGCTACTGGGAACCCTACAGCTATGCCTTCTCCGACGTGGTGCAGGATGCGTCCTGGCACCTGCAGTACCTGGATGCCTACCGCGAGGCCGACGTCTCGCTGGTCGATACCCAGCTCGGTCGCTTCGGCATGAAGATGGTCTACGAGACCCGCGTCACTGACCAACTCCTCTACCAGACCCAGGGCGACCCCATCGGCGCCATCGCCAATCCGCAGACCACCAACGTCGGCCGCATGCAGCAGTATACGAACACCCTGCAGGCCACCCTCTGGTCGGCCCAGGCCCTTGGTCTCACCGTCCACGCCAACTTCGGTGCCACCAACTGCTATCCGGGCTCGCCCCTCCAGGGGGACTTCTCCAAACAGCACCCCGAGTGGATGCGCGGGCACGCCCTTCGCTACGAGCTGCCCGAGGTCCGTCGGTTCATCCTTGACCTGTATCGCGAGACCCTGGAGATCGGCGCCACGGGCCTCTCCATCGACTTCTGCCGCTACCCCGAGGGCATCGATACGCCCGAAACCTGCACCGGTTTCCTCCGCGAGCTGCGGGCCCTGGCTGATGCGTATGGCCAGCGCCTTGGCCGCCGCATCCCCATCCTCGTGCGCTTCCCGCTGCATGGCGAGCGCCTCTCGGAACGCTTCGACGACGCAACCTGGGTGCGCGAGGGACTGGTGGACTACCTCTGCCCCAGCAATATCCAGGGCCGCTTCCACGGCTTCGGTATCGCCCCCTACCTGGAGGCCACCAAGGGCTCCGCCTGCACGCTGCTGCCCCAGATCGACGCCCTGGAGTGGGGGCTCCCGAAGCCCGGCCTCTTCCTCTGGCGGGTACAGCAACTCTACGACCAGGGCGCTGCGGGCCTCTATGTCTACCAGGGCGACGCCATGGTCCTCGGCAGCCCGGTGCAACGGCGCTGCATGCGGATGCTGCGCAGCTCCCAGGCCGTGCGACACTTCTGGGCGGAGGAGGCGCGCCTCCGGCCCGCCTGCAGCAAAGGCATCCACATCTCCCACGCCAGCCAGCACCCGGGATATCACTCCTGGGAACGGCTCCACGTCTGGCTCGAGGGTCTCCCCATGGGCGCGGTCGAACTCCACCTGGACGACCACCTGGTCAATCGCTTCGACGGGCCACCCTATATCCTTGGCAGTCAGGACCTCAGCGGCGACGGCGCCCTCCCCGCAGGGGAACACACGCTGCGAGTCCGTGCCCGGGACGGGGCCGGCTGGCTGGAACGTACCTTCCGAATCCTCAGCGCCGGATGAGCATCATGCGCTCGATCGCGTCTGTCCTGACCATCGCCCTCGGTCTCGTTGCCTCCGCCCTGAAGGCTGCCGAGGAACTCCAGCGCCTGGATGGAGTGACCCTCCTGCCCAGCCCTGCCAACGACGGCGATAGCTTCCGCGTCCGGGCCGGTGACCGGGAACTTGCCCTGCGGCTGTACTTCGTCGACTGCTGCGAGACCGCCGCCCTTGCGGATAGCGACGCCCGGCGGGTGCGCGAGCAGATGCGCTACTTCGGCTTGCCTGAAGCCCAGCGTATGCTGGCGTACGGCGCGGCCGCCAAGGAGTTCACGGCCAAAGCCCTGGCACGACCGTTCACCGTCCACACGGCCTACGCCCGGGCCTTGGGCCGCTCCGCCACCCCGCGCATCTACGCGGTCGTCACCACGGCCACCGGGGAAGACCTCGCCTCCCTGCTGGTCCGCCAGGGGCTGGCCCGGGCGCGTGGGGCGGGCCGGGGCATGCCGGACGGGACGTCCCGGGACGAACAGACCGAACGTCTGCGCGATCTGGAGGCGGCGGCTATGCTCAAACGCACCGGCATCTGGGCCGCGACCAACCCCGACCGCCTGGCCGAACTCCGCGCCCAGGAACGCCAGGAGGCCCAGGAGCTCGATGCCTTCATGGGCCAGCCCACCAGCGCGGCGGAGGGCCCGGGGGGCCTGGTGGACATCAACACGGCACCCCGGGAACAGCTCAAGGCGGCACCCGGCCTGCGGCCCGAGTGGGTCGAGGCGATCCTCGCCGGCCGACCCTACGCCAGCCTGGACGACCTCCTGCACGTCAAAGGCATCGGCCCCAAGACCCTTGAGAAGCTCCGCGAACACCTCACCGTAGGCCCTGCCCCTTGAGGCCCCCGCGGCGCGCTGCGGCGTCCGCCGCCAAGCCGCCGTGCCTCGGTTCGCGGGGCTACTGGGCAAAACCGTCGCCAGTCCCGCGCCTGCGGGGCCGAAGGCCGTTCCGCCCAGGGCCCCCGTCGGGGTTGGGGCCTACAGCTCTCGCTGCGGCCGTGCGGCCAGGGCCTTGAGCCAGCCGTAGAGGGCGTCGCCGATCTGGCGGTAGCCGCACTCGTTGGGGTGGACCCCGTTGTTCAGGCGGGCGACGTCCACCGGGCTGCGGGAGTTGGCCTTGACCGTCTGGGACGGGAAGCCGTAGACCGGGTCCACCACCACGCTGGCAGGCAGCAGCTCGATGCGCTCCCGCTGCCGGTTGCCGTAACGCTCGGTCATGGCCCTGACCAGGCGATGCTGGTTGCGCCGGTACTGCCAGCGCGTCTGGCCGCAGCCGTAGTTGGCCCCGAAGGCATCCTGTGTCCCCGCCGGCGGCGCCGGGAGCAGGACGCCGATGGCGGTGGCGGGACTGAAGGCCCGGATGGCCCCCACCAGGGCGTCCATGTTGGCCAGGCACGCCGCGATCACCTCAGCCTGGTTCTCTTCGGTGGCCCCAAAGGTATCGTTGCAGCCCAGGAGGATGGTCACGGCGTCCGGGGCCTTGCCGCCGTTGATCTCGCGGCAGTAGCGCGGGTAGTCGAACCCCGGCTTGCCGTCGTCCCCAGCGAACATGAAGGGGCTGCAGGCACGCTTGCCGTCCTTCCAGGCCTCTGCCTCGTAGTGGGAAACGAAGCGGGCCGCCGTCCAGCCCCCGTACCCCTCGTGGCGCAGCGCCGGGTTGTCCTTGCGGGGCACATTCGTGCCGATCAGGAGGACCTCCAGGGTCGGGTCGGCGGCGGCGTTCTCCAGGACCTGCGCCGGGTACACCGAGGCATGGGTCAGGCTGTCGCCGATGATCAGCACCGACAGCTCCGCCTTGGGCGCCGGACCGACGACCCGGACCATGGTGCTCGCCTGGCCCAGAACCTGGTTGCCGTCACCGTAGACCGTCACATTCAGGGGGTAGTCGCCGACCTCCTCGGCCTTCGGGGTGAAGGTCCAGCGCTCGCGCTGCTGAGTGCCCTTGGGGCAGACCACGTCGAAGGCCAGATTCGCCGGATTGACCACCAACACCGTGTTCTCGAAGTACAGGTTGCATTCCAGGCCCGGAACCGCGTAGAGGCACGGCGGCAGTTGCAGCTCGATGCCCAACGCCGGCGTGCCCCCTGCCGCCACCGCAGGGTTGACAGGCCCCGCACCGGCACCGGTCGCGAGCTGCAAGCTGACCCCGTCGAGGAGCACGTCCGCGCCCTGATCCAGGGCCACAGCCACCTTCACGACCTCGATGAGACCCTTGGGGAAGGGCTTCTCCGGAATCCCCATGGTGAAGGCATGCTCCGTCCAGTCGGCACCCGCCGTCATGGGCTCCAGGAAGAGGTTGTCGCCCACCCAGTCACCGTTGCGCCCATAGCAGTAAAGGATGAAGCGGGCGGTCCCTCTGCCTTTGGCCAGGCAGCGGATGGTGGCTTCAGTACCCCGCACTACCGGCCAGCCCGTGGTGGTGAAGGCGTGGAATTCGCCGGTGTCGGCATGGACACGGAACGCGTATGTACCCGTCTTGCCCCCCTCGACCGCCTCACAGCCACCCTTGCCGGCGAAGGCGTCATTGGCCTGCCAGCCCTTGGGCACCCGTGTGCCGCCGCCCGCGTCGACGACCTCCTCGAAGTCACCCTTGAGCGGGACCGCGAAGGAACTCATCGCCTCACCTCCCAAGACTACGGAGGCCGCCAGCGTTGCCTGCACCGCCGCAACCCGCAGGACCCCGTTCAGCATGACCGGTCTCCCTGTCCGGCGACCCGGCGCAGCCTGCGGCAACCCGTACCCCACGGCGGCGGCCTCGTCGCGTTCCCTGCTAACGTAGCACAACCACAGGCCCAACGGACGTCCGCCACCGCCCCTGCTACCCATGGTCCCGGCGGCTGGACATAGGCCCGGTTTCGCGACGTGTCCACGCAGGCGCCAGGCCCATGGACGTCGCGAAAACGGACGCCGTTGCAGCCCCCGTGCAAGACTTCGGTCTCGCGACGTTCACAGCGTGCCGGTGGAGGCAGGCACGTCGCGAAAACCGCGGCCGCCAAGGCTGAACACTGGCGTCTCCCGCGTCGCTGCCGGGGGGCTGCGTCGGACCCCCGTTTTCGCGACGTCGCGGCGCCGGATCGAGGGTCCTGGGGAGGGACCGCGGGCCCCGGCTCACTGGCGCAAGCGGACCGGTCCCAGGAGCCCCGAGGGCAGTTGGCGGCCGTAGCGAGCGTTGGCCGCGGAGTTCGTGGCGCGGGCCTCCGCCCGGTTCAGCCCTGCTGCCAGCGTCCTGCCCATGGCGAACCGGTAGGGTCCCCAGGCGCGCACTCCAAGCGCAGCGCGACCTGGCACACGCCATCCGCATCGCGGCTTCGCAGGCCTCCTCGGCATCGGTGAACAGCCAGCAGAGCCGGCGGACGTAGTCGGCGATGGGGCCCCAGTAGGGCCACCAGGGGTTGTGTACGCCCAGGTCCGGTTCGCTCTCGAAGGCCCGGCGATCGTGGACCGAGTAGAAGAAGGCGTGCGGGGAGAAGAGGTTGATGCCGCGCATGGCATGCCAGTCCAGCAACCACTGTGGAGACCGGGATCTCCGTACCCCGGGCTGATCCGGGGCCGCCATCACTCCTGGCTCACCCGGCTGCCGGTGGCGCCGCGGGTCACGGTCGCCGGCTGGCCGTTCAGCGTCGCTGCCGAGAACGGCAAGGCCGTGATGAGGGTTGCCTTCGGTGGCAGCGGCGCGTGCGGAGCGAGGTCGGTCGCCAGGGTCACGGCGAGAGCCCCTTCGCGGAGAATCGCCTCGACGGTGCCTCCCGCGTCCAGGCGCAGGAGGTCGCGGCCCTGCCAGGCCAGCACCCGGCCCCCCTGGAGGAACGCCCGCACCACGGCCCCGCCGGCGTCCAGGCAGACCACTGCCACGGTCCCATCGCTGGACAAGTCTCCCGCGGTCTGCAGGCCCGTCCCATTCCCGCAGGCGACCACGACACGCTCGCCGCCGAGGGTGACGTCGAAGCCGTCAGCACCCAGCCCCTTGACCTGCGGTTCGGCCACGGGCGCCGCCCGGAAGTCACTCTCGATCCTGGCATCGTCGAAGAAGCCAGTGCCCGGCGCGAAGTACTCCAGGGCCAGGCTGATCTCCTGGGTGTCCGCGGGGACCGTCGCCGATACCGCATGCTCCTGCCAGTCGTCGTGCCGGAACGGGCCGACCCGCTGGTTGGCAAAGGCGCTGCCGGCGCGCCAGAAGTAGAGGGTCATGGTCGCGCCCTTGCCCTCGGGGCTGCCCTGCGTCCGGATCCTGGCCTTGGCGGTGACCTGTGTGCCGGCCGGCAGGGAGAAGCGGTCGCTGTAGTAGTAACCGCTGGCGTCGATGGCGGCGCAGTGGGCTCCCTCGGCCGGCTGGTCCGTGGTGATGCGATGGTTGGGCAGGTCCTCGTTGGCCCGCGGCTGCCAGCCGGCCATGCCGCGCTCGAAGCCGCCGTTGCGCAGGATCCTGGGGTTGGCGTAGGCCTGCGGCAGCAGGAGTGTGGTGAACGTGGCGGCAGGTACTCTCGCCGTCGCCACGCGCAGGAACGAGCCGTAGGTCTCGGCCCCCGGATAGGTCCGTACCGTCGCTGTCGTCGGGGCCGAGCAGAGGGTCCGGGCGTGCAACTGCGAGTGCATGCGGACGACGCGCCAGGCCTCGCCAGCGGGCAGGATCTCTCCGGTGCCATCGCTGTGCAGGAGGAAGCTGTAGGCGTGGGGTTCCGGCGCCGCCAGTTCATCGCGGATGATGAAGCCGATGGGTTTGGCGTACACGATCCGTCGGTCGAAGCGCTCCAGCACCGTCCGGCCCTTGGGGTTGTAGGCCGCCGCGGCCTCGCCTTTGGCGTAGTCGAAGGCCGTGCCGGCGAAGAATTCGGCCAGGCGGCCGCCGGCCAGGTTCACCTGATCGTGGCCCGGCGAGGGGACTGCGGTGTCGGCCATCCAGGGGTCATCCACATCCAGCACCACCGTGCAGTGACCGATACTGCCCTGGCTGAACTTGCGCTTTGCCGGGACGTAGAAGTCGTGGTAACCCCGGTCGGGGACCAGCCACTGACCGCCATAGCTGAGGACGAAGGCGTTGTGGTCGTAGTGGTTATGGCCGATGGCGTTGTCCACCGGGCCGGCCTTCAGGAACAACGATGGCGCCGCGGCGTTGAAGCCGTCCCGCAGCGAGGCGTAGCCGATGTCGACGAACACCGAGGAGGGGTTCCAGGCCGGCGGCCGCGGGCCGATGCGGTTCTCGTCGAAACGGATGAGGCCATAGAGGTCCGTGACCTTGAGGGCCCCGATCTGCTCCAGGTAGAAGGCGGCGTCGGTGCTGCCGCGCTGGGCCAGGATCATCATCAACTTCGGCACGGCGATGCCGGGGCTGCCGTCCGAGAAGCAGGGGATCTGGCGGGTGTCCGGCGCCAGCAGGCCCAGGCAGTAGCGTGGCATGGTTGCCAGGTACGGGTGTTCGAAGAGCGTGTGCTCGACCCCGGCCGACGCCAGGGCATCGAGGGAGAGGGCGAACGAGTCCAGCAGGTAGGTGCCGTACATAGGGCCCTCGAAGGTGCCGCCATCCTTGCCGCCGCGGTCGAGCGATACGCGGGTCTTATCGAGGCACTGTTGCAGCCACGTGTCGGCGCGCGGGTCCTCGGCGCGCAGGGCCAGGCTGGCCAGGGTGGCGCCGGAGAGCAGCACCGCATAGCCGTTGGTGTCGGGCGGGTAGCGGTCCACATCGCCGAGGATAGGCTCGATGCCCTTGGCCGCCAGCGCGGACCGCACCTGCGCGCGCTCTGCCCCCGTCAGCGCGGCATGGCACCAGTCATAGAACATGGCGACGCTGTAGGTACAGTGGCCGGTATCGAGGCAGGCCTTGGTCTGCCCGCCGCCGTAGCTGCTGTCGGTCCACTCCGTCCAACGGCACAGGGCCAGCGCGATCTCCCGGGCCTTGGCCAGGTAGCGCTCCTCGCCGGTGGCCAGGGCGGCGAAGCTGAAGAGGATCAGGCGTGTGGAGATGGAGTCGGCGCGTTCCTGGAACATGGCCGTCCAGGGCGGGTAGGCTGGGCTCTTGGGGTGTGGCGGCGGGGTCTTCTCCGACAGCGTGTAGGACCACTCCTCGAGGATCGCCCCGCCTTCGCCGGGCACCTTCACGCTATACGAGTAGGTGGGCAGCGCCGCCAGGCGGTCCGTGCGGTCACGGAGCTCCTTCCAGACGTCGGCGGGGGCGAAGCCGAAGCGGTTGGTGCGGCTATCCGCCAGCTTGGCCCGCAGGGGCGGCAGCGTACGGGCGTTCACCAGCAGGCACGGGTGCCCCGCCGCGCCGGTCTGGGCGTCGGGCTCCGCCGTGAGCCCTGCCGGAGTGGCGACCAGAACCAGGCCGGCAAGAGCCGCAATCGGTGCAGCCTGCATCGTGGCACCTCCATGCTCTACCGTGCCTCGGGGGCGGGTTCGCTGACGGCGAAGGCGACGGCTCCGTCGGCCGGCACGAAGCCGTCGGCATAGGCTTTGACCTGCAGGCTGACCACCAGCGGTCTGCGCGCCGGCGTCGGCGGGCTGTAGGAGAGCGTCGCTGGCGCCGGCCCTGCCGGTGGGGTCCCGGGGCTCGCGGGGATGCAGGGTACGGCGACGGGGACTGGCCCCTCGACCGGGACGTCCACGTAGGGCCCGGTCGCGGCAGGGCGACCTCCCGACATGACACGGACGCGGGCCCGCGCCTGCCCACGCACCGTCCGGCCCTGGGCATCGGTCAGGGTCATGGTGCAGCGCAGGGGTTCACCCGGGGCGATCTGGGTCGTCTCGGGGACGAGGTGGATGGCCAGGGCCGGCAGCAGGCGCGTCTCGGGGCAGCCGTAACGACAGAGGTTGACGACGACGCGGCTGAGGCGTTCGAGGCCGCAGGCGGTATCGCGGTCATAGAGGGGGTGAGTCGACCCCGCGTGGGTAGTCCGGCGGTGGATCTCGACGGCAGCGCCGAGGCGCACGCCCAGGAGGAAGAGCTGGCCTTCGCCGAGTGCTTTGCGCACGATCACGGGTTTGCCGGCGCTGCTGGCGAGGGGCTCGGCGTCACTCTCCGTCGCGATGCTGAAGAGGTCCAGCCCCGGCGCGCCGGCGAGGTCTGGGCGGAAGCGCCGGATGCGGTCGATCTCGGCGCTGCCCAGGTCGCGTACGGGCAGCGGGGTCTGGGCCGCGGCGACGACGGGGACCGGGTCAGCGAGGGTCCCGCAGCGGGACAGGGTGGCGGGCAGGAGGTCGTGCAGCGCGGGGTTGGCGGTGTAGCAGTCGGCCGCGATGAGGAGATTCGCGCCCTCCCGCGCGAGCCGGTTCACCAGAGCGAGTTCGGCCGCCTGCAGGGGCCGGGTGCAGTCCAGGATGACGGCGGAGAGGGCCGCCCAGGCGGGGCGGCGGCGGCCCTCGGGGTCCAGCACCTCGCCGGGGTCCAGTTCGGTACGGACGTCGTCGCCGCTGAAGAGGTAGCCGCGGCCGGCGAACTCCAGCAGGTAGCTGGCATAGGCGGCCGTGTGGGCGGCATCGGAAAGCACCAGGGCCCGGCTCATGGCCCCCTCGGCCTGGCGGAGTTCGGTGAGGGCCGTGGCGGCAGCGATCAGGCGGTCGAGCCCCCGTTGTCGGGCCTCCTGGCTCGGGGCGTCGAGGGTGGTGAGCAGCAGGTCCGGGTGGGCGGGGTTGAGGCCTGTGCGGCACACGGGTTCGGTGGCTCCTGCCGGAAACGCCGCGGCATCGCCCACGGGGCGCAGGAGCACGAGGTGTCCATCGGCCGCCGCCGGATCGAGAAGGGCCTCGGTCGGACCCAGACGGACATCGGCGCCCATGGGCGCGAGGGCCGCGGCCAGGAGGTCGGCGCCGGGGCCGCAGAGAGTGGTGTGTCCCGAGCCGTTCACCATCCCGTAGAGGGGGCTTTGGAAGGCCTGCATGGAGCGGAAGACGGGGCTGGTGCGCACGGCCTGTTCCGGGGCGACGATGGGCACATGGTCGGCGGTGTGACCCCCGCCAAAGGAGTCATGCCGAGGCCGGTTCTTCCAGGCCTCTTCACGGGTCTGGTTCGTCAGATCCTCGAAGGGGGCGATGACCCAGTTGAGGGTGAACTCGGAAGAGCCGACGATGCCGGGGGTGGCGGTCATGGCCCGCCAGTAGCGTTCGAGGTAGTAGGCCGCACCGCGGGGGCTGACGCCGCCGATGCCGCCGGTGGCCCAGGAGTACTGGGGGCCCATCCATTCAGTGATCATCAGGGGCCGGTCCGCCCAGAGGCTGTAGCGGGCGAGTTCTGCCAGGTCGCGGCCGATCTCGTCGAGGCGGCCTCCATAGCGGCCGGTGTACTGGTTGACGCCGCAGAGCTGCTCATGGGGCAGGGGAGGGACTTCGCGGAAGCTGCCGGCGCGGACGTACATGATCGGGGCCACCGGGTCCCATTCGCGGCGGAGGATGGCGGCGGCATGATCGAGGGGTTGGTAGAGGGCGTCGGGGAAGGCGCTGCCGAGGTCGGCCCCCCAGGCGGAGAGTTCGACCTCATTGCCGACCTGGGCGACGATCTGGGCGGGCCGGTTGCGCAGGGAGAGCGCCATGCGGCAGGTGCGGGCATAGTCGGCCTCCCAACTGGCCATGTCGTCCCAGTTCTCGAGCGTGCGGTAGCCGGGGGCGAGGCTGCTCAGCATGGTCAGGCCGCAGCGGTCGAAGCGGTCCCAGATGGCGGGGTTGATGCTGAGGCCGTAGAAGCGCAGGCCATCGACCCAGAGATCGCCCAGCAGGCGCACGCCGGCCAGCTCGGTCTTGTCGGGTTCGGGCCAGTGGTAGACGGTCAGGCGCGGGAACCTGCACTGACCGTCGAGGAGGAAGGTCCAGTCGGGCTGGCGGGGGTGGCTCACATGGCGCAGCAGGGGTGTGGGCCCAGCGGGGACCACCGCACGGGAGCCCGGGCCGGCCTCGCGTTGGTCCCGGGCCAGCCGGCGGTCTTCGAAGCTGGCCAGGTAGAGGGCCCGCAGCTCGGGCAGCGCCCGCAACTCGTCCTCGAGGGCCGCGACGCGGTCGCGCCGGGCCGCCAGGCGGTCCCGGGCCTGGGCCAGGCGGTCCTCGGTGGCCGCCAGGGCAGTTCGGCGGACGAGGGCGGCCGGGTCCGGGGCTGCCGCCCGCACGTCCATGACCTCCACGTCGAAGTCGGCCGGGGTCCCGGGTGCGTTCTCGAAGCGCAGGGCGAGGGAGCGGGTGGCGGCCGGGTTGGCGCGGGTCTGGCGCAGGGGGTTGGCCACGTCGAAGACGATGTCGGTCCACCCGGGGCCCGGCGCGGGGGATGGCACCAGGTCAGCCCAGGACTCGCTGCCGCCGGCGTCGGTGTAGAGACGCAGCAGCATGGGCATCTCGGGATGGAGGCCGGTGGCGGTGCAGCGCAGTCGCATGAGCACGCGGCGGCCGTCGAGGTCCACGGGGGCCTTGGGGAGCGCCACCACCGTGAAGACGGCCTGCCGGGCCGCGTCGGCGGTGAAGCGGATGTGGTGGCGCAGCACGGCCTGGCCGTCGGCGCCGGCCACGGCGGGGGCCTCCTGCGGGGGGGCGCCATAGAGGCGGTCTACAGACACGCCGAGCGGCTGGCTCAGGTCGAGCAGCGGGACGGGCGGCGTGTCCACGCTGGCGAGCTGGCGGCGGTAATCGTCGAGGCTGAGTACGGGGACGCCGGGGGCCAGTGGGCAGCGCGGCATGGGCTCATGCCAGGCAACGGTCCGGCGCCGCAGGCGGTCGAGGGCGGCCGGGCGGCGGTCTGGGGCCTGCCAGTCGGCGATGAGCGCCTCGATGTCGGTGGCCCAGCGGCGGGTACGGTCGGTCTCGGCGTCCAGGCGGTCCAGTTCCGCCTGCCAGCGGCCCACCAGGTCGCAGAGGCGTTCACGATCGAGTTCGGCGGGGTCGCGGTGGGGCCGCTGTTCCGTGGTTTCCGCCGTCCAGACAGGGCCTCCGGGCAGGATGCGGATCTCGTCGACCCAGAGGGTAGCCTGGCCCTGGCCGGTGCGGGTGACGGGCACGATCTGGAACTGCTGGGTCCGGCCCAGGTCGAGAGTGCCGGCCTCAGCCTTCGAGGCACCCCGGAACCAGGTGTAGTCCGCGGCCCCGAGGGCGATCTCCTGCCACTCGGCGGTGAGCGCGACCGGGGCGCTCTGCCACTCGTTGCCGTCGGCGCTAAGCAGGCGGCTGAAGAGGCCCCCCGGCACCGGACCGTCAGCGCGGGCCCAGAAGCGGACCTCGAGGAGGCCTGCGACGGGCTCGAAGGTGGGCCAGTTGAAGCGTGACCAGTCCCCCAGCGACGAGGTCAGGGCGAAGCAGAAGGCCGTGCCGGCGGCGCCGGGGGAGGCCACCGTGGCGCTCTCGGCATGGCCCAGGCGCTGGATGGCGTAGGTCAGGCGCGGACCGGGGTCCGGTGCCGCAGCGAGGCTGGCCGCGACGGCCGCGCAGCAGACGAAGGCTCGTTTCATGGTCAGACTCCTGGTCGCGTCCGTGCCGGGGCAAGAGAGCACCCTCGGCTCCGGCGGCCTGACCGTGGGACCATACCCTGCGGCGTCTGGCGTGGCAAGAGCAACCGGGCAAGGGTCCGGGCTGCTCCATGATCGCGGTCCGCGGGTCGGTGGGCCGCCGTTTCGGCGGGCCGGGCGAGGAGGCGATCCTGCTGTACAGCAGGACGTTCTGGAGCCGTGTCTCGCCCGCACGCGGGCGGGTGACAGCCCTGGGTGTTCCAGCGGTGGCCGCGGCGCACGGTGGTCGCGCGCCCGCACGCGGGCGGGTGGCCCCTATCGACCCAGCTCAGGGCCCTGAGCAAGCGCAGCACGTCGGACGGGCAGCCGCGACCTACCGGGGGCCCCGGCGCAAGGATGGCGACGTTTCCTGGAACGGCCCTGGGCAAAGGTCCGCCATCATGGCGATCGCCGGGTCCGCACCCCCGGAGACGCGCTGGGCAGCCAGCGGCTGGGCCCGGCGGCCGGCGCGGTGCCCTCATCCTGGGACCATGGCGAGGTCTTCCGGGCCCTGGGTCAGGTCTTGGCGGGGCCGCGGACGCCCTTCCTGGGGGCCTTGGTGGGCTTCTTGAGGGTTCTGGTGATCTTCTTGGGGAACTTGGTGGGGCGAGGGACCCCGGTGCCCGGGCGTCTGACCGTGCACGACTCGTCGAAGTGGACGTCCCGCAGTGTGACGCTCTGGTGGGGCCGGACTTTGGCTGGCGGTGTCCTGGCGGTCTGGCGGCAGCCACCGCTGCACTTGACCAGGGCGGAGTAGGTCCCCTGGGACACCTTCGCCGAGTAGAGCCACCACTTGGCCTGCTCTACCACCACCTTCGTCACCGTCACGCCCTCGGGCTCGACCTCATCCCCCTGCTTGTCGAAGAGGGTAATGCTGACGCTCTCGGCCTGTTTGCAGGTGGTCACGAGGAGGTTGACGTAGGCGGCCTGCCCCTCGGGCTTGATCTGCTCGCAGGGCGGCTTCAGGGTGATGTCCGCCAGGGACGTGGTCTTGCCCTTCAGTACGGGGCCCGCGTTGACCGTGTAGCCGCACTCGCCGCAGGGGCTGCCGCCGATGAGGTGGCTGCAGGCCGCGGTGGCGTAGTAGGAGTAACCCTCGGTCACGTTCTGGTTGTAGAGCCACCACGCCACCGTGCCCATGACGTAGCGGGTCAGCGCCGGCGTGTAGGTCGTCTGCGTGCCCCCCTTGTAGAGGGTCACCCCGATGTCACCCGTGCCAGCCGCCAGGCACGTGATCACCTTGCCGCTCACATAGCCACCCGCCATACGCACCCCCTTCCCCCGTTCAGCCATCAGTAGTACACGATCACCGACGCCAGCACCCGGTGCTGGACCACATCCTGTGCCGCGTTCATGTTGGTCGCCATGCTGCCGTTGACGGCCTTGCCGACGCGCATCTCATAGGCCAGGTCGATCGCGTAGCGGCCCTTCTGGAGGCCGACGCCGAGGGTACCGGTGTAGTAGCGGTCGTGGTCATTCACGGCCGGGGCCGGGTCGTAGCCGATGCCGCAGCGCAGGGGGATGGTGTAGGTCTCGCGCATGACCAGGTATTCGGCGCCCAGGCGGGTGGTGAAGGTATCGTCGCACTCATCGGTACGGATCGTCTGGCCGCTGACGGGATTCCAGTCCCGGCCGCGCGTGGTGAGCGCATACTCTGACCACTGGGACCAGGTCACATCGGCCGAGAGGGTGAGCGGGTCCGACGGCCGGAAGGCCACGCCGGCGCCGAGGACCCAGGGGAACTCCAGGTCGGCGTCGTTCAGTTGGCGGTCGGACGCGTCGGGTGTGATGTAGTCGGTGTCCTTCCGGTCGTGCTCCAGGTGGAGGGTGAAGGGCGGCTTGGCCACGGCACCCAGGGTCCAGCGTTCCGAGAGGCGGTAGAGCGCGCCGAGGGTAAAGGAGTACCCCTGGTCGACGGTGTAGACCTGTTCGGTCGCCGCGTCCTGGCTGTTGCGCAGGATCGGCTCGCCCATGTAGCTGGTGCCATACTCCCCCACGCTGCGGTCCCAGGACGAGAACGAGCTATCGCCGGTCACCTCGTCGTTCCAGATATTGGCCGCCAGGCCGAGGGAGAGCCGGTCGGTGACCTCCAGCGCGAAGGCCGGTGAGAGGGTGGAGAGGGTCCCCTCCTGCTCGATGCGCGTCCGGTAGTTGGCGAAGGTCTCCCAGCCCGGTCCCCAGGGCGACGGTTCTCAAGTAGCGACCGGGAAGCTGCTCTTGGCGTCGAACCGGTACTGTTTGAGGTAGTTGAGGCTGACGACCGCCTGCCGCGCGCAGACGCGGAAGGGATAGGCCACACTGAGGTAGTTGAGGTCCGCCAGCGAGAGGGTGTCGGTGCTCTCCAGGTCAGGCTGGTTGCTGGAGGTCAGGTCGCTGCGACGGCGGAAGGCCTCGAGGGCCAGGGAGATTTCGGGTCGCTCGAGCTGGGTCAGGCCGCCGGGGTTCCAAGAGGCGGCGGTGGCATCGTCGGCGACCGCGATGAAGGCATTGCCCTGACCGAGCGCCCGGGCGCCGGAACCGACGAAGTTGGGGGACGCACCCAGGTCGAGGAGGTTCTGGGCCGACAGAGGCCATGGCGCGGCGGCGCAGAGCGCCACCAGGACCATCGCCATCAGGCCGTGTCCACTGACCCCCGAACCAGCCCCCCGGCAGAAACCGCCCATGGCTCCCTCCTGGCTGACCAGCCTCACCACGCAGGCAGGGCCAATGCTCCCCCCCGCGCCGCAGCGTTCGGTCCCGCGCGCCCGCCAAGCCGACGGGTCACGCCCTGGCACCACCCCATCGTTCCGCCGGCCCATGCCCGTGCCCTCGGCCGCTCTTGCCGGCGTCCCCCTCCGAGCACGAGACAGGGCAAGTTCGCCGGACTGCGGCGTACCGATCGTCCGCCACATCACACTGGACGTACGGTACCATGGGTGCGCGCGCACTACAAGGAATCAGGAATAGCGGTGGTACGGGGACGCTGATATGGGGACGGACCGGGCGCGCGGCGCAGGCGCGGGAACGACCCCGGCCCGGGCGTGTCACTGTCACGTAAGCACCGTCATGACCTGGCGGTACTGTGGCGCCGGCAGGCTGGTGTCACGATCACCCAACCTGTGCCTGGGTCGGCGGCGGGCGGTTGCGTTCGGCCGCACGCATGGTATATCGTTGGTCGTCACTTCCGACCGTGGTGAAAGGTACGGCCCTATGTCCCCTGTGATGGTCCTTTTCGCGCCGCGCCGAGTGGTGGCCTGTGTGGTTTTCGCGGTGGCGTTTCTGCCGGGTCTGGCGACCGGGGCGGACGGCTTCGGCAAGCAGACCGTGACCAAGCACGAACGCGGCACCCGCCTGGAGTACGTCCTGCCGGAGCCGCAGTTCGTGGACCGGCAGGCCCCCGACGGCCGTTCCTTCACCGAGGTGAAGGTCAAGGATGCGGGCCACAGTTCCGACATCGGCCGGCCCGATCTCCCCACGCTGGTGGACGACATCGCCGTGGCGGCGCGCGGAGAGGTCTCCGTCCGGGTGCTGGGGCTGGGGTCCAGGCAGTTGGTGACGCCCCACTGGGTCTACCCGGCGCAGGCCTCGGTCCCGAAGTTGCCCGGGGCGCGCGAGCGCCAGCGGTTCGTCCTGGACGAGACCTGGTACCAGGCCACCGGCAAGGCGCCCCGTGCGGCGGCGGAGGTCCCTTTCACGACGCAGACTTATGTGGTTCGTGGCAAGCGCTTTGTGCGTCTGATCGCTGCGCCCTATGCCCACGATCCGGCCAGCCGGACGCTGGCCTATCCCGAGGCCGTCACGGTGGAGGTGGCGGTGGCGGACCCGTCTCTGCCGGCGGCGGCCGGGCCGCGGACCGGTCCGGTGCAGGTCCTGCGGGTGCCCTTGGCGTCGCGGGACGACCTGGCGGTGCTGCAGGCTCTGGGTGCCGATGTGAAGACCGTGCGGGAGGGCGAGGCGATCGTCTACGCGACCGAGGCAGAGCGTCTGGCGGTGGTGGCGGCCGGGCTGGCGGCCGAGGTCATCGAGGTCCAGGCGCCGGCTGCCGAGGGCGCCGGGCTGAAGGCCATCTCGGCTGGGTACCATGACTGGGCCCAAGTGCAGACCCTCCTGACCCAGTTCGTGGCCTCCTACCCGGGTCTCTGCCGGCTCGAGACGATCGGTACCAGCGGCGGTGGCAGGCCCATGCAGGCCCTGTGCATCTCGGACAACCCAGGGACCGAGGAAGCCGAGCCGGAGGTGCGTTTCGGCGGGGCCATCCACGGCGACGAGGTGGTGGGTACGGAGATGTGCCTGCAGTTCATCGACTACGTGCTTTCGGGGTATGCCACGGACACCCGCCTGCGGACGCTGGTGGACGGCACCGAGATCTGGGTGGTGCCGGTGATGAACCCCGACGGGTTCGCCACCGGGGTCCGCTACAACGCCGGCGGCATCGACCTGAACCGCTCGTTCCCCGACGGGGCCGTCGACGCGATCGGCACCCTCTTCACCGGGCCGGCCATGGACATCGCCGGTCGGCCGGCGGAGACGGTGGCCATGATGCAGTGGTCCGCGGCGCACTCGTTTGCGCTTTCGGCCACGTTCCACACCGGCGCGCTGGTGGCGAATTACCCCTTTGACAACGATGGGTTGGGCAGCGTCTACTCGCCGACGACCGACGAGGATGTCTTCGTCTGGCTGGCGGAGACCTACAGCTCGCGCAACGCGCCCATGTGGGCCAGCACCGAGTTCACCCATGGGATCACCAACGGCGCCGCCTGGTACACCGTCGAGGGGGGGGTCCAGGACTGGCTGTACCGCTACCTCGGCTGCATGGATCTCACCCTGGAGATCTCCAGTACCGACCGCCCCACGGCGAGCGCCCTGACGACCCTGTGGGACAACAACCGCGAGGCCATGCTGGCGTACGCTGAGGCGGTCCATACCGGGGTTCGCGGGACCGTGACCGCCGCCGACAAGGGAGCTCCTCTGCGCGCCAGCGTCGCGGTGCAGGGACGCACGGCGCCCGTCTACACCGACGCCGACCTGGGCGACTATTACCGGCTGCTGCGGCCCGGGACCTACGCCCTGACGGTCTCGGCTCCCGGCTACGAGTCCAAGACGCTGGCCAACGTCACGGTTGCGGCCGGGGTGGCGACGGTGCTGGACGTGAGCCTGGAGGCCAGCGCCAGCGGTGGCAGCACGCCCCTGATCGTGGTCTACCATGCCGACGATGACGCCGCCTTCACGGCCTACAGCGCGCGGAAGCAGGCCGAAGGCTACGTCGTCACGCCGATCCGGCTGACGGGAACGCCCACGGCCGACAGCGTCCGCACGCAGATCCGCAGCGCCTATGGCACCACGGCGGCCCGGTACGTCGTCATCCTGGGGGATATCGAGAAGGTGCCCACCTTCACCAACACCGCCTACGGGACCACCGCCCGCTCCGACCTGGCCTACGCACTGCTCGACGCCGGCGAGACCTTCGACAACTTCCTCGGCAAGGACGTGAACATCGGCCGCATCTCCCTCGACTCCAGCGCCGAGATCAGCGAGTATGTCGCCAAGCTGACGGCCTTCAACAGCGGGACCCGTCACCGGGACCTGACCTGGGTTTCGGGGGGCAGCAACACCTCCGAGAACAACATCGCCGAAGGCACCCACAACTACGTCATGGCGAACTACATCGACTCGAGTCGCTATCATCACGAGCTCTTCTACCGTTCCAACGGTAGCGCCGCCGAGCTGAGTGCTCACATCAACGCCGGGACGGACGCCGTGTTCTACTCCGGCCACGGTTCCCAGACCGGGTGGTATCGTTACGACTACGACGGCACCGACCTGGCCGGGCTGACGAACGCGCTCGATGCCCCGGTGGTCATCGGTCACTGCTGCCTGACGGGGTCCTTCCAGTTGGACGACTGCTTTGCCGAGCAGTGGCTGGCCAGCACGGCGCGGGCGGTGCTGTACGTGGGTGGCAGCGAGAGTACGCTTTGGGATGAGGATGACCTGCTGGAGCGGCTCGAGTTCCAGTACTTCTACGAGCATTCCGGCTGCACCGTGGCTGAGGCCCTCGACTGGGGTCTCCGGCAGACGGCCGCCGCCTATCCCACCACGGCGGAGTATTACTTCACCATCTATCATCTTTTCGGCGATCCGACGGTGCGCCTGTTCGGTCTGCCGCTGACGATCGAGCACACGCCGCTGGCCGACTCCACGTCCCGCAACGGGCCCTACGTCGTCGAGGCCTCGGTCGTCTCCGATGCGGCGCTGCAGTCGGTGGTGTTATACTGGCGTCTGGGCGGGGCCGGCGCCTTTGCCGCGCTGCCCATGGCTCTGGCGAGCGGCACGTCCTACGTGGCGCAGATCCCCGGCCAGGCCTATGGCAGTCAGGTGCAGTACTACATCCAGGCTACGGCTGCCACCGGCGCTACCGTATCTCACCCGGAGAACGCTCCGAACTCCTGGCACCCCTTCCGGGTCGACGTCCTCTTCAGCCACACCCCCCACGGCAACACGACCGACACCGCGGGCCCCTACGCCATCAAGGCAGGCGTCGCTGCCGACAGCGGGGTGACGGTAGACCTGAACTGGCGGACTGGGGGTGGGGCCTACACGACCGTCCCCATGACCGCCTCGGCGGGCCTCTATGCGGCATCCATCCCGGGGCAGGCTGCCGGGACGATCCTGCAGTACTACCTGGCCGCGACCACGGCGACGAAGTATGTGGCCTACGAGCCTGCCGGGGCGCCGGCCACGGTGCACCGGTTCGTGGTGGACACGCAGGCGCCGGTGTTCGCGGGGCTCGGGGCCGCCGTGGCCGGTGACCATTCAGTGGTTCTCAGTTGGCTGGCGGCAACCGACGCGTCGACGCCGGTCACCTACGCGATCTACCGGGCCACCCGTACAGGCGGGCAGGATTTCGGCGCGCCGCTGGGCACGACCCAGGGGCTGGTCTACACCGATACCGGCGTGACCAATGGCACCTGCTACTTCTACGTCATTCGGGCCGCGGATGCCCTGGGCAATGGTGAGAGCAACCCGGTGGAGCTTTCGGCTACCCCGATGGGTCCCGAGCCCCTGTATACGTGGTCCCTGGATACGGATCCCGGCTGGAGTCGGGACAACGGCTGGGCTTACGGGATACCCTACGGCGTCGGGGGCAGTGCCCATGGCAACCCCGACCCCACCGCCGGGGCTACCGGGACCGCCGTGCTGGGCTACAATCTCTCGGGCGACTACACCAACAACCTGCCGGTCCGCTTCCTGACGACGGGCCCCATCGACTGCAGCGCCAGCACCAGCACGTCCCTGCGCTTCCAGCGCTGGCTGAACGTCGAGGAGGCAACCTACGACCATGCCACCATCGACATCTCCGCCAACGGCAGTGACTGGCTGCGCTTGTGGGAGAACCCCACGGAGATGACCGACAGTGCCTGGACGGCCCAGGTCTTCGACGTGTCGGCCACCGCCGATGGCTGTGCCACCTTCTACGTGCGCTGGGGCATGGGGCCCACGGACAGCTCGTGGACCTACTCCGGCTGGAACCTGGACGACATCGCGATCTGGGGAGTCCCCCTCGCCACCGCCGGCTACCGGCTGACCGTCACCGCGGTCCCCCCCCTTGGTGGGACCGTGGACGTGTCGCCGGCCGCTGGGTCCGGAGGCCGTTACAGCGAGGGCACCGTGATCACGCTCACGGCAGTCCCGGCCGACGGCTTCGCCTTCACCACCTGGTCTGGTGACGTTGGCGGGGCCGTCTCCCCCGTGCAGGTGGTGATGAGCGCTGATCGCGCCGTGAGTGCCCACTTCCTTTCCAGCGATGTCACCGCGCCCGGGTTTGCCGGCCTGGCCTCGGCCACCCCGGGTGACGGCCAGGTCGAGCTTGGGTGGAACTCCGCCACCGACACGTCTCTGCCCATCACCTACGAGGTCTTCCGGGCCCAGGCCCCAGGTGGGCAGGCCTTCGGGACGCCTCTGGCCAGCACCCAGGCCCTGAGCTACACCGACGCGGCGGTCGCCAACGGCACCCCCTACTACTACGTCGTTCGGGCCGTCGACGCGGCTGGGAACCATGACCTCAACACGGCCGAGCTGGCCGCCACGCCGCGCGGCCCGGAACGGATCTACGCGTGGCCCCTGGACGTCGATCCGGGCTGGAGCTTGGGTAAGTCCTGGCGCTTTGGCGCGCCCAAGGGCAAGGGCGGCCGCGAGGGCGGCTCCCCGGACCCGCTGCACGGCTACACGGGGGCCTACGTCCTCGGCTACAACCTCAAGGGGGACTACGCCAATAAGCTCAAGCCCAGCTACCTGACGAGCCCGGCCATCGACTGCAGCCTCTTGAGCAACACGCAGTTACACTACCGCCGCTGGCTGAACGTCGAGCGCCTGCCGGGCGACCGGGCTGCCATCGAGGTCACCACCGATGGGGCCTCGTGGCATACGGTCTGGGAGAACGCGGGGACGGTCATCATGGACGCCGACTGGCAGGCGGCCACGGTCGACCTCTCGGCGTATGCCGATGGGTGTGCGACGGTCCGGCTCCGCTGGGTCATGGGCCCGACGAACCGGCTGCTCCGCATGTCCGGCTGGAACCTGGACGACATCGAGATCTGGGGTGTCCGGGGCGCCGCCCGCGCGGCCGCCGCCACGGCGATCACCGCGAGCCAGGCCAAGGACGGGGCCGCCGCCGGCTGGCGTTGGCCCATCGGGATCGGGGCCGGCAACCCGGCGGCCCTGGTGTTCGGCATGGCGCCGACCGCGTCTGCGCTCGAGGTCGCCACCCCCGCGGCACCGGGTGCCTGGCTGATCGGCGAGGACGGCGAGGCCTGCTCCGAGGTCATCGCCGCCACGGCGGCCGCGGCCGACTGGTACCTAGACGCGATCCCGGCACCGGATGTCCCGCTGCGCCTGACCTGGGCGGAGCCGGCGGACCTGGCCGCCGGCCAGGGCGTGACCCTGGTGGAAGTGGACAGTGTTGGCGAGGTCCTGCCCGACGGCCTCGCCGCCGACCTGCGCCGCGACTCGGGTCTGACCGTCCCGGCGGGGGCCCCGCGCCGCCTTCGCATCCGCTGTGCTCCGGAGGCCGTCTGGGAGTTCGCCCTGGGGGCGGGCTGGAACGCGTTGGCGTCGCCCCTCGACCCGGCGCTTCCCGCGGCTCAGCGCGTCTTTGGCGACGCCGCCAGCGCCACTGGCCAGGGGGCTACCGTCCTGCGCTACGATGCGCCGTCGGGCACCTACCTCCCCGCGGCCGTCATCCGGGCCTGCGAAGGCTACTGGGTCCACGTGGATGCGCCCACGCGGGTCCTGGTCACCGGGGCCCAGCCTGCCGAGGCCGCCCTGCGGCTGTCGGCTGGCTGGAGCCTGGTGGGGGTCCCCGCGGTCCTGGCCGACCTGCCTGGGGCCGGCCTTGGCGTCGGCCCGTGGTACCCGTGCAGCGTCGATGGGACTGGGCTCCCGCTGGCGGGGCCGTTGCTGCCGGGCACCGCCTACTGGGTGTTCTCGCCGGTTCCCTGCGTCCTGCCGCTGGGCCCCGAACGCTGACCTGGAGGCCGCCTCATGACGCTGGTGCTCTGCCATTGCGCCAACCGGCGTCTGCCTGACCAGGGCCGGTTGGAGCGCCTCCGGGCCGCGGTGTTGGGCGCTGGCGGCCGTGTGGTCGACGTGGGTGATCTCTGTGCTGCCGCCGTCGAGGCCGGCGCGGGCCTGCGGTCGGCGCTTGCCGAGGCGGGGGCCATCCTGGCTGGCTGTCACGAGCGTGCTTTGCGGGCTCTGGCCTGGCGGCTGGCAGGCGCCGAGGTCCCCGGTCTGCGCTTCGTCGACCTGCGGGAGGCCGGTGCCGAGGTCCCGCCGGGAGTGCCCGGTCTGGCAGGTGTCGCGGCGGCGCCTGCGGAGGCGCTCGCGATCCCACCTTCCCCGGATGCCTGGTATCCTCTCGTCGACGCCGAGCGCTGCACGGACTGCGGCACGTGCCAGTCGTTCTGCCTGTTCGGCGTGTACTCCCGGGACTCGGCAGGGGCCATGCGGGTGGCGCAGCCGCTGAACTGCAAACTGGACTGCCCGGCCTGTGCCCGCGTCTGCCCGGAGAACGCGATCCTGTTCCCCAAGTGCGCTGACGACGCCATCAATGGCGCCCTACGCTCCCCCGACCAGTTGCAGGGGGCCCGCATCCGGCTGTCGCCAGAGGAGGTCTGCGGCGGCGACCTCCGGGCGAAGCTGGCGGCCCGGCGGGCGGCCGCGGGCTCCCGGCTGTTCCGCCCGGGCGTCTTCGGCAGCGGCCCCGACGCGCCGTCCGGCGGAGGGCCGCAGACATGATGGGCCGCCTGGCATGGCGCTTCGTGCGCGAGACGGACCCGAGGCTGTTGGCCAGGTTCGCCTACACGGTCGGCTGGAAGGGCATGCGGGCCGTCCAGCGCTTCCAGCGACGCAAGGCCCGCGGCGACGCCTTCCCGGCCTTCCTTTTCCTCTCCGTCACCAACGCCTGCAACCTGCGCTGCCAGGGTTGCTGGGTGACGCCGTCACGGCCGCCCACGCACCTCGACCTGGGCCTGGCGCACCGTCTCATTGACGCGGCTCGCAGCCAGGGGTCGTTCTTCTTCGGCATCCTCGGCGGCGAGCCCTTCCTGCACCCGGGGCTGTTCGAGCTGCTGGCGGCGCACCCGGACTGCTACTTCCAGGTGTTCACCAACGGCACCCTGATCACCCCGGAGGTGGCGGCGCGCCTGCGGCAGTTGGGGAACGTGACGCCGCTGATCAGCGTCGAGGGCCTGGAGGCCGTCAGCGATGTGCGGCGCGGTGGCACGGAGGTCTTCGCGTCGACCCTGGCTGGTCTGGCCTGTTGTCGCCGCGAGAAGCTGATCACCGGTGTGGCCTCCAGCATCTGTCGCTCGAATCTGGCTGACCTGGCCACCGAGGCCTTTGCGCGCCGCGTGGTGGAGCTCGGGGCCCACTACCTCTGGTACTACCTCTACCGGCCCGTGGGACCCCGGCCGTGCCCGGAACTGGCCCTTGACCGCGAAGAGATCCTCCGCCTGCGGCGCTTCATGGTCGAGGTGCGCCAGCGCGTGCCCCTGCTGATCGTGGATGCGTACTGGGACCACGACGGCAAGGCCCTCTGTCCTGCCGCGGTCGGCATCAGCCATCACGTCAACCCCTACGGCGACCTGGAGCCCTGCCCGGTGATCCAGTTCGCCAAGGAGAACCTGGGGCAGGCCAGCGACGCCGGCGTCGCCATTGCCCAGTCGCCCTTCCTGGACGCCTTCCGGCGCTTCGCCGTCGAGGCCGGTAGAGGCTGTATCGTGATGGAGGGTCCTGACCGGCTGCAGCGCTTCCTGCGCGACCAGGGGGCGCGCGACAGCACCGGTCGCGGCACCGGGTTCGAGGAACTCGGCGCGGCCTGCTGCCGTCTCAGTCACCACATACCAGGCGGCGAGATCCCGGAACGGCATTGGGCCTACCGGTTCGCCAAGAAACGCTGGTTTTTCGGTTTTGGGGCCTATGGTTGAGTTGTGGGTTCCGAGTCCGGAGTTCGGAGTCCGGAGTTCGGAGTCCGGAGTCCGGAGTCCGGAGTCCGGAGTTCCAGTGGTCCATAGTCCATCAGCGCTCGTGGTCCCCTCAGAGAAGGCACAGGCGTCCATGTCTCGATCAGGCCAGACGCTGTCGGAACGACGGCCCCGCGCGGAACGGGGAGTCCCCCAAGACCGGTCCGAGCGTGAGCGCCTGTACCGGGCGGTGGATTCCTACGTATCGGCGCGCGACCTGGTTCCGCCACTGACCCTCGACGAGATCCGTTCCCACGCGACCGAGATCGCCCGGGCCACCGGCGCCACGGACGCGCTCGGCTACCTCATGGCGCTGTTCGGCAGTGCCGTCTGGCGGGACACCGTCGCCGCGGTCCCCTATGACCGGCGGGTCCTGCTCCTGCCACAGTGCCTGAAGTCCTCCGTCCACTGCGTGGCCCAGGCCGACGAGGTCGGGCTGCTCTGTGCCGGCTGCGACCACTGTGTTCTGGCGGGGATCGAGCGCGAGGCCCTGAACCTAGGTTACATGGTGCTGATCGCCGAGGGCTCCACGCTGGTCGGGCAACTGCTCGCCCAGGGCCGCGTCGATGCGGTGATCGGCGTCAGTTGCCTGGAGGCCCTCGAGAAGTCCTTCCCGCTGCTGGCAGCGGAGGCGATCCCCAGCATGGCGGTACCGCTCCACCGGGACGGCTGCCGCGATACGGCCGTGGACGTGGACCGGGTCAAGGCGCTGTTGCGGTTGCGCTCGGCACGCTGCGAACCACGGCGGGACATCGATGCCCTGCGGGGCCGGGTCGACTCCTGGTTCGCCGCCGCCGCCATGGAGGAGGCGCTGGGTCCCGACCGTCGCCAGCCGGCACAGTTGGCCCGGGAGTGGCTCGGGGGCTCCGGCAAACGCTGGCGCCCGCTGTTGACGGCTTGTGTCTGGCAGGCTCTGACACCAGACCACGAGACCATCCCCGACTGCGTCCGGCGCCTGGCGGTGGCCGTCGAGTGCTTCCACAAGGCCTCGCTGGTCCACGACGATATCGAGGATGACGACGACGAACGCTACGATACCCCCACGCTGCACGTCACCCATGGCGTCCCTGTCGCCCTCAATGCCGGCGACCTCCTTCTCGGTGAAGGCTACCGCCTCATCGCGGGCTGCGGCCTGCCGCCGGAACGCCTGGCACGCGTTCTGGACATCGCCTCCAAAGGCCACCGCGACCTGGCCGTGGGACAGGGCGAGGAACTGGCCTGGCGCCGCGTTCCCCGGCCTCTCAGTGTGGAGTGGGTCCTCGACGTCTTCCGCCTCAAGACGGCTCCCGCCTTCGAGGTGGCCATCCGCCTCGGGGCCTTGTGCGCCGGTGACGACGAACCGGGCGAGACCCTGACCCGGTTCAGTGCTGCCCTGGGCACGGCCTACCAGATTCGCGACGACATCGAGGATGCGCGCGCCCCGGTCGCCGGGGATGTCTGGGCCGCGGCCAGCCGGCCTTCGCTGACGACGGCCCTGGCGCTGGACCTGGCAGACGAGCATCTCCAGGCGGAGATCATTGCCGCCTGGCGTGCCGGGCACGCCTCGGCCAGCGTCCGCCAGCGCTTTGCGGTCCTGGTCGCAGACCGGCGCGTGCTCGATAAGGCCGGCGTCCTCTTCGAACACTACCGCAATGAGGCCGTGCGCTCGCTGGCGCCGTTGCGGCACGCTCCCCTCAAGGCACTGCTGCAACGGCTGGTGCAGCGCATCCTGGGCCACGGAACGAGCGCATGAGCGGTCGGCGGCCCATCGGCGTGGATCTGTTCCGCACGGCCGCCCGCGCCAAGGGCCTTCTGGACCGGCAGGCGCTGGCCCGCATCCGCGCGTCCGTGGTGGCCAGCGCCGCTGCCGCGGGTGGGTTCCGGGGCCGCGGTGGCCGGGCGGACCTCTACTACACCCAGTTCGGGGTCGTGCTTGCCGGCATCCTGGGGGCCGCGCTAGACCGGCGGGCTCTGGCCGCGTTCCTGGGCAGGCATGACCCCGCCGGTCTGGACCTGCCGCACCTGGCAGCCTTGGTGCAGTGCCAGCGCCTGCTGCACCCGGTGCTGGGGGTGTCCCGCGCGCTGCGCTCCGTTGGCCTGCCGGCCCTGGCTCGCTTCCGCAGTGGCGATGGGGGCTTTGCCGAGGTCCCCGGGGCGGAGCGGGCGACCGCCTATGGTCTGTACTTGGGGCTGCTCTGTGGCGAGGCCCTCCGCGCCGGCATTCCCGACGAGGCGCGGGCCCGCCGTGCGGCCGAGAGTGTCCTGGCGGCCGAACTGGCAGCCCCGTCGCCGCTGGTCAGCCCTCTGGTGGCGGCGGTGCTAGCCGTACAGGCCCTGGGTGGCACGATCGGGTGCGGGCGTGTGCCGGCGGCGGCCCTGCACGCCTGTCGGGGCGCGGAGGGTGGCTTCAGAGCTCACTCGCAGGCGCCTCTGGCAGACCTGCTCTCCACCGCCGTCGGCAGCTTTGTCCTGCGCCGGCTGGGGGAGCCCCTGTGCGGGGTCGAGGCCGCCACCACCGCCCAGTTCGTGCAGTCCCTGTGGGATGCCGGCGGGGGCTTCTGCGGCAGCCTGGCCGACCCGATCCCCGACGGCGAGTATACCTTCTACGGTCTGTTGGCCCTGGGGGCACTGGAGCCATGAACCCCACTGAGGCGAACCGGCTCTACGGCGACTGCCGCGAACGGCTGCTGGCCGCTCGCGCTGCCAACGGCGCCTGGCGCGGGCGCCTCTCGTCCAGCGCCCTCTCGACCGGCGTGGCTGCCTTTGCCCTGCGCCGTACCGGCAGGGCCACAGATGGCCAGGCCGCCGGGCTCGGGGAAGACTGGCTTGCCAGGACCATCCTGGCCGATGGCAGTTGGGGCGATTCGCCCATCAGCCAGGGCAACCTCAGCACGACCCTGCTCGCCCTGGCCTGCCTGCGGAACAGCCCGCGCGCCACCGCCGGCGCCGCGGTCCATCGGGCCGAGGCCTGGACAGAAGCACGCACCGGCGGACTCGGCCCAGACCCCATCGCCGCGGCCGTGCTGACCCACTATGGCGAGGACAGGACCTTCTCTGTCCCCATCCTCAGCCTGTGCGCCGTCGGTGGGCTCCTGGGCGAGGCCCCCGGGTGCTGGCGGCACATTCCCCAACTGCCCTTCGAGCTGGCCGCCTTGCCGCGGCAGGCCTTTGCCGCTATCGGCTTGCCCGTAGTGAGTTACGCCCTGCCGGCGCTGATCGCCCTCGGGCTGGTCCGGTACCGCTGCGGGCGAGCGCCGGTCCTGCCCTGGCGGCGGCTGGCGGAGCCCGCGGCTCTGCGCCGGCTCGCGCGCATCCAGCCTGCGAGCGGCGGCTTCCTGGAAGCGGTGCCACTGACCGGTTTCGTGGCCATGAGCTTGGCCGCGGCAGGCCACCAGGACCACCCCGTGACGCGCGACGGACTGGCCTTCCTGCGCCAGGCCCAGCGCGAGGACGGGAGCTGGCCCATCGATTCGGACCTCGCCACCTGGCTGACTACCCTTAGCATCGGCAGCCTTGCGGGCGACCTTCCCGATGAGGCGCGCCTGGGCCTGACGCAATGGCTTCTTGGCCAGCAGGCTCGCGACACGCACCCGTACACGGGGGCCGCGCCCGGAGGCTGGGCCTGGACCGACCTGCCGGGGGGCGTCCCCGACGCCGACGACACCGCCGGCGCCCTGCTAGCCCTGCTCCGCCTGAGGACCGTCGACCCGCAGGTGCCGGCTGCCGCCGAGGCCGGCCTGGCCTGGCTGTTGGACCTGGCGAACGCTGACGGTGGCACGCCGACCTTCTGTCGCGGTTGGGGGAGGCTTCCCTTCGACCGGAGCTGCCCGGATATCACCGCCCACGCCCTGCGCGCCTTCGTGCGCTGGCAGCCGGCGGTTTCGCGAAGCCTGGGGCCGCGTCTGCAGGCGGCCCTGGCGGCCGGCCTTGCCCACCTCCGGCGCGCGCAGCGTCCTGACGGCACGTGGCTGCCGCTGTGGTTCGGGAACGAGGGCGCGCCGGGCCACGGGAACCCGGTCTACGGCACCGCCCGGGTGCTCCAGGCCATGGCGGAGGCCTTGCCAGCAGCCGCGGTCGATGGCCACGAGATGACCGAACGCGCCATCGCCTGGCTGGCCGGGGCCCAGGGCGCTGATGGCGGCTGGGGCGGCGACCGCGGCGTCGCGGCCAGCGTCGAGGAGACGGCCCTGGCTGTCACCGCCCTGTCTGCCTGGCCGGCGGGCCAGTCTGCGGCCGAGCGTGGCGTGGAGTGGCTTCTGCAGCACCGCGACCGCCTCGACCGGCCCGCCCCCATCGGCCTGTACTTCGCCAGCCTCTGGTACTACGAGGACCTCTATCCGCTGATCTTCGCCACCGAGGCGTTGCGCTGCTGGCTCGTGGGTCGAGCCGAACCGTCGTGGAGGGTCTGAGCATGAGCACCATGAGCGCGCTCGTGAACGCAGTCCGCATGGGGGGCGCGGAGCAGGAGGTCTTCCGGGCGGCGGTGGCGGCCTTGGCCGAGGGCACCTGCCTGCCGCCGTTGGCGTTCCGCCTCGAGGGGGAGACGCAGACGACCGTCCTGGCGCGGGCCCGGCCCGGCCACACGAGCAGGGCCGTTGCCGCCGGGACCCTCCACACGATCACCTATGCCGACCCGCAGGCGGGCCTCGTCTGTCGTCTCGAGTTGACCGAATTCCGGGACGTGCCCGCCCTCGAGTGGGTGGCCCACTTCAGCCACGCCGGGGTCGTGCCTTCGCCGCGGCTGAGCGAGGTTGCGGCCCTGGACCTGGTCTGGCACTGCGACGGCGACGCCTTCCTGTACCGTTCTCCGGGGGCCATCGAGACGCCGCGGGACTTCCAGTTCCAGTGTGAGCCGTTGCAGACGATTCGGGAGCGCCGGGGCAGTCTGCGCCTGGCGGCAGGCCGCGAGGGGCGTTCCTCGGTCGATTGGCTGCCTTTCGCCAACCTGCAGAGCGGCGGCGACGGGCTCATCGTCGCGCTCGGGTGGACTGGGCAGTGGGTCCCTGCAGGTTGACCGCAGCGGGCCGGACACACGCCTGCAGGCCGGCATGGAGGGCCTCCGGACGGCCCTGGAGCCAGGCGAGAGCATCCGGACGCCGCGAGTGCTGCTGGTCTACTGGCGGGGCCAGCCGTTGGCAGGCCAGAACCGCCTGCGCCGAGTGGTTCTCCAGCACTACACACCCCAGGCCGATGGACGGCCGGTCCAGGTCCCATCCTGCTACATCGCCTGGGGTGGTTCGCCGACCCCCGTCCACGTGCGGCAGCTCGAACTGATCCAGGAGAAGGGGTTGCCCTACGACTGCTACTGGATCGATGCCGGCTGGTATGGGACGTCGGACAAGCCCTGCCCGAACGTCTTTCAGGGCGAGTGGGGCAAGACCGGTAACTGGTGCATCAACCGCACCTACCACCCCGATGGCCTCAAGCCCCTCAGCGACAAGGCTCACGCCGCCGGCATGCAGTTCCTCCTCTGGGTCGAGCCAGAGCGCGCCCTGCATGGGGCCCCGATCACCCTCGAGCACCCCGAGTGGTTCCTGCAGCACCGCGCCCGATGCGTGGATCGCCCTCCAGCTCCACCGCCCGGACCTGAATGCTGGCGCTATCCTCGCCTTCCGCCGCGCCGCCAGCCCCATCGCCGCCGCCGAGTTCCGGCTCGGCGGCATGCTGCCGGAGGCGGAGTACTCGTTCGACGACGCCGACACCGGCGCCGCCTGGACAGCCTCTGGGCGCGCGCTCAGCGCTGCCGGACTGCGCGTCGAGATGACCCAGCCCCGGAGCAGCCGGCTTATCTTCTACACCGGGCGCTGAGGGAGCGGTGGCGGGCCGCCACCGCCGTGAGAGTCGCCGCGACGGAGCGCGCCTCCCCCATCTCGGGGTCCCCGCCGGTCTGGCGGCGTGGCGGTGGGCCGCCACCGCCCGCCGTCCTTACCCACCACGGCATGCCTTGGCCAGGCGGGCCGCCCGCTGCGGACAGACGGGGTTGGCCCAGTTCCCATCGACCTTGGCATCCGACCCCACGATGAAGGCATCTGCCAGCGGCAGGAACCGCGGCAGGTTCTCGGCCGTGAGGCCGGACCCGATCAGGATCGGGGTCCCGGTCGCCTCCCGCACAGCGCGCACGTCGGCGGGGTCCGGGGCCACGGCGGTGCGGATGCCGGTCACGACCACGCCATCGGCACCGAAGAACTCGGCCGTGCGGGCGGTCTCGGCAATGTCGACGTCGGCGGTGATGGCATGGGAGCTGTGCTTCTTCTTCACGTCCGCGAAGACGGCGATATGCCCAGCGCCGATCTGCCGGCGGTAGCGCAGGAGGTCCCCGGCGCAGGCCTCGATGAGGCCCTCGTCGGCGACGTGGGCGTAGACGAAGCCCTCGACCCGCGCGAAGTCGAGGCCGGCCGCGAGGGCCACGGCCAGGGCCTCGCGGTTGGCCCCCGCCAGGATCTGGATCCCCGTCGGCAGGCCGAGGCTGCGGACCTCGCCACAGAGCCGGGTCATAGCCGCCACGACTTCCGGGCCCGGGTCCCGGACGTACGGCACATCGTGCATGTTCTCCACCAGGATGGCGTCGAAGCCCTGCTCGCGGTAGACGCGGGCATCCGCCAGGGCGGCCTCGGCCAAGGCCTCGATGGGCAGGCTGGCGGCGGGGGTCCCGGGCAGGGCCCCGACATGGACCATGCCGATGAGCTGTTTGCCGGCGCGCAGGCGTTGGATCAGGGCGGTCTCTATCATCGCATCACCTCGAAGGCGGTCTCCGTCTTGGTCGACGAGGCCCACGCGCGGCGTCAGCCGCCAACGCCCCCCGTCTACACTACAGCCGACCTGAAGGGCGCTCAACCTGCAGGCCCATCGACGGTGGAGCGGTGAGGCCTTGACCTGAGCACTGATAACTAGTAGTATAATAGGTAGTGTATGGTCTGCGGAGTGGGAAGTATGGGAATGATAGGAAGAAGGGGAGGTATGCGATGCGGATCGGACGCCGGAGCCCACAGGCAGGTACCCCGCAGCCGCCCCAGGTGCGGCACACCTCCCATGCCTCCCACTCTTCCCATGCCTCCCATTGTTCCCATGCCCCTTCCACCTCGCATCCCATCATCCCACCCCGCGGGGACTATCGGACACTGCTGTCGTTCCAGAAGGCAGAAGTGGTCTACGACATCACCTTCCGCTTTGCCCACAAGCACCTGGAACGGGGCGACCGTACGGTGGACCAGATGATCCAATCAGCGCGCTCCGGCAAGAAGGACCTCTGCGAGGGCAGCAAAGCCGGGCGGACGTCCAGGGAGATGGAGATCAAGCTGACCAACGTGGCCCGCGGCAGCTTGGAGGAACTGCTGGACGACTACCGCGACTACCTGCGCGTCCGCAACCTGCCGTTGTGGGACAAGGCCTCACGCGAGGCGCTCTACGTGCGCGAGCTCGGGCGGGCCGAGCCGCAGACTTACGCGCTCTACCGCGAGTTCGTCGAGACACGGCCTCCCGCGGTGATCGCCAACATCGCCATCTGCCTCATCCACCAGGCCAACTACCTCATCGACCAGCAGTTTGCCCGCCTCGAGCAGGACTTCGTCCGCGACGGCGGCCTGCGCGAGCGCATGGCCCGGGCCCGCCTGGACTGCCGGGAGGGCGGCGGGCGATAGGAGCGATGGGAGGAATGGGAGGAACGAGAGGAATGGGAGCGATGGGAGGGACGCCAGACTGGAGGCGCGGGCGCGGCGCGCCGGCTCGGCCGGTGGCACGGCCCCGCACCGCCCCCGCCCCCGGTCTCCGCCCCCATCTCTCCCATACTTCCCATACCTCCCATACCTCCCATCCCCGCGCCCTCTGCGCTACCGCGAGGTCACACTGTTGTAGCCTCTGGAGATCCTGTCCTCGTCTTCCTGGAAGTAGACCGCCAGGAAGCGCTGCGGGTCTGCCTCGAGCATAGCCAGGGCCGCGCCGATGGGTTCCTTTTGGCCCTGGTTGGCCTGGTCCAGGGCGAGGACCTCCTTCAGCTCCCGCCAGAGCCCATCCGGGATGTCCAGCCCCAGTCTGCACCGCTGGCGGATGGCCACGCTCAGGTTGCTCTCGCGGCCGTGGTAGGCGTAGGCCAGGACCCGCCGGCGCAGTTCGCGCAGCTCCTCCAGGCCCTGCTGCAGGCCGGGTCTCATCGCCGCCGGCGCCCCGGCGAGGATCGCCCCCTGCAGGTCCAGCGCGTGGCTCATCCTCGCGGCGGCGAGCTGGCAGCGCAACTGGATGTCCTCGACCATCCAGGGGTCGGGCTGCGTCATGGTGTCGACGACCATGTAGACGCTGCGCCGGGTCGAGCACCAACTGGGCGTGTGCCAGGGCACCCCGCGGACGACGGCCGCGCTGAGGCTATGGACCGGATCGCTGCGCCCCATCGCGCGCAGGAGCCAGGTCGCGTCCCAGGGGAAGAGGTCCATCGCCTCGCTGGTCAGGCGCCAGAACCGAGTCATGGTCGCTGCCGCCTCGGCGTAGGGTTCGGCCAGCTTCAGCAGGGCCATCTCTTCGTCGACCTCCGGGTCGCTGAAGAAGAGGCCGGTCAGGCGTAGGTTCGGGTCGTCCTGGTCCGGCAGGAGCCCATAGTACTCCTTGATTCCGGCCAGGCCGGAGACCGCGGCGAGCTGCCTCAGGCCCCGGAGCGTCACCAGGGGGTAGGAGAGGTGCGTGTAGGGCTCCACCTCCTCGCTTGGGCCGCCGAGCCAGTACTCGCCGATGGCGGGGATGCCGCGCTGCGCCGCCAGGGACACGGTGTTTCTGAACCAGCGGTCCACGGGGAGGCTTCCCATCACCTCGGCGATGTTGGCATGGAGCGCCAGGCCGAAGCCTTCCGGCCGGACCCTCTCGACACACTGCAGCACCTGTCCTGCCGAGAGCTCCCAGGGCTCCCACCAGAGCCGGCCTTCCGGGTTGCCGGCAGCGCGCCAGGTTGAGGCCAGGCCCTCGAGGAATGGGACCACGCGGTCGGCCAGGGGCTTGCCCGTGCACCGGGGACAAGGTCCGAACTCGCTGCACAGCCAGGCGTGCTGGTCGTAGGTATAGATGAGGAGGTCATCGACCCCGGGGAACTCCCGGGCAAAGGCTCGGAGCAGGACCTGGCAGCGCTCGGTGGTCTTGCCGTCCAGGAGGCAGTGGGCCGGCGCGTCGCTGGCAAAACGGTCTCCCACGTACGGGACGCCGAAGTGGAAGAGGGTGCGCAGGCCCAGCCGGCGGCAGAGGCGGAGGCGTTCGCGCAGGGCCTCCCGCCGCCAGGCGCGGGCCTCGGGGGACTGCTCGCCCAGCAGGGGCGTGTTGCCGGCGAGGTCCACCATCCGGTCGGGTGGCAGGTCCACCACGTCCTCGAGGTTGAGGGCTTCCCGGCCGGGTCTCGACCCCCAGGCGATGTTGAGTTGGATGGTATTGAACCCGAGTCTCTTGAGGCGGCCAAGGTTCTCCTCGTCCCAGGCGATGTTGGGCCGTGCCGGGCAGCCCAGGAAGCCCACCCGGTAGCGCAGTCTGGGGCTCTTCATCGGGGCGCCTCTCCTGGTCGTGTTCGCTCGACGTAGACGAGATAGGCGATCGGGCTCTCGCCGAATCCCGGGGCTGGCGCCTCGGCCGGAGTGCCAGGGCTCGACATGGGATAGCGCTTGCCGACGTGTCCCCGTAGCGCGATGGCCTGGCAGGCTGCCGGCAGGCCGTCCACCGTGGCGGACACCGCCGGCACCGCGAAGAGGCCCGGCTGGGGGTGTTCCGGGTCGCCGCGGTCGCGGTAGAGTTCCTCGCGGCGGAGGTTCAGGCGCTCTGCCGGCAGCCGGAGCCATCCCGAGGCCGTCCCAGCCGCGTTCTCGGGGATGCGGCCCTGGAGCCGCGCCGTCCCGACCAAGGCCTGGACAGCGACCTCTCTCCGGGACCCCGGTCGCGGGTCGAACCGGGCTAGCCACGAGTCCCGGTTCAGGTTGAGCCAGACCCGACCGGCTGCATCGGCGCAGGGGAACTGCGGGTAGTCAAGGCCCGACAGCACGGGCCTGACCCGCCCGGAAGACAGGTCGACGAGGGCCAGGAGCCCGGAGTTGCCCTGATCGCCCCGGTTGCTCTCCGTGGTCACGTAGAGTCCCTGGGCCGTGAGGCACGTTCCGCGCGCCTGCCAGAAGCCGGCGGCGATCTCCTGCGGCGTCTCGCCCGCGCGCAGCTTGAGGACGCGGCCGGGTTGGGTCCCAGGCCGGCCGTACTCCGTTACGTAGACCGTGCCATCCGCCCCGACCGCGACGCCCTGCGGCGTGCGCAGGTCCCGGGCCCAGACCTCGACGCGGCCGGTGGCGAGGTCCAGGCGCAGAACGCAGGGCGATCCCTGGGTCTCCCGGCAGCCGGCCTCGCAGACCACGTAGAGATGGCCCTGGGAGTCCAGGGCAAGCTGCCGTGGCCGGGTCAGGTCCCTGAGCACTACCGCCTGCCGGCCCGTGGCAGGATCCAGGCGGACTACCCGGCCCGGGTGGCCGGCATCACCCAGGTCCTGGCCGACGTAGAGGCCCCCATCCGCCGCGATGGCGATCCCGTAAGCCCCGGGCAGACCGCCCCAGGGCGTGGTCTTCATGCCGGTGGCCGGGTCATAGCGACAGAGCTGGCGCCGGTTGAACTCGGTGAACCAGATGGCCTGGTCCGGGGCGGTCGCACAGGCGAAGCTGTAGTGGGCCGGGGCGGCCAGTGCGAGCCCGGCAGGGACGCCTTCCAGGCCCTGCCCATAGTCGGCGTCATTAGCCGGGTCGTCGCCGCCTGCGAGGGGACCCCGGGGTACGGGGTGGCAGGAGATGAGGAGAGCCATCCCGACAAGGAGGCGACAAGGATGCACTGCCATCGACGTCTGCCTTGCCTCGCTGCCCTCACTCGGCCAAGACTCTGCCTTCCGTCCGGGATGGCCGGATCCGGACGCCACAAGATAGCCCCACCGATACGCAAGGCCCACTCCAGGGCTGTTTGGGGGAGCCGTCGCCAGCCTCGAGACGGGGCCCCGGTAGGTCACGGCTGCCCGTTCGACGCACTGCGCTTGCTCAGGGCCCTGAGCTGGGTCGAAGGGGCCACCCGCCCGTGTGCGGGCGACGTGACCCCAGAGAGTCCTGCTGCATAGCAGGATCGTCCACTGGGCCGGCCCGCCGGGGCGGGGGTACGCCGACCTGCGGGCCGCGATCTCGGAACCGCCCTGCGGCCCTCTGCCGCCCGCTTGCGGCAGGCCTGGGTGCGTGGTAGTGTGTGCCGTCCGAGCGCTGGAGCGCAACGGCCGCGGGGCGTTGGCGCGCGGCCGGCGGCGGCAGGGCCTTCGAGATGAGCCATCGCCACCCCCTTCTGCTTGAGCTGACACTGCTTGTGGCCGCCGGTGCCGGCAGCGCCGAGCCGCACGTGGTGGTGGCCGACTTTGCCGTGGCCCAGGGGGAGCTGCGGGCGCTGCAGGGGATCAACAAGGGCCCGTTGGCGGCCAACGGTCTCGTGGACCTGACCGAGGCTCAGGCACGGCTCCGGGTGCCCGCCACGCGGTTGCACGACTGTCACCACCCCAATCCGGCCGTGGTCGATATCCACGCGGTGTTCCCCAACCCCGAGGCGGATCCGGCGCTGCCTGGCAGTTACCAGTTCCGGGCCACCGATGAGTATATCGCCGCGGTGCGTGCGACCGGGGCCGAGGTCATCTACCGGCTCGGTGAGAGCATCGAGCACCAGGCCATCAAGCGCCACGTGTTCCCGCCCCGGGACCCGGCCTGCTGGGCGGCCGCCTGCGCCGGCATCGTCCGCCACTACAACGAGGGGTGGGCCGACGGCTTCCGCTATGGCATTCGCTACTGGGAGATCTGGAACGAGCCCGAGAACCGTCCCGTGATGTGGACCGGCACCGACGCCCAGTTTCTCGAGTTGTACCAGGTCACGGCCCGCCGGCTGCGGGCGGAGTTCCCGGCCATCCGTATCGGCGGCCCCGCGTTCGGCTACTACGGTTCCTTCGACGGGACCGTGCTGACGCCCTCCGGCTTCTGCGCGGCGTTCCTGGACCTCTGCCGGCGCGAGTCGTTGCCGCTGGACTTCTTCTCCTGGCACTGCTACACGAGCAATCCGTCAGAGCTGGCGGCCCGGGCCCATGCTGTGCGGCGCGTGCTCGACGCGCAGGGGTTCGCGCGGACGGAGAGTCACCTGAATGAGTGGAACTTCCTTCCGGGCAACTCCTGGGACGTGCTGTCGCGCAGCGCCACGCCCGAGGCGCGTCAGCGCGGGGTGGAGCAGATGGCCGGTGCCCCGGGCGGCGCCTTCCTGGCGGCCGCGCTCATCGAGCTGCAGGATGCGCCCGTGGACGTGTGCAACTTCTACCACGGCGAGACCGGCAACTTCGGTCTGTTCACCGAAGTGGGCGCGCCGACGCGCAACTACTACGCCATGCTCGCCTTCGCGCAGATGCTCGAGACCCCGCAGCGGGTCCGGGTGACCGGGGCCCTGCCCGGGAGGTTGGCGGTGGCAGCCGGCACCCACGCCGGGAAGAGCAGGGCGGCGGTGCTGCTGGCCAACACGGACGCCGGCGCCGACCTGCGGCTGTCGCTGCTGCACCTGCCCTGGGAGGGTCCCACCGCCGTGGCGGTGCGGATCGTGGATGACCATCGTGCGTTCGAGCCGTTGGCCGGGGCGACTCTGGCGGGCACGGACCTCGCGCTGCAGCTCCCGGCACCATCCGTCGCGCTGGTGAGCCTGCACCCTCAGGCCAAGGAATAGGTCCCGCCAGCGCCCTGGTGCCGTCTCGATGGACTGGGGCTGGCAGGTAGGGGGTACGACGACATGGCCGCAGTCCGCCCCATGACCGAGTCCGATATCGGGCCGGCGCTGGAGCTCTGGCGACGTACCGAGGGCATGGGCCTCGGCGCCGCCGACTCGCCGGAAGGGCTGGCGACCTACCTGCAGCGGAACCCGGGGCTGAGCGTCGTTGCCGAGGTGGGCAGGCGCCTGGCCGGCACAGCCCTCTGCGGTCACGACGGCCGGCGCGGGTACCTGTACCACGTGGCGGTGGACAACGCCCTGCGCCGACAGGGCCTTGGCCGGGCCCTGGTACAGGCCTGCCTGGACCGGCTCGCTGGCCAGGGCATCCGGAAGTGCCATCTCTTCGTGTTCAGCTCCAATGTCGCCGGTATGGCCTTCTGGGAGCGCGCTGGCTGGACCCGCCGCGGGGGCGACATCACGGTCTTCTCCCGGGATATCGGAACAGGGACGCCTTCGTGAGCACTCTCTGGGACCAGGTCGGTTGCCTGCGGGAGCGAGCCCTCGCCGCAGGGGCCGGGAGCCCTGCCTGCCGGCGTGAAGCCGAGGCGTTCAGGGCGGTGCTGTTGGGGCTTCCCATCGGCATCCGGGATGGCGACGTGCTGGCAGGCGACTTCGGCCCCGAGTGGGGCGAGGTCGCCGGGCCGGCGGCCTCGACCTCACCGCCACCTGTGGCGGCAACCCCTGGCCCGCCCTCGCCGCGCGATCTGCTGCGGGATCGGTTCCATATCTTCGGCGGGTACACTCCGGCGCACACCACGCTGGACTACGGGCGCCTCGTGACCGAGGGCCTGGAGGCCATCATCCGCCGTGCCCGGGAGCAGCCGCCGCGACGGCCCGATGCGCACCGGGCGATGCGGGAGAGCATGGCGGTGGCGCTGGCGGCGGTCTGCGAGTGGGCCGAGCGCTATGGCGCCCTGGCCGAGCAGCAGGCAGCCCGCTCCCCGGAGGCCGACCGCCAGCGCCTGGAGCGGGTCGCCAGGGCCTGCCGGCGCGTGCCACGGCTGCCGGCGCGGGACTTCCACGAGGCCCTGCAGGCGGTCTGGCTGCTGCATGCGGCGGTGGGCATCTCGGAGCTCTGCCAGTCGTCGCTGTCCCTCGGCTGTCTGGATCAGTACCTGCTGCCGTTCCACCAGGCCTGCGGGGAGCCCGCCCTGGCCCGGGCCTCGCTGCGGGACCTGTTCGGCAAGCTCAACCGCTACGGGGATGCGGCCTGTGCCCTGAACCTGGGCGGTGCTGGACCGGATGGCCAGGACCTGTTCAACCCCCTGTCGGCCCTGATTGTCGAGATCGTCTCCGAGTTGCGGCAGCCGGCGCCCCTGCTGGCCGCCCGCGTCCACGCGCAGACCCCGCAGGCGGTGTTGGACGCGCTCTGCACTCCGGTCCTGGCTGCCCTCGGCCAGCCTACCTTCTATGGCGAGGAGTCGGGCCTGGAGACGCTGCGCCGCCGGGGTGTGCCAGCCGAGAGCCTGCGCCGCTGGTGTGCCAACAGTTGCATGGGCCTGTACATGCCCGGGGAGGAGATCAGCGATATGTGGGGCGGCGTGGTCAACCTCCTCGTCCCGCTGGAGCTGGCCCTCAACGGCGGTCGGCCGTTGCGGCAGGAGCTGCCCATCGCGCTGGCGGCCCAGCCGGTCCTCCGTCCCGCCCGGGCGGAACGCGGCATCTCCGCAGGCCGCGGCCGGGTTGCGGAGGACCCGGGCTCCAGGGGGGGGCCGGACTTGCCGGCCAGCGAACCGCCCCCGCCGGCGTCGCTGGCCGAACTCGAAGCGGTGCTCCTGGACTACACCCGCGCGTTCGTGGACCTGGTCGTCGAGCACAACCGCGAGTCCACCACCTGGTACGCCCGGGAACGGCCCAACCCCTTCCTGTCCGCGGTTACCGCCGACTGCCTGGAGCGCGGCCTGGACCGGGCTGGCGGCGGAGCGCGCTACCACACGGTCGTCATCGAGGGTTTCGGCCTGGTGAACGCGGCGGACGCGCTCACGGCCATCGACCGGGTCGTGTTCCGCTCGGGACGCTACACTCTGGCGCAGGTGACTGCCGCCGTGGCGACCGACTTCGCGGGGGCGGAGGACCTGCGGCAGGCCCTGCTGGCGGCCCCCAAGTTCGGCCGGGCTGACGAGGCTGCCGATGCCATGGTCCGCTGGCTTGCCGATGCCTTTGCCGAGGCGGTGACCTCCCATGACCGGGATGGCCTCACTTACCTGCCTTCCTTCCATACCCTGAACGCCCACATCGGCGTCGGGGCCAAGACCGCGGCCAGTGCCGACGGTCGCCATGCCGGGCAACCGCTGGCCAAAAACCTCGGGCCGATGCTGGGCGCGGCCCCCCATGATCACACCGCCGTGCTCCTCTCCTGTGCCGCGGTTGACCAGGCGCGCTTCAGTGGTGGCCAGGCGGTAGACCTGTCCCTGGATGGGGCCATCCTCGGCACGACGGCTGGCCGGGCGGCGTTCCAGGCGCTGTTGCGGACCTACTTCCGCCGCGGCGGTATCCAGGTCCAGATCAACGGCGTGACGCCGGAGTTGCTGCGCGCGGCCATGGCCGACCCCGAGCGCCACCGGGACGTCACCGTGCGCATTGCGGGCTACTCGGCCCGCTTCGTGACCCTGCCCCGGAGTGTCCAGGAGGAGATGGTCCAGCGTTTCGAGCGGGGGCTGTAGCGGGACGGTCGCAGTGAGGGCGCGGGCCCGTCCGCCTTCCGCCCGCAGGGCGTGGGGCCCCGGCGGTCCGCCGCCGGGCGTCGGGTGCGGCCGACCGCCGGTCCACCTTTCGGGCCAGGGACAGATCCGACAGATCGGACAGACCGGACAGACCGGACGGGTCGGGCGCCGCGCGCCGCCGGAAGACGAACCTACCCGGGCGCGAGCGTATCGGCGAACGCCAGGCCGGTCCACCGCGGTCTGCGCATGCCCTGAGACGGCCGCCCAGCGGCCGCGGCGTTTCGGGGGCGAACCGGCGCTCAGTCCCTCACGCCCGCGGCGACCAGGGCCCGGCCCCAGATGGCGTAGCCCTTCTCGCTGGGGTGGGTGCCATCGGGCATGGTGTCCTGCGGCAACGTCCCGTCGGCGTCGAGCATCTGCGCGCCGATATCGAGGCAGCAGCAGGGAAGCGCCAGACACGCGGCGCCGGCGAGGAGGTGGCCTGTCGCGAGCATCACGGTTCCCTTCGCTACTCCCAGCCCAGGCTGTTGAGGAGTCGTCCGTAGCGGGGCCCCGAGAAGTAGGCCTCGACCGAGCGCCAGAGGCGCCACTGGAGCAAGGGCGACCGGCCCAGGCAGTGGTCCACGGCCCCCACCGCGTACCGGACGTCCTCGGCCTCGATGCGCCGGGACGACCGACCCGCCGCATGACCGCGGGCCGCGGCCAGGACCAGGGCATAGGACTGCAGCAGCGCCCGCAGGCCGGTGAGGAAAGGGACCCCGTAGTAGGCCACCCCGAAGAACTGGGGCCCCTCGAGCCGGGCCACCAGCAGGCGCCGGTAACACTCCCACGCCTCGTGACCGGAGGGCTCCCAGGTACCCCGACCCGCGAACAGGTGCACCCGGCGCAAGGGCACCGCCGGGTGCTCGCGGCCCATGGTCCGCAGCGACCCCAGCCCCACCGCGTAGGCCGCCAGCGCCGCCGTGCGACGGGCCCGTACCCAGACCCCGGGCCGGACCAGTTCCTCGTCCCGGCGACAGTAGGCCGCCAGCCACTCGCGGAAGACCCCCCGTGACAGGCCCGCCAGCCGACCGCCGGGGCGGTCCAGGGCCTCCTGGCGCACGCTGCGCAGCAGGGAAGGCAGGACCTCGGCCATGGTCTCGGTGTCCCCGAGGAAGGAAGGGCCCAGGGCCGCGAAGCGTTCGGCGGCAGCGGCCAGGGCCAGGGCCCAGGTGCCCGGCGGCGCGGTGGTGGGTTCCTCCACCAGGGTCACCAGCGCCCGGGTCACCAGGCGCACGGCGTCGCGGTTGAGTCCATCGAGCTGCCCGGGGGTGAAGCCGCCGCGAGTGCCGAGCTCCGCCACCAGGCCCTCGATCTGGCGCCGGTTGGCTTCCAGGGGCTTACCGGCATGCTGCTGCACGGCTGGGCAGTCCAGCCGGGCGACCACCGAGACCTCACCTGGCCAGGTGGAGGCGAGGTTGTGGGGGTAGCCGCGGCAGGTCAGGGCCTTGACGGCCAAGCCGAAGCGGGCATGCATGCGGCAGCCGCCCGTGGCGTCGTCGAGGAACACGCAGGCGCCGTCGTCCCGCCGGCGGAAGTAGGCCTGGCCGTTGCGGCGGTGCACGAAGTCGGTCGGGACGTTGGGCTCATCGCCCCAGTCCAGGGCCTGCAGCCGCGCCACCTCGGCCTCGGTCATGCGCACCTGGAAACGCCGACAACACCTGCCGCAGAGGATGCAGGCGTAGTTCTGGTTCCGGGCGATGTGGACCTTCGGCGTGGCCATGGGGCGGCCCGGGCAGAACGCTCAGACGCCGGGCGGAGTGATCCGGTCGAAACCCGTGTAGGGCCGGAGCACCTCCGGCACGATCACGGTCCCGTCCTTCTGCTGGAAGGTCTCCAGGATGGCGCAGACGGCCCGGTCGGTGACCGCCGTGGCCGAGATGGTGTGGACGAAGCCCTTGCGGCCAGCGGCGGCCTTGAAGCGGATATTGAGCCGGCGCGCCTGGAAGTCGGTGAGGTTGGTGTTCGAGGTGACCTCCCGGTAGCCGCCATAGCCGGCGAACCAGGCCTCGATATCGTACTTCTTATAGCCTGGCGCGCCCATGTCGCCGACGCAGACCGTGACCACGCGGTAGGGGACGCCCAGGCGCTGCAGCAGGTACTCCTCGTTCTCCTGGCAGACCTCGTGGTACTTCGGGGACTCTTCGGGCAGGCAGAAGATGATCTGCTCGACCTTGTGGAACTGGTGCACGCGGAAGATGCCGCGGACCTGCTTGCCGTAGCTGCCGGCCTCGGTGCGGAAGCAGGGGGTGAAGGCGGTGTAGCGGCGTGGCAGGCTGTCCGCCTCGAGCGTCTCGTCCGTATGGAAGGCCACCAGCGTCTGTTCGCTCGTACCGATCAGGGCCAGGTCCTCGTTCGCGAGCTGGTAAGTCTGGTCCGCAAAGAAAGGCAGGTAGCCGGTCCCGAACAGCGTGCGGCCCTTGGCGACGCAGGGAGACATGAACGAAGTGAACCCGCGCCGCACCAGTTCCTTCTGGGCCCAGAAGAACATGGCATTCGCCAGCTCGGCGCCCTTGCCGACCCAGTAGTAGAAGCCGGATTGGGCCACCTTGGCGCCGCGGGTGCTATCGATGATGCCAAGGAGGTCGCCGAGGGCCTGGTGGTCCCGGGCCTCGAAGTCGAACACCGGCTTCTCGCCCACGAAGCGGAGGGCGGCGTTATCCGCGTCGCTCTTGCCGTCGGGGACGTCCTCGGAGAGGAAGTTCGGCAGCCAGGCCAGTTGGTCCTCGACGGCCTTGCGGACCTCCTCCTGGCGGGTTTCCTTGGCGCCCAGGACCCCCTTGAGTTCGCGCACGCGGTCGCGGGCGGCGGGGTTGTCCTTGCACTGGCTGCTCAGGCGGTTGCGTTCAGCCCGGAGGTCCTCGACATCGCGCACGAGGCCGAGGTATTCCTGGTCGAGTTGGTAGAGGGCATCGATGTCAACGGAGCAGCCACGGCGCGCGCAGTTTGCCTTCACCTGGGCCGGGTTTTCGCGCAGGGCCTTGATGTCGATCATGGTCTTGGTCCTCAGCCTGATTCACGCCACCGCAGGGCGGTCCACGATAGCGAACTTCATCTCTGCCTCGGTCACGGTCCGCTCTGCCACGGAAAGCCGCCCCGTCGCCAGGCCGAAGCGGCCACGCATCTGCATGGTCACATCCATCACCAACTGGTCGCCCGGCTGGACGGTCTCCAGGAAGCGCGCCTCGTCGACGCTCATGAAGTACCCCAGCTTGCCCTGGTTCTCGGGCAGTTGCAGGGCCCGGGCACAGATGGCCTGTGCGGCTGCCTCGATCTGCAGGAAACCGGGAAAGGCAGGCTGGGCCAGGCCGCGGAACAGGGCCTCGTTGCCGGTGACGTTCTTGATCCCCACGACACGGTTGCCATCGATCACCGCCAGCCGGTCCACCAGCAGGAACGGGAACCGGTGCGGGATCATCCCCAGGATCGCCATCGAGTCCACCGCGGTGTTGGCCAGGGCCTCCGGCAACCGCGGGTCGACCGTGGGCGGAGGCCTCAGCGCCGTGGCCGGGTCCATGACACTCAGGCTCAGGGCCCCCGAGTTCGCGACCTCGCCGCGCACCGACGTCTTGGCCTCGAACGTCCAGACGCCGGCCTCGGAACCGGATACGGCGCTCTCGATGCGCAGCACGTCGCCAGGGACCACCGGCCGGCGGAACTTGACCCGCTTGAGGGCCGAGAGGAACGGGACGCCCCCCGCCACGCCGCGGCAGCGGAGCAGGGCCTCGCTGACCTGGCACATGGCCGCGACCTGCAGCATGCCGGGCATGATGGCGTTCCCGGGGAAGTGGCCTTGGAAGAAGCCCTCGTCCATGCTGACGGCCTTGACCGCCACCGCCGAGTCGCGGTCATCCGCGATCTCGAGGCGGTCCACCATGAGCAGGGGCGGCCGTTCGGGGATCAGCGTGGGCAGCGCTCCGTAGCCGTAGTATGTTGGCATCGCAGTCTCCTTTGCGGCAGCCGTCGTCCGGTACCGTCCGGCACGGTCCCCTTGCGTCCCGACCACCGCCTGGCGACGGAGCAGTCAGGAAGGGGAACTTAGCCAGCGGGGGAGCGGTTTTCAACCGGGGTCCGTGGGCGATGCACTGGGTCTGGCCATGGCAGGCGGCACTGGTGGGCGCGGCACTGGCTGTGCTGCTGGGGGGGGTGGCCTGGCGGGCGCAGCGGCGGCGGCAGGCACTGGCCCGGTGGCTGGGCGGCTCGTCGGGGTTGGCCTCGGTGCGGGCCGGCGGTCGCCGTGGGGTCCGCCTTGGGCTCCTGCTGGGGGGGCTGGTGCTGGTGTTGATAGGGCTGGCCCGGCCGCAAGGCCCGGTGGTGCTCACGGGGGCCGATGTACGCGGCCGCGTTCTGGTTCTGCTCGATCTGTCGGCGAGCATGGGGGCGACCGACGCACTGCCCTCCCGCCTGGAGACGGCTCGACAGTGGCTGGAGGGACTGGTTCCGCAGTTTCCCGCCGCACGTCTGGGGCTCATCGGCTTTGCCGGCGAGGCGCAGGTTCTCTGCCCGCCGACCGAAGACCACTCGCTGGTCCTGGAGCTGATCCGGGACCTGCCCGCCGACCTGGCCTTGCGCGAGGGCTCGGAGCTCCACCTCGCCCTCGGCCTCGCCCGGTCCATCCTCGAACGGGAAGGGGGTGGCGACGTCATCCTGGTCACCGACGGCGAATACCACGATCCCCAGCCGGCGACAGCCCTGACCCCGGACGGCCCTATCGGCCTGGTGACGGTGACCGTGGGCGGCGCGACGCCTGTGCCGGTGCCTGCTGACCGCGCGGGCGACACGGTCACCGACCCGCGGGATGGCCGACCGGCCCTGAGTGCGGCCAGGCCCGAGGCCATGCGGGTCCTGGCCCGCGCCGTGGGCGGCTGCGCCGTCGCCGCAGGACAGCCCGGGGCCGGTCTGGCGGAGGTGGTCCGCTACGTCGGGGAGCACGCGGCGCGGCAGCCCTCGGCAGGGGTCGTTCCAGCACGCTCCGAGGTCGCGGCATGGGTCCTGGCGCTGGCGGTGGCGCTGCTGGTGGGCCGCCTGCTCGTCGCCGACCGGCCCTCGGCCGCAGGCATGGCCGCCGCGCTTCCCGCCGGGTTGCTGGGGGTGTTGCTGCTCTGCGGCAGCGTCCCCGACCACCGAGCCGCCACCGACACGGCCCGCGACGCGGCGGAACTGGAGGCCCTGCGTCAGGAGAGTCTTCGCGCTCCCGGGTACGACCGGCACCGGTGCCTGTACAACCTGGCCCTGGCACTCCAGCAGAGTGGCGCTGCGGACGAGGCCCAGAGGACCTACCTCGAGGCCCTCGGGCTGCCCGGCTGTCCGCGGACGGTGCGGGCCCGTTGCCTCACCAACCTGGGTGCCATGGGGCTGGCGGGGGCACACCGGGTTGCGGACCGCGACCCGGCGGCGGCCGTGGCTGCCGTGGCCCAGGCGCGAGCAGCCCTGGCCGAGGCTGCCCGGCTTGACCCTGGCCTGACGGCGGCGACCTTCAACCTGAGCGCCGCTGCCGCACTGGCGGACCGTGTGCAGGCCCAGTACGACCTGGCCCAGGCCCTGTCCCGCAATCCGGGCACAGGGCCCCGGCCGCCGCCGGCCCCCGGCGCTGCCGAGACCGAGGCGGTCCCGCCGGCGGCGGCGCTCTCGCCGGGCCTGACGCAAGGCTCCGGGCCTGGAACGCTGGAGGGGCTGTCAGGCACACCCGGGGGAACCGCCGCTAGCGGGGATGTCCTCGAACGACTGGCCTCGGCAGCAGGCTCTTCGCGGGAGCTCCTGCAGCGCCTGCAGGCCCGCCGAGGGACCGCTCTGCCGGCGCTGCGCCTGCCTTGGTGAGGGGACTGCCTGCTGACGCGCGCGGCTCGGTTGGGAGGGACCGCCGGCCCGCTTGCTGACGCACGGCTCGGCTGGGACCGGCGGCGCGCCGTCCCGCGGCCGCGGGACTGTGCTTGCCCTCCAGACCGGCGAGACCGCGACCTGGGGCTGGCGGGCGGGAGCAGGGCGTTGCCCTGGGCTGGCTTGTGACGCCCCTTCGGGGCTGAGGACAGCAGCCGGAAGGCCGATGGTCGCGCCCCTTCAGGGTGCCATCGGGTCGGACCGACCGGTACCCAGGGCGTTGCCCTGGGCTGGCTTGTGACGCCCCTTCGGGGCTGAGGACAGCAGGATGACGATCGGTGCACCGAGGGCGCACCGGCAGTGATCGGGGCGGTCCCCGGAGGGCCTCGGCGTCCACGCCGCCGCCCCCATTCCTCCCATTCCTCCCATTCCCCCCGGCCCGGCGGGGCGCGCAGGCCGGTCGGCCGCGGGCGGCCGGATGGGACTCTCACGGCATCAGGCGCGGCAGCTTGTCACCATGCGCCACATCGAGGACGAGGAAGTAGGCGGGGGCATCCTGGAACTGCAGGTCGATGCGGCCGGAGAACGAACAGCTCTCTCCTGGCGCCAGCCCCGTGGCGCCGAGGCGGGTCCAGTCGAGGCTCCGTTCCACGTCCGCCGAGCCGATCTGGATGCCGACTCCGTTGAACACCAGGACCAGGTAGCCGGGCTGGATGCTCTCGGCAAGTCCGTTGTGGCAGGTCAGCCGGTACTCGTAGCCGAGGTTGTCCTTCGTGCCCACCCGAGTGAAGAGGATGCTGCGCAACGAGGCGCTCGCTGGGGACTTCACCTCGCCGAGGTCGATGAACGTGTCGACCTCCAAGGGCAGCAACGGCTTGGGCAGGCGGCCTTCGGTCAGGTCCGCCAGTTGCGCTCGCAGGGAGGCGATCTCCTCCTCGCGAGCCTTGTACAGTTGCTCGGCCTTCGCGGTCCGTGCGCGCTCTGCTTCCCGGTCGTCCCGCAGGACCGCGTGATCGTGCCACCACAGGACGCCCAGCGCGGCCGAGACGAGGGCCAGGAGCCCCACCGCGACCATCAGGAGCTGCCGCACCAGGCGATGCCGGCGGCGCCGGCTATCGACGGACTCCGAGCGGGAATGCCGCCAATGCCAACTGGACCGGGGTGACCGGTGCCGCGACCCGGTCCTGTGTCCCCCTTCGGCCCCCGCCTCAGGCCCTTTCCCGGCGAGGGCTCCGCCCGTGGCCTTTGTGGTGCCTGCCTCGTCCGCCATGATCCCTCACCGACTCCTGGGCGCACTCCACCGCTGGAAACAACACCGTACTGTAGCGCCGGCATCGTGGCCTGCCAGCTACCAAAGTAACCGGAGCACTCGGCCACTGGACTGCGGGTCGCCCCCGGCGCGTGGCGCCGGATACGAGGTACGGGCGTCCCGCGGCGGTCCCGCGACGGCGGGACCCGCGGCGGCCGCGGGGCTGGCGAGCCCACACCAGTGCCGCAGGCCCCCTGGAAAAGGCGGCCAGCCCGGCCACGTTATGAGCGCCCCTATGCGGGGACCCGTCTCGACCGGGCAGAGCGTGCTTTGCGGGAGGCTGTGGCGTGCCATGAGCGACGACCGTACCATCCTGCGGACCCTGGCCCAGCGTTACCGGGAGGTCTGCGCAGACCCCATCCAGGACCAGCGCCGCGAGCTATGGCGCCGGCACAACAGCCTGCAACGGACGCGGCCGCTGATCTACGTGAGGGCCTTTGCCTGGCACGAGATCCCCGATTCCGCCTGCCAGTGCGTGGACCGTTTCCTACGGGGTTGGGAAGACTGGTTCCGGCGGCACCTCTTCTGGGCCTCCCTGGGTGACGACTCGGTCTTCGAGCCCTGGCTGCCGCTACCGGCGGTCAGGATCACCCCGGCGGAGGGGCTCTGGGGCCTGCCTATCCGCTGGACCGGGCGGACGCAGGGCTGCGCCGGCGTGTGTGACCCACCCATCAAAGCCCCGGCGGACCTGGAGCGCCTGGCCGCGCCGCACCACCGCGTCGACGAGGCCCACACCGCCGAACTGCACAAGCGCCTGCAGGACACGCTCGGGGACATCCTCCCCGTGGTCGTCGACCGCTCTCCCGCCTACCTGAACTTCAACGGCGACATCTCCACGCTCATGGCCCAACTGCGCGGGCTGGAGCAGATTCTCTGGGACATGATGGACCGTCCGGAGTGGCTGCACCGCCTTCTGGCCCACATGCGAGACGGCATCCTGACGACTCACCGCGAGGCGGAGGCGGCCGGGCACTGGTCGCTGCTGAGTCACTACAACCAGGCCATTCCCTATGCCACGGAGCTCGCTGACCCAGCCCCGCGCGGCCCGGTGCCGCGGCGGGGTCTCTGGTGCTTCTGCGCCTCCCAGGAGTTCGGGGTGGTGGGGCCGGCCATGTTCGAGGAGTTCATGCTCCGCTACCAGATCCCGATCCTGCAGGAGTTTGGCCTCAGCGCCTACGGTTGCTGCGAGGACCTGACCCTCAAGATCGATGTCTTGCGCCAGATCCCCAACCTGAGGCGCATCGCCGTCTCGCCCATGGCCAACGTCCGGCGCTGCGCCGAACAGATCCACGACCGCTACGTGCTCAGCTACCGGCCCAGCCCATCCGATATGGTCGGCTACAGTTGGGACGAGGCCCGCGTCCGGCGCATCCTCCGGCAGGACCTGACGGCCTGCCGCGATGGCCAGTGCCATGCCGATATCACCCTCAAGGACGTCGAGACGGTCCAGCGCGAGCCCCAACGCCTGTATCGCTGGGTCGCGGTCACCCGCGAGATCATCGAGGAGGTCTATGGATGAAGACGTACCGCTTCGGGGTCATTGGCTGCGGGCTCATGGGTCGCGAGTTCGGCAGTGCCGTAGCCCGCTGGTGCCATCTGACCGGGGTCGAGTTCCGCCCCGAGATCACGGCCGTGTGCGACACGAACGAGGCCATGCTGACCTGGTTCACGGCGGCCTTTCCCACCCTTCGTTGCGTCACCCGGGACTACCATGAGTTGCTGGCACGGGCCGATGTCGACGCCGTCTACTGCGCCGTACCCCACAACCTGCACGCGGCCTTCTACGGGGATATTCTGCGCGCGGGCAAGCATCTGTTGGGCGAGAAGCCGTTCGGTATCGACAAGGCGGCCAACGATGCCATCAACGCCTGCATCGCCGAGCACCCGGGACTGCTGGTGCGCTGCAGCAGCGAGTTCCCCTTCTTCCCGCCCATGCAGCGCCTGGGGCGGATGATCGAGGGCAACGCCTTCGGCACGATCCTGGAGGTCAACTCCGGCTTCCTGCACTCGTCGGACCTGAACCCCCAGAAGCCCATCAACTGGAAGCGCCTGGTGGAGGTCAATGGCGAGTACGGTTGCCTGGGGGACCTGGGCATGCACCCCTGCCACATGCCCCTCAAGGCGGGATGGTACCCCAAGAACGTCCGGGCCATCCTCTCCAAGGTCGTCCGTGAGCGCCCGGACGCCCAGGGCCGCATGGTCCCGTGCCGGACCTGGGACAACGCCATCCTGCTCTGTGAAGCCGTCGACCCGGTGACCGGTATGCCTTTCCCACTGACCCTCAAGACGCAGCGCATCGCGCCGGGCGAGACCGACACCTGGTACTTCGAGGTCAAGGGGACCCGGGCCTGCGGGCGCTGGTCGAGCACGAACCCGCGCCGCATCGAGGTGTTGAGCTACCAGCCGGGCGGCGAACAGGCCTGGCAGCAGATCGACATGGGTTGGGAGGCGGCCTTCAAGGGGATCACCGGCGGCATCTTCGAGTTCGGCTTCACCGACTGCATCCAGCAGATGTGGGCTGCCTACCTCCACGAACTGCACCATGGCAAGCCCCTGAGCCGGTTCGCCGCCTGTGTCACCCCCGAGGAGGTCGCCTGGACGCACCGGCTGTTCACGGCCGCCCTGCGCAGCCAGGCCCAAGGGACGACGGAAGCGGTGTGACAGCGGTTCTGCGTCCGTCGTAGAGCATTGGCCGGTACCGCGCCCTGCGGCCGCGCCGTCCGCGGTCATCCGGCTGGAGCGCCCACGGTCCCGCGGCCGCGGGAGCACTGGCCGCGGGGGCGTTCGCCCCTGGGGCCGCGGCCGGTCCAGCAATGCTCTACGGCTGACGTCCAAGTGGTATGAGGCGGGAGCCACCGGGGGTACGCGGGACGCGGGGGGAGGGGAGAAGCGGTTACCCGTCGCCGGCAGTCCAAAGCTGGGCCTGACGGCCTGCGCGGTATCGCGATACCGAGTCCCGGCGCGGACGGGACTCCGCGGCTAATGGTTGTGCCGGTAACGCCGGTCGGGCTTGGTGTCCGCCCGCTGCTGCGTCACGGCGATCCCGGCGTCCTGCAGGTCCTCGAGGGTGGTGCCGCCGGCTCCCGGCGAGAGGGTACTGTTGGAGACCGTCAGCCTCAGGAGGGCGTCCAGGGCGGCTACCTGCCCGAGGTCGGCGATGTTGTTGCGGAAGACGAACAGGTCATTGAGGTGCGGCAGGGTCTGGAGCGGCGCGAAGCTGGTCAGGCCGGTGCTGTAGAACTCGACCCTATTGACGCGGGGCAGGCCGGTCAGGCAGGTGGCGTCCTTGACGGTCTTGTCGAAGAGGATCACCTCATTGAGCTTCGGCCAGCCGGCCAGGAGGGCCGCCGGCGGCGGCGCCGCCGGCCCGAAGAGGAAGGCGCGGCGGACCTCGGGCAGGACCGCCAGGGGAGCAAAGCTCGTCAGCTTCTTGCCGCCGACGTCGAGCCAGACCAGGCCCGGTATCTTGGCGATGGCGGACCCATCGGTCACCGTGTCATCGTAGAGTACCAGATCCACAAGCTGGGTGAGGCGATCAAGCCCGGCCAGGCTCTTCACCTTGCTGTCCCAGAGCCGCAGGGCGCTGAGTTGCGTGAGGGCCGAGATGCCGGTCAGGGAGTCCACCTTGGAGTAGCCCGTGCTGAAGTAGCGCAGGCGGGCCATGGCGCCGACGGGAGCCAGGTCCGTGATGCCATTGTCGTTCAGGTCCAGCACGGTCAGCCCCGGCAGCGAGGCGGCGGTGGGGATGTCCCTCAGCTTGTTCTCGCCCAGGTCGAGGACGGCCAGGTAGGGCAGCGGCCCTGGCAGGCCGAGTGTGCTGACCGCGTTCTTGCCCAGGTCCAGCACGGTCAGCCAGGGGAACCCGCCCAGTTCCAGGGTCTTGATCCTGTTCCAGCCACAGTCGAGGGTCTCCAGGGCCGGGAGCGCCTGGTCTACCACCTTGTTCAGGCTATTCTCACCGAAGCGCAGGGCCTTCAGGTGGATGAGGGGAGCCAGGTTCGGGAGCTTGCTGACGTGGTTGTAGCCCAGGTCGAGGACTTCGAGGCTGACCATGCCGGTGACAGCATCGATCTTGCCGATGAGGTTGGCCCCGAGGTAGAGTTCTTTCAGGGCAGCCAGCCCGACCAGAGTCTTGATCTCACTGATGCCGTTATAGCCGAGGTTGAGCACCTGCAGGTTAGCCAGTCCCTCCAGGTCTGTCACCTTCGACACGCGCGAGTCGCCCAGGTCCAGGGCGCGGAGGCCGGCCAGTTCTGCCAGGGGGCTGAGGTCGCTGACTCCGGTATACACCAGCACGAGGCTCTCAAGCCTGGCGGCGGCCGGCTCGCGGTCCGCCAGGGGGCCCAGGTCTTTGACCCGCGGGGTATCGAGGGTCAGGGCGGTGAGCCTGGGAAGGCTCGCCAGCGGCGCCAGGTCGACGACCTCGCCGTCCCGGAGTTCCAGCGACTCGAGCACGGGTCCGGAGCCGCCCTTGGCAGCGGCCAGGGGTGTCAGGTCTTCCGCGGACACGCTCAGGCTGAGCTTCCTGAGCAGGGCCAGGTCCTGCAGGGCGGCCAGGGAGGCGACGAGGGGAGCGTGGGCCGTCAGGTCCGTCAACCGGGTCATGCCGGCCACGGCACCGATGGCGGCCAGCGCCTCGCTCCTGATCTCGAAGCGGGTCAGGGCGGTGAGAGTCTCGAGGGGATCGATGGTGACGATGTAGTCACTGACGAGGCTCAGCTCGGTTAGCCACGTCATGCTCCCCAGCGGCGACACGTCGCTGAGGATCATGCCCTGGATCTCGAGGGTCTTGAGGCCCGCGAGCCCCGCCAGGGGACCGACCTCCTGGAGCTTCTGGCTGTGGATCGTCAGGGAGGTCAGGCCAACCAGGCCGGCCAGGGGCTGCAACGCGGTCAGGTCCCTGGCCTCGAGGGCGAGGGTCTCCAGCGAGGCAAGGGACGCCAGAGGCCCCAGGTCGGTGAGGTTGTCGCCAGCCAGGGCCAGGTGCACCAGGGGGCTCGCCTTGTCGTCGGAGACCGGCGGGGCCAGGGGGCCCAGGTCGGTCAGGTTGTCGGCGGTGACGCTCAGGGTCGTCAGGACGGTGAGGTCAGCCAGGGGCGAGAGGTCGGTCAGGTTGCGGCTGGATACGCTCAGCGTGGTGAGGGTGTCCAGGACCGCGGGCCGGCCAACGGCCTTCCCCGGCTCCTCGGTGCCGAAGCTCAGGTCGGTCAGGGCGTCGGACGCCACGCTCAGCTCGGTGAGGGCCGGCAGGTCGGCCAGGGGCTTGAGGTCGGTCAGGACGTCACTGACGAGGGTCAGCTTCCCCAGGTTGGCGAGACCCGCCAGCGGCGACAGGTCCCGTACCAGGCTGCAGGAGGCCTCCAGGCAGGTCAACGTCGCCACGTCGCTGAGGGGCTCAAGGCTACGCAGGTAGGGTGCCGCCAACGTCAGTGTCGTCAGCCCCGTGCAAGCCCCCATGCCGGTCAGCTCCAGAATCCCGTCCCCGGCGGCGTCGAGGTGGGTCACGCTCGCCAGCACGGCGGGCGTCAGGGCGTCGGCCTCCGTCAGGCCAAGTTGCTGGCGGATCGCCCGGGCCAGGAAAGGATCGGTGATGGGTCCGTTGTCTGCCGCCAGGGCCGCCGCGGCCCCAAGGCAGAGAAGGAACCCAGCCGCCGTCCGGAGAGCGACGCGGCGACCGAAGCGACGCAGCGAGTTCATGGCCATATCGATCACTCCTCGCGAGCCGTGTCTCTGGCATCCGCCCCCCCCGGGGTCTGCTACCGGCAGTGCCGGGCACAGACTACGCCTGAGGCGGGGACCTGGCTTCTCCTAAGTATACCGCCGCGGACGGTGATGGCAACTGATGCCCTGGGTGGCCCAGGGCTGTTTCAGGATCGCGGTCCGCGGGGCGGCGTACCCGCGGACCGGCGGGCCGGGCACGTGGGCGGCGGCAGCCTTGGCGTCGTTCTCTGGAGCCGCGTCTGGCCCGCACGTGGGCCGATGGCAGCCGCGACCAATCGGGGGCCTCGTCGCAAGGCTGGCAGCCGTTTCCTGAAACAGCCCTGTTGGGTGGCCGGGAACGGCCCCAACCGCATCACCGTTCGCCGCCGCCCG
>Ga0172371_10000576_pt1 | contig 57259 bp, 49 predicted proteins | sample Lak12m_FD_114543 | JGI IMG/M metagenome (GOLD analysis project Ga0172371, IMG submission 114543) | Freshwater microbial communities from Kabuno Bay, South-Kivu, Congo - kab_022012_12m | ecosystem: Environmental > Aquatic > Freshwater > Lake | place: Democratic Republic of the Congo: South-Kivu... | reverse complement strand
CGCGGCGGTTGTCAAGCGTGAAATTTCCCCACTCAAGTCTTTGACCTGTTTTCTAAGAGATTTATAATTCGTATCCGTTGAAGCTAGACGCTCTTCAAGCGCGTTGAGCGAGTGTTTGTTCTTGCGTAATTCCTCGTCCAACCAATCAAGACGCTTTGAAACCTGATCCAGTTCCATCTACAATTCTCCACGGGTTCTATATATAAACATCAGGTGAAAAAAATCAGGTTTTGTTCCCCGCCCCCTGCAACATTTAGGAGAACAAGCCGGACTGATTATAGCATGACCCCTCGAAGTGATTTCAACGTCCCAGGTGTTCAAAAACATATGGCAGCCGCACCAGAATCGCCATTGCCCATTGTGGGAAAAGTCCCAGGATGATCAGGATGAACGAGCCAAGAGCAAGGAAAATCATCTGTGGGAGTGATTCGCGTATTTCCCATTTCACCCCTCCAGGAGCCATGGTGAGGACTGCCAGACTGCGTACTCCACCAGTCACAAGTCCCAGGTTGCTGATCAACATTACGAGAGCGATGCCTGGTGTTTGACGCGCCAGACCCTCCCACAGTGCCTGTCGGACGGGGAAACAGGCCAGCAACGGCAATCCAGCTAGTGAAAGGCTTGCCAGTACCACACCGATAGCCGCGAAGGGATGCGTTCGTGCTACTCCTTTGACATCAATAAAACGCAGCGAGGAAGTCCCTCCGGCCAGCACAGATAGCGAAAAAGCCCAAATTGCCAAGCTGACAAGGCGTGGCACGAACAAAAGGAAGAACAGGTTCAAACCAGTCGCTCCGCCCAGACTCAGAGCCAGTAAAGAAAAGCCGCTCTCGGCGATGACGGTCGTTCCGAGCTGGCGACCAAGGTGGCGCTGAAAGGCAGCCAGAACTCCTCCGGTGAACAACATCAGCGAGCCGGTAGTTGTCAGTAGCTTGGTAAGCTCGGGAGCTGTACGCAACCAGGTGTAACGATCCAGGAAGCCCAGACCGAAGAGAAAGGCGAGCGTAGGGAATATCCAAAGGATAAATCCGGCCGTGTAGGGATGTGATTCTTCGCTCAGAACTGGAATCCAGGTACTGAATGGGACGATTGCCAGCAGGAGGGTGAAGCCCAAGCCAAGCAGTATGGCGGCTTGTAATTCCAGCATCGAGTTCCCGGGGTTGGCTTCGATACCAGCCAGCAGCCAACCTGAAAAGAGGATGAACGGCATAGCCACCGTCTGGAAGATAAGGAAGCGTAAGAGGCCGCGCCCCGGAGTTTTTCCTGGAAGCGATAGCATTGGCACCGCCAACAGCACGGCCATTTCGATAAGCAAAGCAGCATACAGGAAAGGCTCAACAGCCAAGGAGCTGACCAGTAGGGCAGTGATCCCCAAGCCGAATGTCGACAGGCGTCGGGCTGAGTGGACGGTTGCGGAAGCAGCTAACCAAAAGCAGGCTGCGGCATAGATGAATGCCAAGAGAGGGGTATCCGCGGAGGTCAATACCAGGTGGCGGCCTAAAATAATCATCGAGGAGGTTATCTTGAAGGAGAGGGAGCCAACATTAATCGGTGTGTCGATTGGCAACAACCAAGCAGCCATGACCAGGATGAAAGCCATACCGCTGGCGATTCCACCTGAAAGGCGCTCACTACGCAGCAGACATAGGAAGGCAGCGAGGCAAAATGGCAGGAAGACCCATATAATCGGGGTGCTCATTTGGAAATCTCCCCGACATTTACGTTGAGCAAATAGGCACCAGCGAGAGCCAGGCACAAATTGACCACCGCCAGTAACGCGGCGATCAACGAGGAGGATTCCACAGCGGAATAAATGATCTCGAAACCGGATAAGAAAGTAAGAAGACCGATAATGACCCTCAGTGGTCGGGATGTGATACCCAGTTGAAGCAATCCCATTCCCATCAACAGCAGGCTTCCCCATGCCAATGCCGGGTTAAGGTTAAGCCAGGTGGCAGCATTTTGCGCCAGAGGAAAGGTTATTAATGCAATCAAGCTGCCAACCAGGAAGCGAAAGAGCCCTCCTTGCGGCCAAGAGGTTTCGGAAGTGGGGTGTTCGTGCGAACTGAAAATGGCGCTGCCCAATATGGCACAGACCATCCACCCAGCCACCAGCTTGACCGCAGCCATCGAGATCGACCAGTTTGAATGGACAAGCCAGAAGGAGCCCAGGTATTGTATTGCAAGAATGCCAAGACTCCAACGCCAATCATGGCTGAGCAGCAAGCCAATTGTTGTCAGCAGTATCAAGGAGGCTGCGATCCAGTAAAGGGTTTCAGTCATAAACGGTGAGATATTAGAGGTGCATGGTATGTGGGCGGTCATGCTGACCGCATTTCCATGATTTTCACATTTATGGAGAGGATACGCGAGCCAATAGAGACAGGAACAGGGCAAGGATGACGAATGACCACAATACACCGCCATCGCCTTCCGATGTGGATGTGATGACATTGATCATCCGCCCCAGCCAGCGATAAAGAATCCAGGCCGCGCGGTAAAGCCAATTGAGGCGGAAGAGGTCGCTCCAGTGGCTACGCTCAGCCTGAGCCGGCAGCTGCGTCCGGTATTTGAGAGCGAGCCAAGTGATGAGGGCGACCAACCCAAGATCCGCCAGCGCCGCCCACCATACGCCAATTTGGCGTGCTCCTGCCCATCCCCACAGGCTGAGGATGAGCTGGGTGAATAGCAACAGGAACAACCCCAATGGATAGATGACCTTGACCCATGGAAGTGTCGATTCCAAGCTGGTTTCACCTACATTTAGACTATGGCGAATAAAACCAGCCAGCAGTAACGATTGTGCCATAAGGAAAGGCAGCCAATAGAGCAACGGTGTGTTTTCCCCACTCAACCAGCCAGTTGCGGTGATGGTAAAAGGAAGGGCGGTTAAACTCATAAGGGAGAGAACAGGTAACCAGAGTAATCGCCGCTGGCGCGCCGAATAGAGGAACAGGCAGCCACCACCCAGAATCAGCCCAATACCCCAGGCGATGCTGCCAGTGGGATTACCGCGTATTGCCGCGGCGAAAGATAGGGCGGCCATGCCGACCAACCAGAAGGAACGCCCGGTCAGTTCATCGGAAGAGAAAAGCCACATCCAACCCGCATAGAAAGCAGCGAGACAAGTCAGCGCCAAAAGGTAAGGGACGATAGATGACGGAATAGTCCCAGCCGGGAGCCGCGCGAGCAGTACAAGGCTGGATGCAGCCGTAACCAGACGCAGTGCGGTACCAAAGCCACGCCTGACCATCCGCTCCTTGCGGTAAGGCAGGTGTAAGGGCAGGACACCCAGCCGCAGCCCCACTGCCAATAGCAGGTACAAGCCAGAGCGCGCGGGTACCATGATTAAGTTTAATGGTGTTTGCCCGGCAATACTAAGGATGTTAGCCCAGATGAGTAATCCCGTACCGGCAAGCCGTGCGGCAAAGGCTACAACTACACCCTCGCTCTGTTTTTCACCTTCCACCGAGAGCAGCATGGTAACCAGCTCGGTCAGATCGAGAGCGGTCCAGGCCAGCACCAGTGCCAGAGGATTCTCGGCGGTGACGGCTAAAAGTCCCAAGGCTGTGAGCAGGAGAGTACCAACCCAGGCCATCGGATTGGCTTCGGCGCGCGCAACCGAAGTAAGGATGATGGCAAGCGCCAGCGCAACCAGGCTTAAGACGTAAGGCCAGGACGCGCGATCTGCCAACCAGGAAGGGGAGTAATAAAAAAGAGGCTGAAGATGCCAGGCGGGCAAAGCCACGAATTGAGGCAGGTGTATCTGCCAGAGGAGGACGGTCGCCAGTGTCAGGATGGAACCGCTGGCAGCGACCAGCCAAATAAATCTAAAAGCCGGCCGGATCAGGCGCAGAATGACCAGGGTAAATGCGGTTGCAGCCAGCAGAATACTGGGCAGAAGGATCAACATGGGTTGAGATATTTTATCAAGAAATGTGCCCGTTTCAGGTTTTCTCATGTAAAATAGAGCAAATTCGCCAAAGGAGTTTCCCATGCCTCGTTATAAGATAATTCTTAATCCGACAGCTGGTCGTGGAGTAGCGGGAAAATCCGTACCGCAGATAGAGGACCTGCTGCGCGGCCACCGTCTGGACTTTAACCTGGTTCTCACCGAAAGACCCTGGCACGCTCGTGACTTGGCCGAGCAGGCCGCCAAGGAGGGTTTCGATGTAGTTGTCTCCGCCAGTGGAGACGGAACGGCTAACGAGGTGCTGAATGGCTTAATGCAGGCGCGTGCACAAGGCGCAAACAAAGCCGCCATGGGTATTATTGCGGTCGGGACAGGTAACGACTTCGCCTATGGAATGGGCGTCCCGATTGGCTTGGAGGCAGGCTGCAGTGCCCTGGCTGAAGACTACCGTCGCCGCGTGGATGTGGGTCTGCTTAAAGGAGGCGATTATCCCGATGGACGTTACTTTGGCAATGGCGTGGGAGTGGGCTTTGACGCTGAGGCCGGATTCGTGGCTGCTAAAATCCGCTGGCTGACTGGTTTATTGCTGTACCTTGTCGCTGCCCTCGAAACCATATTTATCTACTATAAAGCCCCCAAAGTGCGCATCCTATACGACGACAAGCAGCTTATCCAACCTTCTCTGATGGTCTCCATCATGAATGGTCAACGCATGGGGGGCGGGTTTTACATGGCACCACAGGGCAACCCGGCGGATGGTTGCTTCGACCTTTGCATTGCTGAAACAGCCGGCAAGGGGCGCATCCTGCAGTTAATCCCCTACTTCATGAAAGGGACGCAAGCCACACAGAAAGAGGTTAAAACCGGTCAGGCACGCAAGGTGACAGTCACCGCATTGGAAGGGACACTGCCTGTCCATTGCGACGGTGAGACGGTTTGTTATGCCGGATCCGAGCTGGTTATCGAACTACTACCAGGCGCGATCGAATTCGTTTGTAGGAAGCCGGAATAACATCCCATGAAACTTATTGTTTAGATATGTGAAACGACTTATTAGTGAGTCACCCTGGAGTTGAAAACGGCTAAAGCCGTTTCTATTGGAACGACCGGTAAATGGACAGAACTCGAAGGACGCCTCTCTACCACTTCTTCTGTTGGCTTGTCCGCGTTGGCACGTACATCCTCTGCCGCCTCGATCTGAGGCCATTGGCGCATGTGCCTGCTGCAGGTCCCCTGATCCTGGTAACCAACCACATCGGTTCGCTGGAGGTGCCCCTGCTGTTTGCCCACCTCCAACCTCGGCCAATCACCGGTTTCGCTAAAATCGAAACCTGGGACGATCCTTTTATGGGCTGGCTCTTCGACCTGTGGGGCGCCATTCCTATCCGGCGCGGAGAAGCGGATATGGTCGCGCTGCGCAGGGGATTCGAAGCATTGGAACAGGGAGCCATTCTGGCCGTCGCGCCAGAAGGGACGCGCTCGCGTCATGGACGGCTGCTGCGCGCTCATCCCGGCGTGGTGATGATCGCCATGCGTTCCGGCGCAACAATACTACCGCTGGCACATTGGGGTGGGGAGGCGTTCGGAAAAAACATCAAACGCTTTAAACGCACCGATTTTCACGTAAAAGTGGGTAAACCTTTTCAGTTAAAGGTGGAGGGGAAGATCACCCGTAAAATGCGACAGCAAGCCGCTGATGAGATCATGCTGCAGATCGCCGCATTGATGCCGCAGGAATATCACGGCGAGTATGCTGGCAAGGTTGTGGCAACAAATTACTTGCGCTATACATAGGACGGAGTGTCATTCCGCCCCAGTTGTGGGTGAGGTTCCAATCCCCTCCCCAGATTATCATTCCACTCCACAGATGAAATGGTTAAAATCACCTTGCGCGATAAAAAGTACGAAATCCGTCCCGGCATGACTCTGCTCTCCGCGCTCGAACAGATCGGCATCCTACCCGAAGCGGTCATTGCCACACGCCAGGGTGAGTTGATCGAGGAAGACGAAATCCTGCGTGAGGGCGAGACGATTAAGCTGATCGCTGTGATCTCCGGCGGGTGAGGGGGGTGACATGAAATGCAGGACATGCGGTGAAAAAGCCTCCATCAATATGCGCCAGCATAAACTTGCATTATGCAAAGAACACTACCTTGAATGGGTCCCGGCGCAGGTCGAGCGCTTTGTTGAGAAATACCGCATGTTCACCCGCGAGGAGAAGATCCTTGTTGCCGTCTCCGGTGGCAAAGATTCGCTCTCGCTGTGGGATATTCTCACCCGCCTCGGCTACAAAGCTGAAGGTCTTTACATCTGTCTCGGCATCGATGAAGGCATCGCCTACTCCGCCGAGTCCCAACGCTTAACCGAAAAATTCGCTACCGAACGCGGTCTAACCCTCCATGTAGTCAATGTCCAGGAACAAACGGGCAGGACCATCCCAGTGCTGGCTACGGCCACCCAACGCGGGCGTGGTAAACCCTGCTCGGTCTGTGGGTTGGTCAAGCGTCACGAGATGAACCGCGTTGCCCGTGACTTCGGCTACGATATGCTGGCCACCGGTCACAACCTGGATGACGAAGCCGCGGTACTGTTCGGCAATACGCTGACCTGGTCCGACGAGTACCTGCTGCGACAGGCGCCGGTCCTTCCCGGGATTTCGGGCCTGGCGCGCAAGGTCAAGCCATTGTGCCGGCTCTACGAGCGCGAGATGCTCGCCTATGCATTGCTGCGAGGCATTGAGTACATCTACGAAGAGTGTCCTTTCGTTACAGGCGCGACATCGATCTACTATAAAGAACTGCTCAACCGGTTGGAAAATGATCGTCCGGGAGCAAAGTTGCACTTTTACCTTTCATTCCTCGAAGCGCGCAAGAAAGGGCTGTTTGCGGCGCAGGGGCATCTTCAGCAAGAATTACATCCATGTCCCGTTTGTGGACAACCGACCTCTGCGCCGGGGTTATGTTCGTACTGCAGGATGGTTAATCGTTAGCGAACCCCTGTTCAAGAATGGCGGTCACGGAAAACCCGCCTTGAAAAAACCGTATGAAAACCAGGCATGTTGTTCTGATCAGTATTATTGCTGCACTGTATTGTGTCCTTACGGTGGCAATCGCCCCCATTAGTTATGGATTTATTCAATTCCGGGTCAGCGAAGTCCTGAAGATATTTGTCCTGTTCGATCCGCTTTTTGCAGTGGGAATTGGGATTGGAACTTTCTTCGCCAACCTGGCCAGCCCTTATGTGGGACCGTGGGAGTTGATCTTCATGCCACTGACGGATATGGTCGGAGGCTTGATAGCCTGGGCGATCTTCAGGGCTTCAGGCCGCAAATGGCCCTTCCTCCCAATGGCTGTTTATGCATTAACAACAGGTGCAGCAGTGGGTTGCATGTTATTCTTTTTCGGCGTGGGTGGATTTTGGCTGCTATTTGCCAGCGTAGGCGCAAGCGAGTTGGTGATCTTGGTCGGCGGCTCGCCACTCCTTTTACCGGTCATCCACGCATTGCAAAAGCGCGGCTTGATTCCCTAGTATTCTTTCGCACACATTTGCCGCGCACTTGCGGGCGAGCAGGTGGATTCGGGGGTGTTCATCGCCTCACTGTTCAAGGTTTCTTCCAGAAACCTGTTCTTGACCCTGACCCTAACCAATCACCTGTTATTCAAATGTTCAGCGTAAGCGCTGATGATTCTTGTCACTTATGCCGTGGTGGGGGAGGAAAAAAATTAGAGAATGAGGATTATTACGATAAGGGGACAAATTTCAATCCATTCAAAGCTTGAAAAGGTTTCGTGTTACAATCTCTCTAACAATGAGACGAGTATGTCCCCTAATCTTGCAGGATTTCCCTCTGAAGCGCAATTGAAACCGTTAGCCGAGGAGTTCAGCCTGCGGCTTATCGTGCTTTTTGGCTCAACGGCGCGCGGTGCAATGACACGCGAGAGCGATATAGATCTTGGGATTCTGGCAGAAAAACCACTCTGGCCAGCGCAGCGAAAACGATTGTGGAATGCCCTTTCGCGGCTGTTCCCTGCGGATGTGGATTTGACAATGCTCGATCATGTTGGGACGCCAGTCAGTTATCTGGTTGCCCGCGAGGGATCTGTTTTAGTGGAAACAGTTCCTAATGCCTGGGAGACCTGGAAGTCATATGCTCTGCGCCACTATTGGGATACATACAAGTTCCGCAAGAGCCAAAGTACATACCTTTCCCGCCGCGCCGATGAAATGCGTCATGCCGCCCCTGAATAAGGATTTACTCCGTCAAAAATTGTTGGAGTTGATCCAATATTTGGATGAATTGGAGCCTTTGAGCGCGGCCAGCCTCGCCGACTACCAGGCTGATTATGTCAAGCGCCATGCGGTGGAAAAATTGATCGAGTTGATCGTGGAAACGGCGAGTGACATCAACCGCCAGATTCTGGAATCCGTCAACGCGGCGCCTCCAGACACATATTACAGCACTTTTCAGGAGATGGGTAAAACAGGCATCTTGCCTAATTCCCTGGCAGTCCGCCTGGCTTCCACAACTGGTTTACGTAACCGCCTGATTCATGGGTACGAAAAGATCGAGCATAAGATTGTCTATCACAGCGTCAAGCCGCTGGAAAGGGATTATCGTCAATACTTTGTGAAGATTGAAGCGCTTATACGTCCAGGAAATAAAAAGAGCGACTGGTAAAACCTGCAGTCGCTCTTTTTTTCTCTATGCAATCTGCCATTGAGGAAAATCAGCAATGCCAGTAGATAATCCACCCTTATGCCCCAAGCATGGTATCAGGATGGTTCTACGAACTGCGCGGACTGGTCGATTCGCGGGGAAGCCTTTCTTTGGATGTCCTCGTTATCCGGATTGTCGTGAGATTGTTGACTATGATCCTCAGATCCACGGTCAAATTGATCAAGCGCTGGAGGCTCGCTCTACTCAACCGCCAACATTGGATTTTCAAGCCAGCATACCCTCTATGCCGCATAAATTACCCTTTGATGCTCCCATGCTGGTTGAAATTCGTCCAAAGCGGGAAGGCCTTCAATGCATTTTACTAGAAGCGGCAGGATTTCCTGTTGTTGTACCGGCCCTGATGAACCGAATTCAGTTTGATCCTCAAGTGAGGCGATCACTTACGCAATGGCGTCTTGATTATCCATCACCATCATATGCCACATATAATGAGCAAAATAAGACAATCCTTGCTGTTCTTGAAAAGATCTTATTACGAGGTGGAGTAACTTTTGTATCTCCAATTGTGGAAGAGGTTGTTACCAATTTGGTTCTAAAAAACGAGGAAATCGATGATAGTCGCTGGGAAGAAGCGTTGAGGCAAGTTGGTTACTTTACGAAGACATCATATCGCCACCATAGTTTTGATAGTAAAGAGGAAGCTATCCTTTACAATGAAATCTTGCCTCAACTAGCTCCAGACCGAAACATATATGCTTGGACAACACCGCAAGTTTCAACAGCATTTCTTGCAAATGGCCTCCTTGATTCGGAAACCAAACAGCGCGCAGATTTCTTCATTGCTCATCCGAATGGAACTCAAATAATACTTGAAGTTGACGGTTCACAGCACGAGGAAAGCAGAGAAGCTGACGAACGACGGGACTATCTTCTTCAAGTATCTGGAATAAAGGTATTTCGTATTCCTGTGAGTGAAATTCATGCTAAAGCAGGGGGAAAATTATCAGCTTTAAAACGCATGTTGGAGTCAATTCCTCCTCACGAATACGAGAAGCCTCTTTCCCCACCCACCATGGCTATCCTTTTAGATCGAGCAGCGAGCCAGTTACAGGTCGCATTGCTTCAAGCACTAAAGGCAGGCCATGTGAAAATTAATGAGGCACACACGAATAAGTGGAAGATTATTATTCCAAGTCCTTCATGGTGTCATGATAACCAAATCTGGATCCGTCTTACTCATGCAGCCGTTGATGACTTCATTGACTTGATAAAAGCGGTTTTTAGAATTCATCGCGGAATGGATATAGATTTGTCAATAAATATGGTTCAAAAGTCAAGAGGGGAAATAGATCTTGCTATTCTGTTTGAAGAAGAATATTATAAGGATAGACATGCCAGAGTAATTCTTGAGATTAACAATATTTATCTACCACATTCGATTGAGCATACTCTCGCAATTTCTCCTGCGGTTGTAGCTCTTCATCCTGAATATCACGAGGCGGAGTATCTATTAAACTTCATATTTCGAAAGAAAAATTTCTGGGAGGGTCAATGGGAAGCCATTAGCCGGGCGCTTCAAGGATGGGATTCGATTGTTTTACTGCCGACAGGCGGAGGCAAATCCATCGCCTTCCAATTGGCTTCGTTGCTGAGGCCCGGTCCTTGCTTGGTTATTGATCCTCTTATTTCACTAATTGAGGATCAGCTCGATAACCTACGTTCATTAGGGATAGACCGTGTTGTCGGAATTTCCAGCCAAATCTCATTTCAGGAAAAAACCGTTGCACTTCGCTCCTTTTCGCATGGTCATTATCTATTTTGTTATGTCGCTCCTGAAAGACTTCAAATGGAGGATTTTCGAGAATCGTTACGAGCGATAACTACGGGTTCGCCAGTTTCTTTGATTGCAGTAGATGAAGTTCATTGCGTTTCAGAGTGGGGTCACGATTTCCGAACAAGCTATTTGAACGTGGCTCGGAACGCATGGACGTATTGCGAACATGATGGGAACATCCCACCGCTCATGGGATTGACTGGTACGGCATCCAGGAGCGTTTTAAAGGATGTCCAACGGGAACTCGGTATTGAGAGCTTTGACGCAATTGTTACTCCTCGATCCTTTGATCGCCCGGAGTTGAATTTCCGTGTGGTGCAGTGCCGATCCTCCGAGAAAGAAGCACGTCTTAAGGGATATATCGCGTCGCTTCCTCAAGAATTCCGACAATCACGGAATGTATTCTTTCAACCGCGGGGGGTGAATACTATGGCGGGTTTAATTTTTTATCCTCACGTTAATGGTGAATTAGGTGTGACGGGGGGGTACCAAATCCTCGAGGACGAAATTGGTTCAGTTGCTATATACAGCGGCCAGCCACCGAAGGGAACTTCAAACGATCGGTGGGATGAGTTAAAAATGGCGTTTGCTAGAAGATTCAAACATAACGAAGTAATAATTCTGGTTTGCACAAATGCCTTTGGCATGGGAATTGACATGCCAAACATCCGTTATACTGTTCACATGAACCTGCCTCGATCAATTGAGGCCTTCTATCAAGAAGCTGGAAGAGCAGGCAGAAACCGTAGCAAGTCAGAATGTTGCCTGATTGTTTCAAATGATTAACCAGAAAGAACGCGTAAACTTCTCAATCCTACCACTCCTCTTTCTGAGATAGCCAGTATCGTAAAAGAAACGCCATGGGGGGAGAATGACGACATCACGCGAATGCTGTATTTTCATATAAATGCGTTCCAAGGGATAGAAGAAGAGGAAACAAATATCCGTAGATTGATTGGGGAGTTAGGGGATATACAAAATAGACGAACAGTGGCTATCGAGTATTTGCAAGAAAATCGTAATGATCGAGAGAAAGCAATCCACAGATTGGTAATTCTAGGAGTCATCGAAGACTACACAAATGAGTATGCCCACAACCAAATTAACTTGAGACTCTCAGGAATCAACAAAGATGCTATCCGCCTTAATTACCTAAATTACATTCGAGCCTATGATCCACGCCTTGCTGAGGTTACAGAGGCAAGTGTAAATAGCTTCATGTCACTTGACCATACTCCGTTCGTGGAAGCTCTTGTTCATGAAATACTTGTATTTATTTACAGTACTGTTGAACTCGGACGGAGGAGATCACTCGCTGAGATGCTTCAGGCGTGTACTAGTGGGAGGATTCGTCAAGACATCTTGAATTATCTACAATTAGGAGCCTTCTCGGAGTATCTTGCTTCAGCGATGGATCGGAAGGAACCACTAAGTTTGATGCTCTCTAAGATTGCTGAGCAGATTACTTCCCCTAACGAGGCAGCCGAGCTCCGAGGGGAGACCGCCCGTTTGTTAGAGTCATATCCTAACAATCCTGCCCTTCTTTTTATCCGTTCTATGGCCGAGTATTTATGCGGCGAGCGCGACGCACAGATCGCGCTTGACAACCTTAGCGCTGCTACTCAATTCTCGTTGTCGGGGAGCGGATGGGCGCTTTCGATAGAAGAGGTAGCTGCAGCCGTTGCTCAAGTAGCTGAGGTAGCGGATCAGACGAGTGAAGGACTCGGGGTTCAAGTGGTTGAGCGCTATATGAGCCTGGTTAAAGAACCCCGCCCTGCAGCAAGGGCTATTATTGCAAAGGGCGGCTCGGAAGTATCATATCGCGCTGCTGATTTTCTCATAGTGTTACTCACTGATAAAATCGAAGAAATATTAGATATCGGAGGTCAATAAAATGGCGAACTACAATGAGAAATTTCTTGAAGCCGAAGAACAAGCCAACCGTCTTGCCACCCAATTGCAAGAACTCAAGCTCAGGATAAATGCCCATGATGAAGCTGCATCCTCCCTCAATGATGCCAAGAGTGCTATCGCTTCACTTACTGGGGAATTATCTGCGATATCGCAAAAGTGGACTGAGATGATTTCCGCATTGTCAAAAATTGATACTTCAGCAATCCTCCAAGCGATAGAAAAATCTAGTGTTGAGTTAAACTCATTTTTAAGAACAAGATATGAGAGAATTTCTCGCTTTATGTGGATTGCATTCGTACTTGGTTCCATTGAAGTATTAGCAATTTTCGTTCTGATGATAATTGTATTAATAAGGTCGTCGTAGTTTATCCTTCATCATCTGAGTGGTTAACTTGTTGGTAGTGTTTGTGGTTTTTTATAACGTTTTCCGCGGCCTTGAAACCATTATGGACCATATTTCTATAATCAAATATAAGCTTTATTGTCGTATTTTTTAGCTATAATCGACCGATCATGACTGATTTTGCTCGGTTTCCGAACTTGCTTATTTAATTCTGTGCGACAACAGCGACTGGCATCCACCGCCAGCCGCTGTTTTCGGTAGATGCTATCCGCTGTCAGCCCTTCGCCATCATGCGACTTCCAAATACCTCTCTATCTCCCAATCGGTCACATGCAAGCGCGACTCTTCCACATCCGCCCACTTGGCGCGGGTGAAGGCTTCATAAGTGTCTGGACCGAGCGCATCCTGCAGCACCTTGTCGGCAGCCAGCTCGCGCAGCGCCTCGGAAAGCGAGCCGGGCAGGGAGGGGATCTTCATTCGCTTGCGTTCCACATCGGTCAGATGATACACATTGACGTTGTTAAGCGGCTTGGGCGGGGTCATCCCCTTATCAATGCCATCCAGCGCGGCTGCCAGCATGACGGTGAAAGCCAGGTAAGGGTTGGCGGAGGGATCGGGGAAGCGCAGCTCGGCGCGCATAGCATTGTTGCGGCCTTCGGTGTAGCGTGGGATGCGGATCAGTGCAGAACGGTTGATCTGCGCCCAACCAACATACACCGGCGCCTCATAACCAGGAACCAACCGCTTGTATGAATTGACTGTTGGAGCAACAATTGCTGCCAAGGCGCGGGCGTGCGCCAACTGTCCGGCAATGAATGAATAAGCCAGCTTTGAGAGGCGGTATTCGTCCTTCGGGTTGTAGAAAAGATTATTTCCATTCTTGTCGAAAAGCGATTGATGGCAATGCATTCCCGAACCATTGATGCCGAAAACCGGTTTGGGCATAAACGAGGCAATCAGGCCGTGCTGTGCGGCGATTGCTTTTACAGTATACTTTAATGTCAGGACCTTGTCAGCAGTGCGCAGAGCGTCATCAAAGCGGAAATCGATCTCGTGCTGGGCGAGGGCAACCTCGTGATGACCCACTTCAACTTCCAGCCCCATTATATCCAAGGCGTTCATCAACTCGGTGCGGACGCGCACGGCTTCGTCATCTGCCGAGAAGTCGAAGTAGCTGCCGATATCGTGCGGCACCGGGTGGACGCTCTCGCCCCCGTTATGTTTAAAGAGGAAGAACTCCGGCTCCGGGCCGACATTATATATCCAGCCGCGCGTCGCTATCCTGGCGAGCATTTGTTTTAACGTGCCGCGTGGATCCCCCTCGAAGGGTGCGCCATCGGGTGTAAAGATATCGCAGAAAACGCGCGCCCGGCGCAAGTCCGATGGCGACCACGGCAGTACGGCGTATGTTTCCGGGTCAATGACCAGGCGCATGTCACTTTCCTGGATGCGGGCGAAGCCCTCCACCGAGGAGCCATCGAACCAGATGCCGTCTTCGAGCGCAGCCTCCAGTTGCTTGATGGGCGCGTCCACGCTCTTAACGGTGCCTGTCACGTCGGTGAACTGGCAGGAGATGAATTTGACCTCATCTTCCTTGACACGAGCGAGCAATTCTTTTTTATCCATGTTCATTCTCCTTTATGTGATGTAGAGCGGATTAATCTCTGCCGGATATAAGTTGTTGAAAATGGCGGGACCGGAATCCCGGTCTAGTCTGCAGGCGTAGAGACGCTTGACCCGGTTTTGGCCGGATGCGCCAGGTTGATCAATATCACCGATCCAACAATAACTGCCGCCGCGACCAGGATGCGTCCATTGACAATCTCCTGCGCCAACAGGTTGCCGAGGAGGATTGCCACCAGAGGGTTGACATATGCGTACGTGGAAACCAGCGCTATGGAGGCATTGCGCAGCAGCCACGCGTAGGCAACGAATCCACCAAGCGAACCGAACAGCGTCAAGTACACCAATCCCAGCCAGGAACGCCCCGTGATCGCGGCAAGGTCAAGGATTTTCCATTCGCCGATCAGGGAGCCGACAAGAAATAGGCTGAATCCTCCCGTCAACATTTCAGCGGCGGTGGTCATCAGAGAAGACGCTGGTAGTTGTGCTGATTTACTGTAGACCGAACCGAGCGCCCATGAAACCGCCGCACATAGCAGCGCAAGAACGCCAGCCGGGTCAAGATTGTTCGTATTCCCGGTAAGTAACGGCCAGACCAGCACCACAATGCCACCAAAGCCAACAATCAGGCCAAAGATAGTATGATTGCCTGGCTTCGTCCCGCCGAGCCGGAGCGATTCGGTCAACACCATCCAGAGTGGGATTGTACCGACGAGCAGTGCAGCGATACCGGAGGGGATTACTTGCTCAGCCCAAGAGACAATCCCGTTTCCGCCCAACAGGAGCAGCAAGCCAATGATTGCAGCGGAACGCCACTGCTTTAGTGTCGGCGTGGGATCGCCAACCAGGAGTCGCCACGCAAAAAGGATGGTTCCCGCTACCAAGAAGCGCGTCCCGGCCATAAAGAATGGGGGGATGGTAACGACCGCGTAGCGAATCGCCAGGTAAGTCGAACCCCAGATGAGATAGATCGCCAGCAGGGCGATCCAGATGCGGATTTTCAAACCAGGTTCCTTTCTTAAACGAAAAAAGCACGCGCGGGCGTGCCTGACAACACGAACGGAATGGCAGCCCTTCCACAGGTTAAGTAGGCGGAATCCACCTGGCCACTGTGCGCACCCTGTCCCATCCCTCACGGGGTGGTTTTCGGCATAGCACATTTTCGGAAGGGAGAGAAGAGTCCATGGTGGAACTCTGGAGGCATCCGCTGATCTATTCGATTTTCCTACATCAGCCCACCCCCTCTCTTAAAGGAGAGGGGAGAAGTAGTTAGCACCCGGCTCGCGCCGGGGAACCTCCGCCTCGTCATCTCGTTGCCGTGTCATTCCAAGGTGTCGGACTTTGGCGTTGATGCAAGCCTCCTTCGCGAGGAAAGTACATCGCTCGTTGGTGAACGCTCGCTCGAAATGACACGGCTGGTGAGACTCAGCCGCTGTTTCTCCGATATTATGTTGTTAAATGGTACCCCGCCATGCCGTGTGCTGCAGAGTTTTGAACCTGCTTTCGCAGGTGGGTCTCGACCCAGAAACTCCGCCTTGGCCGAAGCCTATCGCGTCGTTGCTGAAAGATGGAGGCCCTTTTTACAGGTGTTGGCTCAAAACCGTGGGCGCAGCATCACGCACACAGCAGGGCAAATAACTTATACCATAAAGTCAAGGGTGTGGAAAGAGGAATATTAGAGATGTATGGGGGATTTAAGGATACACGCGCTTGATTGTCCTTGGGAACGGGATTGCCTCGCGAATATGCTCGATACCACACAGCCAGGCAACGGTGCGCTCTATGCCCATGCCGAATCCGCTATGGGGAACGCTGCCATACTTGCGCAACTCCAGGTACCACTTGAACGCTTCTTCAGGAAGCCCATATTCGTGGATGCGCTGCAACAGTAGCTCATGACCTGACATACGCTCCGATCCGCCAATGATCTCGCCATAGCCCTCCGGTGCGAGCAGGTCCGCGCTCTTGCAGATCTCTGGGCGATCCGGCCAGGGTTCCATATAGAAGGCTTTGACTGTGGTGGGGTAGCCATAGACAAAAAGCGGTTTAGCGTAGCGATTGGTTAATTCTGTTTCATGCGGCGCGCCAAAGTCCATGCCCCATTCGAATTTTAGCAACTCTTTTTTTTCTGGATCGGTTTCTTTTTCATGCAGCTCGATCAAGATTTTAGCAGCCTCATCGTAGGATAGGCGTGGGTAAGGTGGCGTGATCATTTCAAGCTTTGATGTATCGCGGCCCAACGATTTCAACTCTGCCTGCCGATCCTTGAGTACGCGTTGGATGATATGCGTGGTCAGATGCTCTTCGATTTCCAGCATCCCGTCGAGGTCGCAGAAGGCCATTTCCGGTTCCAGCATCCAGAACTCGGTCAGGTGGCGACGCGTCTTCGATTTCTCCGCGCGGAATGTCGGTCCGAGGCAATAGACTTTACCGAACGCCATGATGTTCGCTTCATTGTAAAGTTGTCCAGATTGGGCCAGGTAGGCCTTGCCTTCGTCGAAGTACTCGGTCTCGAAGAGGGTGGTTGTACCTTCGCAAGCGGCCGGGGTAAGGATGGGCGTGTCCATATTGATGAAGCCATTGTTATCCAGCCATTCGCGCATGGCGGCGATGACCGTGCCACGTACGCGTAGGGTGGCCCATTGGGAAGGCATCCTGATCCAAAGATGACGGTGGTCGAGGGCAAAATCCACGCCGTGCTCTTTGAGTGCCATCGGGTAATCATCTGCCGCTTCCTGGACTATCCCTATCTGCTTGACCCCGATCTCGTACCCTCCGGGGATACCCGGGGCGCGCTTGTCAGCGCGTACCGTGCCCTTGACGACTACCGAGGTTTCCTGCGGCAGATGGACGAGACGGTCGAACAGCACCTCATCAAGGTCGCCTTTGAAGGCTACGCATTGGATAAAACCTGAGCCATCCCGCACGAGAAGGAAGACCAGCTTGCCCTTGTCGGTGCGGTTATAGACCCAGCCCTGGATGGTGACTTCCTGGCCGGTGTATTTGGTGATTTCTTCAACTCTAATAAGTGTCATATGCTTTCTCCTGCGAGAGAGTAGAGAATAGAAAGTAATGACTGCTCTCTGTTCTCTCTTCCCTATACTCTACTCGCTAATCATAATATGCAACTCCTTCAACTGCCCCGTTTCTGCAGGTGAGGGAGCGCCGGCCATTACGTCGCGGGCGGCCTGGTTCTTGGGGAAGGCGATCACCTCGCGGATATTTGGCTCGTCAGCGAGGAGCATAACGATTCGGTCAATTCCCGGAGCGATGCCACCGTGCGGGGGTGTGCCGAACTCGAAGGCCTCCAGCATGTGGCCGAAGCGCTCGCGCGCTGTTTCAGGATCAAGGCCGATGAGCTTGAAAACTTTCTCCTGCAGCTCGCGGTGGTGAATTCGGATTGAGCCACCACCGACCTCGTAGTTGTTCAGCACCATGTCGTATTGCTGGCCGCGTGCCTTGTCGGGGTTGCTATCCAGCAATGGTATATCCTCCGGCATGGGCGATGTGAACAGGTGATGGCTGGGATCCCACCGCTTTTCTTCCTCGTTCCACATGACAAAGGGAAAATCAATGATCCAACAGAAGGCGAGCAGGTTGGGATCGCGCAGGCCGAGACGATCGCCCAGAAAGACACGCAACCGTCCCAAGGTCTCGAGAGTGACCGCAGGCATATCAGCGACGAAGAGCAGCAGGTCACCCCTTTCAGCCTCCAGCCGGGTTTGTATGGTGGTCAATCGTTCTGCGGGCAGGAACTTGATAAAGGAGGAACGCAATTCACCCTCCTTCGGTAGGGCGATTGTCGCCAGCCCTTTTGCGCCGTATTCCTGGACGAATGCAACCAGCTCGTCAATCTGCTTCCGGGTGTAGTCGCCGCAACCCTTGGCATTGATGCCGCGCACATGTCCGCCCGCGGCGACGACATCCTCGAAGACCTTGAAGCCACAGCCAGGGGTGAGATCAGTGATATCTTTTAGTTCGAGACCAAAGCGGATATCGGGATTGTCCTTGCCAAAGCGCTCCATGGCTTCCTTGTATGTCAGGCGCGGCCAGGGACTGGCGAGCAGACATTTATTTGGGACGACCTCCGCCACCAGCTTGGTGAACAAATCTTCAGCCAGAGACATTACATCCTCGCGCTCAACAAAAGACATCTCCAAATCGAGCTGTGTGAACTCCGGCTGGCGGTCACCGCGTTGGTCTTCGTCGCGGAAGCAGCGGGCGATCTGGAAGTAACGCTCGATGCCTGCGACCATAAGCAGTTGCTTGAGTTGCTGGGGGGATTGCGGCAGGGCATAGAATTCGCCAGGATGGACGCGGGAAGGCACAAGGTAATCGCGTGCACCTTCCGGTGTAGTCTTGAACAGGATGGGTGTTTCGATCTCGAGGAAGCCGTGCGCGTCGAGATAATCGCGGATAAACTTGACGACGCGGTGGCGCAGCTCCAGGTTGGTGCGCATTTTCTCGCGACGGATATCGAGATATCGGTATTTCAGGCGTGTATTTTCGTCGGGTTGTTGTTCGTCGCTGCTGATTATGAAGGGTAGCGGTTTTGCTGGATTCAACGTCTTGATGCCTGTGGCGATGACTTCGATAGCGCCGGTCGCCATTTTCGGATTTTCCATTCCGGTTGGACGTTTACGGACAATCCCCATGATTTGCAACACCCACTCGAAGCGCACGTCAGCGACCAGATCTAGCGTTTCTTTGGGTAGATCGGGATTGACAACGACCTGCACCAAACCGAATCGGTCGCGCAGGTCGATGAAGGTCACGCCACCATGGTCACGGCGCCGGTGCACCCAGCCAGCCAGGGTCACGAGCTGACCGGCATGTGAAGCGCGAAGTTCACCGCAGGTGTGAGTTTTATACATATAACCTCCGAGCGATCCATCACATTGACCACCAAGTGGCACAAAGGTTTTTTTTCGCCGACCTTTATGTCTATTGTGTTATCAAACCATGCTTATAAAACAAATCGCCCTCCGCTAGGTTGCGTTGGGCGATTGGTGGGTATTCTAATTAATCTGGCAGGCTTCACCCAACGGCTGGAGGCCGAATGTCCTTATCGTTATTATTATTAACAAAGCCAATGGTTTTCACTCTTGCCTCAGATAACTGAATTATAGCATAAATCAGGACTGTTGCCCCACCGGTTATTGTAAGGTAGAATTCCCCCGCCATGGCTCGCGCCCTCAGCATTTTCTCTATAGTTGCCATTATTTGCATGGTGATCGCCGCTTTGGGAGGTTTAACCTGGGCAAACATGACTTACGCCCGGGCACATCCTGGCGAGACCGATTTTCTCGTCCCCTGGCTTGGCGCGCAGACATTCCTCCAGTATGGTAATAACCCATATGAAAACCCCGCCACACAACGCGCCCAGCTTATTTACTACGGACATCTCGCCAAGGAGGGGGAAGATCCACTCCGATTGGATGTGCCTTTCCCAATCGAACTTTTTTACTTTCCCTTTGCGTTTTTTCCCGAATATGCCTTTGCGTGCGGCTTGTGGATGACCTTTCTTGAGGCTGCCCTGGTATTCACAATACTTTTTTCCCTTGCCTTGACCGGCTGGAAGTCACCACGTGCGTTATGGGTGGTCTTTACCATCTTTTCAGTTATGTGGATTCATACCTGGCTGGCACTCATCGCTGGGAACACTATCATCATCACAACCTTGTGCATGGTTGGCGGATTACTGGCCTTGCGTATTAAAAAAGACGAGGTGGCTGGTGCGTTGCTGCTTCTTTCTGCCTTCCAACCTCTGGCAAATGGTATCCTCACTTTGTTTATTTTTTGGTGGGTGCTTCATCACCACCGATGGCGCGTGCTGTGGGGCGCGTTAATGGTCCTGGGGTTGTTGCTTGTGGCTGGTTTCATCTTTTTGCCGGGGTGGTTTCTACCCTCACTACGTGCGATAATTGTGGAATATCACGCGCAAGCATACTTCACGCCCGGGATCGTCTTTGCTGGCTGGTGGCCGGCGATTGGGAAGAAAATTGGCTGGCTGTTGGCAATTCTACTCGCCACCTTACTTTTCCTGGAATGGCACGCGGCGCGTGGTGAGAATTTACGTCATCTCCTCTGGACGATCAGCGTGACTCTTGTCATCACTCCTCTCATTGGCATCCCAACCAACCCTGACCTGAATGCTGTCCTTATCTTTCCATTGATATTATTCCTAACCGTTATTGCAGAACGTTGGGGTCGGCCCGGGCGTTGGTGGCTGGTAGGTATCCTACTCATAATGATATGTGCCAGTTCCTGGGGTGTGACGTGCCGACTAACCGCACATGCCTCGTTCGCATCGCTGCGCACCCTGCTGGTCTATGCCATTCCTTCTTTGATGCTGATTGGTCTTTATTGGGTGCGCTGGTGGGCGATCCACCCACCACGTACTGAGTTTGGGGAGTTACCAAGATAGGTTGGATAACCTGTGTTCTGGATATGAACCAGCTGTAGGTTGATAAAAAGACGCATAGATATCGGGATATTTCCAGTCGATTCTAATATTATGGTGAAACAAATTCCTAATTATTTGATCAAAATCGAACAAACAGCTTTGAAATTGCCTGCATTACTGACCTGTGCTATACTGCAACAAGATTTGGTCATGTTCAACCGAGTAGGAGCGAAATATGGTATTTACTGATATTCAACAAAAAACCACGGCTTCGTTTCCAGAATTGACCCAGATCATTCAATCTGAATTGGATGAGATCAACCGCGCGCTGAAGGAAATCACTTTGATGTTGGATCAGAGCCGAAGTGAGGTTGGAAAGTTGACCCAGAGAAATGCTGCCATCACAGCACACTTGCAGCAAATCCAGGGTCAACTTGAGAAGGCTCCTCGCGAGGAAATCCGGATGGCTTACAGTTCGGCGCTGGATGCCCAACAACGCTTGTTCGTAATGCGTAGCCAGCTTGAAAAATTGCAGAACGATCAGACTCATCTAGAACACTTCAAGTCAACGCTTGGACGGATCCAGAACCAAACGAGCAGCGGACCATTCGTGGGAGGGGGTAAAGGAGAAAAAACCCAATCAGCAAACGTAGAAATGCTGATCAATGCCCAGGAGTCTGAGCGGCAGCACCTTTCACGACAGATGCACGATGGACCCGCCCAAGCTCTCTCTAACTTTATCTTGCAGGCAGAGATCGCCACGCGCTTGCTCGACACCGACGCCGAACAAGCACGGATGGAGTTGAGCAATCTCAAGTCCGCGGCGATGGGTACATTCCAGAAGGTGAGAAATTTTATCTTCGAGCTCCGCCCGATGATGCTCGATGATTTAGGTCTGGTACCAACCGTCCAGCGATATGTGGGGATGTTCAAGGAACAGACCGGTTTGGAAATCAGTGTTATTATTACAGGCGACGAGCGGCGACTGGAGCCCTACCTTGAGGTGCTGATCTTCCGAGCCATGCAGGAGTTACTGGGTAATGCAGCTCGTCACAGTCAAGGGAATGTCATTAAGGTGCAATTGGACATGGGGGATAGTTTGATAAAATTGGCTGTGGAAGATAATGGCAAGGGCTTCGATCCCGAGGTACTTAAAGAAAGAAACAGCCTGGGATTAAAGCTAATTAGGGAACGGGTTGAATTGGTAGGAGGCTCGCTTGAGATTGATTCCTCAATTGGGAAAGGAGCGCGCATATTCCTGGTTGTCCCGCCTCATTCTTCACGGTAGTTACAATATTGATAGGAAGGGGGAAGGTAATATAACATATTTGTAAAGCTTATTTATATTGTAATCATATATAATGTGAGTTTCTCTGGTATTCCAGAGAAATCTTCCAGAAAGGAGAAAAATCCCATGTTGTTCGCACCGAAAGAGAAGGGCCAGGGCCTGGTGGAGTACGCGTTGATTCTTGTTTTGGTTGCCGTCGTTGTTATTGCTGTTCTGACTCTGCTTGGCCCCATCGTATCGAATGTCTTCTCCAAGATCAACTCGACGATGAACGGGTAGATGTTCTTTCTATTCCGATTACTAGTTCAAGTGAGGCTCTGCCCAAAGCAGAGCCTCATTTGTTATCATTTTCCGAAACCAAGACGCGAGTTCATCCATTCGATGATTAGATTGTCTTTAATTTATTTCTGCGGATCGAATCAAATGGATAAACCATGGCGATGCTTCTAATAATAATGTAAGGGGTCATGGCATGACTTTTACTGTATAATGCCTTTATCAAACCAGCAATTTGGGCATAAGGAGAGTGCTATGCGTCGTGGAAGACTATTGATTTACTTGGCTTTGATACTCATAATTGGTGTTGTCACGGCCTTTTTCTACCTTCGCGGGAAAGGGCTGCTCAATGTCGGCACAAAACCCGAATTAACCGCAACACCCCTGGTGAGCACGGTGGAGGTCCTGACCGCCGGTCAGAATATCCTGCCTGGCATGCAAATAACCAATGAAATGCTAAGCGCCGTGCCATTGCCCGAAACCTTGGTCGTTCCAGGCCTTTTCACCAACAGGAGCGAGATCGTGGGGCAATATGCTCTGGTTCAAATTTCTCAAGGCATCTTCATTTCCAGCGCGATGATAACATCGGAAGCCGGCAATATTAATCTAACCGGCTCCAACTGGGCACTCCAGATCCACCCGGGAATGACTGCAATTTCAATACCGATCACGCGCCTATCCTCGGTTGCGTACGGGGTTCGCGCCGGCGATTTTGTGAATGTCATCGTTTCATTGCTGCTCGTGGATGTCGATTCGAGCTATCAAAGTGCATTACCCAATTACACCGCGGTGGTATCGGGTTCTGGATTTTTACCTGACCAACTTCCGATTTTATCTACTGGCATCATCTCCGGGGGTCAGTCTTCCGCGCAAGGACGCACCGAGCTGGATTCCGCGTTGAACGAACCGCTTTACCTCGTTCCTTCAGAAGCGCAACGCCCTCGTATGGTTACGCAGATGCTATTAATGAATGTGCAAGTGTTGCGCGTTGGGACTTTCCCCCTCCCTGACGAAGAGACAACTCAGGAAGCTGCAGCAGCAACAAGCGCCACGCCGACACCTCAACCGGCAGGACAAGTGACGATAACTGCCAGTCGCCCGGATTTAATCACTCTGATGGTGACCCCGCAGGATGCTGTTACTTTAACCTATCTGATTAATATGAACGCAAGCATGTATCTCACCCTGCGCAATCCGATCGACAAGGAAACAACCGGCGAGACGGAGGCTGCGACGTTGCAATATTTGTTGAGCCAATATAATATCCCCGTCCCGGCCAAACTACCCTACGCAGTTCAGCCCCGCGTTGACGCGATCAAGCCGCCGGAATTGCCAAACGATAATATCGTGGCCACACAAAAATAAAAGTTAGATTTGCCAGCCACTATTTACAGCCGTGAGCCTTCATAATCAGCCTGGTAACAGGATAGCGAAGGATTGGTGTGATTTATAACACCTTGGAGAAATTTCATGGGTGATGGCGAGAAAATTCGCGTCCTTATCGTTGATGATGATTCTGAGACGCGTGAAAATATCCGCAAGCTTTTGCAATTCGAAACGGATATAGAGGTTTTAGGAACGGCCAGGTCTGGGAGGGAGGCGATCCAATTATCCCAGGATCTTGGACCAGATGTTGTCTTGATGGATATCAACATGTCGGATATGGATGGCATCGCTGCTACGGAAGAAATCCGCAAGCGAGCTCCATCCACCATGGTCGTCATCCTATCTGTCCAGGGGGATCCGGATTATATGCGACGGGCAATGCTGGTCGGTGCGCGCGACTTCCTGACAAAACCTCCACGGCCGGATGTACTGACCACCGCGATCCAGCGTGCCGGCGCCATGGCACATGAGGAACGCGATAAGCGTCAGCAAGCGCTAGTTACTCCAATGGGAGGGGGAGCGCATCCGACTGGCGGGAAGAGGGTCACCACCGGAAAAATCATCATGGTATATAGCCCAAAGGGTGGAACAGGTTGTACCACGATAGCAGTAAATCTTGCCATGGCTCTAAATAATGACGAGACGAACGTTGTGCTGGTGGATGCCAATATGCAATTCGGGGATGTGGCTGTTTTCCTCAATATGCAGAGCAAGAATACAATCCTCGAGCTGACCCCGCGAGCCGATGAGCTGGATGCGGATATTATTGACGAAGTAATAATCAAACATGCCGCTTCGGGCGTTCATGTTCTCGCCAGTCCCACCCGTCCGGAAAACGCAGAAAGGGTAACCGGGGACCAGTTCACAAAAGTCCTCCAGCACCTTCGTCAGATATATGCCTATGTTGTAGTGGATGTATCGTCATATCTTAATGATATCAGCTTGGCCGTATTAGATGTCAGCGATATTATCGTCCTCATTTCGACGCAAAATATCCCCTCAATTAAAAATGGGAGGCTGTTCCTCGATCTGATGGCGACTGTGGGTATTCCGCAATATCGGGTTGCTTTTGTGATGAATTGCTATGATAAACGCATTTCTATTACCCCCGAAAAGGTTGCCGAGAATCTCAAGTTGGACCTGGCGGCGGTCATTCCTCTCGACGAGCGCGTGGTCATCCCATCGGTCAACCGTGGTGTCCCATTCGTGCTCGATAATAAATTGCAGCCCTCTGCAAAGGGTATCTTTACATTAGCTGAAGTGCTACGTAAAAAGTTAACGAGCATCGGGACCGAAGAGGAAGTGGCGAGACGCTAATCTCCGGAGATAAAGTATGTCATTGCTTAAACGGATTGAACAAGGAAAAGGCGTGGAAGAGTCAGCGGTGTCGACGGAGACAACGGAGGAGGTTTCGCGACTGGCCTCCATCCAGGCGCGCCGCATCCACGCGAGCTCGGCGAAAACAACACCCCTTGCGAGTTCCTATTTTGATCTTAAAACACGTGTCCAGAACAGGTTGTTGTCCGAAATGGACGCCTCGATGGATGTTACGAAAACGGACGAGGTGCGCCGGACGATCCAAAACCTATATGACCAGATCCTAACCGAAGAAAACATCGTTCTTTCCCGGGCTGAACGTTCCCGTCTTTTTGAGCAGATCTCGGCTGAAATCATCGGTTTTGGTCCCCTGCAACCGCTGCTGGAGGACTCATCGGTGACAGAAATCATGGTCAATGGGTCGAAGAATATCTATATTGAGCGTAAGGGGAAACTATATCGTGTGCCGGTAATTTTCGAAAGCAACGACCATGTAATGCGAATAATTGATCGTATTGTCGCGCCGCTGGGACGTCGGGTGGACGAAGCCAGCCCATACGTGGATGCCCGTTTGCCGGACGGGTCGCGTGTCAATGCGGTTATTCCACCCATCTCGCTGGTCGGTCCAACACTCACCATCCGTAAGTTTTCCAAGTTGCCCATCACTTACCAGCAACTTCTCGAATATGGGACTCTCACGGCAGATGCCTTGCAATTCATCAAGGCGTGTGTGGAAGCCAAGATCAACATTGTCATTTCGGGAGGAACAGGCTCTGGTAAGACAACATTGCTGAATATCCTTTCCGGATTCATTCCTCCCGATGAACGTATCATCACCATAGAAAACGCGGCTGAATTGCAATTACGCCAGGAGCATGTCGTCACATTGGAATCTCGTCCGCCGAACATAGAAGGTCGTGGTGAGATCACCATCCGCCAATTGGTGGTCAACTCCTTGCGTATGCGCCCCGACCGGATCATCGTCGGTGAGATCCGCGACGAGGCCGCGCTGGATATGCTCCAGGCGATGAACACCGGTCACGATGGCTCGCTGACCACGCTACATTCGAACTCGCCACGCGATACCCTGGCACGTCTCGAGACGATGACGATGATGGCCGGAATGGAAATTCCCGCCCGTTCCATTCGTGAACAGATTTCATCGGCAATTAATTTAATCATTCATCAGGAACGCTTGCGTGATGGTACACGCAAGGTTGTCAATATAACCGAAGTCTCCGGGATGGAAGGTGAGGTCATCACAACCACTGATATCTTCAGTTTCGAGCAAACTGGAATGGAAGGGGGACAAGTAATCGGTACCCTGCGCCCAACTGGTTTACGTCCAATGTTTTCGGAGAAACTCGAGGCGGCGGGAATTCACTTGCCTCCCTCGATCTTCGGTGTTAGCAGTCGTCAGCGTTATTAAACTTATTTCCATGGAAATAACTATTTCGCCAGGCATTGATTAGCAGGAGACCCAATGACGACGTTTCTGATAATTGCCGGTGGGTTGGCATTGTTTTTGCTAATCTCAGGTTTAATTATCTCGGCGACGAATGAGCAGTCATTAGTTGACGAGCGGTTGAATAGATTCCTTGAGGAGGAAAAACAAACCATTGAGTTACCCAAGGAATCCAAGACCGCGTTAACGGATTGGGTCAACCGCCGCGTGGCGAAATCCTCATTTGGCGAGCATGTTGCCCGTGAATTGGCGCGGGCGGATTTAAAATTCAAGGCGGGCGAATATATTGCTCTATATGTGATCTCAATCGTTGGTTTTGCGCTCGTTGCATATTTCCTTGGCGGCAGGATCCTCTTTTCAGCGCTCATTGGTGCGGTGATGGGTGCATTCCTGCCTCGTTTGTATGTCAAACGTCAGCAGACAAAGCGTCTTCAGCGTTTTAACGACCAATTGCCAGACATGCTCAACCTGGTAGTAAATGGTCTGCGTGCCGGTTTTTCAACGATGCAAGCAATGGAGTCGGTGAGCAAGGAGATGCCCCCACCGATAAGTGATGAATTTCGCCGCGTCGTTCAGGAGATGCAGCTGGGTATACCAATGGAACGCGCACTAGAAAACCTGTTACGGCGCATCCCGAGCGAGGATCTCGATTTTGTCATCACGGCGATCAACATCCAACGAGAGGTCGGCGGCAATCTGGCAGAGATACTGGATATTATCTCGTACACGGTCCGCGAGCGCATCCGTATTAAAGGCGAGATTCGAGTTATGACTTCTTCGGTAATGTCTTCAGGGCGTATCATGTCATTGATGCCGGTTGCCTTACTCGTGTTACTCTGGTTCGTCAATCGCCCTTACATGATGCTGTTCTTCGCGCCAGAGAATCGCGTCTGTGGAATCATCGCCCTCGGTATCGCCGGGTTATTGATCATCATCGGTTATTTCATCATGACAAAGATAGCGTCAATAGAGGTGTAAGATGTGGATTGGGATCATTGTCGTTATTATTGTCGTCGCGATCATCGCAGTCGTTCTGGTAGTCACGGGTTCGCGGCAGGGGAAGGTTGAAGAGGATCCTTTAACTGCGCGTTTAGCGGAGTATAGCGAAAGGGGTGAAGTCACGTCGCTGGAAGAGGTGGAGCTTTCCCAGCCTTTTACCGATCGTGTCCTCCTGCCCATGGCACGCTGGTTAGGCGACCTATCTGCTCGGTTTACCCCCCAACACCAGCTGGAGGCCACGGCAAAGGATCTGGAGTTGGCAGGGAACCCTGGACGGTTGGATGCTGCATCGTTCCTCGCACTAAGATTTGTAACCGCCGTTGTTTTTGGAGGGATCCTTTTCTTGCTATTTTCTCTTTCAGATGCATGGCCTCCCGCCCGCGAACTCTTCTTTACAATCCTGTTCACAGTGCTTGGCTTTTTCTTCCCGCAACTCTGGTTGAGGAACCTGATCAATAGACGCCAGAAAGAAATCCGCAAAGCCATGCCGGATGCACTCGATCTGTTGACGATTTGTGTTGAGGCGGGATTGGGTTTCGATGCGGCGATGGCCAAAGTCAACGAAAAGTGGGATAACCAGCTCTCTATGGCTTTTGGCCGCGTTATCCGCGAGATTCAACTTGGTAAACTACGGCGTGAGGCATTGCGTGATATGGATGTTCGCATCGGCATCCCGGAAATGACCAGTTTTGTGGCCGCGGTGGTTCAAACCGAGCAACTTGGTGTCAGTATGGCCCGGGTATTGCGTATCCAATCTGACCAGATGCGAGTCAAGCGGCGTCAACGGGCGGAAGAAGAAGCACACAAGGCACCCAACAAGATGGTTTTTCCGATGATCCTGGTAATATTTCCTGCGCTTATCATTGTTCTAATGACGCCAGCTGGTTTTCGTTTAAAGGACGCGATCCTGCCCATCATTCGCTAATCCCATACCTTCTTCATGGGACTGTATCGCCTCTATCAATCGTTTTGGGGTGCCTTGGATTGGCTATACCCACCTGTCTGTGGGGGATGTGGTCGGATTGGTTCCCGCTGGTGTATAGATTGCCAGCAGAAGGTCAACCTTCTCCCTTCGCAACTCTGTGATATTTGCGGATTACCGGTGATCACCCGGGGATTGTGTGAAAACTGCCGTCGAGAGGCACCTACCTTTAAAGCATTACGCTCGTGGGTTGTTTTCGAAGGACCAGTGCGTACTGCACTCCATCAATTGAAGTACCGGCGCAATATGGCATTGGGGGAAGCGTTGGCGCGTTCGATGGAGGATTTTTGCCTCCACCTGAACTGGCAAGTGGATGTCGTTATCCCTGTCCCTCTAGGAAAACAACGTTTACAGGAACGCGGCTATAATCAGGTCGCGTTGATTGCCATGCCGCTGGCCGCACTAAACCGTTGGCGATACGCGCCGCGTGCACTTTCCCGCGTGCGCGAAACGAGGTCACAAGTCGGTCTTTCTGCGATGGAGCGCATCGAGAACATGAAAGGTGCTTTTCGCGCTGACCCACTTCAGGTACGCAATCGCACCGTCCTTCTGATGGATGATGTTGCCACCACTGGGGCAACGCTTTCAGCCTGTGCTGAGGCACTTTTATCTGCTGAGGCTAAAGCAGTTTATGGATTGACGCTGGCGCGAGCTTTACCCCATCACGGTTTGGTTATCGTGTGATAAATTCTTTAGGAGGAACCTATGGCTGTTAAAATTGAGGTGATTGCAAGGAATATGGAGGTAACCGAGCGAATCCAGAATTATGTCACGAAGAAGACTGCCAGGTTGGATCGCTACATGAACGACATCGAAGATGTGAAAGTGGAACTCTCTTACGTTAAATCAGCGCGCAGCGCAATGGACCGGCAGGTTGCGGAGGTGACTGTGCATGGCCGCCGGACCTTGTTACGCACGGAAGAACGATCCGACGATATCTTTACTGCTTTTGATGCGGCAATGGATAAAATGCAGCGACAGATTGAACGGCTTAAAGGCAAACGACAGCGCGGCCGCGGCGATGGTCGCTCCGCCGCGGAGGTGGCTGAACTACCTCCAGTCGAGGCGAAATCCGATAAGACCGCTTCCGCCATTGTACGCCGCAAGACTTTCAACCTTCCACCGATGAGCGAAGCCGAAGCACTTGAGCAGATGCGAAACCTCGGTCACGATAATTTTTTCATTTTTTTCAACATCGAGACCAACGCCATCAACGTGCTCTACCGTCGCCGCGATGGATCATATGGGCTGATCGAGCCTAAGACCGAGTGACCCATTATGGAACATATCGATTTTGATGATGACATCTCGGAAGATACGCTCAAATCCACACAAATAGACATGCAAGGGGTGAAGGATGCAATATCGCGCTTTCTCGATGCGATTGGTGAAAATCAACAACGAGCAGGGTTAAAACAGACCCCGCAACGGGTTGCCCGCATGTATGCTGAGCTGCTTTCCGGGTACCAGATGAACCCATCGACACTGGTAAACGGTGCGCTGTTTGATGTCAAGTACGACGAGATGGTCATTGTACGAGACATAGAGTTTTACAGCATGTGCGAGCATCACCTGTTGCCCTTCATGGGGCGCGTCCATGTAGCCTATATCCCGGATGGAAAAGTACTTGGCCTCTCCAAAATACCGCGAATCGTGGATGTTTACGCTCACCGCCTGCAAGTACAGGAACGCATGACTCGCCAGATCGCTGATACCATCCGTGACCTGCTCAAGCCGCAAGGTGTGGCGGTTGTGGTCGAAGCGTTGCACCTGTGCACGATGATGCGCGGTGTGAAGAAGCATAACGCCCGTATGACCACCTCGGCCATGCATGGCGCGTTTCGCTCGAATCTGGCCACCCGGCAGGAATTCCTTGATAATATCTCGCGCGGTGCCTCGCCATTACAAATCTAGTTTTTTCTCTCGATTTCGACCCCGACCGACTCGGTTTCCTCCACTGCTCGAGGCTTTTCCACCCGCACTGTTACCTTCCGTACCCGCGCCTGGCTGAGGCATAAATGGGCGATATCCTCTGCAAGCGCTTCCACCGTGAACCGCGCCGCGCCCTCCACGAGGGCACGGATTTTTTGTGATACTTGGCTGTAATCCACGCATACAGACAGGTCATCTGGCATATCGGTGCAGCGTGTTGTGGTGAATAGCCTGACATTGACTAAGATCTCGCGAGGTGCCATCCGTTCGCACTCATGGACGCCGAGGATGCCAAAGGTGCGTAAATCTCTAATAAAAATAATATCGTAAGGCATAGTTGTCCCTGAAATTCCCAGCGGAGTCCAACCTCTCCGGATGTTAGTATGTGCCTTCTTCGATTTGAAGATTCAGGATTCCGCGCAAGGTTTGACGAGTTGCATTAAATTCTGTTTTGTTCTAAACTATGGTTGCAGTTTACCATAAAGATTCAGCGTAAAGAAGCGAAGAACGCGATGCTTCATTTGCCTTTAAGAAGGAAAAGCCTTCGCGCGCTTCGCTGATCCGCGGTTCTATAGATAAAAAACACCATGCTTTTATCCCACCCATCCTTCATCGGTATTGATTCCACCGCAGGACGCAAACCATTCACCCTTGCCGCGCTCGATGCAGAAGCTCGGCTGCTGGCGCTGGAACCCGGTGAGTTGGAGGATGTGTTGATTTTCCTTGGCAGGCAGACCGAGGCAATCGTGGTGGTCAACGCCCCGTCCGCGCCGAACCGCGGCTTGGTCAGGCGGATGCTGGCATCGCAAAGCTTGAACCCCGGTCGCACACATGGCGCGGATATGCGCATGGCAGAGTTTGAGCTGCGCGGGCGGGGTATCCCCGTCTCACCGACGCAAGGTCGTGCTGAATCCTGTCCCGAATGGATGAAGCTGGGATTCATTCTCTATCGAAAGCTCACCGCGATGGGGTTCGAAGCGTATCCCGCAGAAAATGCTTCCCGGCAGTGGCTGGAGACGCATCCATATGCAGCGTTTTGTACAATACTTGGCCAACCGCCACTCCCCAAGCTATCACTGGAGGGGCGTTTGCAGCGCCAGTTGATCCTGTATGAACTTGGTGTGCGTCTCGAAGACCCGATGGGCTTTTTCGAAGAGATCACCCGTCATCGGTTAATGAAGGGGATCTTACCGTTGGAATTGGTTTATCCAAGCGAACAATTGGACGCGCTCGTTGCGGCATACACAGCCTTCATCGCGGCCAATAAGCCGGGAGAATTGCTTTTCGTGGGGGATAGAGAAGAGGGGAGGATCGCTTTACCGGTGGGGGAGTTGAAGGCGAAGTATTCACGCGATCAGGCAACAAACATCTCCAACGCAACCATCACCTGAGTGGATCAATACATTTCTTTCGCATTCATCGGCAGCGAGCGGATGTGACGCAGGTGTTCGCTGACTCTTTCGTCGTCGCTGTGGGGGTAGGTGAAGCCAAAAAAAACCGCGACCTGGCCCGCTATCCGGCGGAAGAGGTTACCCATCACGTAGAGGGCAACCCAAGAATGATTGTAGTCAGCATCAGCATATGTCCCCAGGAGCATGTCCCACAGGTCTGGTTCGAGGTAACGCTTGAAGTACTTCCCATATTTACCCGAGTTGATTGAGAAACCGGTGTTCATCCCAATGTACCAGGTTAGCATTATCTCCAGTTGCTCACGCAAAGCCTGATCGAGCATAAAGCGGGCGTAGACGAACTCCCCGCGCCATAAGCCTTTTGCCACGTAGGGGGAGATCCACCAGAACTCATTACAGCAATTGGCGAATGCTTTGGCGGTGGGCGGCTTGGGCAGGTAGTCGCCCTCGTTGGCTGGCGGAAAGGGTGAAAGGATGCCGTCCTTATCGAGCAGCAGGATGCTCAGGCTGTCTTTCCATAACTTATCGAGCTGGGCGAGAGGATAAAGGGTCAGGTCGATCCGATTGCCATCGGTAAACTGCAGCAGGTAGGCATAGCTACCGTGCTCCCCCCGGGGCGGAGGGTCGGCCATTTCATCGGGGAGCTGCATGATCATCAATTCGCCGAATCGCGCGATGAAGCCAGGATCGCGTTTCAACGCAGCCACATCGGTGACGATGTAGATCACGTCATAATCCTGGAAGAAGTCGTGCGGGGAGTTGGGATTGGCGCGCGAGCCGTTGAGGATGACGGCGCGGACGCGCTCGTCCTCACGAGCAGTACCGAGAATCAGGTTGTACATTTCCTGATCGTTGCGCATAAAGTTCCGTTGCCACGAAATCTAAAATAATCAGGTAACTCGTTTCGATGCTCTTTGGAGGTTTTCCGCGACCCGAAATTCCACGATACGACGGATCAAATCCACTGGCAGCGGCTTGTCGAGCGGGAACTGGATGGCACCCTTTGAGTGGGTATAATCGGAGAGCTCGGGCGTGAACTGCCGGACGCCGCTGGAGGTGGGATAGAAGCCAATGTGGCGCTTGAACGCAGCAAAGTGAACCAGGTTGCCTTTCAGGTAGAAGGTGGGCATCTGGTAGCTGATCTTTTCTTCCGCCTCCGGGGCAGCGGCTTGGATCGCGGCGCGCAGCTCTTGCAGGATCTGTTGGATTTCCGCGGGGAATCTGGATATATATTCGTCTATCGAGGTGTAACCGACTTTATTGGTTTCCATATTCCTCTCTTTGGTGTCTTGCGTAATTCCCCGCAGGACACTTATGGCATGAACCTGCCATGTTCAAACAGGCCAACTTTACAACCGGATAATGTTTCCGCAAAACTCGCACTTGATCGTATCCTGCCCGCGCAGCACCACCTGGGTGATTGCTCCGCCACAGGCCGGACATTTTGTCGGCGCGGCCTTGACCCTGGCGACCTCGGCCTGGTCAATGCCAACTGCACGAGTTTTGTCGTAATCTTTGGCTTTGGCGCGGTTGATCAGCGCCTGCCAGGTGGTATTCTCCTGCCAGATGTGGAAGTGTGCCGTCTGCACCGGTGCTCCAGGCTGGAAGTGCACCTCGATGTGATCCTCGTTCTTCAATAAGCCGGCCTTGCTTGTCAGGAGGTTATCCACCAGGGCCACTGGGGCTTCCAGTTGCAATCCCTGCACCTTCTGCTTCTCGGTGGCGACAAATAGCACCTTCTTGGTGACGATCTCCTCTTTCTGTTCGAAGATGAGCCGCTGGTCAGTCAGGTACAGCACACCTTCGGGGTCGCCCTTCTGCTCCTTGCCGGACTTGCACCAAATTGCCTTGACCGCAGCAATGCCGCCCTCGGTGGGCAGCAAGCCGAAGGTTGCCTCGGCCAGCTGGGTCAGCATGTACTCGACCTGGTCTATATGCCGGGTGAATTCTGCCACCTGCCGCTCGAACTGGTCGTACATTCCTTTGATCGTGCTTTCTGCAGCCGAGACCTTGCTCTCCAACTGGCTGACTGAAGCCTGCAGCGTGTTCAGGATGCTGCGCGCCGTGAACGGGTTGGCGGCGGCAGCAGCCAGTTGCGGCATCTGCATCTCGATCGGGCGCATCGAGCTCATCAGTATGGTGGATTGCTGGTTGATCTGCATTTGCAGGTTTGGGTAGAGCAGCGCCCACGATTCCATGTAGGATTGGGCTTTCGCTTCCAGGTCGTTCTCGAAAACGTAGCCGCGCCCGCGCGCCGCGGCGATGCGTTGTGTCTGATTGTTGATCTTCGTTTGCAGGTCCTCGACCGCGTCGCGCACCTTGGCGAGGCGCACATCGTCCTGCAGCGAGCTGACCTTGTTCTGCAATGCGCGGGTCTCATCTGCGATCTGTTGAGCCGGGCTGGATGTAGCCATACTGCCTCCTGTTTTGTATCGTCTCAGATGTCATTGCGAAGCGCCTTTTTCCGTAAAGCACCATGCGGTTTACCGCCGAAGCAATCCCCTCCAGATTGGGAGAATGCTTCACAAACTGGGCATGCAATGACACAGGGGTTTATTAGCCTTATTATGGCACACATGCAGCGGAAAGGCAACTAACCAGCACTGCATATATATTCGAAAATTAATAATGCTCCTTCAAGAATATTATAGACAGGTATGTATATAGATCCAAACAAGGGACAGTAAAATGGTAAAATCGCTTTATCCCTGCATACTCCAAAGGCTTTCGAATGACAGAAAACGGTCTTCAACAACGTGCCATCAACACTCTCCGCTTTTTATCCGCTGACATGGTACAACAGGCCAACTCCGGACACCCTGGTCTGCCGATGGGTGCCGCGGCCATTGCATACACCATCTGGACCCGGCACCTGCGCCATAATCCCAGGCAACCGCACTGGCCGGATCGCGACCGCTTCATTCTCTCCGGTGGACATGGCTCTGCGCTGCTCTATTCCCTGCTTCATCTCACGGGCTATGACCTCTCGCTCGACGAGCTGAAGCATTTTCGCCAGTGGGGCAGCCTTACACCCGGTCACCCCGAATACGGCTTGACCCCCGGCGTGGAAACCACCACCGGCCCGCTCGGTCAGGGTTTCGCCAATGGCGTCGGCATGGCCATCGCCGAAGCCCACCTCGCCGCCGAGTTCAACCAGCCTGATGGGAAGCAGACGAGCGCAGACGAGCGCAGAATAAATAATGCCCGCGAAAATCCGCGTTCATCCAAGCCTTATGAAGTTATCAACCATTATATTTACGCCATCGTTACCGATGGCGACCTAATGGAGGGCGTGGCATCCGAGGCTGCCTCACTCGCCGGTCATCTGTGTCTTGGCAAGCTCATCTACCTCTACGACGATAACCACATCTCGATTGATGGCTCCACCAACCTGGCCTTCACCGAGGAGCGCATGAAGCGATTCGATGCCTATGGCTGGCATACACAATACGTGCCGGATGGCAACGATGTCGAGATGATAGACGCGGCAATCCATGCTGCCAGGGCTGACCCGCGTCCGTCCATCATAGCCTGCCGCACGCACATTGGCTTTGGCCTGCCAACCCGCCAGGATACATCCAAGGCACACGGCGAGCCACCCGGCGATGAAGAGCTGAACGGCGCGAAGAAAAAATTAGGCTGGCCACTGGAACCGCGCTTTTACATTCCTGATGATGTGAAAGCGCACTTCCGCGAGGTTGTGGAGAGAGGCGCGAAGAGCGAAGCCGAGTGGCAGAGGCGGCTGAATGCCTACCATACCGCATTCCCCGAAAAAGCTGCCGAGTTGGATCGACGATTATCCGGCGTGCTGCCCAAAGACTGGGAGGCCGCCTTACCCTACTTCACCACAGACCAAAAGGGGTTAGCTACTCGGGCTGCCTCGGGTAAGATAATCAATGCACTGGCTGCAAAAATCCCTGAATTGATCGGCGGCTCGGCAGACCTGGCACCCTCCAATAATACCTGGCTGGAGGGCTTTCAAACATTCCAACCTGCGACTCCTCAAGGGCGTAATTTTCACTTCGGGGTGCGCGAGCATGGCATGGGAGCAGTCGTCAATGGCTTGGCGTTGCACGGGGGAGTGATCTCCTACGGCGCGACGTTCCTTGTCTTCTCGGATTACATGCGCGGCGCCATCCGCCTCTCGGCGCTCTCGCACATCCCTGCCATCTGGATCTTCACCCACGACAGCATCGGTGTGGGTGAGGATGGTCCCACCCATCAGCCGGTTGAACATGTAGCCGCGCTGCGGGCGATTCCCAACCTGACCGTGATCCGTCCCTGCGACGCCAACGAGACCGTTGCAGCCTGGCAGTATGCCATCAGTCATCGTGACGGGCCGACCGCGCTCATCCTGACTCGTCAAGCTCTCCCAACTCTCGATCGCGACATCTACGCTCCTCCATCCGGGCTGATACGCGGCGCGTACATACTGGCGGATATCGGGGATAAGCAACCCGATCTTATCCTGATGGCTTCCGGTTCGGAGGTTAACCTGATCGTCGAGGCCGGATTGCGTCTGGCTGCGGAAGCTATCAATGTGCGCCTGGTTTCATTCCCATCGTGGGAACTTTTCGCTGCCCAGGAGAAAGCGTACCGGGATGAAGTGTTGCCTCCTGATGTTCGCGCCCGGCTCGCAGTCGAGGCCGGAATCGCGCAAGGGTGGGAGCGCTGGGTCGGCGATGGTGGCGCAGTCATCTCCATGGAACGTTTCGGCGCGTCTGCACCGGCGAAGGTATTGCTTGAGAAGTTCGGTTTTTCTGTTGATAATGTCATCGCGAAGGTAAAGGAGTTAATTCGATGAAAATCGCGGTTGCCTGTGATCATGGGGGCTTCCCTCTCAAGGAAGCCGTGATCGAAGCCGTGCGTAAAGCCGGCGATGAGTTGCTTGACCTGGGTGCGTTCACCATCGAGCCAGATGACTACCCAGATTATGCTGAAAAAATGGGTTGGGCGATCCAAAGCAGGAAAGCCGAGCGCGGAGTATTGCTCTGCGGGTCGGGGGTCGGGGCAAGTATTGCTGCCAACAAAATGAAAGGCGTCTACGCCGCGGTCTGTCATGATGTCTATTCCGCCCACCAGGGCGTAGAGCATGACAACATGAACGTCCTATGCATGGGGGCGCGCGTCGTTGGCACGAAGCTGGCGGAGGATTTGGTGGCAGCATTCCTGGCGGCGCATTTTCGGGGTGAGGAACGCTTTACCCGGCGTATTGAAAAAGTTAAAAAATTAGAAGGTTTGAAGGCGTGACCCCTATCCAACGATTACATTCCCTCGGCCAATCCCTCTGGCTGGATAATATCCAGCGCAGCCAGTTGGAGAACGGTGAGTTCGCTGCCATGATCGCCCACGGCGATATCCGTGGCGTGACCTCCAACCCTTCCATTTTCCATAATGCCATTGCTAAGTCACATGATTATGACTCGGCCATTCTTCCTCTTGCCTGGTCGGGCTGGAACGCGGAAGAGATATTCTGGCAGCTTGCATTCGAGGACATCCGTGCTGCTGCCGACCATCTTCTTCCGCTCTACGCCCAGACCAATGGCGAGGACGGTTACGTCAGCCTGGAGGTCAGCCCATACCTGGCGCATGATACGGAGGCGACCATCGCCCAAGCGTGCCATCTTTGGGAGAAGGTGTCCCGCCCGAACTTAATGATCAAGATTCCAGCCACCAAGGAAGGTCTGCCTGCCATCCGCCAAGCGATTGCCGGGGGCATCAATGTGAACGTGACCCTCATATTCTCCCTCGAACGATACCGGGCGGTTATGGATGCTTACCTCGCCGGTCTCGAAAACCGCCTTAGCAAACATTCCTCCGATTATCGGGGACGAGTTGGGATTGGGGCACCAGCTTCGGTGGCTTCTTTCTTTGTCTCCCGCTTCGATACGAAAATCGACAAGCTACTACCCGAAAACTCTCCACTGCGCGGCAAGGCTGCTATTGCCAATGCCAAACAGGCTTATGAAGAATTTCGTAATGTTTTCGGCGGGCCGCGCTTTGCCAGGTTGCAGGCTGCCGGCTTTCGTATTCAGCGCCCGCTGTGGGCGTCAACCAGCACCAAGGACCCAGCCTACCCCGATACCCTTTACATGGATGAGTTGATCGCTCCCTCCACCGTCAACACCGTCCCACCTCAGACGCTCGAAGCCTTCCGTGACCACGGCAAAGGCGAGGTCACGATCGTGCACGACCTGGATGGTGCGCGCCTGGAGATTGCTGATCTCGAGGCAGCGGGTATTTCCATGGCAAAGGTGACCCGGGAGCTGGAAGATGAGGGTGTGGAAGCATTTTCGGACGCGTTTACAGATTTATTAAAAACGATAGAAGAACGACGACAAAGTGCTGTGGCGCAGCTTGGACGATTGCCTGCTTCTGTAAAGCGGCAGATACTCCACCTCGAAGCTGATTCCGTGCCCCAGCGCTTATACGATGGCGATCCCGCGTTGTGGACGGCTGACACGAAAGGTCAGGCTGAGGTCCGTAACCGGCTCGGTTGGCTGAATCTGACCGAAACCGCGCGCCTTGCCATCCCCAGCCTGCGCACTTTCGCCGAAGAAATCCGCGCCGCCGGTCTCACCCATATCTTACTCCTTGGTATGGGAGGCTCCTCACTTGCCCCCGAGGTGATGAGCATGGTTTTCTCCCCTCTCCAGAACTTGGAAAAGGGACCGGGGGTGATGGATTTCGCCATCCTCGATTCCACCGACCCGGCGCAGATACTAGCCGTTGATCGCGCCTTCCCCTCGGAAAAAACCCTTTACATCGTTTCGAGTAAATCTGGCGGGACAGCAGAGCCGAATTCCCTGTTGGACTACTTCTGGGAGCGCTCCGGTCACAACGGGAAGCAGTTCGTCGCAATCACCGATAGAGGCTCATCGTTGGATGCTCTTGCCTATGAGCGCGGCTTTCAAGCGACTTTTCTTGCTGATCCCAATGTAGGTGGGCGTTATTCTGCGCTGACGCACTTTGGCATGGTCCCCGCGGCATTGCTGGGTATTGACCTCGGGCGTCTGCTCGACCGCGCTACCTGGATGGCGCGACAATGCCTGGCAGATATCCCCGCAGCTCGAAACCCGGGTTTAGTGCTAGGCGCGATCCTCGGTCAGGCTGCGCTGATGGGGCGCGATAAGCTCACCTTCATCACCGATGATCGTGTTACCCCCCTGGGTGCCTGGTTGGAACAGTTGGTTGCCGAATCCAGTGGAAAACAGGGCAAGGGCATTTTACCGGTCGAGGGTGAGCCGTTGGGAGTTCCGTCCATTTACAGTGACGATCGTCTGTTCGTTTACCTGCGTCGTGAGGGCAAGTACGATCTGCCTGTGAAGAATCTGCAGGAGGCGGGTCATCCGGCTCTGATCATCTGCATCCCGGATGCATATGACCTGGGCGCAGAATTCTACCGCTGGGAGGTGGCAATTGCCGTCGCCTGTCATCTTCTCCATGTCAACGCTTTCGACCAGCCTGACGTGCAAGATAGCAAGGATCGTACCAATGCCAAGATTGCAGCGTACAAGCAAAGCAAGAGACTGGACGAAGGGAATCCCGCCTGGGAGGGAGAAGGCGTGCATCTATTCTCCCCCGGCGCTTTAAGTGGGTCGAGCCTGGCTGAAGTATTGACCAATTTCTTATTAAGGGTGCGCAAAGGACACTATATCGCGATCAACGCCTACTTGCCGCGTAACCCTGAAACCGCTGAGATCTTGCAAAGGTTGCGTCTCACCCTTCGAAAGAATACCGGTTGCGCAACAACGGTCGGTTTCGGGCCGCGCTTCCTGCACTCAACTGGTCAATATCACAAGGGTGGGCCGGATATTGGCCATTTCCTGCAGATCACCGCTGATCCCATCGAAGATATCGAAATCCCCACGCGTGGCATGACTTTCGGCACATTGCAGCGCGCTCAAGCTTTGGGCGATTATGAAGCGTTGTCTACCCGCGGCAGGCGAATAATGCGGATGCATTTCCCTGGCGATGTGATGGGCGGATTGGAGCGTTTGATAAGCTTGCTGCCGTGATTTTTGCAGGTGGTAAAATGACACGAATGGTCAACCAGGATGGTAATGGTCTCTCCCGCTTGTTCAAGTAGATCTTGCGTCATGTTTCCCGCAATGAACGCGCAAGAAGGTAACGGAAAAGGCGGTCGAAAGCACTGATTACGATGGGTTGATTTGCCAGCCTGCGCACAAAAGCGGCCTTTATCTTCTCCGTAGACGTAAGTTCATCGGGCAACGGTAACACGGTGGAGAAATCTACGCTCCTATCGTCAATCTTAAAGGTATAGTGACCGGTTTGCTTGATTAGAGGGTTGGTTTTTAAGAATAAATCCAGCGAGGCGCGTTCACTGGGGTTCAACCAGGCAGGAAGGTCAGATGTAGCCTTGAATCCGGTGATTGATGCCAAATCTTGGAGCAGTTGCATTTGCTTGAGGGATAGATTGTTCTGCCGCGTGCGGAAGTACACCACATCCGAGTCGGCATGAATAAGCGGCATGAGCCATAGACGATGCAAGGTGGTGAATATGGCGTTGCGCGCACCGGGCATGGCCATGTTGTTAAGCAGGCGTGAGTCGCGATTGCTATTCCAGTAGGAAGCTACATCTGGACCGAGACGCATCCCATCGCACAATCCAAGGGATGGCAGTATCGGCGCGCCGCAGGTCAGGATGTAGGCGTGCCCCAGCGCCTCGCGGATGACTGCCAGCCCATTACGATAGGCTGTTTCGCGCGGCATCCCGTTGGTGCGGATACCTGGCAGCGCCCCTGCGTAGAGAAAATCCAGCTTAAAATAGTCATAACCCCACGCGCTGACCCTTTTCATTAATGCTGCCAGCCAATCCAGCGCGGCAGAATGGGTAAGGTCCAACGCGTAGAGAGGCTCGCTCCAATTGTAACCGGCAGAGACAAGTTCACCCCTCTCATCATGCAGCAGCCATTCGCGGTGGTCTCGGTAAATGGTTGAGGATGGGACAGCAAGCAGAGGCGCCAGCCAAAGGCCGGCGGTCCGACCCGTGGCGTGGATGCGTGCCGCGAGGCTTTCCATGCCGGAGGGAAATTTCTCGTTGGGCTCCCAGTCGCCTATGCTCTTCTGCCAGCCATCGTCGATCTGGAAAACGTCGAAGGGCAGGTCGCCTAGCTCGTCAAGAATATGTAGTAATCGCGCCTCGGTAATGGCTGTGAAAAGGCTGTACCAAGAACACCAGACGCGTGGTGGTTTGGCGGCGCGCTTCGTGCCGAATTGTTTACCGAGCAGCTCAGCGTAGCGGGCAAAGACTTTGCATTCACTGCCACTGGCGATGAACCATTCGGCGGGATGGACCCCGATAATTCCGGTCAACTCCGAAGTCTGCCCCTTCAAGGATGCTTCGTGAAGACATCGGACCCCATTGCACTGTCCCGCAGCGTACCGACCGAGCAATATCTGTTCATCCAGCTCCACACGCGATTCCAGCCCAAGCGCACCGAGGATGACCACGTTCCCACCCGGCGATTCGATTGCCCCCATCCATGAGCCGTTGGGTTTTTCATTAAATACATATGCGGGGTCGCTTTGCATCGAATGCATGATGGTCGGGTAGGGCGGCTCGAAAGGCGTGGTGGCATCCACCCAGCCGGTGGGACTCCACGATTGCCAGCCAGAACGGTAATATCTTGCCGGCTGGAATGGAAGTTCTAGGCTTACATCTTCACCCGAAGCGATCATTCCGCCGGCAATGACTCGGATGTGGTCCGCCCTGATGGATAGGATTGCATCGTCGATTTTAAGTTGGGAGATCATGGAAACCATCCTTAGCTGAAAATGATGCTATCATACCATAGCCAATAAATCCTCTCAGGATCCTGTATTTTGAACTGTAGGCGAGCTCATTCTCGAGGAAGCCCCGGTTCTTTATAGATATGCTATGATTAAGATATTAATACTTAGATAAATAAAAATGGCAGAAGAGATATGGATGAAGTCGTTAGAAAGCTCTGTACTCAACTGGAAGGCGCTCATCTCAAGTGCCGGGTTGTATCCATCCGGCACCTGCCTGAGTTGCAGGAGGACCTCACAGGTTTTCATGCCCGGGGTTCATTCAATGGCGATTTTTTCCAAGAACGCCTGACATTTTTCGATTTCTCACCACCAGATGATCTACCAGCAGCGCGGTCACTGATCGTGGTGGCGGTACCCCGGCCTCAGACCAGGGTTAAGTTTACCTGGCAGGGCAAAACGCGTAGACTTATCTTTCCTCCAACATATCTTGGTCACAGTCGGATTTCCCGTCAAATAAACGAGCTATTGGAGAAGTTGCTTGCTCCGTTTGGGTATCGTGTCATTCCAGCCAGGCTTCCACAGAAACTACTGGCGGTTCACAGTGGACTGGCCGAATACGGCAGGAATAATATCTGCTACATCCCTGGTTTTGGCAGTTTCTTCCAACCGACCGTCTTTTTCTCCGACCTGCCATGTGAGGAGGATGACTGGCGAGAGCTGCGCAGCATGGAACGCTGCCAAAGCTGTAAAGCCTGTATGCTTAAATGCCCCACCGGCGCGATTACCGAGGAGCGTTTCCTGCTCCACGCAGAACGCTGCCTTGTATTCCACAACGAAAGACCGGGCGGAATTCCATTCCCTTCCTGGATAGATCGATCTGCCCACAATTGCCTGATGGGATGCATGATCTGTCAGAAATTCTGCCCGGAAAACAAACCAGTCCTGAATTGGTTTGAGGGTGATGAGAAATTCTCTAACGAGGAGACCACCCTGCTAATGGAGGGTGCTTCACGTGAGCAATTTCCAGCCGGCATGGTGAAAAAGCTCGAACGCCTAGAGTTGCTCGAGGACCTTGATAAATTGCCCCGCAACCTGGACGTCTTCTTTTCCCGATCTCGTTGACCTCCTACCCGATTTGTGGCATAATCGTTGCAAACAGAAAGGCGAAGATGGGAACGAGTAAACCCCCATTGCTGTCAGCGAACCCGGAGAGGGTGTGAGCCGGGTCAGCCGAAAGGGTAGAAAATCCTCCCGGAGCCGCAGCCTGAAATCAGTGAACAATGTCCAGTAGACAGTGTACAGTGAGAGTAGGAGAGCCGGAAGCCGACCGTTATCCTGGCAGGGTATCGCCGTAATCCACAAGAATATGGGCTGTACCTGATCGAGTGCCTGCCTTTTAGCAGGAATCAGAGTGGTACCACGTGAGCACTTTCGCTCTCGTCTCTGGAATGAGGCGAGAGTTTTATTTTTCAAGAGGAGAGAACAGAGAGAAGAGATTGGAAAAGAGTGTCTGAAGGATGTGACTGATATCATCTCTTGAAAATCTGTTCTCTATTTTGGAGGCGCAATGTTCAAACCAATATCTTCCAAACTCGATGTAATAGCCATGGAAGAGACCATTTTACGCTTTTGGAAATCTCAGGATATCTTCCACAAGATCACCGAGCAGCGCAAGGGTGGGCTGGAGTACATTTTTTATGAAGGACCGCCGACCGCCAATGGCAAACCAGGCGTCCATCACGTGCTGGCGCGCGTCTTCAAGGATATGTTCCCACGCTACAAGATCATGCGCGGATATCATGTCTCGCGCCGCGGCGGCTGGGATACGCACGGGCTGCCGGTCGAGATCGAGGTTGAGAAACAGCTGGGCTTCACGAACAAGCAGCAGATCGAGGATTATGGTATTGATCGCTTCAATGAGCTGTGCCGAAAGTCGGTATTTACCTACATACAGGATTGGGAAAAGCTGACTGATCGCATCGCCTTCTGGGTGGATCTGGACGAGGCTTACGTCACATATACCAACGATTACATTGAGTCGGTCTGGTGGATTCTGAAGAAATTCTGGGATAAGGGCCTGCTTTACCAAGGCAACAAGGTGGTGCCATATTGCCCTCGCTGTGGAACGCCACTCTCGGATCACGAGGTGGCACTCGGCTACGAGGATGCCACTGACCCCTCGGTCTTCGTGCGCATACCGCTGGTGGATACTCCGGGCACTTCATTGTTGGTATGGACGACCACGCCCTGGACATTGCCTGGCAACGTGGCGGTTGCCGCGCACCCGGATGTGGAGTACGTGACCATCGAGCGGAAGTTTGCAGAAGGTGGCACGGAGCGCCTGATCCTGGCAAGACTACTCCTCGATAAAGTCTTCCATGGCGAAGAGGTCAAGATCGTGGATACATTCAAGGGAAAGAAGCTCAAAGGTAAACATTATCACCCGCTGTTCACCTTCATGCCACCTGATAAGCCTGCGCACTATGTGGTACTCGGTGATTTCGTCACCACCGAAGATGGTACCGGGCTTGTCCACATGGCTCCGGCTTTTGGTGCTGAAGATATGCAGGCGGCTATGGAGTTCGACCTGCCGGTGCTGATGACCGTCGCGCCAAACGGCGCGTTCCTGGCCGAGGTCACGCCCTGGCGCGGCATGTGGGTCAAGGACGCCGATCCGCTCATCATCCAGGATTTGGATGGGCGCGGTCTGTTGCTCAAAACCGAACAATACACGCACACCTATCCCTTCTGCTGGCGTTGCCACACGCCATTGCTTTATTATGCGCGCGGCACCTGGTACATTCGCACCAGCCAGTCCAAGGATAGGCTGACCGCCCTGAACCAGACGATCAACTGGGTGCCGGAACATATCAAGGATGGGCGTTTTGGAAACTGGCTGGCGAATAATGTGGATTGGGCACTCGGCCGCGAGCGTTATTGGGGTACACCACTGCCGGTCTGGGAATGTGCGGATTGCAAGTTCCAGGAAGCAATCGGCTCAAGGAATGCCCTTTCCGAGAAGACCGGCCGTGATTGCTCGGATCTCGAGCTCCATCGTCCATATGTGGATGCTATCAACTGGACATGCGGGAAGTGCGGTGGAAAGATGAGGCGCGTGCCCGAGCTGATCGATTGCTGGTTCGACTCCGGATCGATGCCCCTGGCGCAGTGGCACTACCCATTCGAGAATGAAGCTAAATTCATGGAGCAGTTTCCCGCCGATTACATCTGCGAGGCGGTGGACCAGACACGCGGCTGGTTCTACTCCCTTCACGCCATCAGCACGCTGCTCTTCGACCAGGTAAGCTACAAGAACGTCATCTGCCTCGGCCACATCCAGGATGCTGAAGGTCGCAAGATGTCCAAATCGCTGGGTAATATCGTCGAGCCGTGGGATGTTTTGAACAAGCACGGCGCAGACGCCTTGCGCTGGTATCTCTATACAGCCTCGCCTCCCGGAAACGAGCGCCGATTCTCCAGTGACCTGGTTGGCGAAGTAGTGCGTTCATTCACCCTCACGCTGTGGAACATTTACTCCTTCTTCGTAACGTATGCAAATTTGGATAAGCCCGACCTCACCTCCACCCTCCTAAACCCCTGCTCCTCTACCGGTGGCAGTGGGATAGGAGAAACTGGGGATTGGGTGAGGTCCAACAACCTCGATCGCTGGTTGATCTCCGAACTCAACGTACTCGTTCGTGATGTGACGACCGCATATGAATACTACGATGTGCCCGCCGCAACACGCCCAATTCAAGCCTTTGTTGAGGTGCTCTCGACATGGTACCTGCGACGCTCCCGCCGGCGCTTCTGGAAATCTGAATCGGATACTGATAAACAGGCAGCCTATGCCACACTTTACACCGCATTGGTTACACTGGCAAAGCTTCTTGCCCCGGCCATGCCGTTCATGGCTGAGGAACTTTATCAAAACCTTGTGCGTTCAGTGGACCCATCCACCCCAGAATCTGTCCATCTCGCCGAATGGCCCCTGGTGGATGGCACTCGAATCAACGAAAGGCTGAATCGTGACATGGCATCGGTCATGAAAATGGTCTCGCTGGGACATTCAGCGAGGCAGAAAGCCAACCGGAAAGTACGCCAGCCATTGGCTGAGATCGCGTTCTCAGTTGGAAATGTAGACGAGCGCCGCGCTATACAAGCCTACGCTGATCTGATCGCAGATGAGCTGAATGTCAAGCAGGTCCGCCTGATGGATGCCAGCACGGATGCTGTGACTTACACGGTCAAGCCGCTGCCCAGGCAATTGGGGAAGAAATATGGCAACAAGTTCCCCGCCATACGTTCTGCAATCCTGTCGATGAATTCAGAGGCGGCAGCGAATACACTCTTGGGAGGGCACTCCCTCCATGTTGAGGCGGCAGGTGAGAGCTTCACCATTCTCAGCGAAGAGGTCGAAGTCCTCGCGGATGCCAAGGCTGGTTTTGCCGTTGCCACCGAGGGTTCATACCTCGCTGCACTGGTCACTGACTTGACGCCAGAGCTTATTCGTGAAGGCCTGGCACGTGAATTCGTCCGCCGGGTGCAGGATCTGCGCAAGACCACCGAGCTGGATGTGGCAGACCGGATAAAGGTCAACGTCGCCGCGACGGCTGGATTGAAAGAAGCCATCGAAGCATATCGCGATTACGTCACCGCGGAAACGCTGGCGGTGGAATTTGATTTTGCTTCTCCAGTTCCCGGGTCAGCGCAAGTGGCAGATGAGTTCGATGGTGAGAAAGTGACCGTCGGTCTGGTCAAGGCTTGAAAAATGGGAACCCGCTCCCGGTCCGGATCGGGTTCCTGCGGCATTGCGGTTATCTATGGATGTGCATGCAGAAAACAATTCTCAGGCGCTTTGCGTGCCGTATTTGTTCGGCCCGGTACCTTTTCTGAAGAAACAGGCGATGATGAGTCCCAGGTAGATTAATTGACCTATGACGGGGATGAGTACATAAAAAATGTTCCAACCTGAACGGTTAATGTCATGCAGCCGCTTGGTGAGCAGCATAAACCATATCCACAAGAAAGTGATCATCGAAAATACGATGAACGGAGTGGTGGTATTATTTATTTGCACATACTTGGCAGGGTTGGAAGATAGACTGATTATCAATCCCAGGATCAGTCCCACCACAAAGCAGATTCCGAGTAAGCTTAATATTCCTTTGAAGAAGGTCAAACGGCAAATGCAGCCTTTAGGGGAGAAGTAGAGCTGCCAGAGCGACATGTGTGGTTTGGGACCCAACGGAGCCTCCTGCGTGGCTAAGGCGGGGGTGAACGTTGCAGTGGTTGCGTCAGGCTGCACCTGGATGGATGCTGGATCTGCAGGATGCGCGACGGGAGTCTGGACTGAAGTTCCCGCGGAGGGTACGCTGAGCAGGGTGCTGGCAACATGCCGGCCAATCATCGCGCTGCCGCAGTTTGGACATTTATCCTTTGCGTCCGGTGTCACCTCCGTGTGACAGTTCATGCAGTATCCTTTTACCGCAACGTCGAACCTGGCTCTGCAGAAACGGCATAGACGCGCCTCAGCCTTGATCGTCTCGGCGCAGACCGGGCATTTCTTGGTGTCTGACTGAGGAGCAGGTTTTTCCATCGGTTTGGCTTTTATGACTGCTTCGGTCGGCTTCTCCCCGGCGGCTGGTTGTGCGGACAGGGTCCCGGCAGCTATCAGGGTGCTGTACATGCGCGCGTCGAGCAGGTGGCTGCCCTGACAGTTTGGGCATTTCCCTTCTGGGGTCGCGTGGATCAACTGGTGGCAATGCGTGCAATATGCCCGCGTGTAGACTTCGAACCTAGTCCCACAGGTTGGGCAGGTTGTGGCATTCGCCTCCAATTCCTTGCCACAAGTGGGACAACCTTTAATGGCACCGCTGACAAAGATAGGTTCGATAGTGGTTTTATCCATCAGGTTGTTCTCCTCTTTCTTTCTCCGTTCGGCTCACACTTTCTTTCTCTCAGGGGATGGTAATGTCTCCAATGTTCCATATCCTGATATTATCTATCGCCAGAACAGTTCCATCAGCCAAGAATTCAAAATCACCAAATTTTAGAGACGGGACGTTGATACCGAACAACGGCTCATTGTTCAAGAATATAGCAAATCTCGAGCTCTTCCCGATGATGATGATATGGTTGGTATGATTGCCTGAGTTCGCTGCATTTGGAAATTCATAGTAACCTCCCTCGTAGAAACTCAGGGTTACATCGCCATTGTAATGAAACCTGGCGCTATGATTGGGACCTTCGATTTGCCTGAAACTGAGACTCCAAACCGAATCACTGGCCGCGAGTTCAAAGAACCGTCCATCGAACTCGATCAAGAAGTCCGAATAATTGATATTTGGGCGGTGGAGTCGGCAATCTGTTACCACCATTTCACCTTCCACATATTCCATGCGTCGACCGCACCAATCTGGCGCTTGCCAGCTGGTCGAGTCCAGGCCGAAATCGTCTTGAAAGTTCGGGGCGCGATTGGCGATCGCATCCAGTATGGGTTGGGCAAAACCCGTCACCCATTCGGGGAGTGGAGTTGCCGTGGCGGTGGGGCGAGGCGTGCGGGTGGGCGTGGGCGGCGATGTGGGTGTGATGGTGGGGATTGGAGTGTTGGTTGGTACAGGAGACGTGGGTACGCCGGATCGCAATGTCGCATTGGTGCGCTGGTTCCAGAGCAATATGCCGAGCAAGCCGAGGATGATCACCACCCCAAAAGTCCCCGCGATCCAGAGACCGGTATGGCTTATTCTGGCGGACGGGGAAGCTGGGTGTGCGGGCTGAACATTTGATGGTGATGCAGGTGAGGATGTAGAAGCAGCAGGCGGTGGTGTGACCTGAACTTGCTCCCCGAACCGAGTCCCGCAATAGGGACAGAAGACCGCGTCGGCGGGGATCTGTTCAGCACACATGGGGCATTTATTAATTTCGCTCATCTATTTTCCTTTTCGATCTTGACAATGTTCGAGATGCATGGCTCGTCAGAGGTTGTTTTACAGATCCTGCCGGTCACGGTGATGCGATTGCCAATGTAAGCTAATGAGCCGTCATCGAGGCAGACCACAATATCCCATTTGCTGTATGGGTCAGGAAGAGCCTTCATCTGGTTTGGGGATGGATCGACGCCCGGTTGGGCGACTCTGACGAAAATGGTGATTGTGTTGCCAGATCCTGAATACTGTGTGAGTAAAAGCCCGCATTCCGTTCCGCAGTAGGTGCTTTTAAACATTTCCAATAAACCCGAAAGAATGACCAGCTGTCCCTCGGGATAGGATCCTATCGTGTCAAACGTGATTAGCACCGGCGCGGGAGTGGCGGTGGCAGTGGGACGTGTCGTTCGGGTGGGTATGATGGTAGGCGTATGCGTAGGTGTCAGCGTCGGTATGATTGTCCGCGTAGGTGACGCAAGAAGTCCGGAAAACGCGGGTATCTTGGCGCGCTGTGTCCATAGCAAGAGGCTAATCCCACAAAATATTAATATCAACCCAATTATTCTAGCGGACAAGCTACCAGTTGGCTTTTTCCTTACGACCCGAGGTGTTGGATGTACAGGTGGAAGGTTTTCTGGTTCAACGATACTCGCAGGCGGTGAAACATGGGCGTCCTCCGTGAATTGCGTCCTGCAATAGGGACAGAAGATCGAGTCTGCAGGGATCTGTTCAGCGCACATGGGACATTTCTTTGTCTCGGTCATATCTTCCATCCTTTTCACTTGAGCATCGTCATGCAGAAACGGCACATCCGAGCCTCAGCTTTGATCGTTTGTCCGCAATTCGGGCATTGTTTGGTGTCGGATGCGGGTGCAGGTGCCTGAGCCGGCGCGCCGGTTCGGGGGGAACCAACAGTAGTTGGCATCACGGCAGGGGGATGCAACAGGCAGCTTTCCACATGAAGATCCGCCGGCTCATTGCCGCAGCGGATGCATTTGCCCGCCTCGTTCAACTCGACGAGCTCGTGGTCGTTCAGGCAATAGCCTCGCACCGCCACAGAAAATGTTGCCCGGCAGAAACGGCATAACCGTGCTTCGGCTTTGATTGTGTTTCCGCAGACCGGACACTGCTTTTCGCCACCAGACGATACAACCACCGGAGTTCGATCCATTTCCATGATGGGGCTCGGGGAGATGGTCCCAAGTGAAGGAACGACCTGAGGTGGCGTGACAGAAACCGGCGCAGCTGGCGCTGGAAAAGGAGCGGGATGGCTCTCGAACTTACCCGGCGTGTTAGGCATTGTTTCAGCAGTGGGTACAGCCGGAGAAGGCGCACGGGTTTCAGGTGTCGCTGGCAGCGGGGTTATTCTCCCGGTGGCAAGACGCCGGTTCCGAATCCAGAAGTAAAGCCGCATCCCAAATGTGATCACCACGAACGCGGCGGCAACACCCAGAAAAAGAATAACGTTGCCTTCTTCCAATGCCGCGGCCAGCTCGCCGCGCGGGTTGATCAGGGTGTGGTAGAAGATAAAAGTCACGAAGATAAGCAGGATGATCCACAGCCAGCGGCTTTTACGTTTCAGCGATTGACCGAAACTGCCGGGGAAACCGAGCATCTGGACAAACAAATTTTCCAGCGCCACAGCGAAGATGACCAGCAGGAAAGCTTCTAGGCCGCTTAATAGATTCGCGACAAGTTCCGGCAACTTCATATTCAGCAGCAAACCGGTTACGATGGTTGGCAGCCACATGATCAAGCCAATAACGATGAAAGTGACGCCGCTGATCTTTAGCAGCGTGTTGCGTTTTAGTTCATCGAACTGCTTCTCGTCTGCGTCCAGGGCTTCAGGTGTTCCGAACATGAGGCCGGGGATGAGGGAAAGGATGCGGGTGGTGGCCATCGAGATGGCGGCAAGCAGAATGTTGCTGGGACGCACCTTGAGTTCGGCGTTCAATCCCCAGCGGCGGATGCGGCGCCATTGGATAATATCGTCAGCCACGCCAACCAGCCCGTAAGCGATGGTCATGGAGCCGAAGAGGATCAAACCTTTAAGGCTGAATGGATTCCAGGTCTTGTCGAGCAGGGAGAAGACCAGGCCATAGAAGACCATCACGCCGATGACTTTCAAAACATCGCTTAAATTTGTTTTTCCCACGCGCTTGCCGAAGGATCTTGTAGTCCATTCCTGCATGCGGGCGATCCAGCCAACCGGGCGGAACCTGCGCTTGAGCGTTTCTTCGTTCTCCGCCAGGGTGCGTGTGAAGAACTCCGCGGCGATGGCGAAGGGGAGCATCATCAAGGCAGCCAGGAACAGGTTGGTGCCGATCACGGATGGTTTCGGAGAAAGGTCGAGGGGAGTGGGGATGTAGGTGGTGATCTCCGGGACGAGCGGGCCGGTGGCGCGGAAGCCGCCCCCGCCGCCGACGCGCACCGGTGACCAGCGATCAGTCTGGGTTCCATCGCCCAGTTGCCCGGCGGTATTGGCACCCCAGCAGTACACTTCACTGTTGACCACCGCGCAGGTGTGGGCTTCACCGGTCGCAACGGCGGTGGCCTGGGTGATGCCGGGCACTTCCACGGGCAGGAAATGATTCGTATTGGTGCCAATCCCCAGGTTACCGTAAGGATCGTTTTCACCCCAGCACATCAGGCGCCCGTCCGTGAGGATGGCGCAGGTGTGACGGCCTCCGGCGGAGATAGCTGCCACGCCGCTGGTTAATCCAACCACATCGGCTGGCGCATCTCCGCCTGCATAGCGGTCGGTCTCGCTGAATCCCAAGCCTCCAGAGAGTGAGTTGCCCCAGCATTTTACTCCACCATCTGAAGTTATAACACATGCGTGACTGGTGCCGGCTGATATCGAGATGACACCGCTGCTCAGGCCAACGATATCCACGGGGATTGCACCATTTCCAGTACTGGCAGTGCCAAGGTAATACGTATCTCCCCAACATTTCACACGCCCGCCGCGGGTGATTGCACAACTGAATTGCTGACCTAGTGCAATGGCAGTAGCATCGGTTATGCCAAGTACGCTGATGGGCGTCAGGCTGGATTCTGTTGTTCCATTACCCAGTTTACCGTATGCGTTATTCCCCCAGCATTGTATGCTTCCATTTTCCAAAACAGCGCAACTGTGCTTTAAACCAGCACTGATGGCGATTACCTTCCCGTCCAGCCCGATCACATCAACCGGGGCGTAAGCGCTCTCGGTTGTTCCGGTGCCGAGTTCTCCATCGCTGTTATACCCCCAGCATTTCACATCGCCGGAACGGGTAAGAACGCAGATATGCTGTCCATCCGGCGGGGCGGCGATTGCTTTCACAGCTGGAAGCCCTTCAACAAGAATGGGGGTTGGCGAATCGTATCCGTACCTGCCTTCGATGAGCAGGTGTGTCTCCCCCCAAACCCACACTTCGCCGTTGGAGGTCAAGGCAATCGTGGAATCATATCCGGCAGCAAGTGCAATCACCTCTCCCAGAGCAGCAGATGGCGCTTGTGAACTATTTTCAGGCTTTTTTGCCGCAGCAGGAATGATCACGATGATGAGCAGCATTGTGAGCATGCACATGGATGTCACGCATCGAAGACAATGATGAATTCTCATACGCCCTCCCCGGAATAAAGGAGCCATGGTTTAGTTTCCCCTCCCAGGTGCAAGTACCACGACTTGTTTATCTTTCCACCAGGAAACGATCACTACTTTATTTTAGGGATAATTATCGAAAAGTCAATTGTATATGTAATAAAAACTCCCCGCCATTTGGTACAGATGGGATTACGGCTTGCGGCTATTAATTTGGCTTGTCAAAAGACCACCCGCGTGCTATAGTCATTGTATATGTTCAACAGCCTCAAGGACTTGATCATCGGCCGCCCGCTGCCCACCCGTCAGCTGGTAAAAAAACGACTGAACAAGCTCCGCGCTCTGGCTGCTTTTTCACCCGATGCGCTATCCTCAATTGCCTATGCCAATCAAGAGATCTATCTCGGTTTGATTGTGGCAGGCAGCGCGGGGTTGGCGCTTTCCTGGCCGATCGGCTTGGCGATCATTGCCTTGCTGACGCTGGTTGCACTCTCATATTTCCAGACAATTCATGCCTACCCCTCCGGGGGCGGTTCGTACATTGTTGCTCGTGAGAACCTGGGCACGCTCCCCGGCTTGATCGCCGCCTCGTCATTGACGGTGGATTATCTATTGAATGTTGCCGTGAGTGTGACGGCTGGGGTAGCCGCGATCGCCTCGGCGTTCCCGATCCTCTGGCAATATCGCGTCGCGCTTTCTCTGGGATTACTGCTGGTCATCACGCTTATCAATTTGCGGGGTGTGCGCGAGGCCGGCACCTTGATGGCTATCCCCGTGTACCTGTTTCTGTTTACATACATTCCCATGCTGGTCTATGGAACAATCCGCGCGTTAATGGATGGACCGGGGACGCTGGAGGCGGTCGCACCTGCTCCCATCGTGCCATTGACCCTATTCCTTCTTTTACATACGTTTTCAACCGGCTGCACCGCGCTCACCGGGATCGAAGCGATCAGCAATGGCGTGCCGGCTTTCCAGCCTCCGGAGTCAAGGAATGCAGGCTGGACATTGATTGTCATGGCGGTATTAATGGGGATTCTCTTCCTGGGCAGCGTTGGGTTGACTCAGTATTTCGCCGTGGTTGCCAGCCCGCAAGAGACTATCCTCTCAGCACTGGCGCGGCGGATCCTGGACAGCGGCCCGGCTTACCTGCTGATCCAATCCTTCACCATGCTCATTCTTTTCGTCGCAGCCAACACCAGTTTTGCCGGTTTCCCGCGCTTGGCAGCCATCCTGGCGCGGGATGGCTTTCTGCCGCGCCAGTTTACCAGCCTGGGCGACCGCCTCGTGTTTACGAATGGCATAATGATTCTAGCCGTAGCTGGAGGGGTCCTCATCTTTATCTTTCATGGAGATACTCATGCCCTGATCCCCTTGTTCGCCATCGGCGCGTTCCTGGCGTTCACAGTTTCGCAGGCTGGCATGGTCGTCCATTGGTGGCGCGTGCGAGGCACAGGCTGGTGGCTGAAATCCATTATCAACAGCGTAGGCGCACTGGCGACCACTGTGACGGTGATCGTGGTCATCCTCAGCAAATTCCTCGAGGGGGCGTGGATCACAGCCCTTGTCATCCCGCTGATCGCCACTGCCTTCTTGCGCATCCATGCTCACTACCACGATGTGGCCCGCCAGTTATCAATGGATGGGCTGCCGCCATCGCTTAAACCGGTTCCAATCCCACGTGTCGTCGTTCCCATCTCGGGTGTCCACCGGGGCATTGTGGACGCGATCAACTTCGCACGCTCGATTTCTGGTAATGTGACTGCTGTGTATGTGGAGCTGGAGCCGGGTGCGGGAGTCCAAATCAGACAAAAGCTGGCTGAATGGTGGCCGGATCTGAACCTGGCTGTTGTTTCCTCGCCTTACCGTTCGGTCGTCGCGCCGCTGCTGGAATTCCTCGACGAAAGCGACCGGCTATCCAACGATGGCCAGGCGGCTGCACTGGTGTTGCCTGAGTTCATCCCGGCCAAGGGGTGGCAATCGCTCCTTCATAACCAAACCGCATGGCTGATTAAGGCTACCCTTCTTTACCGGCGGCGATTTCATGGATTCCCGCGCGTGATCATTGACATCCCTTATCACCTGCGGCGGTGATTACGCCGAACATAAACTAATTAATGTAATGAATAAGCCGCAAATGAAATAATTTTTCCCACATTGTTGTATCATTATCAGGAGTCATAAAATGAATGATTCGGAGGAACCATGAAAACCAAATTGTCCCGTATCATTATTATCCTTGCTTCCTTGCTGCTGACCTCAGCTTGCAGCCGCGCCGGCTCCGGCACTCCTGGAGCGCCGGTGGAACAACCTCCGGTTGCGCCCGCGGAGACGCAAGCGCCTCCCACTGAACCTCCACAGCCATCGCCTACGCTTTCACCCTCACCTTCGCCAACCATCCTACCCAAACCCGAGCCGACGCGCGTTGAGTTCCAAGCCGAGGATGGGCACACCCTGGTCGGTTATTTCTATCCCTCTCCCTACCCGAACGCGCCGGTCGTGGTGCTGATGCACATGATGGGCTATACCCAGGCTGGTTGGGTCCAGCTGGGTTTGGTGGATTGGTTGCAAAACTGGCCTGCGGGAGGGGGCGGGATGTTCGCCCCGGTTTTGCAGTCCAGCATCTATCCCCCAATGCCGGCGGGACTTTCCTTCGCTGTATTTACCTTTGATTATCGCGGCTTTGGCGAAAGCCTGCCAGCCATGCCCAATTCCTTTACAAAAAGCGAGCTGGATCAGTGGATCGCCGGCTGGCTGATGGATTCAAAAGCTGCCTATGAAAAAGTCAAAACCATGCCAGGCGTGGACGCGAGCCGCGTGGCCGGTATCGGCGCGAGCATCGGTGCGGATGGCGTGGTGGACACGTGCGCGGCAGGCTGCCTGGGGGCGCTATCACTCTCCCCTGGGGATTTCCTAAACATTCCCTTTAAGGATGCGGTAAAAGCCATTGAGGATGCCGGTAAGCCGGTGCTTTGCATTGCCCACGAGAAAGACGAGGGTTCAACCAGGGCATGCAACGCGGCAAGCGGCACCCATTACAGGTCAATCATATATACCGAGGGCGGAGGAGATTATGGTACGCATGGCATGATGTTTCTGATGGTGCCCGACTACGCCCCACCTGATATCGGCCAGGTCATCCTCGACTGGCTGCGGCTCACGTTCAATATCACGCCATGAACAAAATTGTATTTCACCCCCTAATTCTCGAGCGCTGGGACGATTTCGAGCATCTCTTTGGCCCGCGCGGCGCCTGTGCCGGTTGCTGGTGCATGTTCTGGAAACTTCCCCGCAAGGAATTCGAGGCCGGACAAGCCGAGGCCAACCGCCTGGCACAGCAGGCCATTGTCGCTTCAGGGCAGAAGCCAGGCCTGCTTGCCTATGTGGACGGTATTCCAGCTGGTTGGATCGCTGTCGAACAGCGCAGCGCCTATTCCGCGCTGGCGCGCTCACGTATTCTCGCCCCTCTGGACGACACACCGGTCTGGTCGGTCACTTGCTTCTTCGTGGACAAGAAATTCCGCCACCAGGGGCTGACCGTGGCGTTGCTCAGGGCTGCTGTTGAATACGTCAAATCACAGGGCGGGAAGGTGCTGGAGGGCTACCCCGTCGATACCAAGGATGAAAAGAAAGCCCCGCCCGCATTTATCTATCATGGAACAGCATCCGCTTTCCACCAGGCAGGGTTCTCGGAAGTAGCGCGCCGCTCTGCGACAAGGCCGATCATGCGGATAACGGTGGAATAGAACAATTCGCGGACGCTTATGTATTATTGATCAGCGGATTCAATAGCAGATAAGCAGATGTCGGTGACCCATAGGCTTATCCGTCCGCCCCATCCGCTGACCAATTCGGTTAAATGACCAGGCACCCGGTTTATCCGAGAAAACGGGTGCCTGGCTCTTAGAATCAGGTACAATACAGCCCATGCCCATCAACCAACCCACCATCACCACCACTGGCGGAGTGCGCGCCACCTGGGTCGAAGTCAACCTGGCCCGCCTGCGCCAGAACGTGCGCGCCATCCGCGCAAAAGTTGCGCCGGCAAAGGTGATGCTGGTATTGAAAGCCAACGCCTACGGTCACGGGTTGAGAGATGTGGCGCGGCATCTCGCCGCTGAAGCGGACTATATAGGCGTGGCAGTGTTGGAGGAGGGCATCCTGCTGCGCGAGCTGGACATCACTGCGCCAATCCTGGTGATGGGCGGCATTTGGGGGGATCAGATTCCCCAATATATTCAGCACGACCTGACCCTGACCGCCTCCTCCATCGAACGCCTGGAGCAGATCGATCAGGCTGCCCGAAGCCTCGGCAAGGTTGCCAAAGTTCACTTGAAAATCGACACCGGCATGGAGCGCATCGGCATCCATTATTACAATGCGCGCACCTTGCAGGAGGCTGCATTGGGTTGCTGCCGCAACGTGGAGGTGGAGGGTATCTACTCGCACTTTGCCAGCTCCGATGCAGCCGACCTGACCTTCGCCCGCTTGCAACTTGAACGCTTCATGGAGGTGCTGCGCTTCTACGAAACCCACAGCTTGCCCATGCCCATGCGCCACATTGCGAACTCCGGCGCTATCCTGCAATTGCCTGAGAGCTATTTCGACATGGTGCGACCTGGCATCTTGATGTATGGCGTATACCCTTCTCAAGAATTGGCTCACACGGTTGCGGTCGATCCAGCACTGGCCTGGAAGTCGCGTGTCGTATACTTCAAGGTGGTGAAGGCGGGTCACCCGGTCAGCTATGGCTCGACATGGCAATCCGACCACGATGTGCGCATCGTCACTGTCCCGGCCGGCTACGGGGATGGTTATTTTCGAAGCATGTCGAACAAGGCGCAGGTGCTTATCCGCGGAAAAAAATATCCTCAGGTGGGACAGGTCTGCATGGATCAGGTTATGGTCAACATCGGGCAGGATTCCGCCTACAATGGCGATGAGGTGACCCTCATTGGTGAAGCCAATGGCGTGTGCATCACCGTGGAAAACCTGGCTGGCTGGGCAGGTACGATCCCCTACGAGATCCTGACCAACATAAACACACGTGTACCGCGGGTGTATATCGAGTAATATGCGCTTAGCGGTTGTTTTCCTCGAAGGCACACGTAGAATCACGAAAGAAGGAGATACTTTTCAGTGAAACGACTCATTCGCGATTACGGCCTTTTACTTGGGGTGGCAGGACTTGTCATCGCCCTCGATCAGTGGACTAAAGCCCTGGTG
>Ga0172371_10000575_pt1 | contig 57268 bp, 53 predicted proteins | sample Lak12m_FD_114543 | JGI IMG/M metagenome (GOLD analysis project Ga0172371, IMG submission 114543) | Freshwater microbial communities from Kabuno Bay, South-Kivu, Congo - kab_022012_12m | ecosystem: Environmental > Aquatic > Freshwater > Lake | place: Democratic Republic of the Congo: South-Kivu... | reverse complement strand
TGCGGGAGCAGGTAGAGGTGCAGTTTTAGGTTTCGATTTTTTTACGGCAGCCGGCAGAGATGCGGTTTTAGGCTTCGTTTTCTTTGCAAGTACGGGCACCGCAACAGGTGTCCCGGGTTTTGTCCTGACCGGCCGCCAATAAAACCAGTCAATCGCCCATTCGATTAACCAGCCGATTAAGATCCCCAGAACGAGTGCAGTGCTAATGTTCATAATGACTCCTTATAAGAGAATAAATCCTGACTAACATTATTATGCCATAGATTGAAAGTCACTTCGCGATTTGACGGTGAAACACGGGTTTTATTGGAGAAGGATACTGCGGATACGGTTGCATCGAGGATGCTACTTTGAATTGGCCGCACGGCGCAAATCCCCGTAAAATATCCATGCTATACTTTGAAAATATGAGCCATGGTTGAGATTGCAGGTGGATGCAATTCTCAAATGGCGGTGGAGGAAAGCATGAATCTTGACACCTATAAACAATTGGCGCAGCGACTGGACGCCCTGCCGAACGGTTTCCCGTCCGCAGAAGATGGCAGGGAATTGAAACTGTTGGCAAAAATATTCACGCCCGAAGAGGCGGAACTGGCCGCGCACTTGCTGCCCTCGCTGGAAACCGTTGAGGAGATCGCGGCACGGACAGGCAGGGATATTGCCGGGTTGCGGGACCAACTCAAAGCGATATCCAGACGCGGGTTGATCGAAGCGGGGAGAAAAAACGGCGCGTTGGGATTCAAGTTAATGCCATTTGTCGTTGGAATTTACGAGTTGCAAGTCGGCAGAATGGATGCGGAACTGGCGCATCTATTCGAGGATTATTTCCAGGTTGCGTTCCGCGAAATGCTGACGGTCAAGCCGCAGTTCCATCGTGTCATCCCCGTGAATGAAACCGTGCGGAACTCGATGGAGGTGCGCCCATTCGAGAGCGCTGCGGAGATTGTCAACGCCATGGGGTCGTGGGGCGTGCTGGATTGCATTTGCCGAAAACAAAAGGCCTTGATCGGCGAGGGCTGCGGACATCCGCTGGATGTGTGCATGGCCATGAATCCAAAACCGAACGCCTTTGACAAGAATTCCGTCATCCGCGCGCTGACCCACGACGAAGCGCTGCGGACCTTGCGCCGTGCAGCCGAAGCGGGACTGGTCCATTCGGTCAGCAACAGCGCGGAGGGCATGTATTACATCTGCAATTGCTGCACCTGCTCGTGCGGAATCCTGCGCGGCATGGCTGAGTTGGGAATTGCCAACGTCGTGGCAAGCTCGGCCTTCGTCAATCAGGTGGATGAAATGCTTTGCAACGGTTGTGAGGATTGCATCAAGTGCTGTCAATTCGAGGCGCTTTCCATGGATGGACTGCTGGCGATGGTGAATTCAGTGCGTTGCACGGGTTGCGGCGTGTGCGTCATCAACTGCTCGACGGGCGCGCTCGGTCTCATACGGCGGCCGGAGGAGGAAGTGATGAAGGTGCCTATGACGCACGCGGATTGGGGCGCACAGCGCGCCAAGGAGAGAGGGTTATAACGAGAAAGTCCCCAAAAGGAATAATATGCGTCGCACCCTCATGCCTGCCTCATGCCCTTTCGCAAGCCAGTCTGCAAATTTCTTTTTGGATTCGAATGGAGCATCTAAATGGATAATTCAAAAATTACCATAGAGTTTGATACATCCCACGCTGGTCAAGAAAACAAATTTCGTTTTATAGAAAGTTACATCAGGAATTTTCTTGACCGATATTTTCTCAATTTCAAAATAGAGAAAAACACTCGCGTTATATTAGCCAAAAATGTTGGCGACACTAAAAAAAGAATCACAGGAAACAAAAATGATGCTATCGACAATTCAATAGCTTCAGCAACATTTTTAGGCGAGCAATTTATCATAATCTTTTCAATTGATACATTTACGTCTGAATTATTTTCAGAAGAAGCAAAAGAAGCTCTTGAAAACTACAGGCTAATCACAAACCATATGATCTACCATGAAGTACAGCATATAAAAAACAGGTGCAACCACCCAATCCTCGCTCAGATATTAGACAACACATCTGCTATCCCTGATAGTTATACTTACTTCAAGCTTTCTGCAAGTAGGTTTGTTGATGAGTATTTAGCAACTGCAAATAGTTAAAGTCTATTCAGAACTGAAACCGACGATAAAGTTTTAGAACAGTTTAAAGATTTACACGAAAAAATGAGTAGGAAATTTTCAGAAAAAAAGCTAACACACGAGGACGTTTACAAAATAGCATATTTTTATTCTCATGTTTTTGCTATAAACAAAATAAGGATAGTGGAAAACGCAGATGAATTAAGCCCAAGAATTGAAGCTAAATTAGACGGCATTGAAAAAAAGTTCTTTATTAATATCAACAATGCGATCAAAAAATACTTGGATAAAGATATTAGCTCTTTAATACATGAAATTACCGGTATCATGAGTGATTTTTACAGACTTGGGTCTAGTCCAAAAAATATTTCATCATAGCCATAACAAAATCCTGTCCAGGAAGGATCGGAAACGAGTCAAGGGAGGATTTAAATCCTTTCTTGAGAGGATTGGAAACCTCCTAGGGAGAATTCCAAAAGCATATCGATGTTTTTTAAAAAACTTCTAAATGTTTTTCTCTTCTCAAAACAGCCTATTTTTCGCAGAATATCGACGTTGTTCAGTATAAAAGTAGGCAGAAACCAGAACGGTTGCCGAAGTTCAGGATACACTTAGATCGGGACTGAAAGAGTAACAAGGTAAAATCTCTGCGAATTCTCTTCCTAGTAAATAAAACAATCAGGAGGCAATATGTCAAGGAAAAAAGTAAACAAAAATGCTTACAAGGAAGTCGTAAAAGATGGAGAAATCTGCATCGAGTTCACCACTGGAGGCAAACATGAAGTGACAGTTACGGTCGACAAAAAAGCCTGGAATGAATATATCTGTAACTTTCACTGGACAGCACAGAAGAGCAAGGCTGGCTACCTTACAGTAGTAACAAGCATAGGCGGAATTCCTGTAAGGTTATCCAAAATGGTTATGGAGCGTGAATTCTTAGAAATCGATTACTGGGGAAATACTATTGACCACAAAAATAACAACACTCTAGATAATCGAAGGAGCAACTTAAGAATTATTAATAACCAACTCAATCCAACTAATCAGAAAAGCAAGTATGAAACAGACAACATGCACTTAATTCACCGCCAGAAAGGTGGTGCGTACAAAATTGACACCAATACCAACGGCAAAAAACTTTATAAAAATTTTCAAACAAAGGAAGAAGCAATTGCATATAGAGACCAAGTAGTCATACCTTCACGAGAAGCAGAAAACATCAAAATAGAGAAAAAAGCTAGGGACATTGAATTTGAAAGGGGTTTACGAGACAAATTAAATAATAACGAAAAAGAAGAAGTATTAGAAATTCTTAAAAAATATGAAATTATTGAATAAGCAGAAAGATAAAGATTCCCCAAAGTTAAGCATTGAACTCAAACGTAAAATGTATGTCGTCAGGGCATATCAATATCAAGCACCAACTCTACCCCTATCGGTACCCAGATATTCCACCCCATCTCGTCTCTACCCTAATGGGCACACGTCCCCAAATCCGAAACAACAAGTTGGGCTGTCATTCTGGCTCTTCAATTCGGATCTGGAAAATGTCAGTACATGTTTTAAATCCTCCCTAGGAAGGATTCTAAAAACATTTAGATGTTTTGCCAAAGACTTCTAATTGTTTTTCTCCCCTTAAAATAGCCCATTTTTCGCAGAAAATCGGCGTTTTCAGCAAAAACAGACCTCCGAAGTCTTTAAGACTTCGGAGGTCTAATCATCTACTCACTACTTTCTACGCTCACTCCCCGTCGGCACCCAATCTGCAGCCCCACCCCGTCCCTCCCCAAATCCGAAATAAAAAGTTGGAATAATCATTCAGTCTCTTCAGTTCGGATTTGGAGAGGGAAGACTACTTCTGCAACGCAATAGCCCACTTTTCATCCATGGAAAGGATCACCAGCGTGCCGTTGGATTCCTCGTAGATGAAGGTCGTCTCACCTTCAAAAAGAGTGAGCACAAAAGATTCTTGATTCATCAATGTTTCTTCGCAAGCCATCTCCGTGGAGAACATCTCGCTGAAAACAATTTTTTCTCCGCTCAATTTATATTTTCCGCCAAAGCTATTGCATCCCACGTTGCCGTTGACACTGCCATCCTCGCTGAACGTAATGGAAGTATCCACCTCCGGTACTGGGTGAGTCAGGTTGGCGGACTCACCATACGAGACCAGTTTCCACGTTCCGACCAGTGCATCAGATGTATTTCCTCCGCAGGCAGATAAGAGAAAAATGATTAACAAGGTAACGAGTGTTTTGCGAATCATATTTACTCCTAAAGTAGAAAGGTCACTCCCCCGTCGGCACCCAGATATTCTGCCCCACGCTTCGACAAGCTCAGCGCAGGCTCTGCCCTCCCCAAGTCCGAAATAAAAAATTGGAGCAATAATCAACACAGTCAATTCGGACTTGGGGAGGGTGCCGCGCTAGCGGCGGGAGGGGCTAGCTGAGGGTCTTTTATGTGATATTCTCCAAAATCACTTCCAACACTTTATCAATGTTCTTCACCACATCATTGTTGTAAAACCGTAAAACACGATAGCCTTTTGCCTCTAAAAACGCGGTTCGCTCTGCATCATATTTTTCCTGATCCAAATGCTGGCTGCCATCCAATTCAATGATCAGCATCTTGCTGGGCGCGCAAAAATCCGTAATGTAATTTCCAATCGCATGTTGACGGCGAAAGCCAACTCCATCCAAACGATGAGCACGCAGACGCGACCACATCTTCGCTTCCGCAGGTGTTGGCTCAAGGCGCAACTCTCCCGCTCGGTGCATGATCTTTGGCGTTGAACGTTTTTCAGACATTGGAATTATTGCCCACCCTGCCCCACCCGTCACTTCGTGCCACCCTCCCAAGTCCGATGGACTTGGGGAGGGATCGGGAGAGGCTTATTAGCTTATTCTCCTGTCGGCACCCAAATATTCTTCACTTGCGTAGACTCGTGCAGGAACTCGTGACCTTCGCCCTGCTCGCGGTCCATCCAATTGCGGGGCAGACCGTAGCCTGTCCACGTGCGTTTCATGTTCGCGGCGGACTCGTTCTCGACGTGGTACCCCCCTTCCGCCGAGCCGAAGTACCAGACTGAATCAACATCTTCATGTTGAACAAGAGTTTTCGTTAAGTGGTCACGGTCGCCTGTGACGATGTTGACCACACCGCCAGGCACATCGGAGGTATCAAGCACCTGATAAAAGTCCATGGCGGAGAGCGGATATTTCTGGCTGGGGATCATCACGACGGTGTTGCCGCGTGCGATCGCAGGCGCCATGAGCGAGACGAAACCAAGCAAGGGCATTTCATCGGGGCAGGCAATGCCGATCACACCGACAGGTTCATTGACCGCGACGGTGATTCCGCGCAGGGTGGTCTCTTGCACAGTGCCGCCGTATTTGTCAGCCCATGCCGCATAAGTGAATAATCTTTCAACGGATGTATCCACTTCGGCTTGCGCGGACTTCTGCGTACGCCCCGTCATTCCTGCACTGAGCGGCGTCGAAGTGTCGACGATTCGTTTTACAAATTCAGCGTTACGAGCATCAAGATTTTCTGCGATGAAATACAAAATTTGCGAACGGTTATATCCGTGGCGCATCGCCCAGCCTGACGTCCGCGCTTTGTGTGCGGCTTCAACTGCATCACGAATATCTTTGCGATTGCCATCACCAACTTGCCCGACAATTTTCCCTTTGGCGTTCAACACAGTTGTTGTGTACGCGCCGTCAGGGCGAACCTGTTTGCCGCCGATGTACATCTTCGGGGTACGATCTATCAGCGGAAGAGCATGTCCATTTGCTCGAGCAGACTTGCCCTGAGTTTTATCGAAGGGTGTCGGCTGGGACGGAAGCGTAGGAACGTGTCCTCCCCACTTCTCGTTCACGGTAAATTCAGGGCGTGGACGATCCATCCATGTCGGTCTTAAATATTCAAAGAGACCTTCACGTCCGCCCTCGCGTCCGTAGCCCGACTCGCGATAGCCACCGAAGCCCGAAGCGCCGTCGAATTGATTGGTGCAATTGACCCACACCGAACCCGCCTTGATCTTGCTCGCGACATCGAGCGCGAGGTTGATGTTATCGCTCCACACACTCGCCGCGAGACCATAGCGCGTGTTGTTTGCAAGCTCGATGGCTTCACTCGGCGTGCGGAACGTAAGCGAGACCAGCACGGGTCCGAAAATTTCTTCCTGCACGGTTGCGGCGGCGGGGTCAAGCCCTGTGATGAGCGTAGGTTTATAAAACAGCCCTTTTTCGGGCAGCGCGATATTCGGCTGAAAACATTCGCCGCCTTCGGCAATGCCCGTCTTCACCCAACCATCGATCGTGTCCCATTGCGACTGATCGACGATCGCGCCCATGTCAATCGCTTTATTGAGCGGGTCGCCCACGCGCATGTGCTCCATGCGATTCTTTAATTTTTGGATAAACTTCGCTGCGATATTTTCCTGCACGATCAGCCTTGACCCTGCGCAACAGACCTGACCCTGATTAAACCAAATCGCATCGACGACGCCTTCAACTGCTCCATCCAAATCGGCATCGTCAAACACGACGAATGGACTCTTGCCGCCAAGTTCAAGCGAAAGTTTCTTGCCAGAGCCAGCAGTCTGATGACGAAGCGTGCGCCCGACATCGGTTGAACCCGTGAACGCGATCTTATCCACATCGGGGTGCGTGACGATCATCGAGCCCGCGCTGCTGCTTCCAGTAATGACATTCACCACGCCAGCAGGCAAACCTGCTTCGGCAACAATTTCAGCGAACAACAACGCCGTGAGTCTTGTGTACGAAGCAGGCTTCAACACAACCGTGTTGCCCATCGCGATGGCAGGAGCGATCTTCCACGCCAGCATCAACAACGGGAAGTTCCACGGGATGATCTGCCCCACCACACCGACAGGCTGATAATCGCGCAGTTCGGTTTCCATGAGTTGCGCCCAGCCCGCATAATAGTAAAAATGACGCGCCAACAATGGCACATCAATATCTCTTGATTCACGAATTGGCTTGCCGTTGTCCATGGACTCGAGCACCGCCAGCAAGCGCGAATGCTTCTGAAGGTTGCGCGCAATCGCATAAAGATAACGCGCACGGACAACACCAGGAGTCTTGCTCCAGGTTTTGAACGCCTCACGCGCCGCAGCCACCGCCGCATCGACTTCCTTTTGCCCAGCCTGTGTGGTCTCGGCTAATAATTCGCCATTCGCTGGGTTATACGAAGGATAGAACTTCGCACCTTTCGGCGTCACCCACTCGTTGTTGATGAACAAGCCGAACTTGCGTCCATGCTCATCCAGCCACGCTTTGACAGCTTCGGGTGATTCAGGGGCGGGTCCGTATTCCATGCTTTTGAAGATTTCAAGTATTTTGCTCAAAGTATTATCCAATCTCGGTGGTCGAGTAGCCCGAATGTTCTTTGAGGGCGTATTGAGACCACACATTTCAGGTCAACGCTTTATTTTAGGTTTACTTCTCATTGTTGGTCTCGATACGGCGGACGAACACCGCCTACTCGACCAACGGAAACTACTTGTTATTTTGATTTTTCTGAAATTTCTTCTTTGCCAGAGGCGGAAGCATTTCGTAATTACCATTTATCAATGCTTCCCGTTTTGCTCTACTCCAATTTTGAACTTGCTTTTCACGATAATAAGCATCAGAAACTCGGTCATACTCTTCGCCATAAACCAGTTTTACTGGAAGTCGCCCTGATGTGTATCTTGAACCCTTTCCCGATTGATGTTGCATAAGCGCTTATCAAGGTTCTTTGTAGAACCTACGTAATAAGAACCATCAGAACATTCAAGAATATACATCCATGCCATAGAAAATCTCTATTGTTGCATACTCGGTGGTCGAGTAGCCCCGAATGCTCTTTGAGGGGCGTATCGAGACTACAAATCTCAAGCAAACCTTGTATCTCATATATATATTTGACTGATGGTCTCGATACGGCGGCGAAAAACACGCCGCCTACTCGACCATCGGGGTTGCTGCTATCCCATCGGCATGTGATGTTTCGCAGCGTAGTGACCTGTGATGTAGTGATACAACTGCCGCTCGATGTCGGTCAACAAACTACTTGCGCCGATGCGGAATAAGTCATTCTTCAGCCATTCATCGCCGAGTTCTTCTTTCATCAGTGACTGCCACGCCATCGCCTGCTTCGCAGAGCTGATGCCGCCCGCGGGCTTGAAACCAACTTTGTAGCCGAAGCGATCCAAATAATCACGAAGGGCACGGATCATCACCAAGCTCACTTCAAGAGTGGCATTGGTTGATTCTTTTCCTGTGGATGTCTTGATAAAGTCCGTGCCTGCCATCATTGCCACGAGACTGGCTTGATAGACCTGCTTCAATGTTCCCAAGTCGCCCGTTGCAAGGATGGTCTTCATGTGCGAGTCACCACAGGCTTTGCGGAACTGTTGAAGTTCATCGTACATGGCCGCCCAATCGCCAGTCAGAACATAATTGCGGGCAATGACCACGTCAATTTCACGCGCACCCGCCTCCACGGCTTGCTCGATCTCGCCGATGCGCTGTGGCAGAGGAGTCTGTCCCGCAGGAAAACCTGTCGCAACGGAGGCAACTGGAATGCGCCGCCCTGAGCCTGTCGAAGATTCCGAGCCTTGGAGCGCGCGGACTGCATCCGCTACACGATTGGGATATACACAGACTGCGCCAACGGTAATCTTCTCGCCTTCGAGTCCAAGCTTTGCCAACATATCCGCTCGAACGGGTTGTTTTGCTTTGGCACATAAACGATTGATACGTCCAGGGGTATCATCGCCTGCCAGTGTTGTCAGGTCAATGCAGGTGACGGCGCGTAAAAGCCAGGCTGCCTGCCAGTCCTTTTTAACGGTGCGGCGCCCAGTCAATGTAGCGGTTCGCCGCTCCACTGCGCTCTTGTTGACATGCGCACCCATCACCAAATCTAAGTCGAGGGGCGTGCCGGGGTTGCGATTATTTGGGGAAGTCATGGAATAAACCTTATTCTGGTTGCACAAGATATGCAAGAGTCAATAGTCATTTCTTATTAAATATATCACAATGTCCGCAAGGGTTCGATGGGTTTACGCTATAATTCCGCGCATAGGAGCATCATGACATCATATCCAATCCTTCCAAAACGGGAATTCACCCTCACACAGCACGGCGTCAATCGGAATGACGAATATTACTGGATGCGCAACCGCGAAGATCCCGAAGTTATTAAGTATTTGCGGACGGAGAATGAATATTTGGAAAAAGAATTAAGCCGATTAAAACCGATGCAGGAATTACTTTTTCAGGAAATGAAAGGGCGCATCCAGGAAGTGGACAGCAGTGTGCCTGAAAAATACGGCGGTTATTTTTATTACACGCGGACGGAAGCCTATCAACAATATCCCATCTATTGCCGCAAAAAGGGCTCGCTCGATGCACCGCAAGAGATTTTGCTTGACCAGAACATGCTTGCCGCAGGCCATGAATTTTGCAGTGTCAGCGCATTCAGTGTCAGCCCTGACCAGACAAAACTTGCCTACTCCGTTGACCTTGAAGGCGCGGAGGTTTACACGATCCATATCAAAGACTTGGCAAGCGGGGAACTGCTGACTGAAAAAATCCAAAGGGCATACGGAAGTGTCTATTTCCACGTTGGCATAGAATGGTCAAACGATAATAAAACTCTCTATTATCTAACCCTCGATCAATTTCACCGCCCAGACAAACTCTACCGTCACATCCTCAACACGGATCCGCAGGCAGACGTCCTGCTCTTTCACGAAAAAGACGATACTTTTTCACTGTCCCTCTATAAGACGCGCAGTAAAAAGTATATTATGACCTATCACTACAATACCAACTCGCAGGAAACGCGTTTCATCCCGACCGATACGCCTGATCCTGAACTCAAGGTTTTGCAGCCGCGTCTGAAAAACCTTGAGTATTACGCCACGCACCACGGTGATTCTTTTTTTGTGATCACAAATGAAAATGCCCGTAATTATAAATTGGTCAAAACACCGGTTACTGCGCCAGGAATGGAAAATTGGCAGGATGTCATTCCGCATCGCGAGGATGTCCTGATCGAACATATTGACGCCTTCGAAGATCACCTGGTAGTACATGAACGCAAAAACGGACTCAAGCAATTACGCCTGAGCAAAGCCGATGGAGCAGGCAATATTCAATATATAAAATTTCCCGACCCCACCTATGAGGTGGCAGGCGAAGCCAATCTGGAATTCAAGACCGATGTTTTTCGGATCAAATACTCATCCCTTGTTACCCCCAACTCGATTGTGAACATTCACATGGATACAGGCGAATGGGAATTACTAAAGGAGGACAACCTCCCCAGCGGGTACGATAAAGCACTATACGCCACCGAGTACATCCATGCCAAAGCCACGGACGGTAAACTGGTACCGATATCCATTGTCTACAAGAAGGGGTTGACGAAGGATGGGCAAAACCCAACCCTGCTCCACGGATACGGCTCCTATGGTTCATCCAGTGAGGCGCAATTTAATTCAAACATCATCAGCCTGCTTGACCGTGGATTTGTTTATGCGATCGGGCATGTCCGCGGCGGGATCGAGCTGGGACGGGATTGGTATGACGAAGGCAAACTCTTCCACAAGAAAAATTCCTTCACAGATTTCATTGCCTGTGCTGAGCATCTGATCAAGGACGGTTTTACCTCAGCCGACAAACTCGCCATGATCGGCGGTTCAGCCGGTGGACTATTGGTCGGCGCAAGCATGATCATACGACCCGATCTGTTCAAGGCGGTCATCTGTAAAGTCCCGTTTCTGGATGTGATCACCAGTATGAGTGACCCGACCATCCCCTTGACCACCCTCGAATACGATCAATGGGGCAACCCTGAAAACAAGGATGAATTTGAGTATATGCTCTCGTATTCTCCATACGACAACATCCAACCCGTTGAGTATCCGGACATGCTGCTCACAACTGGTTTCAACGATCCCCGCGTGGCCTATTGGGAACCCGCCAAATTCCTGGCAAGGTTGAGGGACATAAAAAAAGGCGACAGCCTCGCCGTGCTTCAAACCAATTTCAGCGCGGGACACGCCGGCGCCAGCGGGCGATATGATTTCTTGAAAGAAAGCACCCTGGACTATGCCTTCCTAATCGACCGGCTTGGCATTAAATAACAAAAAATCCTCCGAGAAATTTGATCGGAGGATTTTTTTATTCAAACAAAGCCGCTTACACAGGCGTTCCCTCCGCCTTGGCTACAATATCTTCCAACATCTTCGTCGTCAATGACTTGGGACGTTCGATCGGCATTCCGAGCGCGCGCGCCCATACATAGTTGGCGGTCACACCGAGGGCGCGACCCACACCGAACAAGACGGTATAGAAATCAAAATCACGAACGCCATAGTAATACTGCAAGGTGCCGCTGATCGCGTCTACATTCGGGGCGGGGTTTTTGGCCTTGCCCTGTTCCCTCAACACCGCCGGTACCACGTCGAAAACCAGATCGGCAAGACGGATCAACTCGTCCTCGCCAAACCGCTTCTTGGCAAATTCCATTTGCGCCGTAAAGCGTGGATCAGGGACGCGCAGGACCGCATGTCCATAACCGGGGATGACGTGCCCGCTGTTAAGCGTGTCCCATGCAAATTTATATAATTCGTCGCGGGCGGGTACGCCGCCGAATTTATCGTGGACTTCCAGCAGCCAGCCGAGACATTCCTGATTTGCCAAACCATGCAATGGACCAGCCAGGACATTGAGACCGGCTGAGAAGGCGTAGTACACATCTGAAAGTGTTGAACCAGCCAAATGCGTGGCATGAGCCGAAGCATTTCCAGATTCATGGTCGGAGTGCAGGATAAAGTACAGGCGGGCCAGTTCAGAATATCCCTTCTTGTCCGCAACCTTCATCATCTTTGCAAAGTTCGCGCCGTAATCCTGCTTGGGGTTATATTTTGGTTTGGCAGATTCGCCAAAGTATTTCATGCGATAAATATATGCCGCAACGATGGGAAGTTTCGCAGTCAGGTCAAGGCTGTCTTCCAGTGCTGCTTCCCAATATTCGTCCTTCTTCATACTGTGATATTTCGCCGCAAAAACCGAACCGTTCTGCAAGGCAAGCACAGCCTGGGAGAAGAGGGTCATCGGGTGGGTCTCTTTCGGCATGGATTTGAGCATCTTGTAAACATAATCAGGGATGATCGCACGCTTCGCCCATTCGTCTTCCACAGCCTGCGCTTCCTCCCTGGTCGGCACTTCTCCGATGATCAAAAGATAATACAAACCGCCCACGAGAGGCATCTTGCCGCCGCGCCCTTTTGGCAAAGCCTTGAGCACTTCGGGAATGGACATGCCGCGGAAGCGGATGCCTTCGGCCGGGTCAACAAATGAAACATCTGTCAGCAGGGATTTGATGTCGCGCATCCCGCCAACAATCTGGCCGACAGTCACATTTGCCACAACGACTTCGCCGTGTTCCTTCGCCAGGGATTTAATACGCTCGCGCATAGCGGGCAATTGAGCTGAGATTTTTTCATGAAGAATCATGATCGACTCCTTTATCAAATGGTCTTTTCAAAAAGTAAAGGTCAATCGTCATTTGACTCTTGACCTTTGTACAAAATTACAAACTCACCAAACTCTTCAACGCCTCGTGCGTTTCTTTCACCGACGCGGCGGATTTTTCAAACATGGCTTTCTCTTCGGCATCGAACTTGTATTCGATGATTTTCTCCATGCCGTTCGCGCCAAGCACAACGGGAACGCCGAAGTACATGTCATTCAGACCATACTCGCCATTCATATAGGTTGCGCATGGGACGATCAGCTTCTTATCCTTCAAGATGGCTTCCGCCATTTGCACGCAAGCCATCGAAGGGGCGTAAAAAGCGGAGCCGGTCTTCAACAGGTTTACGATTTCACCGCCGCCCTTGCGGGTGCGGTTGACGATCGCTTCCAGCTCGTCAGCAGGCAGATATTCCTTCAAGGGAATACCGGCAATGTTGGAATGACGGGTCAGGGGAACCATTTCATCGCCATGTCCGCCCAACACATAACAATTAATATTCTCAACGCTCACACCGGTTTCCATCGCCACAAATGCGCGCATCCGGGCAGAGTCCAAAATACCGGCCTGACCGATGACACGTTCACGCGGCAGTTTGGTGACCTTCATCGTAAGATACGCCATCGTATCCAATGGATTGGTCAAGACGATAAAAATCGCATTTGGCGAATGTTTTAAAGTCTCCGTCGCAGCTTTGCCAACAATCTCCGCGTTCGTCTTGAGCAAATCGTCGCGGCTCATGCCGGGCTTGCGTGCAATGCCGGCTGTAATGATGACGATGTCCGAATTCTTGGTATTGGCATAATCATTCGTACCAAGCACATGGGTATTCTTACCAATAATCGGCATTGCCTCGAGCAAATCCAGGCTTTTGCCCTGCGGCATACCTTCCACCACATCCAGTAAAACAATATCGGCAAGTTCACGTTCGGCGAGCCAATGCGCAGCGGTTGCACCCGTATTGCCAGCGCCAATGATAGAGATTTTTTTCATGGTTCCTCCAAAAATTTAATCGGCGTCAGACGCCGTTATTTTTCACCAATTCTATCCGAAAGCATCACAGCCCAATAGGTCAAAATGTCACATTTTTGAACACACAATCATGCCGGCCCTGATAATAAAGAAGGACTCCTACCTGCCGATTCAGTCAAGGAGTCCTTCGCTCGCTTCATTCTTAATCTCTAGCTTGATTCTGCTTCGAGAAAGCGGGTGGCTTGAATGGCCGCCGCCGCCCCCATTCCCGCAGACGTGATGACCTGCCTGAAGTGCGGATCGGCCACCTCCCCAGCTGCATACACGCCCGGGACACTCGTTTCCATCTTGTCATTGACCACAATATAACCCAGGTCGCTCATCTTCAACTTGTCCTTGAACATCTGCGTATTCGGCGTATGACCGATAAAAATGAACAGGCCGTCTGTTTCAAAGGTGGTTTCCTCGCCCGTTTTTACATTCCTTAATTTCAAAGTTTCAAGTTTATCCGAACCTAAAACCTCGGTTACCACTGTGTCGAGGATGAAGTTCATCTTCAGGTGTTCCTTGGCACGCTTCTGCAAAATCGCGCCTGCGCGGAACTCGTCGCGGCGATGAATAACCGTCACAGACGAAGCATAACGCGTAATGAACAATGCTTCCTCCAACGCGCTGTCTCCGCCGCCCACGATTACAACCTTCTTATCCTTGAAGAACCAGCCATCGCAAGTCGCGCAGTAGGAAACGCCGCGTCCGGTCAATTCCACTTCACCGGGAATATTAAGGTGGTTCGGGTCCGCTCCCGTGGACACGATGACCGTATCCGCTTTATATTCACCGCTGTCTGTTTTCACCTTATATGGACGCTGCGAAAAATCCACCTCCTGCGCCATATCAAACTCGACCTTCGCGCCGAAATGCTCCGCCTGCTTTTGGAACAGCTCACCCAATTCAGCGCCGCCCACGCCTGCCGGGAAACCAGGATAGTTTTCAATAAGATGTGTCAACGCAGCCTGACCGCCCAATTGCATCCCCGTCAGCACGACCGGAAATAACTCCGCGCGTGCGGCATATAAAGCCGCTGCCAACCCCGCAGGACCAGAGCCTATCACCAATACTTTTACGTGTTTCTCATTCCCATTCGTAGACATTTTATCTTCCTGACAGGTGACAGTCACTTGACAAACGACCATCGCCTTTTCCTATATATTTTTATTTCAACCGTCATAAAGACGCTTCAACCTGCCTTCTTATTACCGCCCCGCATTGTATCAGATGCTTACAAGTGTGGAAAGTTGAAATAATATATCCAATAAATATTTTATATAAGGCATCTGTTGATCCAACAGGAACAAGTACACAGGAAAATTTCAGCCAGCTTTTCTGACATTCCTCTTACACAACCTCCATAAAACCTGCCGCGCTCATCCATAATTCCTCCATAATGGATTGCTATAGTAGGGGCGAAAGAACAAAATAATAGATCAAAACTTAATTGGAGGTAAATATGTTTCGCAAAGGTCCTTTCATTGTCTTTAGACTTATCGGCTTGCTGCTTGTGATCGGTCTCATCGTTGGCGGCGGTGCAATGGCTTACAGAGCCGGCATTACACAGGGAATCTCACAAGCTCCCGCAGTGGCAAGCGCCATCTCGAAGGCCGCTGAGAACGGTCAGATCGCACCTGTTTTTCCGTTTATGCATGGGCATGGATACGAGTATGGTTATCCGATGATGTACAGCCGTCATCACTTCGGCTTCTTCCCACTTGGCGGAATCTGTCTCTCGGTCTTCATCCTGTTCCTGTTCGCCGGCTTCCTGAAGATGATCTTCTTCAGCCGAATGCGACAAGGAGGTCACATGCACGGACCCTGGGGCAGCCACTGGGATGGCGGTGTCCCGTCCATGTTCGCTGAGTGGCACAAACGCGCACACGGCGAGGCCGCACCATCAGACTCGGAAGAGTCAAAGCCCTTTGAACCAAAAGCGTAAAAGATGGATAATTGTGAATGCCGCTCGAATATCAGCGGCATTCACAATTTAAGGATAAACTTGGCACACTCATGAACACCATCCTCGTCGTGGATGACGAACCCAAGATCGCGCGCCTCGCACGCGATTATCTTGAAAAGAACGGTTATCGCGTTGTCACCGCCGCAGACGGTCAATCCGCGCTGACAACTGCCCGCCGCGAAAAGCCGGACCTGATCATCCTCGACCTCATGCTCCCAGATATAGATGGACGCGAAGTATGCAAGATCCTGCGCCGCGAAAGCGACGTGCCGATCATCATGCTCACCGCCCTCGCCGAAGAGGTGGACCAAATCACTGGTCTCGAAATTGGCGCGGACGATTACATCACCAAACCCTTCTCGCCTCGCGCCCTCGTTGCCCGTGTACGGGCGCTCCTGCGTAGAACGCGTGGAGAAATAAAAGCGCCAAACCTGCTCCGCGTTGGTTCTCTCGAAATTGACTCAGAAAAACATTCTGTCACCTTCAATAATAACCCCATCAAACTCACGCCTAATGAATTCAAATTACTATATCTACTCACCAGCCGCCCCGGTCAAACCTTCACCCGTGAACAACTGCTCGACGATCTGCACGGCGCCGCAACCAGCATCGACCGCAGTGTGGATTCACATATCAAAAATCTGCGAAAGAAACTTGAAGCCGGATCAAACCAGATTATGATCGAAACTGTTTATGGGATCGGCTACCGGATCGTTGAGCTATAGATGTATCACGACCATCGCCCCCCTCACTTTCCCCCTTCCCACTTCCCGCCGCGTCACTGGCGGGGTAGTCGTCGTTTCTTTTTACCATTCGTACTTTTCTTCGGCAGTACAACGCTATTATTTTTCATTGCCATCGCCATTATTTTTTACCTCGCGATAAACCTGGGCGATGGACATTTTAGGGGCGGATTTCTTCTTCCACTTTGCGGTATCCCCATAGCGTTCATGCTGATCGCATCCATCGTTGGCAATTTCACCTTCAGAAAATTCGGCAAACCCATGACCGATATCTTCTCTGCCATCGACTCAATCTCTGAAGGCGACCTCAGTGTGCGCGTACCCGAACATTATCCGCATCAATTCGGACAACTGGCCCGGCGTTTCAACCACATGGTCAGCGAGCTCGAACGTGCCGACCAACAGCGCCGCAACCTCACCGCCGACATCGCGCACGAACTCCGCACGCCGCTTCATATAATTCAGGGCAATCTCGAAGGCATCCTCGACGGCGTCTACCAGCCGACTCCCGCTCACGTCAATAATACATTGGATGAGACCAAGCTACTTGCCCGCCTCGTGAACGATCTTCAGATCCTCTCCCTTGCTGAAGCAGGACAACTACCGCTTCATCCTACCCGCTTCCTGCTCGCTGATCTTTTGCAGGACCTCGCTTCCAGCTTCTCATCCCAAGCCGCATCCCTCGGCATTGACTTGACAATAAAAATCTCAGATTCTTCACAAGAAATCACCGCCGATTATGACAGACTCAATCAGGTGCTGTCCAACCTCATATCCAACGCGCTCAGGCACACTCCTCAAGGTGGGAGAATTTCCATCGAAATAGAAACAATGGTCGGCGAGGAAAGAGGCGCGCGGATCATGGTCAAGGATACAGGCGCAGGCATCCCAGCCGAAGATATTCCATTTATCTTTGATCGATTCTGGCGAGGTGAAAAATCACGCAGTGAAAGAGTAAATAGCGGGTTGGGGCTTGCGATCGCAAAACAACTCATCCACATGCACGGCGGCTCAATTGATGCAGCCAGCGAATTGGGCAAAGGCACAATTTTCACAATTGAATTGTCCGAATAAATTTGGTTTACAATCGTTTAAACTGATTATGGGGGCATGTTAGAATTGCCTGCAATGGAAATTTCAGAGAAACTACAGGGCATTCTCGCCACCCTGCCTGCCAAGCCAGGTTGTTATATCTATCATAATGCCGAGGGGACGATTATTTACATTGGCAAAGCCATCAGCCTGAAAAACCGGGTGCGTTCCTACTTCCATGCCGATTTAAGTCACGATGCGAAAACCCGCCGCCTGATGCGCGAGGTCGTAGACATCGAATGGATCGTCGTCGGGTCGGAGCTTGAAGCGCTCATCCTCGAGATGAACCTCATCAAGAAGCATCGCCCAAAGTACAATATTCGGCTTAAAGATGACAAGCGCTACCCCTACCTGAAAATCCACTGGCATGAGCCATACCCAAAAGTAACGGTAACCCGGCAAATGGTGGAAGACGGTTCGCGTTATTTCGGCCCATACACTTCGGCCTGGGCAGTCTACCAAACTTTGGAAGCGCTCCGAAAAATTTTCCCTTATCTGACCTGCGACCGTGAGATCACGGGTCTGGATAAACGCGCCTGTCTTTACCTGGACATCAAGCTGTGTACCGCCCCCTGCATTGGAGCAACCACCCAGGCAGGCTACCGTCAAATGATCTCTGACTTGATGGAGTTCCTAAGCGGGCACAGCGAAGAAATCATCACCCGCCTGCAACATGAAATGGAAAAAGCCGCCGAAGAAATGCACTTCGAAAAAGCCGCCGCCCTGCGCGATCAATTGAAAGCCATACAGGCGATCATCAAGAGGCAGAAGGTCGTTTTTGCAACGGACTATTTAGACTCGGATGTGCTGGCCATGGCGCGCACAGATGGCGAGGCCTGCGTGCAGATATTCTTCATCCGCAGCGGAAAATTGATCGGACGGGAATACTTCATCCTGGAAGGCACGGAAGATACAGCCGACACCGAAGTGATGACAGAATTTGTCAAACAGTTTTATACCGAAGCTGCAAACATTCCCGAGCAAGTGATGCTGCCGCAGGAGATCGAAGAGAGGATCATCATCTCGCAATGGCTGCGCTCGAAACGAGGCGGTAAAAAGGTGGAATTGTTTGTGCCGAAGGAGGGCCAACCACATGAGTTGGTGCAGATGGCGGCCGAGAACGCATCTGAAACTTTGCAAGCCTTGCGTGCTCAATGGCAGGCGGATGCGCACAAGCAGGAACAGGCGCTCGGCGAATTACAGTCTGCATTGAATCTATCCACACCGCCAAACCGCATAGAATGTTATGATGTCAGTCACACGCAAGGCGTGGCGACAGTCGGCGCGATGATCGTTTTCGAGCAGGGTGTGCCGGCCAAAAAACTTTACCGCAAATTCAACATCGACAGCACAAGCATCGGCGTACCTGATGATTTCGCTTCGATGGAGGAAATGCTTACGCGCCGCTTCCGCAGGTGGCGCGGTTCACAGGATGCAGGATCAGTCCCAGGGTCCAAGCCGGACGCCTCCTTTTCCTTCCTGCCTGACCTGATCATCATTGACGGCGGTAAAGGTCAGCTCAGCCGCGTAGTCAAAGTCCTGGAGCAGTTTGGATTGTTTGGCAAGGTGCCAGTGGTCGGGCTGGCAAAACAGGAGGAGGAAATTTTCTTCCCGCATAAAAGTGAGGCCTTGATCCTGCCGCGTCATTCACAGGGACTATATCTCGTACAACGGATCCGCGACGAGGCCCATCGCTACGGAATTACCGCGCATCGCCAAAAACGCTCAAAACTGGGCCTGGCATCCCAGCTGGATTCGATCCCGGGTATTGGGCCTGCCAGAAGAAAATCCCTCTTGATACATTTCGGTTCTATGGATAAGATTAAGGAAGCCACTATTGATGAACTTGCCGCAGTGAAAGGCATGAATGCAACTGCGGCGGAAAGTATTAAGGCACATCTGGAATGAAAGAAGTCTGGATCGTTGACGATGATGATGAAATGGCACGCGCGGTCAGTTTGATGCTTAAATTGCTGGACTGCACTACAAAGCATTACATTAGTCCGCGCCCTGCCGCCCAGGCCCTGCTGGCAGGCGGGAAACCCGATCTAATGGTCCTCGATATCAACATGCCTGAAGTGTCAGGCCTGGATATGCTTGAATTTGTGCGCCGCCGCAAGGAGTGGAAAGACCTGCCGGTCATCATGCTTTCCTCAGAAGCAGCCGATGTAATGGTGGATAAAGCCCTGCAAATGGGCGCGGATGGCTATGTGATGAAGCCTGTTACAATTGAAGAATTGGAAAAGGTGATGGCACAAGCCTTTCACAATCATATTACGAAGTGAGTGGAAATGGCTGGAAAAAACTTAAAAAACAAGAAACAAGTAAAAACTACTGGGAATAAACCAGTGAATCAAAACAAGTCAGCGCAAATTTTGTTTGCGATCTTTGCCGTTATTTTGATCCTCTCGATGGTGCTCTCCGCTGTAGCGAATTACTAACGCTGTCAGAATGGTCTAATCTTGCCTGCGCGGCCCTTTGGAGCCGCGCTTTATCGTGAATGTTTTGATTGCAGGGGTTGGGTCACCCCGCCCCTGCAAAGGATGTTTTATGCTGGATAAATTACAAGCTATTGAAGAAAAATACGAACAACTTGGCAAGGAACTGCTGGAAATAGGCAGTAACTATCAACGCGCCGGCGAGATCAACAAGGAGCGGGTAGACCTGGAATCCATCGTTGAAAAGGCGCGGGCATACCGCCAGGCGATGAAAAGCCTGGAGCAAGCCAGGGCCATGATCATATCCGAAAATGATGCGGAGTTGATTGCGCTCGCCAAAGCGGACGTGGATGAGCTCATCCCCAAGATCGAAGCCTTGGAAAAAGAGATCAGAGGCATGCTTGTGCCTAAAGATCCGCGCGATGACAGGAACGTCATTTTTGAAATTCGCGCAGGCGCAGGCGGTGACGAAGCCGCCATCTTCGCCGCGGATCTATTCCGCATGTACACGCGTTATGCGGAAGGCAAACGCTGGAAGCTGGAAGCCATGTCTGAAAACGCCATCGGCGTGGGCGGTTATAAGGAAGTGATCTTTGGGGTCAAAGGCAAAAGCGTATACTCAAAATTGAAATATGAATCGGGCGTGCATCGTGTGCAGCGCGTGCCATTAACCGAATCACAGGGACGTATTCACACGTCCACAGCAACCGTGACCGTGCTTGCAGAAGTGGATGATGTGGAGGTGGACATTCCCGAATCCGATATTATTATCGAAGTCTATCGCTCCTCTGGCGCCGGCGGACAGAATGTGCAGAAGAACTCCACCGCCGTGCGTTTGCATCACAAGCCGACAGGCATGATCATCACCTGCCAGGATGAACGCTCGCAACTGCAAAATAAATTACGCGCCTTGAGCATCCTGCGCGCGCGATTGTATGAAATCGAAGAAGCGAAGGCGCGCGCGGAACTCGAAGCAGACCGCCGCTCGCAGGTCGGGTCGGGCGATCGTTCGGAAAAAATCCGCACCTATAATTATCCGCAGAACCGCGTGACGGATCATCGCGTCGGATTATCCAGCTATAATCTGCCTGCAGTGATGGACGGCGCAATCGACCAATTCATCGATGAGCTTTCCACTCGCGATGAAGCGGGCAAACTAGCAGCTTCGGGTGTAAATGAGGATGAGTAAACTGGAAGGGGCGCGGTACCGCGCCCTTTTTATTTTATAACCCATTGACATGACGAAAACCATCAACGATCTTCTCGAAACACACACATCTCAACATACAGGCGGTTTTCCCCAACAGGAAGCACAACTCATCATTGCCCACGTACTCGATAAATCGCGCACATGGATCGCTGCACACAAAGACACGCCTCTTACCGACCCGCAAATTGATTCCGCTCAAAAAGCATTCTTCCGCTTGAAAGCTGGCGAACCGCTGCCCTACCTCCTCGGTCACTGGGAATTTTTCGGTCTCGACTTCGACATTACCAAAGATGCCCTCATCCCGCGCCCCGAAACCGAATTACTTGTAGAAAAGGCAATTTCCTGGCTAAAGGCTTCGCCAGAACGCAGAACCATTGCGGATATCGGTACCGGCTCAGGCATAATCGCCACATCCATTGCCATGCACGTCCCGCAAACCCGCATCCTTGCAACGGACATCTCCCAGGCCGCGCTCAAAATTGCAAAACATAATGCCATGAAATTTCACGTCCATCATCGCATCGACTTTTTGCTGTGCGACCTCCTGCCGCAACATGTTGACCCTCTCCCCACCGACAGCCACTTTGACCTCATCTGCGCCAACCTACCGTACATCCCAACCCGAACCCTTCACCAGCTTCCCATCTATGGGCGCGAACCCACCCTCGCCCTTGATGGCGGTGCAGACGGGCTCGACCTATATCGCCGCCTGCTAAAAATTGCACCTGACTGGCTCGCCCCGGGCGGTATGATGCTGCTCGAAATAGAAGCATCGCAAGGCGCACAAGCCCTCAGCCTCGCCTACGACTCATTCGATCAGGTCACCCTTCATTTGCACCAGGACCTCGCAGGTCACGACCGCCTTTTGGAAATCATGCTTCCATGAAAACTGAAATCATCCCCGCCGCCGAAATCCAGCGCGCACTTGAAGTCCTGCAAAATGGCGGCATCCTCGCCTTCCCCACCGATACCGTCTACGGTCTCGGCGCGCTTGCCTTCGATAACTTTGCCATCGAAAGCATTTACTCGGCCAAAAATCGCCCCGTTGAAAAAGCCATTCCCATTTTGATCGGCGATTTAAGCGACCTCGATCAAATTGCGGATGACATCCCAAACATGGCCCACCGTTTCGCCTCCCGCTTCTGGCCCGGACCTCTGACCTGCATCGTCCCCAAAAAACAGACTCTCCCCCCGGCTGTTTCCGCCACCCCCACCGTAGCCGTCCGCATACCAGATCATGTTGATGCGCGCACTTTGCTCCGCGCTGCAGGCCCCATGGCGGTGACCTCAGCAAACCTTTCAGGACAGTCAAGTCCGACCACAGCCCAGGAAGCATACCGCCAACTCGCTGGACGCATCCCATTGATCCTGGATGGCGGCAGGACACCGGGTGGAGTTCCATCCACAGTAGTGGATTGCACAGGGGAAAAACCAGTGGTATTAAGAGAAGGGCCGATATCACTGGATGAATTGTTGGCGGCGCTTAAATCAGACAAATAACTCTCATCTTGTTTTTAGGCGTTGCTCAGGTTAGGTTTAACTCGCCGAATATAATAAACATTACATTCTCCTATGTAAACCGCCGATGACTTGGGCAAGTCATCGGCGGTTTGGCTTTTAATATTCGGACAATGGAAAACGGACGAGAGGCTATTTATTCATCGTCTTTGGTCCATCGTCTAGCGTCAAGACAAGGGCCACGTCGGCAATACATCAATATCCAATTGCGAGACATGCCCAAGCGCGTAACGGTAATATCCCGCCGAGGCGATCATGGCGGCATTATCAGTGCATAAAGATAAAGGGGGAATATGGACAGGAAATTCTGTTTGAGCTTTGAATATCTGGCGCAATGGACGGTTGGCAGAAACACCGCCTGCAACAAGGATTTCCTTCGCCTCAAATTCTCGCGCGGCATTCATGGTTTTCTTGAACAAGACGTCTATCACGGCTTGCTGGAAGGAAGCGGCCAGGTCAGGAACCGGCAGGGAATTGCTTTTTTTCTGCAGTTCACGCACTTCATACAAGACGGAAGTCTTCAATCCGCTAAAGGAAAAATTCCACGTATCCTCCAGCCAGGCACGCGGGAAGTTGAAGCGATGTGAATCACCTTCCTCTGCCGCTTCTTGTATGGACGGTCCACCGGGGTACGAAAGCCCAAGGAGGCGGGCCACCTTATCGAAAGCTTCACCCGCTGCATCGTCGAGGGTCGAGCCGAGCCTTTGATATGTCAAATGATCGGTCATGAGATTCAGCTCGGTATGTCCGCCTGAAACAAGCAAGGCCATCAAAGGGAATTGCGGCTCGGGTGGGATAATGTCGCCTGGTTCGTCCCGCCGAAGGGGGCTGTCGTAAACCCATGCCGAATAGAGATGTCCCTCCAAGTGATTGACGCCAACTAGAGGCTTGCCCATCCCCAAAGCAATGCCCTTCGCCATGTTCACGCCAACGACAAGCGAACCTGCCAGACCAGGTCCCTGCGTGACTGCAATGGCATCGATCTCGTTAAGTGTGAGATGCGCCTGCGCAAGCGCCTGCTCGACAACCCCTGTAATACTCAAGACATGCTGACGTGAAGCCACCTCGGGAAAGACGCCGCCATAGCGGGCATGGATTTCCATTTGTGAGGCGACGACGGACGAAAGCAGGGCGCGCCCGTTTTCGATGACGGCGCAGGCGCTTTCATCACAGGAGGTTTCAACGGCGAGAACGCGGGCGGGTTTTAGGTCGGTCATGGGATCATCTATGCCTTAATCATGGCAATGATTTTATCAACCACTTCATCCATCTTCGATTTTTTTACATCGCCCGCTTTGTAAAGGACAATACGCGCGTCGGCAGTGAAAAGGCGATTCGGGCGGATAAAACTATTCTGGTGTAAAGTGCCAGATTGGAAATCAGCGTTTTGAAGCGAGATGGAATAATCATCCTTCTTCATTTGGCTGGTGATCTGGCACAAGATAACATCATCCCCTTCCAGAGGAACAATAACAAGCGCAGGACGTTTTTTGCTGGTTGTCAGATCTGAATAAGGGAATGGAGCGATAACCACATCCCCTTTTACAAATTTGCCCATGCCGCGTCCTCCTCAGGAGAATCCCAATCTCGGCGAAGCACATCTTCGGATGCCAACATGGTATCCAGCACATATGATTTGCCAGCCTCGCGCAGAATCGCTTTGGAATTTTCGCGTGTGGAAAGGAAGGCAATAAAGTCATAAACTTCGGCAAGTTTGTCAGATGACAAATTGCGAAGCGATTCGTTTATTTGGGATATAGTAATTGTTTCCATTGGTAATCTCCTTTATACATATGATTTTACCGCGAAGAACGTGGGCCTCATCCTCTCTTCCACTTCTTCATCGGCAGGACAAAATCATAGGAATACTCTGCTAGTTTCTCAATGGTTCCATTTGGGTTGACCCAAAGCGTATCTTCAATACGAATTCCCATGCCTTTTTCAGGATAATACAAACCAGGCTCCGAAGTAATCACCACACCGGGAGTAAGGCGTTGGTCATCTCCCGTGGTAAATCCGCTGAACGGTCTTTCGTGAATATTCAACCCAACGCCATGGCCCAGGCTGTGGACATAGCCTTCCACCGGCGCCTTGGTATTGAGCGGCGTTTGATGTCCCTTGGATTCAAAATATTCACAGGTCATTTGGTGATAATGTTTGAAGGGCGTGTTTAGGTCAAAATTATCCATCAATTTATCGTAAATTTCCTTGACCTGATCGTACAATTCCTGGGCCTCCGGCGCGGCATATCCCAAACTCCAGGTGCGGGTGAAATCGTAATAATAGCCGCCGCCGGCCTCGGCAGGATAAATATCAAAAACAATGGTCTGGCCAAGTTTCATGAGATCGGCAGGGTTGCCTGCGGAATGCGGCACACCTGCATCACGCCCAATGGCAAAGATAAAACCGGAAGGCAGCTCCGCGCCGTGCTCCGCAACCCATAAACGGATCCTGGAATGCACATCGCCTACAGTTAATGGTTTGCCATCCTCTTTCAGCAATACTTCATCCGCGCACACTTCACAGGAGGTGAGATACTCGCGCACCTTGCCGACCACCGATGTCGTCACAGCGCCCATCCTGCGGATGCGCGCCACCTCATTTTCATCTTTTGTTTCCATGACGCGCATAAAGATCGAATCTTCACGCGCTTCACCCACGAATTCAATATCAGGCAATAACTTTTGCAGGTGAGCCAACATCCCAAACACTGCGCTCAGGTCATACGTGCCATAGACGCCCACACGCCCCTTTGTCACACCTGCGTCTGTAAGCATCAACTGACTGCGCATGGCGCCTGCCAGCAAAAGATCTCCATCTGCCTTTTTCAACAGGGCATCATAATCGTATTGGCTGTATGGAATTAATTTCAATCCACTTTTGGCGGCTTCATCGCGTTCCATGTCATTGTGGAAATATACCGCCCCCTCACCGCGTTTTTTGATCAGGGTGGCATGGCTTACATGTCCGCCGCCGGTTAAATAATACATGGGCGGGTTATGCTTGGCATTTCCAAATACAATGATCGCATCCAAATTTCGTGATCCCATGATGGCATCGAACTCTGATTTCACTATTTCTCCTTGTTCAGTAAATTCTTCAATGCAGCCAGCAGCACGGCCTCCTGCTCGGGCAAGACGGTGCGCGGATCAAGCAATACTTTATCATTTTCCGTGCGTGCGATCAGCGGCGGATCATTTCTTCGCAGGCTGCGTAAAAATTTTTCTGCAGACCTCACCTCAAGCGATAGCAGCATGGTCGGCATGGACTCGCCCGGGAGGGAGCCGCCGCCGACTGTGGATTCACCTGCCACGACCAACGCTTCGACATTGCTCGGTGCAAGCCCTAGACCCAACTCTGCCGCCCACGCCTCCGCCCGGCCTCGAACCTGTTCCAGCGTCAGGGACATCATCTTCAGAATGGGCACTTCACGCTCTGCCTCGTCTTTGAGGTAATGCAAAAGCGTGGCAGACAGCCCAGCCAGGCAGGCTTTATCCGCGCGGACCGCCCTGGCAAGTGGGTGTTTCTTGATCTTCGCGATCAAATTTGCTTTGCCAATGATGATGCCGGCCTGTGGACCGCCGAGCAATTTATCGCCGGAGAAGCAAACAATATCGACACCCGCCTGCAAGGACTCTTGCACCGTCGGTTCGTGAGCAAGCCCATATTTGGCAGTGTCGTATAAAGCGCCAGAGCCGAGGTCATCTACGACGGGGACACCTGCTTTGTGTGCAATCTCCACGATATCCTTAAGCCCAGGTTCCTCGGTAAATCCAACCAGCTTGAAATTGGAACGATGCGCGCGCATGAGGAGACCGGTTGTTTCGATCAGTGCCTCTTCATAATCAGAGATGTGGACCTTGTTGGTGGTACCCACTTCCACAAGTTTTGCACCGGACTGCTTCATCACATCCGGGATGCGGAAGCCGCCGCCGATTTCCACCAGCTGTGAGCGGGAAATAACCACGCGTTTTCTATTTGCCAAAGCCGATAAAACCAGCAAAACGGCTGAGGCATTGTTATTGACAATGACCGCCCCTTCGGCGCCTGTCAATTTTTGCAAAAGGGATTCAGCATGGATCAAACGTGAGCCGCGCTGACCTTTTTCGAGGTCATATTCAAGCGTGGAATAGCCGCGTGAGACAATCTCCATGGCGCGAATGGTGGCATCACTCAATGGAGCGCGTCCCAGGTTTGTATGCAGGATCACACCCGAAGCGTTGATGACTGGGATCAGGGTCGGCTTTGTCCAGGCGGTTAAGGTGGATTCTGCTTGGGTGAGGATCAAATCAGTTAACGGCAGGTCAGTTATCAGCCCGGACTTGAAGCGGGTTCTGGTCTCATCCAAAATAAAGCGGATGGCAGCCACAGTCAAAGATCTGCCAAATCTCGCGATTAAATGCGCAGCAGATTCGGTTTGTAGAATTTGTTCCACGGAGGGCAGGTTACGGAGAGTCGTCATCTGTAAAGACAGGCGGGCGGCGGTTCGCTTTTTCGCGAATACGGATAAAATACTCCGCCGCGATCAACCCGCCCGCCAGGCCGAGGATCACATAAAGTGTAACCAGACGCCCAAGCTGCAACCAGGCAAGTGTGACGCCGTAGACGCCAACCCAAAGCGCCTGGCGCACGATGACATTTGACTCAACGGGCGGCTCGCTCGGAAAGCGCTGATGAAGATAGTAAACAATCGGAAGCGCCGTGCCGGTGAGCGCCATGAGGGCAAAAACAAAGAACGACCAGCGCGACCAGACAAATGGTAATGAAAGATACAGCACAACAAACAAACCGCTCCAGCCGATGAGAATCAGCGCGAGCGTGGATGGAAGATATGTGCGGAAGGTTGACGGTGTTTGCATTGGATGAATTATACTGTGGAAAGGATGAGGGACAAGCGACGAGCATTGGGAAGTGAGTGATATGCAATTCCCGTCATCCTGAGCGAAGTGAAGGATCTCTGATCCCGAATGCACGAGACTCTTCGGATGAGCGACACGTATTTTAAGACGATTTACAGAAAGTAAGAAGAGGTGAAAGGATGAAAGTCTCAGAAGCAATTCGTACCAAACGCGCGGTGAGAAAATTCTTGGATAAGCCATTGCCCGATGAAATTGTGACTTCGATCCTGAACGCAGGGCGCAGGTCGCAATCCTCGAAAAATAATCAGGGATGGCAGTTCATTGCCATACGAGATAAGGAAATTTTGAAAGCCTTGTCGCAATGCGGCGAGTGGGCGGGACATATCGCAGGCGCAGCTTTGTGCGTTGCCATCCTGACGCCCAAACCGACCGAGAAATTCCAGACCATGTTCGATGCGGGGCAAGCCGCGGCGTTTATGCAGCTGGCCGCATGGGAGTTGGGAATCGGCTCCTGCCCAGCGTCCATTTACGAAGCGGAGGAGGCGCGGGCGATTTTAGGCTTCCCCGCTGAATGGCATTTGCGACTCGCACTCTCATTTGGGTATGCACTGGAAGAGGAAAAGTTGTCCACCCCACCCAGAAAAGGCGGACGGAGGTCACTGGAGGAAGTGGTGCATTGGGAGAAATGGTAAGTATAATTAGCCATCAAAAGCTAATTCGCTTGTGCAGGTAATTGGAAGAGGGACTCCATGACAGACGGACATCGCTTCATCAGTTATTCCACCGCAGATGTGTTGGAATTCGCACGCAGACTCGCCGACGAATTGGAAGGCAGTTATCCACTGGATACGAAGAGGAACGCGTTAACCACAGGTGACAGTCATCTGCGAGATGACTGTCACCTACAAGCCATCGAAGCCTTTCGCTCCAATTTTGGGATTGCTTCGGATTAACGCCCTCGCAATGACGGGATATTCATTTGTAAATTCCTATGCTTACCATATCCGCAACCGATGAATGGCGAACCGCCCACCCCGGAGCAGTAATCGGACTGCTGGAACTTTCGGGCGTAGACAATACGCAACCGTCCCCAAAATTAGAGGAGCGCAAACGCGAAGCCGAAGCGCAGTTACGCGCACGTTATCAGGGATTTGTGCGGCAGGATTTTCTGTCCCTGCCGGTCATGGCGGCATACCAGCGCCACTACAAGCGCTTCACCAAAACCTACCACGTTCTACTTCAACTCGAGTCCATTGCGTTGAAAGGAAAGAACCTGCCGGATGTTTCTCCATTGGTCGATTCGAATTTCATAGCGGAAGTGGACACGCTGATATTGACTGCCGGGCATGATGTTGCAAAGTTACAAGGATCGGTTTCCATAGATGTTTCCCGCGAGGGAGACCAGATCACACGAATGAACGGCGCGCCCAAAGCCATGGACGCGGGCGACATGGTCATGCGTGACTCAAAAGGCGTATGCTGCTCGATCATATACGGACAGGATAATGTCTCACTCATTTCACCGGCGACAAAGCACGTTCTCTATGTGGCATACGCTCCGGCCGGCGTTCCCCTGGCTACGGTGGAATCTCAACTGCAAAAGATCAAAGAAAATATCAGACTATTTTGCCCCGCCGCGTTTGTGGAGCAACATCAGTTACTTTCCGCATAGCGCACAAGAATCGCTCCACACGCGAGTGTGGTCAAGTCCGTTCTGCGGTTGTTCGATGAACTGGTTAAGTGCGATGAGGAGGGGGTGTTGAAAGAGGTGAGGAACGCGGTGGAGGGTTCGTGACCCCCATCCCGTCCTTCCCCCATTCAAAACCATGAATGGGGGAAGGTGAATACAGATTTTGAATGGATGCTTTTGTCACCACCCAAGTTGAAGTTTCGCTCCTCCCCCATTTCCGCCTTTTGAAATGGGGGAGGCTGGGAGGGGGTCGGGGTCCAAATGCATAAACGCACCACACCCAAAATCTTCGGGCGCGCCAAACAACTTCACCGCGAAATGACACCAGCAGAGACAAAGCTCTGGGCGCATTTGCGAGCGCATCGAATGGGAGATGTCCATTTCAGAAACCAGCACGCCATCGGCAACTACATTGTTGACTTTTGCGCTCCACGCAAGAAACTTATTATTGAACTGGATGGCAGTCAACATCTTGAACAGGAAGCATACGACAACGAAAGAACCAATTACCTAAAATCAAAAGGGTATAAAGTTCTACGCTTCTGGAACAACGATGTGCTCAACAACCTTGATTCGGTCTTGACTGTCATTTGGGATACCTTGAAAGAATAAGACCAAACATAGCCATCTGTGGTTTAATCCTTGCATGGACTCATCCCTACTCCCCTTTTTCCGCCCTCGCGGCGTCGTCGTCATCGGCGCATCGACCTCGCCCGAAAAATTGGGCTATGGCGTAGCGCGTAATCTCATCGCCAGCGGATATCAAGGCGCGATCCATTTCCTCAGCCAGAAAAGCGGCACATTATTTGAGCGCCCGATATATACGAACCTTGATGAAATCCCCGATCCCGTCGACCTTGCGATCCTGATCATGCCTACCCAGTCCACGCCGCAGACGATCGAAGATTGTGGGAAGCGCGGCATCAAAGCCGCCATCATCGTCTCAGCGGGATTTCGCGAAGTGGGCGCGCAGGGCGCGGCGCTTGAAAAGCAATGCGTGGAAGTCGCGCGCAAGCATGGCGTGCGTTTGCTGGGGCCGAATTGCATCGGCACACTTGATACGCATCTGCCGCTCGATACTACCTTTCTCCAGCCGCCCATGCCCGCGCAGGGCGGCATTGCATTTGTCTCGCATTCGGGCGCATTCTGCGCGGCCATCATTGATTGGGCGCGGGGGCAGGGTTTCGGTTTTTCGCAGATGGTCAGCCTCGGCAATCAGGCGGATGTCAACGAGACGGATGTGCTGCCCGAAGTCGCGAAAGATGAGCACACGCGCGTCATCGTGCTTTACATGGAAAGCGTTTCAGATGGGAAACGATTTGTTAAGGTTGCCAGCGAAGTCACAAAACATAAACCTGTGATTGCACTTAAGGTCGGCCGCTTTGAAGCGGGACAAAAAGCCGCAGCCTCCCACACGGGAGCGCTGGCTGGCTCCGAGGCGGCCTTCGATGCGGCTTTTGCGAAGGCTGGCGTCTTGCGTGCGGATACCGCCGAGCAGATGTTCGACTGGGCGCGGGTGTTGGAATCCTACCCTCGTGGCATCCCCCTACGGGGACTTCGCGATAAGCCCGCAAAGAACGCTCGCTGCTCGAACACCAGTAATAAGGAAATTGCGGTATTGACCAATGCAGGCGGGCCCGGCGTGATCGCCGCCGATGCACTCGAAACGAACGGCCTGCTTCTGTCTCCATTGACAGAGTCCACGCTGACAGCTTTGTCCTCGACCCTGCCCCCTGCTGCAAGCGTGCATAACCCCGTGGATATGCTCGCCTCCGCCTCTCCCGACACCTACGCATCCTGCCTGAAAATTCTGCTCGAAGACGAAAACGTGAACGGTGTGATGATCATATTACCTCCGCCACCCATGTTCAAGACAGAAGATGTGGCAGAACGACTGGTGGAAGTGATTCGTCAATTTAATAAACCTGTTGTGGTTGCCTTGATGGGATCAACGCTCGTTGAAAAAGCGCGCGGAGTTTTTCAACATGCAAATATTCCAACCTATCCATTCCCCGAATGTGCGGCATCGGCATTGGGGGCGCTGGCCAAACGAGCGGTATTTCTTGAAAGGGAACAGACCCTAAAGGTCTCCCCTTCGGGGATGGTATCAGAGACCTTTAGGGTCTCGGAACCAAAAGATAATAGTATTGAAGAACTCATTATGGCTTATGGCATTCCAACCTCCCCCATCAAACTCTCGCACAACGCAGACGAAGCACTAGCCATTGCAAACGAATTTGGCTTCCCGCTTGTGATGAAGATCGCCTCGCCTGATATTTTGCATAAGTCAGACGTGGGCGGCGTGCTGCTCGATATCAAAGACACCGCTGCTCTCCAGAGCGGCTACACGAAAATAATCAGTCATGTCAAGTCACTGAAACCTGAGGCAAAGATCGAAGGTGTCTATCTGCAACGCCAGATCCCTGAGGGACAGGAGGTCATCATCGGTATGGTACGCGATCCGCTCTTTGGACCGTTGATGATGTTCGGCTCGGGCGGCGTGGAGGTGGAAGGTCTCAAGGATGTGGCATTTGCCCTGGCGCCGCTGAATCAGGCCGAGGCCGAGTTGATGATGCGTAAAACATGGGCTGGGAGAAAGCTAAAAGGGTTTCGCAGCCTCCCGCCTGTTGACCAGGAGTCTGTCATCGATGTCCTGATCAAATTATCGCAGCTTGCAATCGAACACAATAATATCGAAGAGCTCGAGATCAACCCGTTGAGGGTATTGAGCAGGGGCGCAGTGGCGCTGGATGTTCGAGTAAAATTGCGCGCATGACTGAACTCGAAACCTTTATCTCGCAATTCAAAGACAAGTCCATCAGTATTGCGGTTTACGACCTGCAAACGCAAAAGGAAATTCTCATCCACGCCGATGAACTGATGCACCCTGCCAGCACCATGAAAGTGCCTGTGATGATGGAAGTGTTCCGCCAGGCGCATGCGGGTTTGCTTGCATTGGATGAGCATTTGAAAATTTTCAACTCTTTCAAAAGCATCGTGGATGGCAGTGAATTCTCGCTGGACGCCTCCGATGATTCTGAAGGCACCTTATACGAACGCATTGGCGAGACGGAAAGCATCCGTGAATTAACGCGGTTGATGATCGTGCGCAGCAGCAACCTGGCCGCCAATCTGTTGATGGAAAAGGTCGGCACAGCCCGTGTGGATGAATTCATCAAAGAACTTGGCATTATGGACATGACGATCATTCGTGGGTTGGAGGATAAAAAGGCTTATATATTGAATATCAATAACTCTGCCAGCGCGCGCAGCTCAACATCCATGGTGCGCTTAATCGCGGAAGGAAAAGTTGTCTCAAAGCAAGCCTGCGATGAAATGATCCGGATCATGTTGGGGCAGGAATTCAACGAAAGCATCCCCGCCTTACTGCCTGCATCGGTGAGAGTCGCGCACAAAACAGGCTGGTCGGGTTCATTCTTTCACGACACAGGCATTGTCTTTCCACAAAACCGAAAGCCTTATGCCATCACGCTTTTTACACACGGCTTCCCCGAAGGGAACGAAAACGAAGCGCATGCGTGCATGGCGCAAATTTCAAAATTCATTTACGAAGAAATCATATGATCACCTTATCCACCCTCACCTACTATCCCATCAAAGCCTGCCGCGGATTCGATGTTCAGGCATCCAAAGTCGAACGCATGGGCCTTGAGCATGACCGCCGCATGATAGTGGTCACTCCCGAAGGCCAATTTCTCACCCAGCGCGAACATCCCAAACTCGCCCTCATTACCCCAAGGTTGAAAAATGATGGGGTCACGCTCTCCACGCCGAATTTTGATTCAATTCATTTCAATATTCAAAAGTCAGGTGCAAGCCGGCCTGTCAATATCTGGAAGTCCAAAGGTGTAAATGCAATCGATCAGGGTGACGAAGCAGCGGGATGGCTTTCGGACTGGCTCGGCACACCCGTCCGTCTTATGCACATCGCGGATGGCTTCAAACGCAAACTCAACCCAGACTACGCCGTCAACCCAGATGACCATACCGGGTTTGCAGACGGCTACCCGATCCTGGTCGTCTCTGAAGCGTCGCTTCAGGACTTAAACTCGAAGCTGGTTTCTCCGCTCCCGATGAATCGCTTCCGCCCGAACATCCTCGTTAAAGGCTGCGGACCCTACGCGGAGGATGCATGGAAGCGCATCAAAATTGGCGAAATCGAAATGGCGCTCGTTAAACCCTGCGCACGCTGTGTGGTGACAACGATTGATAAAGAGACGCTTGAGAAAAACAAGGAACCGCTTAAAACATTGAGCACCTATCGCAAGCAAAAAGGCGGAGCGATGTTCGGCATGAACGTCATTCCATTAAATGAGGGTGAAATCAAGGTCGGTATGAACGTGGAAATTTTGGAATAGCGAGCAAAAACATGGAAAGAATCATGATCGATATTCTCGGCTGGGCCGGCACAATTCTTTTTCTCATAGCTTATGGATTGGTCTCCGTCAAAAAAGCGGAGGGCGATTCATGGTTGTACCAGGGCTTGAACATCATCGCAGGGACATTCTTGATCATCAACACGATTTACCTGCATGCATATCCATCCGCCGGATTGAACATTGCCTGGGTTGGCATTGCGTTTCTCACATTAGGTCGTAAAGTCTGGATGAAGAATTAAATGGTGGTTTCGATACACCGCTTCGCGGCTACTCAACCACCATTTAATGAATAAATCTCAATAACAAAAATACTGGTTGTAACAAGTTGGTTTTTTTGCACGGACGAGAAGAAAACTCGCCCCACCCAACCAACGAGATAACTATAAAAGAGAACTCGAATATTGTTCCGCAAACAAGGCGGGTTGACCGCCTGTGTGCCAGAACAATACAGTTTCATCCTTCCTAAAGAATCCCTTGCGGATCAGATCGATCATCCCAGCTGCGGCGCGTCCTGTGTAGACGGGATCGAGCAGCAGACCTTCATGGCTGGCAAATAATTTGATCGCTTCGCGCTCCCCTGCCCCAAAGACACCATAACCCGCCTGACAATAATCTTCATTTGCAAGGACATCATCACGCGTGAAATTAATCCGTTCGCCAAGTTTTTCACTGGCTTGTGAAGCCAATTCGGAAACACGGTTTTTCAGCTTCTCTTCCGGCTCGTCGATGCTAATTCCCAGCACCTTGCCTTTGAAGGCAAAGGTACGTTGGCCCAATACAAGTCCCGCGTGTGTGCCGCCCGAGGAGGTGCCGAAGACGATCCAATCCGCGTGGACATTTTGCTGCATGAATTCTTCCATCGCAAAGGTATATCCCATTGCACCCGTGGGGCTTGATCCGCCATAAGGCACAAGGTAAGGTTTCCTGCCCCCGGTGGCAGCTTTATCAAAAGTCTCCTGCAAAATACGGTCACGATCTTTACGGTCTGCCACGGTAATAATTTCCGCTCCGAAGAGCTGGTCAAGCAGAAAGTTTGCGGATGCTTGTTTCGGTCTCTCGCCCGTCAGGACGAGCGTGCAATCAAAACCAAATCGCGCCGCGGCGGCGACCGTCTGGCGGCAATGATTCGATTGGATCGCGCCCGCAGAGATGAGCGTCTTCGCACCCTGCTCGCGCGCCTCCGCAACGAGGAACTCCAGTTTGCGGGTCTTATTCCCGCCGAAAGCCAGTCCCGTCTGGTCATCGCGCTTGACGAGAAGGCGCGGTCCGCCGAGGGCTTCGGAGAGATTCGGTAATTCTTCAATGGGCGTAGGAAGGTGAGCAAAATTAAGGCGGGGAATATTGGTCATACTGAGTCCTTACTTTACGATTTGTAATTTCCGCTATTAAATTGAATAAGCTTTACCCAATCAATTAAACCAGTTTTAGAATCACAAAAATCGTTAATAAATTGACTCGTAAGCAAGTTGGCAATGCCATTTCGCTTACCCAAAAAATCGTCATTGTGTTTCTTTGCCTCATAACCAATTGGTCCCACGATATCAGTATAAAGATCTGGGTTTTCACTGATTAAACACCAAAAATTTTGCCCAACAATTTTCATGTAGCCCCGTAAAAATGTTGTTTTTGTTTTACCGTAGCAAATCCCTAATACTGGCTGAACATTAAGGCTGTGTTTAGATTGTTTAAGTCGTGCAACTGATGTTTTCAGATCCTGCTCTAATTTATCCTGTTGTGAACTATTCCCCCAGTTTGGCCCTGATTTTATAGAAACTACATAATGCGTATTATTGTTCATAAATTCCAGATCAACGCCTTGTGCTGTAGATTTATGCCCACCACTAGTTTGTTCAGCCACAAATACAGCGAGGCCTTCCAGAAAATCCCCAAACAATTTTTCCTCTGATGAAGACAAAAAAGCATTCAGGAGATCATCAATTAATTCACTGGCAGTTGTTAGGTTTTTCGCCCTAAATAAGTAGGGGTTTTTAGTTAACAACTTTTCAAGTTTTAAATCCGACAGGGATTTCAACTTCCTTTGATGAAAATCCACAATATTTTCATTTACATACTGATTTACAGCTCCTAAACTTAGAGGTTTCATTTTTTACCCTTCTTTCCCTTTTTGGGAACTATATACTTTGCTCTTTTCTCGCCAATGACAGGCAGCTTTATTTGCCTTTCAAAAACACGTTGACTGGCAAGTCGAACATATTCAGGATTAACATCAATACCGATAAAGTGTCTTCCCAATTGAAGAGCAGAAAATGCTGTTGTGCCAGAACCAACAAATGGGTCAAGAACTACATCCCCTGGTTTTGTGAAAAGTTTGATAAACCATTCAGGCAAATCAGATGGGAAGACCGCACTGTGGTTTTTATTTCCTGTTTCAGTTGCCAAATGTAAGACATTTGTGGGGTAAACCTTATCTCTACCTACCCAATTTGAAACATTTTTTCCAAAACCGCTGCCAGCACGAGATTCATCTCTTATTTTGTCGGTTTCGCTTAGTTTTGCCAGCCTTTCCTTTGCCCAATCTCCAATCGGCACCATCACTTCTTCTTGATACATATTGAAAGATTTTTGTTTGTTAAATTGAATAAGTCTTTCCCAATTATCCCTAAAACGATTGGGCCACTTCCCGGGGTAGGAATTTTTTTTGTGCCAGACATATTCCTCTGTCCATAGCCATCCTTGCTCGCGCATTTTCAAGATAAGGTCAATAACATAAGTGTGTCGTTCACCATCAACCACTCTTTCCTTAATATTCAAAATAAATGTACCTGTTGGCTTTAAAACGCGTTTAAATTCAGTTGTTTTTGGTAAGAACCACTCAACATAACGATCAGGCTTAATACCACCATATGTCTTTGCACGTTGATCGGCATAAGGTGGAGAAGTGAATATTAAGTCAAATGAATTATCAGGAAATTCTTTAAGAACATCCTCACAGTCGCCTAAAAGTATTTTGTCAAATAAATCTTTCCTAGTCATAAATCAATTCTACTCCAACACTTGTTTCGTCTTTTCTTTTCCACGCAACCGCATCACATCCAAAACACGCGGTACGACTTCGATATATAGCTTATACCAAAATTTATTCGGCGCAAAATCATAAGCGCCCAAAGTGCGGACAACTTCACCGCCCAGCCCTTCCTTGAAGCGGTAGACCCCCCACATCGAGTCGCTTTCGTCAAAGTTCTCAGGCGCGCCCCACAAATCATAGGCGCTGCATCCATTCGCCTTCGCGCGCTTCATGGCCTCCCACTGCAAAAGATAGGTCGGCATTTTTTCGCGGTGCAGATTGAGCGACATGCCATAGACATAATATGCACGCCCCGCAAACATGAACAGGAAAATCGCAGCCACAGGTTCACCGTCCACTTCGGCGATTAATGGGACGCAGGCTGGAAGGTTTGTATGTTTCAAAGTTTCAAGGTTGGACATAAACAATTTCCAAACGCCCAGGTAATAATTTTCGTCGCGGATCACAAAGCTATCGCGGATGCTGGTTTCGGCGTACATTTTGTAAAGCATGGGCAGATCGTCCACCCTGCCAGCACGCACGGCCACGCCTCTCTTCTCCGCCAGGCGGACGTTGTAACGCGTCTTCGGTTTCATGCGCATGAGGATCTCATCTTCGGTGGATGTCAAATCTACGAGGACTGAATTCCTGAACTGGATCTGGTCGGACGAATATCCCCAGCCCCTGCGCTTCAAATCGGACCTCACAGCCTGTCCGCTGTTATCTGTGACGTCTCCCTCGCTGTCAGGGACTCCATGTCCAAGCACGACATCGAGGTCCAGTTTCAGGAAGATTGCGCCTTGTTTCCTCGCGAAGGATTGCAAGTCATCCAATACACGCGTCCGCAGGGACTCGTTATTCCAATCCAGCAAGGGACCCTTGGGTGCATAAAGAATGGACAGGCGGGCGGCAAATCCGTGTGAAAGAATTTGTCGTTTGAGAATAAAGGCGGCAGCAATAACAGGAAGGACGAAGGAAGAAAGACGGGTAATATCCTTTTCAACGTGGAACTCGCCATTCGCATCCCAGACAGCATAATATGGAATCCAACCATACTTCGCCTTCACCTGTCCCCATTCATAGGTTTGAAGGAAATGCGGGTTGGGAAGTTGAGAGATGATTTGGTTCCAGAGTTGAGGGGATCGGGAAGATGGGTTCATAAATACTTTTCTTCGTTATTGCGAGGACGATGTACTTTCGCCCAAAGCAATCCCAAATATTGTAATGAGATTGCTTCGTCGTGGACGAGCACCTCCTCGCAATGACGATACGGACTACGCATTGCGCATCACATATTTCGTATATGTCCAATATAACAACGGACTATACACTCGATCCACCGCTTGCGCAGCTCGTTTGACCTCGCCGCCAAAGCCACGTTTGAAGCGGTAGACTCCCCACAGTCCCTCGCGGCGGGATTCAAATTGGGCTTCCAGCGTTTCTTCATTCTCGTCGGGAACACCCCACAGGTCGTATTCTTCACAGCCGCGTGCCTTTGCCCAGCGCATGGCCTCCCATTGCAAGAGATAGGTCGGCATGCGATTGCGTTCCTGATCATTCGATGCGCCAAAGACGTACCAGGCGCGTTTCCCGTTTGCAAAGACCATCAGTGAGGCCAGCGGTTTGCCTTCGTATTCAGCCACCAGCAATTCACATGTCCCTTTGGGGTGAAATAACTCATAAGCACGTTGATAATATTCTTTTGTATGCACCCCGAAGTTATCGCGTCCGCCTGTGACAGCCATCATTTCATGGAAGGCATGGATATCATCCCATTCACGAACTGTCACGCCTTTTTTTTCGGCAAGACGGATGTTGTAACGGCATTTTGGTTTCATGCGCGCAAGAATCTGTTCTTCATCCTCTTTGATGGAAACGATAATGGTACGGGGAGGCTGGATATTGTGGGGTGAAGGCTTGAAGGTTGAAAGTCGAAGATGGAATTCTTCAGCCCGGACGTCGGGCTCAACTTTGAGGAAGATGGCGTGATTCTTTTTACAAATCGAATCCACCTCCTTCCAAAACTCTCCATCGTTCACTGCCCACTGTCCACCATCCACGGGTTTCGGCATGTAGCCGATAGTCAAGCCCAAAGGCAGGCGGCGGAAAAGGATCTGTGCGCCAACTTCGTTGTTAAGCACCAGGCGCACGGGGCTCCAGCCAAAAATATTTTTTAATTCACCCCATTCACCCATCTGCAATAAATGTGTGTTGGGGCGCTTCTCTAAGAATTGATTCCAATCTGCGAGGGAAACCTGAGGCATGTGAATTCGATACGCTCCGCTACTCAACCATCTAAACCACCGACGTCATGTCAGGCGGTGGAGTGGAGCGGATGGAGCTGGAGGGGAGAAAACCATTGAGTGCGCGAACCAGGTCATCGGTCTCGGAGTGAAGCGTAAATTGCGTAAGTTCTTCAATGACGCGGCCAAGGGCTTCGCCATCCACTTTTTCCTCTTCGGCGGCGCGAAAAATTTCCGCATGCTGCGTGGGCTCGAATTGCATGCCCTCCTCCCAAAGGTCTTCCCTCAATTTTTCGCCTGGACGAATCCCTGTAAAGGCAATATCAATATCACGATGCGGTTCCAAGCCGGAAAGTTTGATCAGGTCTTCTGCAAGATCGAGAATGCGAACCTGCTGACCCATATTGAGCATAAACACCTCGCCGCCCTGCCCCATCGAAGCCGCTTGCAAAACAAGATGCACCGCTTCGGGGATGGTCATAAAATAACGATGCATTTCAGGATGTGTCACGGTAACGGGTCCGCCGCGCGCAATTTGATTTTTAAAAAGCGGCACCACGCTGCCGCGGCTGCCGAGCACATTCCCAAAACGAACAACCGAATACGCACGCTTCGTGCGCTGTGCGGTATCGAGGACGATCATCTCCGCAAGGCGCTTGGTTGCGCCCATGATGCTGACGGGGCGCACGGCTTTATCAGTGGAAATGAGCACGAGTCTTTCGACCCCATACCTGTTCGCTGTTTCGACGACATTTCTCGTGCCGAGGACATTGTTCGTGACCGCCTCCTCGACATTCGCTTCCATCAAAGGGACATGCTTATGTGCGGCGGCATGAAAGACCACCTGCGGCTGGTGCAGTCTAAACATCTCTTCGATGCGGCTGGCATCACGCACGTCGGCAATGACAGGATGAACGGATAATAAAGGCATCTCTTCATTGAGTTCGAGCAGCGATTCAAAAATGTTGTTCTCCCCATGCCCGAGCAAGATGAGCTCCGCGGGTGACCAGCGCGCCACCTGGCGGCAAATCTCACGTCCGATGGAGCCGCCCGCGCCCGTGACCAGCACCCGTTTGCCGCCGAGGATCGAACCCACCAAATGATCATCAATTGTGACGGGCTCGCGGCGCAGCAGGTCGGTGATATCCACCTCACGCAATCGATTGACGCTGACCTTGCCGCCAATCAGTTCATACATGCCCGGCATGGTACGCGAGGAGATTCCCTTTTGCCGGCAAGCATCGTTGACCGAACGAATGATACGCCCGGGCGCGGATGGAATGGCGATGATGACTTCATCCACCTGCTGATTATCGAGAATATCCCCGAGTTTATTTACCCTGCCGATGACAGAGACGCCGTAGATCTGATGATTCTGCTTGGCAGGGTCGTCATCGAGAAAGCCGACGGGAACCAGATTTAACTGGGATGATTTTTGCAGTTCACGTACAACCAGCGCGCCCGCATCCCCTGCGCCAATGATGAGAACGCGCCTGGCTTTTCCTTTGCGCGACGGAGTATTCTGCTCTGCAAGGATGCGCAGGGCAAAGCGTGAGCCGCCGATCAGGACAAGTGACAGGAGCCAGTCAATGCCTAGCGCGGAGCGAGGCATGCCGGGCTGAATCCACCCAAAGCTGATGAGTAAAAGCATCACGCCAGATGTCAACACGGAAGCCGCCGTCACAGCAACCGTAATCAAGCGAAGTTCGCTGGTGCTCGCATAGACCCACAAACGGCGATACAAGCCGAAGTAAAAATAAACTGGGATCTTGACGAGTAATGCCGCCGCACACATTACCAGGGCGGCAGGAAAATAAAACGGCAGTTCACTCACATCCAGGCGCAAGGCAAAACTGCCCAGCACCGAAACGATGATGAGGGCGATATCTCCAATTAAGACGAAGCGGTTACGAATGTGAGAGCTGGATGACATTTGAAAGGATGGTGGATGAGTTTAAATGGATGAAAGAAATGCAAGACATAGTATTAATTGCGCAGAATGTGTTTGCACACTCAGGTGTTGGCGAACCTGTGGATATATTAACCACCACGCATCTCTTTCACCGCTTCTTTCAAACCTTCGGCCAAACTGACTTGAGGTTTGAAGCCGAGGACATCCATTATTTTCTTTGGTGTGCCAATGGATCGATAGATATCACCGGTACGCGGTTCAGCGTGAACATGTTTGGGGGCATCGGGAAAGATTTCATAAAGAATGTCAACCAAATCAAGCAGGCGTGTCTCGATCCCAGTACAGACATTGAATATCTGCCCGGGTGCGGCGGGGTGCTCAGCTGCGAGAAAATTGGCCTGCACCACGTCGCGGACATTGACCAGATCCCGACTCTGTCCGCCATCACCGAAGATCGTGATCGGTTTGTTTTCCAGCATGCGGCGGATGAAGATCGGCACAGCCGCGGCATACATGGAGTCGGGTCGCTGGCGCGGGCCATAGACATTGAAGTAACGCAAGGCGGCAACCTCCAGACCAAATTGGCGGGTGAACAATTCGGCATACATTTCATCCACACGCTTGGACATGGCATAGGGTGATAACTGATGAAGCGGCGCGTCTTCCACGAGAGGCATGGCCTCCGAATCGCCATAGACTGCCGCACTGGATGCAATCACCACACGCTTCACTCCCGCCTTGCGCGCCCCATCAAACAGGATGGATGTGCCTGTAATATTTACATCGAAACATTCCTGTGGTTTTTCCATGGATTCAGGAACGGAGACAAACGCCGCTTCATGAAAAATGACATCCACGCCTTTGACAGCCTGAGCAACTTTGGCAGCATCACGCAGGTCGCCTTCGAAGATTTCGACATCCAGATCCTTCAAATTCTCACGCTGGCCTGAGGAGAAATCATCCAATACGCAAACCCGCTCACCCTGCTGCAAAAGAGCGCGCACAAGATGTGAACCAATAAAGCCTGCGCCGCCGGTCACTAAATATTTCATCATCTACCCGTCCTTCTTAAGACGGTACCAATCGTACGCAGCACAATGTCAAAATCCATACTTAAGGTACGATGTTTGATGTAATAAAGGTCATACTCAAGTTTGACAACCATCTCTTTCACAGTGGCAACATACCCATAATTAATCTGCGCCCATCCCGTGAGACCGGGTTTTACCAGCAAACGCGCACGATAAAATGGAATCTTCTTTTGAAAATCCGCCACCAGTTCAGGTCGTTCAGCACGCGGACCCACCAGGCTCATCTCGCCGCGCAAAACACTCATAAACTGAGGCGTTTCGTCCAGGCGAGTATGGCGTAAGAAATTACCCACTCTTGTCACACGCGGATCATTTATCAACGCTACCTTTGCCTCACCATCCAATTCCGCATCCTGTTTCATGGTGCGAAATTTATATATTTTGAAAGTAGTGGCTCCCTTTCCCAGTCGTTTTTGAGAATAAAAGATCGGGTAGCCGCTTTCCAAAAGGATTGCAAGCGATATAAATGGAAAAATAAAAGCGAAGACAAGGGTACCCAAAGCACCTCCCAAAATATCCATCAATCTTTTGGAAAGTTCATACGTACCGCTGACACGCACCTGGTCTACAAAAGAGCGGATGACCCAGTCCGACTCGAGATGTTCAATCGGCACGCGCTGGGTCAACTCCTCGTACAAAATCGGCATGCGGGATACTTCCACTCCGCGTTCCTGCGTATCCAATATGGTTTGAAAAGTTTCACCCTTGATCTCGCCGTTAATTGCCACCACAATATCCGAAACACGGTAATCTTCCAAGATATCCAAAAGATGCTCACTGGTTCCAAGCACCGCAAAACCATAAAAGGACTTGCCCTTCTTTATTAAATCATCATCTATGAATCCAAGCAGGAGAAAAGGCGGAGGGCTGAGTTTACGATAAATATCCGCAAGTGAGCAGCCTGCCTTGCCCGCGCCCACGATCAGCACGCGGCGCATTAACCCGGACGAGGTGTATAGTCGAATATAGATGGCGCGCCAGCCCAGGGTTAAGATCGAGGCGATGACCAGGAAGGCGCCCACTGCAATGCGCGGGAGGGAATTCGGGTCGAGATTAATCGTAAAAAGCAGGGAATATGCCAACAAACCCACGATGGGGGCAACTGCAATTCCGCGCAGGGTTTTACGCCAGTTCCCGGCAGAATGTGGGTCATAGGATTCCACCATTAACAAGAGCCAGACCAGGGGAAGCAGGTAAAACCAGAATGGAACCTGGATCGTAATCAGGCGTTCTGCCCTGGCCGGCGACAAGCCGCTTTCTATCAAGCGGTACAGGGAGTATTGATACCAAGAATAAATAGCCGCACCCATGGCAGTGACAGATGCGATCAAGTCACCCACCATCAAAATGGAGCGTTGTTCGCTTGGTCTTAGACGCAGGGAAGGACGGTAGATATCAGCCATTTTTATTGAACAAACTAAATATGCCGCTCCACAAGAATCCCGCACCCCATGCAAAATGCATGGTTGTGATCGCGAGCGGCACCCCCAAAAGAAGAAAGCCTTTCTGTTTTTCGATTGCCAGTTTCAAACCGGCCAAACCCAGTGAAATAACATAAACAAACAATAGCACTGCAAGAATGTACCGCATAAATACAATCCACAAGGATAACACAATCAAGGCAATCAGACTTGATACAAAGGCAGGCGGCAAAGCCTGCCGCCAACGTAAAGTCTGCGGATAACGCCTGAGCATCTTAAATTTCCAAAAACCATACCGCCAGTATTGAAGCGCAAGTTTTCCAAATGTGCCGCGCGAAAAATAAACACTACGAATGGAGGGTTCCAGCCAGACCGTTCCCCCTGATTCACGCACGCGCGTGTTGAATTCATAATCCTCATTCGTGAGCAAGGTCTCATCAAAGCCGCCAATCTTATCGATTAACTCACGGCGGAAGGAGCCAAATGGCACGGTGTCCACCGCGCCTGCTTTTGCATTGAAGCGATACTGCGCATCACCCGCGCCCAAAGGATGCGCCGCCGCCAATGAAATGGATTCTGCCATCCAGGTTTCGGCCCCTGCATGGATTTCCCAGATACCGCCCACGTTATCCCCTTTACCTGATCGATGAGCAGAAACACAGCGCTCTACATATTCCGGGATGGGCATGGAATGCGCATCCAAACGGACAATGATCTCGCCTCTTGACTCACGGATCGCCTGATTCAGCCCCGAGGGAATCGTACGCACCAAATTCCCCAGCACGCGCACAGCCAGATCGGCATGCTCTTTTTGGAATGCGGCGATCACCTCCCGAGTGCGGTCAGTGGACATGCCGTCAGAGATGATCAATTCCATCTGTTCACGCGGATAAGTCTGCGCAAGGATGGAATCCAGCAAATGACCGATGGTGGCTTCCTCGTTATAGCAGGGAACAATGATGGAAACAAAAGGCAGGGTGGTCATTTTTATGATTTCGGCAAGACCTCCCCGCAGGAAGAAGTAGCGGGAAGATAATTATCTGTGATAGGGTAATTGTATCCGCAGTTTTGGAAACAAGAGGCAAAAAATGTTAAAGGTTGTCCCCTCTCCCAACATGCTGCGGACGCTAATTCTACCACCATGAATCTGTATGATCTCATGCGCTATCACCTACCCCAAACCTGCACCATCTTCTGAAATCGATCCACGCTACAGCGTGCAAAGAGGAATGTAACCATTCCTCTCAGTCGGCATAATGATTGGGCTTTGATCTCCGCCTGCACACAATTTTCGGCAAATTTCAAAACCATCCAGCTTGGAAAGCATCACATTAGGCAATTAATGCCATCGCTTCGATTTCCACCAACCCACCCTTGGGTAATCCGGCAACAGCCACCGTACTGCGCGCAGGCGGGTTTGCGCCAAAGTATTCGGCGTAGATCGAATTCATTTTGGGAAAATCATTCATATCTTTAAGGAATACGATCGTCTTCACCACATGGTCAAGGCTGGAACCTGCCGCTTCCAATACGCTCCGCAGATTGTTAATTACCTGTCGGGTTTGCTCTTCAACGTCGCCTGCGACCAAATCGCCTGTAGCTGGGTCAAGGCCAATCTGTCCAGCAGTGTAGACCATCGAGTCGGTGCGGATGGCCTGAGAATATGGACCAATGGCCTTTGGGGCTTTATCGGTCTGGATGACCTTCTTTTTCATGATTACCTCATTTGAATAATGTAAACTCGCAAATCAATAACTTGATAGTGGATTTATGGAGCTCATCTATTTTAATACAGAAATACTATACAGCCCGTTTGCGAAATTCTCCGTTTACCTGGGGTGGATCGCCTGTGGCAAATGCGCTGGTCACAGGGAATGCCGCGAAGACCAGAGCAACGGCTATAACCGCCAATTTATGGCGTTTGTGGCAACACAATCGGCGTGAGCGTGACAGTAGGCTGGGGAACGGGTGTCGGCAGGAGCGGAGTCCATCCGCTGAAATAGAAATAATCCGAGAGAAATGCGGTCCGCTCGCGCTCATTCATCGGTCGCGGACGTGAGAAATCCTCCAGCATCGCGGTCAGCAATTCCATGCCAAGATAATGACCATCATAAAATACATGACGGTCAATAAACTCGCGGCGGGTTCCATCGATCACGCTGCCATCCGGAAGGATATACGTCATCTGGTCAAAGAAAAGGTTGCCCAGACCATAATGGATGAAGGAATCGCCGCGAAACTCCATCAAATGCGGAAAATGCGCCTGACTGCCACTTACCACAACCGCACCGGCATCCGCCATCTTGCGAAAATCATCCCCATGCGCATAACACGGGCCGGGGTGATAACATTCCTCATGCTGAAAAGTAAAGATGACCATATACCCTTGTGCGGTCACCTCCTGAATTTGCTTCGTGAAAAAATCATAATCACAATCCGCTGCGCCGGGCGAGGTCGCCGTTGCTTTTACAAAAATATATGACTTCTTTCCATTGCACCCCATGAATGCGATCTTGTTGCCGTTTACTTCCATCAATACAGGCAGGCGCGCTTCCTCAGCGTTTGCGCCGCCGCCATAATAGGGCAGGTTGTATTGCTTGTACAACTTCAATGTATCCAGCATGGCTTGCGTGCCACGGTCTGTAAAATGATCCCCTGTCAATTCGATAATATCCGTCCCCACATATTTCAGTAATTCAAAATATTTAGGGTCGCTGCATAAAATGAAATTGATATACCCGGGTTTTGGGTACGGGCAATTCTTATCGAAAGCCACTTCATTGCTGATATGTGCCACATCCACATCGTACAACCAATCATGGATCAACTCACCGGGGCGCGTCACACCTTTTGTTTCCATGGTAAACGCAGTAGCACGTACCAACGCCGTGACGCCCGTTAACACAACTGTGGCTAATTTTGAAGCGTCGCGATTCGATTCGGGCAATACAAATGATTCGGGATCTGATAACCCAAAATTTATCTTGAGCGGATATACCTCCGCATCAAAATCCTTATGGATCGGAGATTGACCGTCCACGCTCAGCACCTTCCATTTTGGCTGGATTTCCTCGAATGGGATGATCGCCCAATTTGACATATCCTCCCAGGCAAGATCCAATATCTTATCGGACGATACGCTTCCCCCTTCGGGGATGGTGCGTACTGCGCCGCCAGCTGGTTTGCCCCAAAGCGCAGTAAACGCCTCCAGAGTGGATTCTGCCATCAGTAAACCGTGCCCGATCAACGGTCCAGCAGGAGCGCCTTTCCAGGCGGAAATTAAATCCTCGTAGGTTACGTCATCTGTCACAGTGGGAAAAGGCGCAACCAGGGCGTAAACCCACAAAGCGCCTGAAGCAGATATATCCAGTTTTTGCGTGGCCAGTGCGGGATCGTCAACCCGTGGAATATCCCATTTTTGCGCGATAAGGCGCAAATTGTCTGGAACAGCGGGGCTGATCCATAAGGCGTCGGGCAGTATTTCCTGCGTGGAAGTGGGGTTCGGTGTCGGCAAAGTTCTTGCTTCCATCGGCGCCTCCGTTGCAGGGACGCAGGCCGCGAGAATGGAAAGGCAAATTAGCAATACAAAGGTTTGTTTCATGTGTTCTCAACAAAATTTCAAAATAAAAGCACGAAGCAGGTTGCGCGCCTCGTGCTGCAATAACCACATCCAAATGGGATTACGAAGTTTTATCCAATAAAATTTGAGACAGTGAAAATGCTTTCAAGGCCTCTTCATCAATCGTCACGCCCAGGCCGGCGGCGCGCGGCACGTCAATGGTCGAATCGGAATTTAATACAAAACGTTCATTGGTAATATCGCGCGCATAATAACGGTCCGATGCAGAAACATCACCGGGCAAAACAAAGTTGGGCAGTGAAGCCAGCGCAAGGTTCGAGGCGCGCCCGATGCCGGTCTCCAACATGCCGCCGCACCAAACGGGCATCTTATGCTCCTGGCACAGGTCATGCACCATCACTCCCTGGCTCAAGCCGCCCAGTCTGCCAGCTTTGATGTTGATAATCCTGCAGGCTTTCATTTCAATGGCATAACGCGCATGACGCGGTGTGATAATGCTTTCATCCAGACAAACTGGCGTTTCGAACTGCATCTGAAATTTATGGTGATCCCAAATATCGTCTTCAAACAAAGGTTGTTCGATCAGCAGCAGGTTTAATTTATCCAAGGGCTTGAGTTTCGTGGCATCTTCCATTGAATAGGCGGAATTCGCATCCACTTGCAAACGCAGGTTTGGGAATTCCCTGCGAACGGCGGACGTGTCTTCGATATCCCTGCCCGGCTTGATCTTGATCTTCACCCGCGCATACCCCTGCTTAACAAAGTCCGCCGCGGTCCGCACCAGGTCGTGAGCTGATTCCTGAATCCCAATCGAGACTCCCACCTCAACCTTTTCGCGCACCCCCCCGAACAACTCGCGCAGGGATTTGCCTGCCTGCTTGCCGAGCAGATCCCAGATCGCCATTTCAACGCCTGCTTTGGCGAGGTGATGTCCGCGAATACCGGAGACCCGTTCCTGGAAATCAAGCGCATCCTTTACATCTTGGCCAAGAATAAATGGCGCAATAAAATCCTTGAGAATATGCAGGGACGTGCCGGTTGTTTCGTAGTTATACCCTGGGTCGCGGGTGGCAACACACTCGCCATACCCTACAAGTCCCTCGGAATGGATTTGAATAATGACGCATTGGCGATTCGTCTCACGCCCAAAGGATGTTTCAAACGGCGCGATCAGAGGCATTGAAAGATGGTGCAAGCTGATTGATTCTATTTTCATGTTAATCCGATTCAACCTTTACTTCACCGGAGTCATCATCCGTTTTCATGCCGCGCAAAGCCTCTTCCATGCTGGCCGATTCCAACCTCATGCCCGGTGCAGGCGTTCCACAATATGGGCAAAGATTCCACGATAATTCCATGAACTTCGAGCAGTTATGGCAGGTTTTCTTTAACCTGGTATGGCAATTGGGACAGATCTGCCAATCTTCTTTTACTCGCCGTTCGCAGCCCGGGCAAAGCGGAAGGTCTTCCAGAGCCTGAAGCAAGGCTTCCTCTTCCAGCGTGCGTTGATATTCCTCTTCCAAGGTCCGTGGTGGACGCAGGATGAGGTAAACAAGCGCACCGGGCAGATTCAAGACCGCCACAAGCAAGGCCGCCAGGGTTTGCACCAACGGGTCTCTCGCCCGCGCACGGACATCGCGATATGTCCATACCACAAGGCTGATCCACAACGCGGCAAGAAACGCACCGCCGAATGCGGTCAACACGAGGGTTAAACTGCTGATAAAAACGGGATCAAAGGTCATCGTAAAACTCCATCCCAAGCGGGAATGCAAATATTCTAATCCATTATCTCATGTCTTAAGGCGTTTGAAACACAAAATGCCAGTTCGTTCCATCCTGAGTGTAAGTGGAGGTTGTGCCCATGACCTGATAGAAGGTCCGCCCGGGGTGCAGGTAAATTGGGGAGCCATCCAAATAGGTTAACACCAGAGGCTGGTCTCTTTCCATCCGGATCCAATGCGCTGGTATCGCCACGCCATCACGAAACACAACAGCGTTTCCAAAGTCTATCAAATCAATGTGGAAAACCTCGTCATGTGCGTCATAGGTATTTGCAAAAATATGGGGTACGAATAACACAACCACGTTCGCAGCAGTGACTGGCAATCCCGTCTGGGCATCTGAAAGAGGTGCATACGCTTCGGGCTTTCCATGGACCATATCATTCGCTTCCTGATAGCGAAAGTAATTACTCGTGGAAGGGTCATACTCCCAATAATTATAGCTATAGACAGAATATAACGAATATATTCGCGCTGCCTGTAATTTGCTCTTTGGCATATCCGTTGTAAAAAATCCACCGCTGATTGTCTGCGGCGAATTATCCAGACTTTTTTTGTTCGCGCAGGCAGACCATTTTGTTGTATTGAAAAACACATTGTTGTAGGAATCGCGTTTATATGGGCCGATGAAATAAGGCGGGCAGGAACCAATTCCCGCAATAATAAGAAATTCGCTGATGTCGGTTCCCTGCAAATGATTTAATTCACGCGGATCTGCGCCTTTAAACATAAGAAAAGCATGATACATGCGGGCTATGTGCTCATCCAAAAATCTGCCGGAACGCACGGGACCCACGCGAGAGGAATCACTGCTGTAAAAGACCGCAATAAAACGTGTATCACCCCATTCGATGTAATATTCATAGACGACATCCGCCAGTGTCAATCCGGATTGCGGGCGGATATAATCCGGCGAATTACCAATTTTAATCGCGAGCGGTCTGCGCTGCAGCAAGGATGGGCCATTGACAGGCAATCCTGTCAATGGATTGTTGATATAAAGTTCGTTTGGTCCTGGTGGAGATGAAAACTCAACCGACGCAGGGGTGTCCTCAACAAGAACATATTTTGTGGGATAAGGAGTATAGGTCGGTGCCGGCTGAGGGGTTACGGCTGCAAGATACGAGTCCGGAGAACTTCCGGGGAGGGGTTGAAATGGCGTCAGCGTGGGAAGAATATTCGATAAGACCGGATCAATCGTCAGAGTTGGAGGTGAGGCGGGCGCCGCACACGAGGCAATGAGAAGGAAGATCAAAGTCCAGAACGTAAGTTTAAATCCAATTGGTCTGTGTTGTCGAAATATCATGCAGGTGATTGTACCAAAAGTAAAAGGGCAAAGTACCCCGGCAATAAAACTGATACAATTACGTTCTCCCATGTTAATCTTGATTTCCTGCCTTTTATTGTTTGTCACAGCGCTGACATTGATTGTTTTGCGCGCAGTACAACCCAATGCACGTTACACATGGCTGGTGGCGGTTGGGGGTGCGATACTGGCACTGGTGAGTGTAGTCATGTGGCAGGTACAAATACCATTCGATCTTGTGCCGCCAGCCTGGCAACCCGTCACATTATTCACTTCGCCAATCCTGTTTCGGGGGGATGGTATTTCATGGCCCTTTGCACTCAGCATCGCTGCATTAACCCTGTCCATGTTGTTGACCGTGGTAACAAGGCCTGTCTTCAGAAATTCCATTGCCTGGGTCGGGACCCTTGCGCTGGGCGGGCTTGGCATTCTGGCTGTCACGGCGGATAATCCTTTAACCCTTTTGTTGGTATGGGCGGTATTGGATATCACTGAATTATTGACCCAGCTGGGCTCCGTGAATGGGTCTGCGAATAACGAAAAAGTTGTTACATCTTTTTCAATCCACGCCCTGGGAATTGGTTTATTGTTGTGGGCATACATTATCAGTATTGCCAATGGAAATGCATTTGATTTCCAATCCATGTCAGCAGTTTCGGGTTTATATCTTATAAGCGCGGCAGGTCTACGACTCGGCGTCTTCCCATTCCACCTGACCTATGCATCTGAATCCATGTTAAGGCATGGTTTCGGAACTTCACTTCACCTAATTTCCGCGGCCTCCAGCCTGATATTGCTGGGGCGTATTCCTGCCGGAGGCTTGCACTCCCTTGCCTCCATATTTCTACTGATTCTTGCGACCCTTGCTGCAATCTACGGCGGCTGGATGTGGCTGCGTGCGCCTGATGAATTAAATGGCCGCCCCTATTGGACCATCAGCCTCGCTTCACTTTCAATCATTGCCTCACTTAGTGGAAATCCTTTGGGGGTGGTTGCCTGGGGCTGCGCCTTGATTCTAGTAGGTGGGGCACTTTTCCTGACATCGGTTCAACGTGTCTGGTTAAACCGCATCATGCTCCTCGGGATATGGAGCCTTTCATCTTTACCTTTTTCGCTGACCGCAAGCGCATGGCTTGGCAGTTTGGGATTCTTTCTCCCATTCGTGGTTATCGCACAAGCCCTTCTCATGGCAGGGTTTATTCGTCATGCCCTTCGCCCCGCCGGGCGCGACTCACTTGATTCGCAACCGGGCTGGACGCGCGCCGTCTATCCATCTGGAATTATCATACTTGTCGCTTTTCAATTCTTATTAGGATTGATGGGCTGGGATGGAGCGTTCCAGGTCGGCGCCTGGCTGCAAGCCCTCATCACTTTGCTCCTGACCCTTGGGCTGGTTTGGGCGACACCCCGTTTTCGCATTCTTAATCCCATCCGCACTCACTGGGTCACATCCACAACATCAAACTTGAATGGCATCTATCACGGGCTTTGGTCGCTGTACCGCACACTTGGAAACATCGCCCAAGCCATCACTGGATTGCTCGAAGGGGAAGGCGGTATCATGTGGACATTGCTTTTCCTAGTCTTATTTGTATCACTACTATCACAGGGAACTCCATAACATGATCGTGGACGTCATCTCATGGGCCGCTGTAGGTTTGATCCTTGTCACCTCCACCACCATACTTATTAATAGAGCCTGGCGTGTAAGTCTCGGCGCACTGGCTGTACAATACATCGCGGTTTTCTGGCTTGTGACCCGACATCTGCCTTTCGTGATGAGTTCTGCAAAATTGATTACCGGATGGATGGTAGTCGCTGTACTCGGCATGACCTGCATGGGCTTAACCGATTTAGAATATGATGAGGAAGACCTCTTTTGGCTACGCGGACAGTGGTTCAGGGCGATCCTAATGGGGATTGTCGCACTGATCACGGTGGGCTCCACCCTGCGCGTCGAAGCCTCCATCCCAGGATTGGGATTGCCGGTCATTGCAGGAGGCATGCTTCTGATCGGTGCAGGCGTTGTCCATCTTGGCGTAACATCTGATCTGCTGCGCGTGGCGCTTGGTCTTCTGACCATGTTGGCGGGTTTCGAAATTCTATATGCGGCCGTGGAAAGTTCGATTCTTGTGACAGGATTTCTTGCAATTGTAAATTTAAGCCTTGGAATCATCGGTTCATATCTCTTAACCGCCGGGACATCTCCGCTTGAAACCGAGGAAGAACTATGAACGCCCCGATTTTATGGATCGTGATTCCATTCATGATCGGGATCCTTACTTTATTATTTATACGTGAACGTCTCCCGGCGCTTATCGGCGGAGTCGCAACTGGCATATTGGCGCTGATTGCCCTGGCTTTCCCCATTGATACCGCGCTCCTGCTGGGTTCGATCTCAATAAAAATTTCACCCTCCATTCAATTCTTTGGGCGCAGTTTTGAACTTAACACAGCAGACAGCCCCTTGCTTGTCATCATTTATGGGCTGTCAGCATTATGGTTTCTTGGCACGGAAGCCTCTGGGACTGCCAACCGCTTCGTCTCCCTGGGATTAATGATTGTTGCATTATTAACTGCGTCCATAGCGGTGGAGCCATTCCTATTTGCCGCACTCCTGCTCGAAATGGCGGCAATGCTGGTCATTCCATTACTTGTGCCTCCCTATCAAAAGCCAGGGCGAGGCGTGGTTCGCTTCCTCATCTATCAAACGCTTGCCATGCCTTTCATTCTCTTTTCTGGGTGGATGCTCGCCGGCGTGGAAGCCAGTCCCGGCGATCTGGGCACTACAACACTGGCAAGTACCATGCTTGGTTTGGGGTTTGCATTCCTGCTCGCTGTCTTCCCGCTTTACAACTGGATACCCATGTTAATGGAAGAGGCATCGCCCTACGAAACTGGCTTCCTGCTCTGGGTATTACCCACTTTCACAGTCATCTTCGCGCTCGGCTTTATGGATCATTATGCCTGGCTGCGCACTTCGGCAAAGCTTTCCAATGCCATCCAATTTGCAGGCGTTTTTATGGTGGCAAGCGGAGGCATTTTTGCAGCCCTGCAGCGCCATATCGGACGCATCCTGGGTTACGCCGCCATCGCAGAAACCGGTCTATTGATCCTGATTATAGGATTAAGGTCTTCAGAGATCGTTACCATCACTTTCCTTACTCTCATACCTCGCGGCTTGGAGTTAATCGTGTGGGCTCTGGCGCTTTCAATTATCAAGCGCCAGGCTTATTCATTACGCTTCACCGCAGTGCGAGGACTGGCCCGCAGTTACCCTGTGGCAGTTGCCGCACTCATTCTCGCACATCTCTCAATGACTGGGTTTCCCATGCTGGCGGGGTTTCCCGCGCGCCTGGCAATCTGGCAGGAACTGGCGAATCAATCTCTCGTTACATCTTTTTGGGTATTTTTTGGAATGTTGGGACTGCTGGCTGCCGCCATCCGCACTCTTGCTGTTTTCGTTATGGCAGATGATGATAAAAAATGGAGTGTGAATGAATCCTGGATGCAGATAACCATGCTCGGGCTTGGCGTGACCGGGCTCTTCATCCTGGGATTGTTTCCACAGATATTGCAACCATTTCTTGCCAACCTGCCATCCCTATTCGATCATCTTGGTCAATAAACTCACCCTGCTGGCGTGCTATAATTTAATTCATTTTATGCCCCAATAACTTGCGGAGAGCAACATGGAATTCGAACAAATCGTCAAGCGTCTCGACTGGCTGGAAAAACAACAGCGCGACAGCAAGGATTCGATCACTGCGGTGAGCGAGCGCTTGACTTCATTGGAAACCTCGGTCAATGCAATATCCAAGCAGATCAAAACACTCAGTAAACAGGTCACAGACCTTGCCCCCGCCGCAAAACGCGTGGAGCAGTTCGAAGCCATGCTGACAAAACTCCGCAATGATATCATCAAGCTGGTCGAAGACAACGAGAAAGCGCACGCACGCACAGAGCGCGATTCTGCAAAAAGATTTCAAACAGAATTTACCGACCTCAACAAGGTCATCACCCAATTGAAGACCACGATCAATATAACTGAGGTCAAAAAACAACTTAAAGAACGAACTGATGAAATCCAACGAGTTTTGAACAATGTGAGCGACCTTAAACTACGTGTTGAAGAAGCCACTCGTTCCAACGAGGATGTTCAACATGCCTTGAAAGTATCCGAAGAAACCCGCAAGAACGATTTGAAACGGGTTACAGATATTCAAGGTGAAGTGACATCCCTCCGCAAACGGATAGATGAGAACCGCGAAAAAGCAACCATGCACGCTGATGGTATCCGCAATGTCGAGAATCGATTCACAGAATTACTGGCCTCTGAGTTGGAACGCAGGCAGGCGCAATCCGCCTTTCTCGAACAACAAGCCATCGCGCAGATCGACCGCGACCGCGCCTGGAAAGAGTGGAAGGAAAAATATGATGCCTTCCAGAAGGAAGCCGAAAGCATTGACGTTCACGTTCAAAAGCTGGATGAAGTTCTGCGCAGCGCAAAAAAAGCACAGGATACCTATCTTGAACTCAATACAAAGCTTGAACGCCGTATCAATGAAGTGACGGAAATGCAGCGCCTCACTGAAGACCGCCTGCGTCAGGAATGGGTCAGCTTCAAAGCCGATGACCAAAAGCGTTGGACGGGATACAGCCTCTCCTCCGAAGAATCCATCCGGGATATCCGCAAGAATGTACAAAAAACAGAAGAGATCATCACTGGATTGAACGATACCTCCCAGGTTTTGCAGGACCAAATACATCAGACTTCCGACACAACAGAAAAACAGTTGCAGGAATTGATGAACGTGGTGCATGAGTGGATGACCTCCTACCAACGCATCATGGGGCATGGCAAGAAAACAAAGAAATGATCCGCAACCAGCAGGAATAAACAGCGACAAGAAAGCGAGGGACACAGCCGTCTCCGTTTTCTTGTTTTCATGTTTACCTGCATTTGTGGTTAAATAGGGGCATGAGAGTCATCGGAACTGCAGGTCACGTAGATCACGGCAAGTCCACATTGATAGAAGCGCTCACGGGCACACATCCCGACCGCCTCAAAGAAGAACAAGCCCGCGAAATGACCATCGTGCTCGGTTTCGGCTGGCTCTCCCTTCCCAATGGTGAAGAAGTCGGCATTGTGGACGTGCCCGGTCATCGCGATTTCATTGAGAACATGCTTTCAGGTATCAGCGGGATTGACGCCGCACTGCTGGTCATTGCCGCCGATGAAGGCATGATGCCGCAGACAAAAGAACATTTAGCAATCCTGGATGTATTACAGATCCCCGCTGGATTGATCGTTTTGACAAAAACAGACCTCGCCTCAGACTCAGGGTGGCTTGACCTGTTGGAAACAGATATTCGCTCAGCCGTAAGCGACACCGTCCTCAAAGACGCGCCCATCGTCAGAGTCTCCGCCAGAAACAAAACAGGACTCAAGGAATTAATTTCCTCACTCGAGAAAATATTACAGGACCAATCCACACGGCCCGACCTCAACCGTGTGCGCCTGCCGATTGACCGCGTCTTCAATATAAGCGGATTTGGCACTGTCGTAACAGGCACCCTCAGCGACGGTCATCTATCCATTGGCGATGAAGTGGAAATATTGCCAAGTGGATTGAAGGGCAGGGTTAGAGGGCTGCAAACGCATATGAAAAAGGAAGACATAGCCCTGCCAGGTTCACGGACAGCGGTGAATATCTCAGGTGTGGACACGGGATCGGTCCACCGCGGCGATGTGGTGACTCATCCAAATCAATATCAAGCCACGCGCAGAATTGACGCTCGGTTTCGTGTGCTCAAAGACGTTGCCTCATCCATCAAACATGGTGACGAAGTAAAATTCTTTGTAGGCGCGAGTGAGACAATGGCAACACTGCGCCTGCTCGGCACAGAGGAACTCAACCCAGGCGAAGAAGGTTGGATTCAACTCGAACTGCGTGATCCACTCGTCACTGTCCGTGGAGATCATTACATCCTGCGCCGTCCTTCGCCCAGTGAAACGCTCGGCGGCGGCGCGGTGATCGACCATCAACCCAAAGGCAGGCATAAACGCTTTGACGCAGGCGTGCTTAAATCCTTGGAATCTCTTGCGCAAGGCTCACCCGCCGATATTTTCCTGGAGGCAGCCCTTTCACTTAACGCCGCCCCGCTGAAAGAGATAGCCGCCAAATCCAGATTGGATGCCTCCGCTGCAGATGCCGCGCTTAAAGAATTAATAAATACCGGTCAGCTGGTCTATTTGGAGGATCAGCAACCCGGCATTAAGAGCGATTCGCTTGTCATCGCACTCCCCCACTGGAACGACCTGCACGGACGCGTTGAAAATTTTCTCGACTCATATCATAAACAATTTCCATTAAGACGCGGCATTCCACGCGAGGAATTGAAAAGCAGACTCAAGCTCACGCCGCGCGTTTTCAATGCAGCCATCAATAAACTCGTGGGCTCAAATGTACTGGTGGACGTGAGAGGCACAGTTTCCCGCAGCGGGCATGAGATCAAGTTTGGGGCCAGCCAGCAGGCGCAGGTCCAGGAATTGATGCGGAAGTTTGAGAAGACTCCGTACGCCACGCCCAGCATCAATGAATGTCAGGCGCAGGTCGGCGAGGAAGTCATCAATGCATTGATCGAAATAGGGGAGTTGATCGCTGTCTCACAGGATGTCATCTTTCGCAAAAAAGATTATGAAGAAATGGTCGAAAAAATCAAAACTGCAATTCAACAAAAAGGGCAGGTCACCCTTGCCGAAGTGCGCGATATGCTGGATACAACCCGAAAATATGTTCAGGCTCTCCTGGAACATTTGGATTCGATCGGTGTCACCATGCGCGATGGGGATGTCAGAAAGTTGAGAAAATAATGTGTGGACGTTTTACGCTCACGATGGACCCGGCCAATTCACAGGATCTGTTTGGAAATTTCACCTTCCCGACTCAATTTGCACCGCGCTATAATATCGCACCTTCACAACCCGTACTCGCCATTCCAAATGACGCCAAGAACACAGCTGATTTCTTTCCATGGGGACTGATCCCTTCCTGGTCCAAAGACCCAACCATAGCAAGGCGCCTCATCAATGCGCACGGCGAAACGCTTGCAGAGAAACCATCCTTTCGCGGGGGATTCAAGTACAAACGCTGTCTTGTCCCCGCTGACGGGTTCTACGAATGGAAAACGCAGGGCGGCCAAAAAACAAAAGTCCCCTATTTCATTTCCATGAAGGATCGCCGCCCCTTTGCCTTTGCAGGTTTGTGGGATGAATGGCAGTCGCCCGATGGCGGCTCGCT
>Ga0172371_10000574_pt1 | contig 57305 bp, 53 predicted proteins | sample Lak12m_FD_114543 | JGI IMG/M metagenome (GOLD analysis project Ga0172371, IMG submission 114543) | Freshwater microbial communities from Kabuno Bay, South-Kivu, Congo - kab_022012_12m | ecosystem: Environmental > Aquatic > Freshwater > Lake | place: Democratic Republic of the Congo: South-Kivu... | reverse complement strand
TGTTGTCTTTTAACCATGTGGGGAGCCTCCTGTATTAGTGTTTGTCGGGTCTCTCAACCCCATTAATACAGGTCTCCTCTATGGTTTTGCTACCTTTTTTTATCCTATCATGCAAAATTTAGGAAGTAACATACATGAATAAATTAATAGCATATTATACTCGGAAGTCTATACATTTTAATGTATACGCACCCGGATTAAATTTTTTTAACCCCGTTATCATGCTTATTTAATATATTGGATATAGTATAATAAATATTTTAACCTTTCATTGTAAGGAAAGAATATGCCTGTAGCAGCGACACGCTTACCCTATCTTTCAGTTGTAATACCTGTTTTCAATGAAGAGGAAAATAAAAAACCATTGACTGAGGAGCTGCTGGCTGTTTTACATTCACTCAGCAGAGCCTTTGAGGTCATCTTCATTGACGACGGTTCATCGGACAAAAGCCTGCAAATTCTGAAAGGCCTGCAGAGCGGCAGTTCCAGCATCAGGATAATCAAGTTTAAAAAGAACTGCGGACAGACATCGGCCTTTGACGCCGGCATCAAGGCTGCCCAGGGTGAAATAATTGTCACCATGGATGCGGATCTGCAGAACGACCCCAAGGATATCCCCCGGCTGCTGGAGAAAATCGGGGATTATGATGCGGTATGCGGGTGGCGGGAAAAAAGAAATGATACATTCATCCGCCGTGTTTCTTCTATAATCGCCAACAGGGTGCGCAACCGGCTGAGCGGAGAAAACATCAGGGACGTCGGCTGCTCGCTGAAGGCATTCAGAAGCGTGTACGCTAAAAAAATGACGCTCTTTACCGGCATGCACCGGTTCTTCCCGACCCTGATAAAAATGGAAGGCGGCAGCGTCACGGAAATTCCGGTCAATCACCGGCCGCGCCGGTTCGGTACGCCGAAATATAATATCCGCAACCGCGTGGTGCGCTCCTTTGTAGACCTGCTTGCGGTCTGCTGGATGAAAAAAAGGAAATTAACTTACGAGATAGAGGAGTAACAGCCATGAGCACATGGATGAACGGTTGGGTTCTTTTCGGTTTTTTGGGCCAGTTTGTCTTTGCCACGCGGTTTATTATTCAGTGGATCGTATCTGAAAAAAAGAAGGAAAGCATTGTCCCTTTGTCTTTCTGGTATTTAAGCATCTGCGGCGGGGTTATCCTGCTGGTATATGCTGTTTACAAAAATGACCCGGTCTTTATGCTCGGCCAGGCATCGGGTCTTATCGTCTATACCAGAAATCTCATGCTCATCACAAAAAAAAAGAAGGCGGCGTAAAAGATGACTATCTGCACCGCAATGGCCCTCAGAAGGCAGCCGTATGACACAATCGGATTCGTCCTTTAATAGAAACGTTCTTATCCTGCTTCTCGTTTCCGCAGCCATCCTGTTTATAAATATCGGCGGATGGGACCTGTGGAACCCTGATGAGCCGCGCTATGCTGAAGTTGCCCGGGAAATGCTCAAGACCGGCAACTATCTGGTGCCCCACATCAATTCGCACATTTATCCTGACAAGCCGCCGGTTTTTTTCTGGCTCATTGCCCTGTGTTCAATGCCGCTCGGCGATGTGAGCGCGGCGACTGCCCGCTTTCCGTCAGCGCTTGCCGCCCTGGGAGTTATTTTTTTAACCTGTGTTCTGGGGCGAAAGCTCTATAACCCGACGGTCGGCATTTTTGCCGGGCTTATCCTGCTCTCCACCGCCCAGTTCTTCTGGCTCGCAGTCCGGGCGAACATTGACATGACGCTCACGCTCTGGACCACTCTTGCCATTTTTCTTCTGTACTGCGGGTACACCCGGGCGCGGGGCAAGCATTTATGCTATCTGCTCGCCTATTTTTTTATGGGCCTCGCGACGATAACCAAGGGGCCGGTCGGTATCGCAATACCGCTTCTCACCATGCTGCTGTATTGCATCGCGCAAAAACAGTACGGGCAGCTGAAAAAACTTGACCTCCTGCCCGGGCTCATGATTATCGCCGCGACTGCCGCCCTCTGGCTTGTACCTGCCTGCATCCTGGGAGGAAACGAGTACACGCAGAATATCCTCTTTAAACAGACTGTCGGCCGGGCTGTTGATTCATACAGCCACAAACAGCCTTTTTATTATTATCTCGAGAATTTTCCGGCCGACTTCAACCCGTGGACAATTTTTATCCCCAGCGCGGTTATCTTCTTCTGGAGAAAAAAGAAACAGGGAGTGACGCTGGACCTCGCATTTCCGCTGGTCTGGTTTGCCGGAACGTTTATCTTTTTTTCGCTCGTGTCAGGCAAGAGAAATCTGTACCTTATGCCCCTCTATCCGGCAGCGGCCATTCTGATGGCAAAATTCTGGTACGGTTTTATTGAGTATCGCCGGCTGGCAGGTAACGAGCAGAAGACCCGGCTGGTGACCATTCCCTGCTATCTCCTGTTCGGCGCGCTCGCCATCGGCAGCCTCGGTTTTGGCGCAATGCTGGCTCTGGGGAATAAAGCTTCTTTAATACAGAAGTTTGAAATAGACTTGAGTAATGTACCGCTGTATCCAATGATCGGTATCTTTTTGGCTGGCGGCATTACAGGGCTGGTGCTTTTGAAAAATAAAACCCGGCCGGTTTTCTCCTTTGCCCTGATAGCGGTAATTATGCTTTCCGGTTTTTTATTCAGCGTTACAAGCTTCTTCCCCGCCATCAATAGCTTTAAATCCGGCAAGCCATTCTGTGACCGGATAGCAGCCATTGTAAAACCCACAGACAAGCTGGTTACATTCCGCTTCAACCCCGAGTCCTTCAATTATTTCATGAAAAGGTCGCCTATACCTGTTATTGATGAATACAAAGACCTTAAAGCACTCCTTGTCTCCCCGGGAAAAATCTATTGTCTGATTTATGCGAAATACAACGAGTATGCTCCCGAAGAGGATAAAAAGCTGGTCACAGTTCTGGACCAGTGCCAGATCGGCCACCGGGAATATTATCTACTGGTGAATAAACCGTCAGGAGCTCAAAAGTAGGGGATAGTGAATAATGTTTAGTGGTCAGTGAAGAGCTTGAAACCGATTCACCTACTCACCCATTTACCGATCAACCTATTCACTATCCCTGCTCAACCATATTATTATATATAATGCTGCTACAATATAAAAAGCTTTGGTTTATTATTCTTGCTATTACTCTATTACTTGCCTTTTCTTTTCAGGGCACGCGCGGACTCTGGGAGCCTGATGAAGGCCGTTACGTGCGCTGCGCCTATGAAATGGTGAAGTCCGGCGACTGGCTCACGCCGCGCTTGAACGGCATTCCTCATTTCACAAAACCTCCTCTCACCTACTGGCTTATTGCGTCAGGACTTACGTTATTCGGCATGAATGAATGGGGCGCGCGCTTTTTTCATGCCATTGCCTTTATTCTGACAGCCTGCATAGCCGGGTATCTGGCTGCAAAAATATGGGATACCATGACCGGATTGCTTTCAACACTGATCTATGTGACCATGCTTTTCCCGTTCATCGGGGCAAATATTGCCACAACCGATATGATTCTCACCTGTTTTGAGACCGGTGCAATGCTTGCCTTCTGGCTGTGTACGGTAAAACAACAAAACACAGCGATGTGGGCAGCCCTCATGGGTTTATTTTCTGGCCTTGCATTTCTTACCAAAGGCCCGCCCGGTCTCTTGCCCCTTCTGGCCGGTGCGGCCTATCTGGCGTTAAGCCTGCGCGTAAGAAGGCTTTCGTTTTTGCTTATGCTGCTTGTTTTTTTTGTTTTTACGGTTACAGCCATGCCCTGGTATGTGCTGGTCACACAAAAGCACAGCGGGCTTTTTTCCTACTTTATAAGCGATGAGATAATCGGCCGCATCGTCACCGGCGAGCACGGCAGAAATTCCGGGCCATTGGGTGCATTCAAAATCTACCCTGCATCGCTTTTTTTCGGCGCGCTGCCCTGGTCCTGGTTCTGGTGTCTATGGGGATGGGAAAACCGCGCTGCAATCGCGACCATCAACTGGTGGAACCAGCTCCGGCATAGGGACAACGCGCTGTTTATTGCCGTCTGGTTTTTGTTTCCGCTATTCTTTTTAACCGCGGCAAAATCCCGGCTGCCGCTGTATGTGCTTCCGCTGTTTGTTCCGCTGGCGCTTGCAAGCGCCCGGGAGCTGCTTCTGAAGTACCCTGTGCGGGATGCATCATTATCTCTTTTGCGTGAAAAATATGTTGTGTATGTTTTGCTGCTGGTCTGCATACTGATCGGCTCACGGGCGGTTGCCGCATATCAAACTCCCAAAAGAGACAGCCGTTTCCTCTGGCAGCAGCTGCGCACTGCCATTCATGAATACGCTGGCGACGCACCCTATGAACTTACAATTATCGGCCTGAACCACGATGGTCTGGTATTTTACAGCAGCAAAGCGATTGACCGGGTACAGGTGCGAGAGGAGCACATCCACGCTTTTATCCGCAAAAAGAATCTTGATGAGAAATGCGATGAAATCCTGAAGACTAATGTGCTGCAGGTTTTTCTGGTGAGCCGTGACAATGTCAAAAGGGTGGCACCGGTCTTTGAGAAAAAGGGCCTGCATTATAATATTAATAACGGCCCGTTTGACTATACATTGTTTTTCTGTCAGAACCCTGCGCCCGTGGTCGCCAAATCAGAAACGCGCTATAACAGAGCAGCAACCGGGTATTGATATGCAGGCATTCATAATAATTTCTTGCGCGTTTATTGTTTTCGTAACAGTCCTCGCAGGCGCGGTCTCCTGGTATCTTGGCCAGCATGTCTACGCGCCACAGGAACTGACATCCATACCTTTTATTAACAACAGTGATAATATCCATTGGCTCCAGGAGCAGCCGTCTATTGAGTCATTCAGGTTTTTAGTGGTGGGCGATATCCAGGCAGGCTACCGGAACATCAGCAGCCTGATGAAAAATCCTCCCGGAGACTGCGCGTTCGCTGTTCAGACCGGTGATCTGGTAAGTCATGCGGACCAGGGCCACTACGCCCTGGCACTCTATGAATTAAAAAACGCCGACCTGCAGATGCCGCTCTTTGTTGTGCCGGGTAACCATGATATAAAGGGCAATCCCGGGCTGTTTACTGCATATTTCAAGCTCAGGCAGTTCTATTTTGTATGGAGCAGCAGCCTTTTTATCTTTCTTGACAATTCCGCCGGCGCACCATACGACCGGCTTTTTCAGTTCCTTGAAGAGACCCTGAAAGAACACCAGGGTAAAGTGCGCTGGACGTTTCTGTTCATACACCGGCCGCCCATAGACTGGGAGCACGGCGCGCCCCGTCCCGAGTCAAAGAATTATTACCGGTTCTTTGCAATTCAGAAAGCCTATAAAATTGACTGCGTTTTTTCGGGACATCTCCATGACTACCGCGAGATCGAACTGGACGGCACTCGTTATATATCAAACGGCTTGGAAAGCGATCAGAAAGGCCGCACGGCAAATGAAAGCTACTATACCGTGGTAACCGTATCCCCGGAGAAGGTAATAACGGAAAAAATAAGGCTGAACGCCACCGCACTTGAAGCACTGAAAGGTATTGCTCTTGACTCTCTGGTGGCGCATGCCTACCCTTTTCTTGCAAGGTTCTTATAAACATAGATGATAACAGTAATGCGTAACGAAAGTGACCATGAAGCAGCACTTCAGTCAGCTGCTGCCATGACCGACTGCGCCAGACCACGTTCATCTGTTATCACGGATGAGCTGATAGTCATCCTGCAGATATTTTTTCTCTGGATGCTTTTATTTTGCTTTTTCAGGGCCGGCTTGCTGGTCAGCAATGCGCATCTTTTTTCCTCTGTTCCGGTAAAAACGCTGCTGCGGAGTTTTCTGGTAGGCAGCCGCTTCGACTGTCTGGTAACATGCCAGCGTATGCTTCCGCTGCTGGTATGGCTTCTCATCCCGATGTTTGGCTGGCAATACAGCCCCCGCATGGTGAGCTGGCTGCCCTTGCTTCTTACCGTGCTCTGGTCTCCCCTGCTGTTTCTTTCTCTGGCTGAGTGGCAATTTTACGGTGAGTTTCAGGACCGTTTTAATAATCTTGCCATCCAGTATCTGAACGACAGCCCGTCCACAGTCCTCAGCATGATCTGGCACGGCTATTCGATAGTGCGCTATGCTGTTGTCTGGCTGCTTATTGCCGCGCTTTTTTATTATGTCCTGCGACGTCTGCTCAGGCGAAAGGATTTGCCGGGCACTTTTACCTGGACAGGTTACGCTAAGCATGTTCTGCCGTTAGGTCTGGTGCTAACCATTTTCTTTGCTATCGGCGCCCGGGGCACCCCCCGTCAGGGGCCTCCGCTGCGCTGGGGGGATGCGTACTTCAGTGATTCAGCTGCTGCCAATCAGCTTGCGCTGAATGGCATTTTCAGCCTCAGCAGGGCAGCGCTGCAAAAAAAACAGAATAACCGGTCCTCGGCATGGGAAAAGACGCTGCCTGCAGGCACAGCCCTTGATGTTACCCGTTCTCTCGTTCTGCAGCCCGAAGACCGCCTTCTGGCAGCGGCTGAATATCCCCTGCTGCGAATACCGGGAGACAGCCCGCGGACTGTTCAATTTTCACCGCGACCGCGCAACCTGGTTATTATTCTCATGGAAAGTTTTTTAGGCGAGTTTACCGGGGTGCTGGGCGCAGCTTACAACGCAACCCCCTGTTTTGACCGGCTCAGCAAGCAGGGTATACTGTTTGACCATTTTTTTTCTCAAGGCACCCATACCCACCAGGGTCTTTTTGCCACGCTCTGCAGTTTTCCCAACCTCCCCGGCTTTGAATTCCTCATGGCTGATGCAGCCGGCAAGCAGCCATTCAGGTCTTTGCCGGCAATTCTGAGTGAACAGGGCTACCAAACCCTGTATGTGTACAATGGAAGCTTTACCTGGGACAATCAGGAAGGATTTTTTCGCAATCAGGGAATGCACGATTTTGTCGGCCGCGAAGACTACATCAACCCCCTGCATAACGATCCCACTTGGGGGGTTTCCGACGAAGACATGTTTATGCGCGCTGTTGCTGAAATAGGCCGGCTCTCCGCGCAGGGTTCTGCGTTTGCTCTGCTGCAGACCCTGAGCAACCACGCCCCCTTTGATCTCCCGCCGCCGGCGCCGTTTTCTGATATTCACGGGCCGCGGCATCTTATGAATCGTCTCAACGGAATGCGCTATGCTGACTGGGCGCTGGGCAGTTTTTTTGATGTTGCCGGCCGGAAATCCTGGTTTAAAGATACGCTCTTTATATTACTGGCTGATCACGGTTTCGCGTTTGAGTCAAAACAGGCTGACATAGACCTTGATGAGTATCACATCCCGCTGCTTATCTACTATCCCGGTGACACACGCTATGCCGGTCGGCGCATTCACATTACCGGCAGCCAGGTCGATGTGCTGCCGACAAGCCTCGGGCTATTGGAGGTACGCTATGCCGGCCAGTCCTGGGGACGGGATTTGTTCCGTCTTGACGCGGGCGATTTCGGGTGGGCGGTAATCAAACCTGCCGGTACCAGTCAGAAAGCTGCCTTTATTCAGGGTGATTCTCTTCTGCTGCTGAAGCCGGGGGTTAAACCTGAACAGTATACATTCGCCCTCAATCCCTGGCGCGCAGACAGGGCATCCAGTCAGGATAAAACCTCAGTCGATCTGTCACGGCCCGCATCTGCTTATATGCAGACTGCCATAACCGCGCTGACAACAAAACACGCAGGTATCACGGCGCAGAAAGTCCGTGCTCTGACAAGCAGTTTTGAGTTTTTGCAACCTCTTTATACCGGAGATGCCGCACATGCAAAGTGACATGACAACACAACCGCTGCCGGACATGACTGCCCCTTCCGGAAACAAGCGGACTGCAACACACTCGCTGCCAATATCGATTCTGCAGTGCAGCGTTTTGTTGGCACTGTGCTCGTGCATTTTATTTGTCAATATCGGCGGATGGGAACTATATAATCCGGATGAGCCACGCTATGCGCAAGTCGCGCGGGAGATGATGAAAACAGGCAATTATATCGTGCCCCGGCTGGGCGGGGAATTGTATTCTCATAAGCCGCCGTTTTTTTTCTGGCTCATCAACCTGTGCTCCCTTCCCCGCAATGGCGTAGACTCGTTTTCAGCCAGGCTCCCATCCGCTGTTGCTGCTCTGGGGGTGATCCTTCTTACCTATCTGCTGGGAAGGATGCTGTTTGACCCGCTGACCGGTTTTCTTTCCGGGCTTATTTTATTTACCGGAATCGAGTTCTTCTGGATTGCCACGCGGGCCCATATCGACATGACCCTCACCTTCTGGATAACCCTGGCACAATTTCTCTTGTATGGCGGTTATATGCGCGGCCACGGCGGGCACCGTTTCTTTGCGTGCGTTTTTATCTGTACCGGGCTTGCTGTTTTGACAAAAGGGCCCGTCGGTTTTATCATCCCCCTTCTGACCATATCATTATTTCTTGCGATGCGGCGTGAATTCAGCCGGTTCAGAGATCTGAAGTTCGGCACCGGACTGCTCATCACCGCAGGCATTGCAGCGCTCTGGCTTGTCCCTGCATGTATTATGGGGGGTGCGGAATATTCACGAAATATTCTCTTTAAAGAAACCTTCGGCATCATTAAAAATTCATTCAGCCACCGCGCGCCATTCTATTTTTATCTGCTGCACTTTCCCAAGGACTTTCTGCCCTGGACTCTTTTTATCCCTGGCGCAGTCATATATTTCTGGCAGCAAAAACAAAAAGGTGAGCCGTTCGCTATTCTTTTTCCACTGGTCTGGTTTTTCAGCGGTTTTATCTTTCTCTCCTGCATTTCCAGCAAGCGCAACTTGTATCTTCTGCCGCTCTATCCTGCAGCCGCGCTCATGATGGCAGTATTCTGGTGCGCTGCGATACGCTCCGGAAAAGCCGCGTTGCGCGACCGGCTGGCGAATTTTATCATACTACCTCTCTATCTGTTTTTTGGCGCTCTGGTGCTGTCCAGCCTAATACTTTTCATCGCCTCACCCCTGAAGCTGGCGTTCGCTTCTTTTCTGCAGCCGGCTGGATCGGCCGTTTTCACCATTTTAGCCTTTGCTGCTGCTGCCGGACTTGCCGGCATTGCCCTTACCACAAAAAAAAGCAGCGTGCCCGCACTCTTTGCCATGGTCATAATAACCATGATGGGATTATTTTTCTGTATTGTCGTTAAGGTCCTGCCCGCCATTGATGAAGGAAAGGCAATGCGCACGTTTCTTTCCAGCGTGGAGAAAGCGGTCCCTCCCGGAAATACGCTCGCATTTTATCGCATTGACCAGTCGTTGTTCTACTTTCTTTATCGTGACCCAATGCCTGAAATCAGGGATTACGCGCTCTTAGGGAAAGCGCTTGAAAACAGTAATATTTTTTATTGTTTGATGCAGGAAAAGAATTACTTCAATGCCCCCGCGGAGATCCAAAAAATGCTCACCGTCATCTACGAGGGCATGTACGCAAACCAAAAATATGTGCTGGTCATGAAGCCCCCTGTTCAATAGACTGCTGCTTCTCCTGTTCGCAGCACGCCGGTGATTGCAGCAATCTGCCTGGTTGCAAGGCCGTTTCTTTTCTGTTTTGCCATTGACTCCTACTGGTTTATTTTTGTAAAACAGTATGCGTAACCGCACACGGTTACGCGACATTTACCCGGACTATCGAATACCATGGACATACCAGCATTTATTCAGGCCCATGCCGTTTCTCTGGCGCATTTCGGCGCTGCGGCACTTTTGATTTTGCTCTTTTATGAATTATGGGAGGACCTCCGTGAGTGGCTCGAAAACTACTGGGTAAAAAAGCTGCGGCGCAGCGTTCCCCGCCATGTGAACATCAGCGCTGTACGGGATATCATGCAGCGCCTGATCGGGCGCAGCAGTTTCAGGTTTGCCGTTATTGGAGATACCCAGAACAAATTCAAACCGCTCAGGAAGATTCTGTCCAGAATGGCCGGCGACAATATTGATTTCATCATTCACGCGGGCGATTTTACCAGCAGCGGCCGTTACATGCAGTATATCAAGATGCTGCGCTTTATCAAAAAAATCGATGTGCCGGTTGTTTTTAACATGGGCAATCACGATATCAGCAATCGCGGAACAGAGTGTTTCGCCCATTTCATGGGGCCGGTGAATTTTTATTTCGACTGCGGCCCGTACCGCTTTATTTTCCTGAACAACACGCGCAAGGAATTTGTTTCGGATATTTATGCATTACCGCAGGCGGCTGATTTCAACAAATCGCTTCGGGGCATGGACGTTGAGCAGATCCACAATCTGGATATGGCACTGCAGGGAAGCGCGCGCAATTTTATAGTCATGCACACGCCTCCCGCGTTCGAAGCGTACAAGCATCATGGATTTAACAGGAATTTTGACCGCTTCATCAGCGTCATGAAGAAACATTCGCCGCAGGTGGAGCGCGTGTTCTGCGGTCATATCCACGGCTTTTCCGAGCTTGTCGTTGACGGCGTGCACTATATTGTTTCCGGGGGTGCTGGGGATAGCCTCCATGCCTCGCGCGAAGGGATTACCAATAAATCAAATTATGTGCTGATAACAATCGCTGACAATACCGTAACCCATCAGGTCAGGTTCATCTCGTAGCCGTGCGGCAGGGTTTTACCGGTATAGCGGAAGAGATCATATAGCTGATCAAAACAACCCATGAAAGGATATAATAACTGCAGTGCAAACAGCATGACCAGGACAGATCGCTTTGCCATACGGTACATTGTTGTTCCTGTGGTGCTTTCCATTTGGATGCTTTTTTATCAGCTGGGTTCACCCTGTTTCTATGATATACGGCTGGAATCCCGCAGAGCTGAAATCGCCAGGAACATGCTCGAAAAAGGCGACTGGATAGTCCCGCAATTGTCAGGAAAAGTAAAACTGACAAAGCCCCCCCTGTATTTCTGGTCGGTTGCCCTCTGCTCTCTTAAAACCGGCGTCAATGAATTTACTGCCAGGGTTCCCTCTGCCGCCTGCGGCGTAGGAACCATTGTATTGACCGGTCTTCTGGGCACGCTGCTGTTTTCCAGGGCAACCGGCCTCATTGCCGCGCTGATGCTGCTGGTGACCAATCTTTTTGTCGCTGAAGCACGCTATGCGGAAATGGAATCGATGCTCAGCTTTTTCATCATTGCTGCGGTCTATTGCTTTTTTAAAGGATATTATGCGAAGAACCGGAAAACAGTCTGGTTCTCCTTTTTATTCGCCGCGATGGGCTCCGGCACTATGACCAAGGGGCCGTTTGCTATTACCTTCCCCCTCATCCCGCTAATCATATATCTATTTCTTTACAGAGAGCAGAAACTGCTGAGCGGGAAATCATTCCTGACCGGCATTATATTCTTTTTCATCATTCTGCTCCCCTGGGCGGCGGTCATAGTATGGCGGTATCCTGAATTTGCCGTTCTCGTTATCGGGGAGACCGTAGCAAGGTTTTATACGGAAGGCTACGGTCACGGGGAGCCGTTCTATTACTACTTTGGCGCGCTGGGCCCGGCCCTGTTCCCGTGGATTTTTTTTCTGCCGTTCTCTCTTGGGATCGCCTTCTCCGGCAGGCTCAGGGAACAACGCAAAGAGATGGTATTTCTTATCCTCTGGATATTTGCAAATATAGTGTTTCTCTCTTTTTCCGGGTCCAAAAGAGATTTTTACCTGACGCCGATTGCTCCGGCAGCGGCACTGCTTATTGCTGCGACCTGGGAGTCGCTCTGGGAATGGTTCCGGGAAAAACTTCCGTATGACAGCGTCCTCTTGCAGCGGGTCTTCTTCATTACGGGCGCAGTTCTGGCCGCAGCTGCCTTCAGTGCCGGCAATGCTTTTGCCGTTAATTTCCCCGGCAAGCGCTTCCCGGATGCTCCAGCCTTTCTTCTTGTAACGGGATCTGTGTTTATGCTGGCGGCGCTGGCAAAAGCCCTGCTGCCCCGCATTTCCGTTGCAAAAGCTGCTCTTTCTGCCCTCGTGGTTCTTGTTCTGGCGTCACAGTATCTCTATCTTAACTATACTGTGCCGCAAAAAAATGTCTATGACTCCGGTGCTGCTTTTTATAAGGCGCTGCCGGCGCTGGTAAAACCTGAAGCACCGCTTGCCTTTTTCTGGAAGTATGAAAATTATGCCCTTAGTTTCTATGCCCGCCGGCCAATAATTTATTTACAGACAGAAGATGCCGTGAATTCCTACATGGCGGCGCGCGAAAAAAGATACCTGGTGCTTGCAGAAAAGTTTTTAAATAACTTTCCCGCCATGCCCTGGAAAATAGCCTTTAAAAGCGCCTATTCCGAACACGCCTCCTGGGGCGGGTATTTGCTGGTGTGTAATCAATAAGAGAAACGGGGCTTAGGATAGATGACAGGGTTCGAGGATTCAAGGGTTCCAGGGTTCAAGTGTAAATATATTTTATATTTTGCTGCTCGACCCCTCGGCCCCTTGGCCCCTCGGCCCCTTTGAGTAAAACGGATACAGCATCCCGCCAAGCGCTCCTGCTATGAGGGAGACTGAGTAGGAGAGCAGGGAAAGAGAAATCGCGTTGGCAGCTGAAACCCCGTACTGCGAAAAAAATATGACCATTGCTCCTTCCCGCACACCCAGTCCGCCGATGCTCAGGGGAAACATGCTGACAATGGTTATTACCGGCACGGCAAGAAAGAAAAGCGTTCCGGGGATGCTCCAGCCGAGGGCCTGCGCCATGAGATAGTGGATGAGGATGATAACCAGCTCATAGGCAAGGGAAAGAACACCGCACCATGAAAGCGTTGCCGCGTGATCCGTATAGCTCAGGACTGCCTGATAGATTTCCGCAATTTTCTCTGCGATATTCCAGCTCCGCAGCAGGGAGAGCGGCCGTGACGGCACACGGAAAAAGGGCGGGTAAAAAATAGCGCACACCAGCACAAAGCCCAGACAGCTGCCGCACAGGCATATCGTGACAAGCGGGGATGGACCCTGCGTGATGAGAAAATAGAGGCCCGCCGCGCCACCGGTTAGAATAACGATTAACAGGCCGCACAGCCGTTCAACAAGGATTGAAGCAAACGAGACATCATGTGCGTTTGATTCCTTGAAGACATAGTATCCTCTAATCACGTCTCCGCCGACAATGGTGGGCAGAAAACCGCTGAAAAAGGTGCCGATGAAGCACAGGACCAGAAGTCGCGCCGGCGCAACTGAAATCTGCTTCTCTTTCAGCAGCAACCACCAGCGCATTGTCCTGATTGGCTGTGCTGCAATATAGATCCCGATGGCGAGCAAATAATACCGAATATCAGCTGCATGGATGATCTGGTAAATAGCATGCAGCTGCGCTTTCCGCAGCAAATAAAAGAGGAGCGCTCCGCTCAGCAGGATCTTCAGCAGGGTCCGCAACACAGGTGACATGGTTTTACTGCCAATATTTGTGGTATGCTATTTTCCGTATTGACTTTCCCGCATTTCACGGTATGAAAACAGATGGTTCGAATTATACTATGGTAAACGGCATAAAGAAAGAGGACTTTCGCTGATGAAGAAAATCGGATACCAGCTTTTGGGCATTCTCCTGCGCGGCCTTTTTTATCTGGCTGAGCACGTTCCCAGCAGCATTATATACGCCATATCAAAATACAGTTCCTCCCTGTTCATGCGCTTTTCCAGCCGCTACCAGCGCAAAATTACCCGTAACCTGAAAATCGCCTTTGGTGAGTCCTGTGACAGCAAAAAAGTAGCTGCAATTACCAGCACGCTGGCACAGAACCTCGGTCTGAATTTTGCCGAGATGCTTATTTCAGCAACTGATAAGAGAAAGGAGCTGCTTGACAGCATCCAGATTCACGGACTCGAACATCTTGACCGTGCGCTCACTGCCGGCAAAGGGGTTATCGCGTTCAGCGCCCACATCGGTAATTTTACCCTGATCGGCCCGAAAATTACTTCTGCCGGGTACGCATTCAACATGCTGGTAAAAGACCCCCGTTATACAGGCGTTGCGGAAGCATTCCACATCCTCCAGCAAGGCCAGGGTGGAAAATATATCTATGTGGAGCCATGGGAGAAAGCGCTGCGGCAGATACTTTCCTGCCTGCGGAAAAATGAAGTTGTCTGCATGCTGGCCGATGAAAAAAAGACCAAATCAGATATCTTCGTTGACTTTTTCGGCTACCCCGCCCCTACTGCGCCAGGCCCTGCCGTGCTTTCGCTTCGGACCGGCTCGCCCCTGCTGCCGGTCTTTATTATCCACGGAAATGACGGCCGTCACCATATTTATATAGAGCCGCTGCTTGAGCTGGCCCTCAACAATGATCGAACCAGGGACATACACACGATAGTAGCCTCCTATACTAAAGTTATAGAAGATTTCATCAAAAGATATCCGGACCAGTGGTTCTGGATTAATGACCGCTGGAATAAAAAAGTGCGGGACAGCGCATTGCGCACGGTATGATCTGCAGATACAGCACCACGGCTTTGATTTTATTTTTTCTGACTGCTGTTCTCTCCTGTACGGCTTTCAGGTCGCCCCCTGAGAAGCCGGTCCCGCTGCACTGGAAAACAAAAGAGCGGGCGCCGACCGTCGTCATCCTTCCCTTTGAAAATAATAGTGATGAAGCGGGCATACCGGTCCTCTTCCGCAGAAGCTTTGCCAATGCCATGAGTTCCAAAAATTACCGGGACCTCAAGCTGCAGGAAGTGGATGAAACGCTGAACATCCTTTCCCGCTCCTACGGAAAACCCTGGGGGAAAATGACCCCGGTTAATCTCGGCAAGCTCTTTCGCTGCGATTTTCTCATTTACGGGGACATCTTCAAGTTCCGCAGACTGTTTCTGTTGCTGTATGCTCAGGTTGCGGTCGGCGCGCGGATCAAAATGGTGGAAACAGCCTACGGCACGGTTGTGTGGGAAAAAGAACTGGTTCAGCGGGCCCACGAAGGCGGCATTCCGATCAGCCCTTTCGGCGTGATACCGGATTTCTTGCGCTGCAGCATGTCCCTGCGTGAAGAGCAGAAGATCTCGCTCGTGGAAAAGGCGTGCCGGGAGCTTATCAAGGAAGTGCCGAATCCGCCAAAGCCTGCAAGCTCCGTTTTTATCGTCGGTATTCAAGTCGCGTCCTTTGCCGATAAGGCCCGCGCTGTAAAAACCGTTAAGGAGCTTAAAAGCAGGGGATATGACGCGCAAATTGAAAAGGTTGGGCTCGGCGGCAAAAAATGGTTTCGCATTATCATCGGGCCGTATTATGATATAAATGAAGCAGCAGCAATAAAGCGGATGATAGAAAAAGACCCGCGCTTTCAGCCTTTTTTTATTTACTATTGATCAATAGCTTTACGTCCATGCGCATACTTCTGGTGGAAGATGACACGGGGGCCGCGCGGTTTATCCGCAAGGGCCTGCAGGAAGAAGGCTACACAATCGATGTCGCCTTTGACGGCGAAGAAGGCCTGCACCTGGCAACATCCCAGACATACGATCTTATAATACTTGACATCATGCTCCCGGAGATAAGCGGTTTCGCGCTGCTTAAGGGTGCGCGAAAAAAAGGTGTCATAACACCGGTTATTTTTCTTACCGCGCGGGATGACAAGCAGGACATTGTCCGCGGCCTGGAGCTGGGAGCAGATGATTATTTAATAAAACCGTTTTCTTTTCCCGAGCTGCTGGCGCGCATCAAGGCCGTTCTTCGCAGGGGACAGAAAGACATTGAATTGTCGAAGCTCGCGGTCGCGGACCTGACGCTCAGCATTATCAAACGGACCGCGCGACGGGGCGGCAATGATATCGAGCTGTCGGCAAAAGAATTCTCCCTGCTGGAGTACCTCATGCGCAATTCCGGTCAAATACTGACCAGGACCATGATTCTCGAGCACGTCTGGGGATACGATTTTGACACTTCCAGCAACATAATCGACGTGCACATCAACCGGCTGCGCATGAAAATAGACAGGGACTTCCCGGCAAAGCTGATCCATACCATCAAGGGGGTGGGCTATGTCCTTAAAGATCAGGGATGATTTTCGGGAACGGCTGGACGTTAAACTCACCTTCTACTACACGACCATATTTTTTATTCTTTCCCTCATGCTCTGCTCGTTCTTTTTTTACCGCGTCGGGCACAACCTCCTCAAGCAGATGGATAAAATACTCGAGGATGAATCTCTGGAATTCATCAATATAATAGAGCACCATGAGTATGATCTGCTCCAGGCCTGCCGGATATATGAAATAAATAATCTTAATAAAAAGTTTTACCCGATATATTTCCGTATTCTTGCCGGAGATGGGAAGGTCTATTTTGAGTCTTCAAATATTCGCAAACTTTCCTCCTCATTGTTTGAACAGAGCAGGGGGCCGCTCATTGACCTTCTGAACATTGGCCGCTCGCGCCCATTTCTCTATTACAATAAAAAAATTACCCTGGCTGCGGGCACAGAATACAGGATACAGATCGCCACCGACATCAAACGCATTAAAAAGACCCTGTACAACTTTCTTGAAAATATCTTCATTGTTATTCCCATCCTGCTTATTGTGAGCATCGGCTGCGGCATGTTTGTTGCCAAAAAATATCGCAAGATTGTGCGCAGTATCACCAGCGTCACCAACCGCATCACTTCCCGGAACCTGCAGGAGCGGCTCACGGTGCCGGCCATGCAGGATGAGTTCCGTGACCTCACCGTCACCATAAATTCCATGATTAACCGTCTTGAACAATCCTTTAAAGAAATAAAAAATTTCACTGCTGATGTTTCCCATGAGTTGCGGACCCCGCTGTTTGCTTTGAAAGGGGAGCTTGAAATTGCCCTGTCACAGAAAAGAAATGATGAAGAATACCGGGAAGCAATTGCCGAATCTCTGGAGCGCGTCAATTTTCTCATCAAGATGGTAAATGACCTTCTGCTCATCTCCCGCTTTGATGAAAACAGAATGGACCTTGAGCTGGTATATCTCAATCTCGGGGAGATCGTGCGCGACCTGCATGACTTTTACCTGCCCATGGCACAGGATAAAAAGCTGCAATTCACCATTGAACAGTGTGATGATGTTGTGTTTTCCTGCGACAAGACCAGGATTCGCCAGCTCTTCAGCAACCTGATAGACAATGCCATCAAGTTCACCCCACAGCAGGGCTCCGTAAACCTCTCGCTGGTAAATACCGGCGACTCAATACAGTTCCGGGTCAGGGACTCCGGCATCGGTATCCCCGTTGCGGACATCCCGCGCGTTTTCAACCGTTTTTATCAGGGCGACAAATCGCGCTCGGGCGCTTCCCGCGGCAGCGGCCTCGGCCTGCACATCTGCAAGCGGATCGCGGAAGCGCATTGCGGAGGCATCATGATCGAAAGCAACCAGAGCGCGGGGGTGACACTGATTGTGACCCTGCCGTTTCCCGGTCAAACGTGAGTGCCGCCGTATTACGTCTGCAGCAATGCAGGCTTGCCATCATGTCTTGTTTAAAATACAATTGTCTTGTCTATTTTCCGGTATTGTGACATATTTTTATATGCTGTGTATAATCTCTCACTGGCGATCATACAAATAATGCTGCACTCTCAGATTTTATATGAAGATTCTATTTATTTACCCGAACCTCTACGCGCAGGTAGGCTTCAACTACGGCGTTGCGTTTCTTTCAGCAGTACTCAAGCAGGACGGCCATGAAACAGCGCTCCTCAATATCAACGAAAAGCTGGGCTACCCCCTTGACATGGCCCGGATCATGGGCGATATCGAGACCTTCAGCCCCGACCTGATAGCTTTTTCCGCAGTCACCAATCAGTTTCAATACATCCGGAAGATCGCGTCCAAAATCAGGCAGCGCTTTTCCGTGCCCCTGCTGTGCGGCGGCATTCACGTCACCATGGCTCCTGAAGAGGTCATGGCAACCGGCCTGTTTGATGCCGTCTTTATCGGTGAAAGTGAATATGCTTTGCGGGATTATGCGCGGGCCCTCGCAATGAAAAAAGACCCATCCGCCACGCCGAATACCTGGCAGCGGAAGGGCCCGGCCATTATAAAAAACGCCGTGAGCACCTTTCCCGCCCTGGAAATGCTTCCCTTCAAGGACTACCGGATATTTGACTTCCAGAAGATGATCGACGCCAAAGACGGTTGGGTCGGGCTCATGACCTCGCGCGGCTGCCCGTTTCGCTGTACCTACTGTTTTAACCACCAGATCATCGAGCGCTATAAAACGGACTTGCAGGTGCCGGCCGCCCGTCTTAACTACATCCGCCACCACCCGGTGCAGGACGTCATAAATGAAATTGTTTTTCTCCAGGAGCATTACAAAAATATCCGCATGTACATTTTTGATGACGATCTCTTCACCTTTGACGAGAAGTATGTCAAAGAGTTCTGCGCCGCCTATAGGGCGGTGACCACGCTGCCGTTTGTCGCCAACGCCCACGTGCAGGTCTTTACCCCTGCAGTGGCGCGCTGCCTGAAGGAAGCCGGCTGCAGAATTATCAAGTTCGGCATTGAAAGCGGCTGCGCGCGCATACGGAATAAAGTTATGAACCGCGTCATGACCAACCAGACCATACAGCGGGCATTCGCTACGGCGCACGATGCGGGCCTGCATACCTCCGCCTTTGTCATGTTCGGCCTCCCCTATGAGACGCGCGATGATATCATGGAGACCATACAGCTGCTTGCTGATATCCGGCCCGGCCGATTCCGCTGGGCGATATTTTTCCCGTTTCCCAATACCGCGGCCTATGCCATGAGCAAACAGGGCGGATTCATCGATTTCAGCCGGATGGAGGGCCTCAGCAATTTTATTGAGGAGTCCTGCCTGAACTTCGGGCCGGAGCAGAACCTCTGGATACAGAAGCTGCAGAAAACATTCCCCTGGTACGTGAATGCGCGCGCGCATTTTCCTGCGTCAGGGGAATACCAGCGCATGATACAGGAGATCGATAATCTTTCTGCGGAAGCGTGGAATGCGCAGCAGGAAAGCATCCTCAGCATTGATCGTGAGACCGCGGCGCGGTTTTCTGCAGCCGGGCTTGAGCATTACGCGATCCGCTTCAACCCGTTCATGGCGGTACACAGCGACTGGAGGGAGGATGGGTGAGCCGCGGCCGCGAAGCATAGCAGTCCGGTGCCCGAACTGGGTCGGAGATATCGTCATGTGCACGCCGGCCCTGCGCAGCCTCCGGCGGCACTATCCTGGCGCACATATCAGTGTTTTGGTAAAGCCGTCGCTCCGGCCGGTGATTGAACACCTGCCCTTCTTTGATGAGATCATCGAGTATGAGCCCAAGGGCCGGGACCGGGGCGTAAAAAATTATCTCTCTTTTATCCGCAGGCTTAACCGCCGGCGCTTTGATCTGGGGGTTATAATGCCCCACTCCTTCAGCTCCGCGCAGGTATTTTTTCTGGCGGGGTTGCCCGAGCGCGTCGGCTACAACCGTAATGCCCGGGGCTGGATGCTCACCCGCAGGGTGGCGCCCTTCACGGAGCGGGGGAAAACAGTCCCGGTGAACATGGTCAGGCTCTATCTGGAGCTGGTCAGAAACCTCGGCTGTTCAGCCGAAGACGGCCGCGTAGAACTGAGGACTTCAGATGCGGCCGAGAAGTGGCAGGACGCATTTTTTTTGCAGCGCGGCATTGGAGCCGATGATTTTACGGTTGTGATCATTCCGGGGGCGACCTTCGGCTCTTCCAAGTGCTGGAAGGACAGCTCCTTTGCCGAAGTGGCTGACGCGCTTATCAGTGAATACGGGGCGCGCGTCTTTATCGTCCCCGGCCCCGGTGAAACAGACATTGCCCGCAGCATCACGCAGAAGATGCGGCACGCACCCGTTGACCCGGGAGAGCGGATACTTCCCCTTGACCGGCTTATGGCGCTGATCCGCCGCTGCTCCCTTGTGATTGCCAACGATACCGGCCCGCGCCATTTCGGCGTTGCCTTCGATAAGCCGGTTATTGTTTTAATGGGGCCGACTGATCCCCGCTATACTGATTACGGTCTTGATAAGACCATCATTCTCCGGGGAAATGCGGACTGCGCGCCGTGCCACCTTAAAACATGCCCTGTTGATCATCGCTGCATGACGCTGATTACACCGCAGAAAGTCTTGACAGCCGCGCGTGAAATGATAGAAAAGTATCATTTGATTCCGGATTAACCGCAAAGGCGCGAAGATCACAAGGCATACTGTGTCTACCGTATAATGAATAGAGTAGAAGATATTGCACATGATATAATCCAGGCAGCTTTCGAGGTTCATAAAATACTGGGGCCTGGACTATTAGAGTCCGTTTATGAACTAAATGATCAAAACAGCATGCCATGAATAGTTTTAGCCACAGAACTACACAGATTTTCACGGAAAGAGTTTTTTACCTTCAGTGGTATTCTGTGTTTTCTGTGGCCATACATAAAAAATATTTTGTTCCGGCTTGTCCGGGTTAGGATTAATCCTGAATTTTAATAAGTCTCTGCTAAAAGACGGAATACGACGGGTTATACTAACTCCGATCAAACCATAAGAAACAGCTTTGTGTTCTTAGTGTCTTTGCGGTGAAATGCATGAAACATTTAAAAGAAATCATTAAACGGCTCCCGAAGACCCGAGTCGGCGTGATCGGCGATATGGCTGCTGATGTTTATATATACGGAAAGCCCTACCGCCTCTCGCGTGAGGCTCCGGTCATTGTCATCAGGCACGATTACCAGAAAGTTATTCCCGGCGGCGCGGCCAACACGGTGAATAACCTCATCCAGCTCGGCGCGCAGGTTTACCCTATGGGCATGCTGGGCAATGATGACGCGGGAGTGGAAGTGTTCAACTACTTTTCAGACCGCTGCCCGTCGACCGAGGCGCTGCTGCTGAGCAGCGCCATTGAGACGATTACCAAAACGCGCATCATGGCGGGAGATGACCACACCTCCAAGCAGCAGGTCATCCGCATCGACAAGGAGCCCCGCTGCCAGCTCTCAGCAGACGAGGAGCGGAAGCTTCTCGCGTATCTTGCCGGGCTTTCACCGCAGCTTGATGCTCTGATCGTGTCTGATTACGGCTACGGTTTTATTACCAGGAAAATAGGCGCCGTTATCAGGGAGTTCGCCCGCACCAAACCGGTGGTGGTGGATTCCCGTTATCGCATGCTCGATTTTAAGGGCGTTACCATAGTGACGCCCAACCAGTCAGAGGCGGAAGAACTCGCCGGCGTTGCAATAAAGGACACCGCAACGCTGCGCGCGGCAGGAAATACCATACTGAAGCGCCTGAGCGCGAAAGCGGTTCTCATCACGCAGGGCAATAAGGGGATGACGCTGTTCGAGCGGGGCAAAAAGGCGGTGCACATCCCCATCTGCGGCAGTGATGAAATCACTGATGTTACCGGCGCCGGCGATACCGTGGCATCAATCATCGGGCTGTCGCTGGGGGCCGGTGCGACTTTTACCGAGGCTGCGCGGCTGTCAAACATTGGCGCCAGTGTGGTCGTTATGAAACGTGGCACGGCAACGCTCACCCCTGATGAACTGAACAGCGCGATGGCAGCGTGTCCAATAAAAAAGTGATGGTCTGTAACAAGAGGGATGAGCTTTAATGGCCGGAAAAATAATTAAAAACGCAAGCCTGCTCCGGCAGTATATAGAAGACCTTAAAAAACAGCACAAAAAAATCGTCTTCACCAATGGCGGGTTCAATATCCTGCATGTCGGGCATATCCGCTGCCTGCAGGATGCGAAACATCTTGGAGATGTGCTGGTGGTTGCCGTCAACAGCGACGACTCACTGCGCCGGCTCAAGGGCGCACAGTATCCGTTAATTCCCGAGGATGAGCGCCTTGAGGTGCTCGCGGCCCTGTCGTGCGTGGATGTGCTCACGCTTTTTTCCGAGCCTACCGTCGACAGCCTGCTCCTGAAATTAAAACCCCATATTCATGCAAAAGGGACAGACTATACGAAAGAGTCTGTCCCTGAGCGTGATACTGTACTATCCTATGGCGGCGAGATTGCCATCGTCGGCGATGCCAAGAATCACGCGTCAAGCAGCATCATAAGCCGTATCCGTGAATCTTTATCCTGAGCAAAGAACCTGCCGCGTCCGCCTACTCTTCCACGAGTTCAAATGCGTCTTTATCGGCACTGCAGATAGGGCACACATCAGGAGCGGTTTCGCCCTCATGAATATAGCCGCAGACTTTGCATCGCCACTGTTTCATTGCAGCTCCATCAGTCAATTCTGCTGAACAGTTCTTTTTTTGCACCGCACACCGGGCAGATGTCCGGAGCGCCGTCTTCAATGGTATAGCCGCATCGGTCGCAGACATAGAAGGCTTTTGCCGCAATGTCTTTTCCGGCCTTCAGGCTTTCAAGGGCCTTCTGGTAGAGCTCGCCGTGCACCTTTTCAACTGCATTGGCCCAGTAAAAGGACTGCAGCGCCTCCTGGTTGTTTTCCTTCTTTGCAGTGTCTAAGAATTCCGGGTACATCGAGGTAAATTCGTGATGTTCTCCGTCATAGGCGGCCTTGAGGTTGTCAAGCGTTCCGCCGACGCCCTTGAGCACATTAAAATGGTTGTGGGCGTGCACGGTCTCAGCTGCCGCTGCCGCCCTGAAAAGCTTTGCGATACCTTTCTGCCCTTCCGCATCAGCCTTTTTTGCAAACGCAAGATATTTCCGGTTCGCCTGGGATTCGCCGGCAAATGCCGCCTCTAAATTTTTTTTGTATCAGCCATGACACTCCTCCTTGTGAATGATTGTTAATGATGAACAGTCTGCGGTAACCCCATTCACCGCGGAGATCGCTGAGACCGCCGGGATAAATAAAGTTAATCTGGTCAAATAGAGTTTCTAAACATTATATTCTCTGCGGCCGCTGCCATTGGTTCCCGCGTTCATGTCCGACGGTCGGGCGCTACATGCAGAACCTGTTAAACACACCGGCCTACCACCCCCATGTACACCGCTGTCTCACTCACACCGTCAATGCCGACAACAGCGTTTACTTCTTCATCATAAAACGCTCCGATCGTGCAGCAGCCAAGTTTCAGCGCGGCGGCAGCCAAATACAGGTTCTCTCCGATGTGCCCCGCGTCCATGTAGATGTAACGGTATGCCCGCTCCCGGTATTTCCACTTGGAGCGCGCCACCACTGCCGTCCAGATGAAAACAGCCGCGCATTCCATCACCATGGTCTGGCCGAGCCCGGCCCGGCACAGCGCAGGGGAAACATCGCCCTCCTGCAGCTGCTCAAGGCAATACGGTACCACGTTAAAATGGTAGAGCCCTGGAGCAAGGCTTTCCACCCGGTTGACCGCAACATAGGTTTCCACGGGATAGAGCGCACCCGCGGAAGGCGCCGTGCGCAGAACATAAGCGCCTGCTTTTGCTGTAGCGCCCTGGGTCGCAAACACCAGCTGTGAAAGATCCTTGAGCGCCAGGGGAACAGAGCTGAAATCCCGCTCCGAGCGCCGGTTTTGAAGTATCTGCCACAATCCCGTTCCCCCGTCCACAACTGGCGCCGGCAGTTTAATGACCTGCCGGGCATCCTGGTATTCTTTAAACCGCGGCGGCATGTTGTCCCAGTCAAGGAAACCGCCGGACATGTTGTCCCGTGTGTATTTCGTCTCCTGTTGGTACTGGTCCCCGATGCCTTTATTCTTCTCTTTCATTGCCGTGAGCAATCTGTTTATTTCAGACGGTTGAAATCAAAGGTCTCGTCCGCAAGGCCCTGCCTGCAAGCTGACACATCCTTTTTCGTTTTGATGGCCAGCTGTATAGCGTCACTGCCGGTGATGTTGCCGAACAGTATTGATCCGATTATTTTATTGTCCTGCAGCACTATCTTCCGGTACATGCTGCCGGCAGCGTCCTTTTTCACCATTGCTTCATATTTCCCCTCAGCATCTATCTCGCCGGCAGCTACCAGGTCAATGCCCACCACCTTCAGGGAATTGGCCAGAACCGTGCCCGTATATTTTGCTTCTTTGCCCGCCATGCTGAGTCCTGCTGTCCTTCCCTGCTCCATTGACGCTGGCCAGACGCCGTAAAAGCGGCCGCTATGCTCGATAAGGTCTCCGGCCGCGTAAATATCGTCAATGCCGGTCTTCATGGTATCATCAACCTTTACGCCCTTGTCGATCTCAAGGCCAAGTGACTTTGCCAGCGTCACTTCCGGCCGCACGCCGGCGGAAACCAGCACCATATCAGCAGCGATCTTTTCCCCGCCCTCCAGGTTTACCGCAAGGCCGCTGCCCTCCCGTACGATGTCCTGAGTCTTCGCTCCCAGATAAAAAGAAAAGCCCATCTTCTCCATCTGTTTCTGCAGCAGGGCTGCACCCTCAGGGTCCATCTGCCGCGGCAGCAGCCGTTTGAAGAATTCGACAACGTGTACCTGTATGCCGAGTTTGCGCAGGCCATTGCCGGCCTCAAGGCCCACCAGCCCGCCGCCAATGAGCGCCATTTTCTTTGCCTGTTTCGCCCGCTCTTTAATGACATTGGCATCATCAAGGGTGCGCAGGCTGAAAACGCCGTCAGCCGGGACCCCTTTTATGGGCGGCATAAAAGAGTAGCCGCCGGTCGCAAGCAAAAGTTTATCATAGGTAAAAATTCGTCCGTCTTTTGCAGTCGCTGTCTTCTTCTTCGGGTCAATTGCCGTGATATCTGTTCCCCGGTGCAGGGTAATATTGTTCTGTTTATACCAGTCCTCGTTGTGAATGATAATATTCGGCAGCTGCTTTTCACCGGCCAGATATTCCGGAAGAGCAGGAATATAGTAAAAGAAATATTTCTCACGGGTGAATATGATGATCGCGCCGTTTTGGTCATTCTTGCGGATGTTTTCTGCAGCGGTATTTGCTGCAATACCGTTTCCGATAATAAGATACGTTGTCATAAATCTCCCCTTCCGTGTTTTCAGTATTGTAATAATTTAACCACTGTAATTGAGAAATATTATTTACTAATATTTAATCTGGAACTCAGGAACTCACAAGAGAAATATAAATTTCCTGATTTCATGAGTTCCGGATTACAAAGGGTATCTTTTGGAGAACACAGAGAATTTCTCAGCGCACTTTGTGGTTTCGCTTTTTTATAAAACATGACTTCTGCCGCTTACTCTTCGGTTATCCAACCACTGCTGACTTGCCGAGCTCAAAAGCATCTTTCAGCGCCGTGGGGTGCTCTCTGACAGCTCCCTTGGCATCAATCTGCTTGTACAGGAGCGAGCCGGCAAACTCCATGTCAAGCGCGTCAAAAAAATAACGCATGGTGAGCAGCATGCAATCGAATATCTTCTGCCCCTTGGTCGCGCCGACACTTATCAGGTACGCTTTAGCCCTGGCGCCGCGTCCGGCCCCCAGCGGCCTGCTGAGCAAATACTTGCTTGACCAGAAGCACTGGCTGCGGTCAATCAGCGCTTTCGTCTGGGCATTCGGGCCGTAAAAAAAGACCGGTGCCGCAAGGCACAGGATGTCCGCCTCCTGCAGGCCGGCGTAAATCATCTCCATATCATCCTTCAGCACGCATGCCCCGGTTTCATTACAGCCGCCGCATTCAATGCAGGGGGAAAAATGATAATTCCTGAGCGCTATTTCAGTTACCTCTGCGCCGGCTTCGCGCGCTCCCCGGACAAATTCGGCAAGCAGCAGGTCAGTATTTCCCCCGGCCCGCGGGCTTCCGTAAACAGCGGTAATTTTCATGAGCTGCCCTTGTGTTTGAAAATTTTATGTATCAGGCTGGAACAACGGTATAATGAACTTAATATAACAAGGCCTGCTGTTTATCAACAGTATTAATATATAACACAGAAAACCATTTGTGCCAGTCCTGCAGCACAATTCTGCTCTGAAAATACCATTTTCATATTTTCAGGGTGATGCCTTGGCATCATGAAGACTGTGGCATTTTATATTTACATTTGTAGATATGGTAAATTTCTGCTACATTCTTTACATCAAACCACAAAACACTGAGGTATTTTCTGTTTTCACCACAAGTATTTTCTCAGCAAGCTGTGGTTAATTCTTTTAGGGGCTCTGTTTATGGATCAGGTAATCGTCAGATTCGCGCCGTCTCCTACCGGCTATCTGCACATTGGCGGCGCGCGTACCGCGCTCTACAACTGGCTTTTCGCGAAAAAATATAACGGCAAATTCATCCTGCGCATAGAAGACACTGACTTGGAGCGGTCAACCGATGAGTCCATCAGGGGAATACTTGACGGTCTTCAATGGCTCGGGCTGAACTGGGATGAGGGGCCGAATTTCCAGACCCAGCGCCTGCCGCAGCACAAGGAGGCGGCCCAAAAACTGCTTGCTTCCGGCCATGCCTACAAATGCTTCTGCACCAAAGAATATCTTGAGGCAAAAAGGTTGAAAGCCCAGCAGGAAAAATCAGATTACCGCTATGACGGCACCTGCAGGAACCTCTCTCCCGATGAAATACAGAAACACGAGCAGCAGGGTCTGTCTTCAGTGCTGCGCTTCAAGGTGCCGCAGACAGACGGCCTGGTGACGTTTGATGATATGGTCTACGGCCATATTGAAAAACGGTACGCGGACATTGAAGACTTTGTGATCCTGCGCTCCGACGGCCAGCCGCTCTATGTAATAAGTAATGCGGTGGATGACGCCACTGACCATATATCCCATGTTATCCGGGGGCAGGACGGCCTTGCCAACACCCCCAAGCAGATCCTCATCTATCAGGCGCTCGGCTATAAGCTGCCGCTGTTTGCCCACATGCCTCTGACCATGGACATTAAAAAAGCAAAGATCTCCAAGCGCAAGCACGGCGACGTGGTCACCGTGGCCTATTACAAGGACCATGGATTCCTGCCCTGGGCGCTCTGTAATTTTTTGGCGCTTCTTGGCTGGTCAACCTCGGATGACCGGGAGTTGTTCACCCGCGAGGAAATGATTGAGGTATTCACCCTGGATAATATTGTCCGCCACAACTCCATTTTCAATTACCGGCCTGAGGACCCGAATAACTGGACTGACCCGAAAGCGATTTCCATGAATGCCCGGCACATGAGCATGATGGCTTTCGATGAGCTGCTTCCCTACGTGCGCTCGGAGCTGCAGTCTTCAGGGCTCTGGGATGATGCCTATGCTGATGAGAAGAAGCAGTGGTTTGCGGATACGGTGAACCTCATCCGCACCCGCCTCCACACGCTTAAAGACTTTTCTACCGTTGGCAGGCCTTATTTCTCTGATGACTTTACGCTTGAAGATGCGGCCGTCGCCAAGAACCTGAAGAAGGATGAACGGGTGAAGCAATTATTGATAGATACCGCAGAACAATTCGATAAACTATCATTATTTAATATTGAGAACGCAGAAAATGTTATCCGTGAACTTTCAGAAAGCAAAGGCGTAAAACCCGGCCTGATCATAAACGCAGTACGCACCGCGGTTACCGGCCAGTCCGCCGGCCCTGGTCTATTTGAGCTGCTGGTGGCCATAGGCAAAGAGCGCGTGGTGAGGCGCATGTCAAAAACTGCAGACATACTCTAACGATGTTAGTTACCGGCGGATCGTCATCTTCCTGAGATGGAGCGAAAATACAGCACGCTGGAAATATGGCCGTCTTGTCAGCGGTTCAGCCATTTCCAGAGCTCTGTCAGCCCGGACTGCAGGCTGTATTCCGGCTTATAGCCGAGGGCGGCGGCGGCCAGAGAAATGTCAGCGGATGAATGGCGTATATCGCCGGCCCGCGTTTCCCGCTGTGCGGGGGTAATGTTTTTTTTACTCAGCCGGCCGATGACGGCGAGCAGGTCCAGCAGGGTTGCTGTTTTACCGCTGGCAATATTGAATACTTCACCGCCTCCCGCCCGCCCTGAGTGCATTACCAGCATGTTCGCCTGCACGACATCCTTCACAAAGACGAAATCGCGGGATTGCAGGCCGTCACCGAAAACGGTCGGGGGGCGGTTGTTTATCACATCATCGGTAAAGCGTGAAATCACCCCGGAATAAAATGACCGGGGATCCTGCCGTGGCCCGAACACGTTGAAATAGCGCAGCGAAGCGGTTTCCAGGCCGTGCAGCTGAGCGAATACGCGCAGGTAATGCTCCCCGGTGATTTTGCTCACCGCGTACGGCGATTCGGGCAGCGGCTTCATGCCTTCTGTCTTGGGCAGCACAGGATCATTGCCGTATACTGCAGCGGAGCTTGCCAGCACCACGCGCTGCACGCCATTTTTTTTCGCGGCCAGCAGGACATTAAGCGTGCCAGTGACGTTGATGTCATTGGCTTCAGCCGGCTCCTCCACCGAGTCAAAGACCGAAACCAGTGCTGCCTCGTGAAAGATGTGCGTGACGCCGCGGCACGCACGGTCGAGCGCATCAGGGTCGCGTATGTCACCCGCGACAAACTCCAGTGACTGGCCAAGGTGCTCTATGTTGCCCCGGTATCCGGATGAAAGATTGTCAAATGCCCGGACCGCGTGGCCCTGGCTGACAAGTTCCTCACAAATATGCGAGCCGATAAACCCGGCGCCGCCGGTGACAAGATACAGTGGCTTCAAAATATATCCCTTTAGTCTCTAAAAATTGAAATTCCCTAAAAAATAAAAAACTAATAATCTGGAACTCAAGAAATCAGGCTTCTCTGTTTTGACCCTCGTGAGTTCCTGAGTTCCATATAAAATTTATTTTATTTCTCATTCAGTTGTATTATCTAATTTTGGTTCCTGCTTGTCCGGGTTAGTTTTTGTCGATTTGGCCAGATAATAGAATGCGGGTGTTTGTGTGTCAATAAAAATGTCCCGCCTCCTATTGTACCGCTTATACAGCCGCGCACAGCCTGCAGCGCTTTACATTCCCGCGTTTACGATGTATAAAATATTCTATTACATATTTTCCATTAGGCGGACACCATGGCGCACCCTGTCAATGATTCGGTATTCATAAGAACCTTCGGCTGCCAGATGAATGAATATGATTCCTGCCGCATGCTCAAGCTGCTGGAGTCTTCGGGATACAGCGCTGCATCATCTTATGAAGATGCGTCAATAATCCTTCTCAATACCTGCAGCGTGCGGGAGAAGGCTGAGGTCAAGGTTTACAGCGAGCTCGGTCGGCTTAAATATCTGAAAAGAAAAAAACCTGAGCTTATCATAGGCATTGCCGGCTGCATTGCCCAGCAGGAGGGGAAAAAACTGTTAGGCAAGTACCCACAGCTTGACCTGGTGCTGGGCACCCACGCGCTGCCGAAAGTCCCTGCCCTGCTCTCGCAGCTACGCGGCCGCCGGCAGAAAATTGTCTGCACGGACATGAACGGCCCCGAGATTTATCCTTCCGGTCCCTATCTGCCTGACAGGGGGCAGATAACGGCATTTGTTTCGATAATGCAGGGCTGCGAGAACTTCTGCTCCTACTGCATTGTGCCGTTTGTGCGCGGTCCGGAGCGCAGCCGTGAGCCCGCTGACATAGTAGATGAAGTGGCCCGCCTGGCAGAAAACGGAGTAAGGGAAGTAACACTTCTTGGCCAGAACGTGAATTCCTACGGCAGGACGCTCGCACCGGCCAGAACATTTTCTGAAATACTGGCGGCAATTAATGCCATACCGAATCTTGAGCGCATCCGCTTCACCACCTCGCACCCGAAAGACCTTTCCCCTGAACTTATTGAGGCCTTCGGGGACCTTGATAAGCTCTGCGAGCACATTCACCTGCCGCTGCAGTCAGGCTCGGACCGGGTGCTCAAAAAGATGAACCGCGGGTATACGGCGGGTGACTATCTGATAAAAATAGCAGCGCTCCGTGCGGCAGTGCCGGACATCAGCATCACCTCCGACATGATCGTCGGGTTTCCCGGCGAGACCGAGGACGATTTCCAGGCAACGCTTGACGCAGTTAAAGAAGTTGGGTTTGACGATCTCTTCTTTTTCCGCTATTCTGACAGGCCGGGAACAAGAGCGTCGGGATTTCAGGACAAGGTGCCCTATAACATCATGATTGAGCGCCTGACGACGCTCAAAAACATGCAGACTGAAATCAGCACAGCCCGGAACCGCCGGTTTCTCGGCATGACCCTGCCGGTGCTTCTGGAAGAGAGCAGCAGGCGCAGCCCTGAGCATCTGGCGGGTAGAACCAGGACCAATAAAGTGGTGAACTGCAAAGCTCCTGCAGCGGCTGCGGGCACCACAGTTCAAGTTAAAATTGAGCGCACGCACATTCATTCACTCAGCGGGAAATTATTATAGATGACTGCTGTCAGCTGCTAAAAACTACATAAAGAGAGGTATCCATGATAGATTTGCACACCCATTCACTGTTAAGCGACGGGCAGTTGCTGCCCTCGGAGCTGATCAGGCGCGCGGCCGCGATCGGCTATGAGGCCATAGCCATTACCGATCACGTTGATATATCAAATTATGATTTCGTGATACCGCGGATTGTCAAAGCCTGCCGGCAGGCGGCAACAGAGCTCAACCATATAACGGTCATCCCCGGCGCGGAGCTGACCCACATCACTCCTGATGACATTCCCTTTTTAGTGAAAGAAGCCCGCGGCCTGGGCGCCCGTATCATTGTTGTCCATGGCGAAACCATAGTCGAGCCGGTACGGCCGGGGACCAACCGGAAAGCACTTGAATCAGACATTGATATCCTGGCCCATCCCGGCCTGATTACAGACGACGAAGCCCGCCTGGCGCAGGAGCGCGGCATTGCCCTTGAAGTGACATCCCGCAAGGGCCACAGCCTCACCAATGGCCATGTGGTAAAACGAGCGCTGCAGTGCGGGGCTCGGTTAATCCTGAACACCGATGCCCATGCTCCCGAGGACTTGCTCACTTTTGAGCGGGCGCAGAATATTGCCATGGGCGCGGGCCTGTCTCAGGATGATTTCAGTGCGATGCTGCAAAACAGCAAACATATCGTGAAAAATGCGGGCTGATTGCGTGCCCTTAAACGCCTGTACAGCCTTTTTTCATGGCTTGCCGACATTGGCTTACGCTTAAAAATAATAATAATATTTTAAGAAGTTTCATGTTTTTACTTGACATTTAAGCGCTAAAATACTATTAAATTTGTTTAAATTTTTAAATTCCAAGGAGTTACATGAAGACCTACAGCGCGAAAAAGGAAGATTTAAAACAGGAATGGTATCTGGTAGACGCACAGGACAGGATTCTGGGACGTCTTGCAACACAAATTGCAAACATCCTCCGCGGCAAGAACAAGCCGGTGTTTACCCCCTATGCTGATGCCGGTGATTTTGTCATTGTCACCAACGCGGAAAAGATACGACTGACCGGCAAAAAGCTGGAAAACAAATGCTACTACCGCCACACCGGATATCCCGGCGGACTCAAGACCAGGACCGCACAGGAAATACTGACGAAAAAACCGGAACAGCTCATAGAGCTTGCGGTCAAAGGCATGCTGCCCAAGAACCGCCTGGGCAGAAAACTTATAAAGAAGCTGAAAATATATGCCGGCACTGCACATCCCCACGAGGCACAGCAGCCAAAAAATCTTGAATTGAGAGAGGGTTAATAGCGTATGTACGAACAGAAATATTTCGCCACCGGTAAACGGAAAACTTCTATAGCCAGGGTCTGGATGGAGCCTGGGGACGGGAATTTTACCGTAAACGAAAAAAAACTGGATGACTACTTCGGTGGTCTGAGCTGCCAGATAGCATCCATCATGCAGCCGCTTGAACTTACCGAGTGCCTGGGCAAGTATAACATCTGCGCCAATGTCATCGGCGGCGGAATGACCGGGCAGGCGGACGCCATCAAACACGGCATCGCCAAAGTCCTGCTTATACTGAACCCTGAGTTCCGGGCATTACTGAAAAAGGCTTCAATGCTCACTCGTGACCCGCGCAAAAAAGAGCGCAAGAAATACGGGCAGAAGGGCGCGCGCAAGAGATTCCAGTTCTCCAAGAGATAATTTTTTAATTCTTTACAACATATGCGATCAAGGGCCTTCACCGCTTTTCGTGGTGAGGGCCTTTTTTTATAATGTTTCTTGCTCCTGCTGACGCAAGAAAGGAAACCAGGTAATGCGACACGCGGTCATAAAAAAGCAGCAAAACAGCAAAATGTGCCTTGTTTGCGGTCTGAAGAACCCTTACGGTTTAAAGGCGTCATTTTACGAAATGAACAATCAGGAGCTGGTGGCATTGATCCGCCCGCGTGATGAGCACCAGAGCTATCCCGGCCGGCTGCACGGCGGGTTGACAACCGCGCTGCTGGACGAGACCATCGGCCGCGCCATCATGATGCACTACCCTGAGGTATTATGGGGCGTGACGGTTGATTTCCAGACAAGGTTCAGGAAACCAGTGCCGCTTGACATTGAGCTTCGTGTTGTCGGCAGGATAACCAGCGAGAACAGCAGGTTTTTTGAAGGAAGCGGCGAGATACTGCTCCCGGATGGTGAAATCGCCGCCTCCGGCTATGGCAAGTACATCAAACTCCCCCTGGAAAAGATCTCCGACTTTGATCACGAAGAGCAGGAGTGGCGCATTGTGCCGTCAGCGGCTGATCCAACTGAAATAGATTACTAACTGGCGGGGCTTAGATTAAATCTGACAATGGCAATGACTTCTTCATGAAATGTTGAATTGTTTAAGCAATGAGAATTGTTTTGCTTATAAACAGTAAGGATCAGCAACATTCGATTCCTCCTGCGCATATATATCTGACTCAAATATGAACCTGCGCCTCTGTTTACACGTTCGGGAACCCCATCCGAGCTGCAGGTTTTATGATCTGCAGTACCTTCTCCGGCTTGAAGCTGGCCATCTTCTGCGCAAGCTGCGGGCGCTCCTGTTTTATGCGCTCAAGGTGAGGCTGAAGACCCGCCATGATGCCGCTGTAGAGCTTGAACGGATTCATCGTCCAGCGGAGCTTCTGGTTAACAATATTGTGCAGGTAGTTATACTCATCTTCAGTAAACATCCGGTTAAAAAGCGGGTAGCAGAGGAAATCGCGGTAATCGTGGGTTGCAAGCCAGTTCTGCTTCCACCAGTTGATGTAGTTCATGACGCCATCCCTGTTGGGCATTCCCCGATGAAGCGCCTCAGATACGGCATGTGCGGCCTTATGGCCTGAAAGCAGAGCGCCCGAGTTTTCGGCTTCGGAAAACCAGCAGCTGTCGCCGACAAAAACAACATTGTCCTTAAAGGGCTCTCGCGCCGGGCTCCAGTTGTTGACGACACATGCGCGGGTGTGGGTTATCTCAATCCGCGGGAACCAGCTTTTAAAGTTGCTTCGTTTTGTGAGAAACTCAAACTGCGCGTCACCGCTCACAAAAAACCAGTACTCGTCATCACGGTACACACTGGGCATAAAGCAGAACGGAACAGGCCCCAGACCGCCCGCATCATAGCTTATGCCCAGGAATATTGCCTCGGAGCGTTCTAACTCGACACCCGTGACATAATGGCTGATGGATTTTCTGGTGTTAATAAAAAGCCGCTCTTTGTTCAGGCCTGTTATCTTTGCAAGCCGTGAATTGATACCATCCGCTGCAATACAGAAGGTGCCGACTAACCGCTCGCCTTCGCTTGTCATGATTTCCACCCCGGCAGCAGTCTTTCGCACATTTATGACATTGCGCTCAAGATAATAGCTAACTCCGGCCTTCCGCCCTTCCTCATATAAACCGTTCAGCAGCGCCCCTTTGTCAAAAACAACCGCTGGAGTACCGTTGCCGGAAGCATTCAGCTCGTAATCTCCTATCTCTATGCGATCAGTGGCATTGGGAGAAATGAAGTGGCAGGCATAAAACTCGCGGTAGTTGCCGCTGTAATTGACGGTAAAGTTGTTGACCGGGAATATCCATTTCTTCTTTTCCTTTGAAAAATACATGTGTTCCTCGTAGAACGAGTCCATGTTCATGAGAAACATCTGCGCGCATGAGCGCTGAATCTTGGCAGGATGCGTTTTGCGCTCAAGAAGCGCCACCTTCAAACCGTTTTCCGCTGCTGTCTTTGCTGCCTCAAGCCCGGACGTTCCACCGCCGACGACAATCACATCAAATTTATTTGCCATACAGAACCACTGAGTAATTGTTTATAGGAACCTGTTTTTAAAATGAAATAGTATAGGCTGTGCTATTGCGTGCCAATGAAAAATCCTTCATAAAATGTGGGCAAGGCTTGTTCAGACAGCAAGCAACATCATGTGGTGAGTATTAAAGGGAAACAACTGCAGATTCAAATCCAAATGATTCCTGCGGCACAAAAGAAATATCTGTTACGTTCCCCGCACAATGTCTGTTGCCGAGGCCTCTGTCCAGTGTTTTTCAATCTTTTCCGCAATGGCAGGTTTCTCTTTCCTGATCTGTTCAATGTGGCTCATGATGGCGTGCTTCATGACTTCCGGAGCAGAATTTTCGCTCACATAACCTGCGTACTGTTCGTTATCAGTGAGGCTGAAGATATAGTCCAGTTCCGCGTCGCTCATCATGTGCAGGCCGAAGCCGCGTAGCGCTTTTTCAATTTCCCCCGGCCAGCAGTACTCAAATGACTCCCGCCAGAAATTCGAATAGTCGTCATAGCCGCTGCCGGTAGCAAGCACCTTGAGCGCGGCGTGCGCGGCGCGGTAGCCGTAAACCATGGCAGACTGGCAATAAGTCTCGATAAAAGATGCCGCATCTCCCACCACCACGATATTTCCCTCCACCGGGTTCAAAACGCAGGTGTAAAAATTCAGTACCGCGGAGGCTGAATGCACAATTTTGGCGTTGCGGAACCAGTGGGAGAAGTGTCCCTTGCGCATGAAGTGATCAACCGACAGTTTCGACGGGAACCCCAACGGCGCGCCGCACATGATATCAATGATGGGCTCGTCTCCGGGTTTAGCGGTGGGCAGGTGCTTGGGCATGAAGTAGAGCTGGCCCCTGCCCCATTTCGTGTGGCCCTGGCCCACAAACGTTATCCATGAATCCGGGTACGGGTTTTCCACCCCTTCAAGAAAATAGGAGGCTACGTGGAACGTGCCGAAATAGGTCCTCTTCTTTGCCAGCTCAAGGCACCGTGTGATCTGAGAATTAACGCCGTCAGCGGCAAAGGCGATCTTGCACCGTACTTCCTTAAGGGTCCGCGAGCGCGTGCCGCGAAGAATTACCTTGACCCCGCCGTCAACATTCTCAGCCCGTATGCCCGCGGTCTCGGTAAGGACATCCACCCCGTTCGCCACGGCATCTTCCATGAGCCCCTTCAGGAGCACGTCTTTGCTGTAAGGGTGGGCCACCCCCTCTTTCTCATTGACCATGGAGAGCTTTTTACCGCCGGGGGAGAGGCGGATGCTGCGTTTCATCTTGACCCACTGACCGGTGTAGCGCACCGTGAACCCGGTCTTTTCAAAACGGATGTTATTGTCAACGATGGTGGCCGTGTCTCCGTGGGTATTGGGCTCATTTATGAGCATCGTGCAGCACGAGCGGTTGATGGTCGGGATATCTTTTTTTATATCAACCAGCAGCACATCCTGCTTGGCGCTGGAAAGCTCCCTGGCAATCATCAGCCCGGCGGGGCCGGCGCCGATTATGACAAAATCGTAGGTACTCTTCATTTCACAAGGCTCCTGTCAATCAGGGAAAATCCCGGGTCTCACTTGGAAGGCAGTTTTACCTCTCCCGGTGCGCTTGCTCCTTCAGCAAACGGGTTGCTGGGGTAATTGAACACAATAATATCCGGGAACCGGCAGTCAACAAATATTGCGTCAACCCCGCACGCGGCCCGGCAGGTCCCGCATTCAATGCAGGACACCTGATCAATGTATGACCGGTCATCAATAAAGCGTATCGCCAGACGCGGGCAAAGATTAACGCACGCGCCGCATCCAACACATTTTTCTCGATTTACCCTCATCGCTGTCTTCCTGCTTTCTTATATGCCATTACTACGGCCGGCACTGTACGCACACGTCAAAAAAGTCTTCAGCCAGCTTCACCTTTTTCTTTATATACTCAAGCTGAAACGCCGGGGCGAACGCCTCGCCGCATTCGCGGCAGCGCTTCATTTCAAAATTCACTTTCCAGTTGTCGATGATTCTTGCCGGCCCCTTTACCACGCTTCCGTCAGGCTGTATAAACTGCTCCCCCTCCTCGATATCCCGCAGCGTGATGGCGCCGGTGGGACATATCGCATAGCAGGTGCCGCAGCCGATGCAGGCCTCGGAGCGCTCAAAATAGGGCGAAGCTGCCTTCCTGTCATAGCCGCGCTTGGCGAAATCAATGGCGCTCACGCCCACCAGCTCGCGGCAGGCACGTATGCACTGGCCGCAGGCAATGCAGAGCTCGTTTCTCGGCACAAAACGCGCAAGCTTCTCGACGCCAAGCCCTACTGCCAGGTCCTGCAGCACTTTCGCTTCAGGCGCTTCCGCAAGAAGCAGCGCCACAATAAAGCGGCGCAGCTTTATGATTCGCTCTGTTGCGGTCTTAACCCTGATCCCCTCTTCAACCGCATAGGCGCATGATGAAACAATCTGGCGGGTATCGCCACGCGTCACCTCAACCATGCACAGACGGCATCCTCCGTAGGGGGTCAGGGCGTCGTTATGGCACAAAGTCGGAATGCGGATGCCTGACTGTTGGGCCGCCTCAAGGATGGTCGTCCCTTTTTCCACCTGCACGTCTATTCCGTCAATCTTGCATGCTATCATCCCGTTCATCTCCTCCAACAGGGATATCTTTCAAATTATCATTTAACCACTGCTTCAGCAGGACAGATCTCAAAGCAGGCACCGCACTTCACGCATTTGTTAGTCTCGATCCTGTGCGGCTGTTTCTTTTCGCCCGTTATTGCGCTGCTCGGGCATACCTTCACGCACGCGCCGCAGCCGGTGCATTGTTTCTTATCAATTGAATAGGTGATGAGCGCCCTGCACACGCCGGCCGGGCATTTTTTGTCCCTGATGTGCGCGATATACTCATTCCTGAAATATTTAATCGTGGAGAGCACGGGATTGGGAGCGGTTTTACCCAAGCCGCACAGGGCCGACTCCCTGATATCTTCAGCCATGCTTTCCAGAAGCGCCAGATCCTCTTTCGTGCCCCTGCCCTCGGTGATGTCTTCCAGAATGTCCTTCATTCTTTTAACGCCCACGCGGCACGGCGTGCACTTGCCGCAGGATTCATCCGCGAGAAATGATAGGAAATATTTTGCCACGTCAACCATGCAGGTGCGGTCATCCATCACAATGAGACCGCCGGAGCCCATGATGGACCCTGCCTCAGCCAGCGCTTCGTAGTCAACCGGGAGGTTGATCATTTCTTTCGGAATGCAGCCCCCTGATGGCCCGCCGGTCTGCACTGCCTTGAAAGCCCTGCCATTGGGGATGCCGCCGCCCATGTCATAAATTATCTGTTTCAGCTTCGTGCCCATGGGCACTTCCACGAGGCCGATGCGGTTCACCTTGCCGACCAGGGAAAACACTTTGGTGCCCTTGCTTTTTTTAGTGCCGATGGATGAAAACCAGTCTGCGCCGCGCGCCATGATCGGGGCGACATTGGCCAGTGTTTCCACGTTGTTGATGACTGTGGGGTTCCCCCAGAGGCCGCTCTGTGCCGGAAACGGCGGACGCTGCCGCGGCTCTCCCCACTCGCCCTCAATTGATTTGATGAGGGCGGTTTCTTCACCGCACACAAAAGCGCCGGCTCCCTGGCTGATTGAAATGTTAAAAGAAAAGCCCGAGTTCAGTATCTTCTTACCCAGCAGGCCGTGGGCTGTTGCCTCGGCCAGGGCTTTTTTCACCCGCTCGATAGCAAGCGGATATTCCGCTCTGATATACATGAAACCTTTGCGCGCGCCGATCGCGTATCCGGCAATCATCATGCCTTCAATCACTGCGTGGGGGTCGCCCTCCAGGAGGCTTCGGTCCATGTACGCGCCGGGGTCGCCCTCGTCCGCGTTGCATATAATATATTTCTCTTTTCCGTCAGCATTGCTGCATATCTTCCATTTCAGGCCGGTCAGAAATCCCGCGCCGCCCCTGCCTCGAAGCCCTGAGCGCTCTACTTCTGCGACAACGTCCTGCGGTTTTTTCTTTGCGAGCACCTCCGCCAGGGTGAAATAACCGCCCTTGGCGATATATTCATTGATGTCCTCGGGATCGATGATGCCGCAGTTGCGAAGCGCTATTTTTTCCTGCCTCTTGTAAAAGGAGAGGTTCGCGTACTCGGGAACAGACAGCAGCTCTTTTTTTACCCGGCCTTTTTTATAGGAGCGCGCGGTATTTTCAAGCAGAAACCAGTCTGCATCCATCCTGCCAAGCGCGCCCTTCATGATGCTTCCCTGCCGAAGCTCTTGCAGAAGCTGAGCGGCCTTATCCCCGGTCATGCGGCTGTAGGTAACGCGGGGGCTTCCCGGGATCAGGACATCAACCAGGGGTTCTTCATGGCATATCCCGATGCAGCCGGTCTTTGTCACCACCGCGTTCAGCTTGTTCTTCTTCACCCCGGCCGCTATTTCTTTGTAAACAGTCCCGGCGCCGGTTGACAGTCCGCAGGTAGCCATGCCGACCATGATTTTAATCCTGTCAGGACTGAGCGTGGCCATTCCGCGAGTTTTAAGCTTTTGCAGATCCTTTATACCTGATAGCTTCATCTCTTCTCAGCTTTCCTGTATGGTGCAAGCATTTTAGGAACAGTGCTCTGGTGCACATTGCCATAGGTATCTTTATTAACCCGCACGACCGGGGCCATGCTGCAGCACCCCAGGCAGCGCACTTTCTCAAGCGTAAACGTCCGGTCAGGCGTGGTGCCCTCATTTGACGCGAGTTTGAGTTCCCTGCCCAGCTTGTTCATGATATTCTCTCCGTCCTTGACATGGCAGGCAGTGCCCAGGCACACGCTGACAATATTCCTGCCCCGCGGCTCCAAACTGAAGGAGCGGTAAAAGGTGGCAATGCAGTAGATTTTGCTCAGGGGAACACCGGCGGCAGTGCTGAAATAGGTTATGGCGTCTTTGGAGAGATACCCGCACGCCTCCTGAATGTCCTGCAGGGTCGCGATAAGCGAGGTTCTTCCGCCCTGGTATTTTTTTATGCACCCGTCGATGGTTGAGCGATTGAATGATTCCATAGCCTTCCTTTATGCCTGTGCCTTTTGCAGCAGCTCGTCATATCCCTCATTGACCGCTTCCTGGACCACGGGAATGAACTCCGGGGGAAAGGGGAAGAAGCGTTTCTGCATTTTCAGAAAATCCTGCACCGGCTTGCGATTCAATACCTTCTGGGTAATTTTTATTTTATTGTTCTCAATTTCAAAGAGGGGGAAATACCCGGTCCGCACCGCCAGCAGGCCCGCCTTGATGGACAGTTTGGGATTAAACACCCACCCGGTCGGACACGGTGCGAGAACCAGGATAAAAGCGTTACCGTCAGAAGCCAGGCCCTTCTTCACTTTTTCTATCAGGTCAAAGGGATAGCTCGGGCATGCGGTGGCAATATAGGAGAAGCTGCCTTCAGCGACTGCCGCGGGAATGTTTTTCTCTTTGATTATGCGCTTTATTTCAGCGGGCGGCACGGGGTGCGCTATTTCAGCGAGTTTGAATTCCGGGGGATTTGCCGCGCTTATGAGCCGGTCTATGTGCGGCTCGTTATCAAAGCAGAGGTAGAGCGTATTCTCATCACGGGTAAACATCCGCGCTGCCACCAGCTGACCGGATAAAAAGAGCCGCCGGTCAATGCCGACTATTGCCTTGCGGCAGGATGCGCCTGCCATGGCGCTTGCGCGTACCAGTTCCGCCTGCATGTTCTCCAGCATCGGGTCAAAGGTGAGTTCATCGCAGGCGTAGCTTTGCGCGGTAATGGAAGCCTGGGGCGGCATCTGGTCGGGCAGTACTGCTCCCGCCGCCTTTGCAACGATGCGCGCTGCGAGGGCTTTGCCGCAGCCCTGGCAGGACCTTCGCCCGGAAATGTAATTTTCCTCCGCGGGCAGGAGCTTCGGGACATACACAGGGAACTGGTTCATACACTAACCTTTACGCTGCTTTTTATCGGGTTTGCCAGGGAAGGCGTTTAAATACTTCCTGCATGGTGATGCATCCGGTCCAGCACTGGGCGCTGCACAGGGCGCAGCCCTTGCAGTATTTGAGGTCCGCTTCGTAGTATCCCTCTTCATTCTGATATATGGCCCCGTCAGGACAGGATAGATAGCAGACCCCGCATTTTATGCACTTCTCAGTGTCCCACATGGGCGCCTCAAAGCGCCAGTCCTCGTTGGAGAGGAAATCTTCCACGATGGGGATTTGCTGGTTAAGGCGGGGCTCGAAGCTTTTATCATGTTTGATTTTTTTCATACTGTTCCGCGTCTCAGTTGAAACCGGCAGATGCCGCCGTTTCCAATGAGTATTTATGATTAAGAATAGTTACAATTAAGAACTATTTTTTTAATAGTATAGCTCTCAAACAATGTCAAGATAAAACTTGAAAAGCAGATAACAGAAATCAGAAGTCAGATGACAGACACTCAGAAGAAAGCTGACAGATCACCTTTGTGCCTATGTGCCTGTTGCCTATGTGTTTGTTGCCTTAATCCCCAATCCCGATTCCGCTATTCACTATTCACTGTTCACTAATCCTGAGCCCCCAACCCCTAACCCCTAAAATACCACCGACGGCGGCAGCATATGCAGCATAAAGCTGTCATGGGGAACGCCGAGCATCACCCCGCCCTTGAAAAAACGGTTGTCCATGAAGGTATAGCGCACCCACTCGCGGCGCTGCTCCTGCATCCTGGCAGTGTCAGCCGCAGTTGGTTTCGTGTCTTTTCTTTTTTCCACCAGCTGAAAATAGGCCGCGTATATTTCCAGCGCCGCGTCCCTGAAGCATGTCTCGTTCTCCTCTTCCGGGCCGAAGGCAATGCCCACGCCATAGCCCACGCCCGAGCCGGGCTCCTTCAGCTCAAACATCTTCAGATAGCCCTGCTGCAGGTCCTGGTAAACCCTGCCGTGCTTCTTCGCCACTGCTTCCATCTTCTGACTCACAAACGCGCGGTCTTCATCATAGGCAATGGTCGGGTAGATGTCAAAAAACCCGGGGCAGTGCTCCAGCCCCTGCTCTGACACATGCTCAAACACCCCCATGAAAATCGGCACGTGAGGATTGCGGGGGAAGGTCTGGATGCCTACCCACTGGATGGTGCTCTGGTAGTCCCTGCCGGGTATGGTCACGGTGGCGCGGATATTTGAAACGCAGGCCTTTTCAAAGAAATCCCCCCGGCTTGAATTGACTTCAACCGACCCGGCCCCGTTCAGAAAGTCCCACTGCTGTTTCTCAAACCCGCCGGTGTTGTATTCGGCTATGGTATTGAGATATTTCTGTTTAAGCGCGGCGAGAAATGTATCAGTAAGCATCGTGCCCTCCTTCTTTTTCAGTGTTAATACCACAGCCCGGGAATAAGTTCAAGAGAATACATTCCTTGGCCTTCTACTTTTTCTTGACATTATTATACGCTATACTATATCATCACTTCACGCAACCAGCCACTACAACAGGCCCTCTATTTTTATTTGCGGAACAGCTGCTGAACTCAGGCCAAGATTGCGGCACAATGCAGGCAATGGGCGGGAGAGGATTAATTCCCCCCTTTTTATGAATGCATTTATTTTTAATAAGGAGGCTGTCATGCAACGTGGTAATTCAAGAAACAGAGGCTGCAAACGAACACTTCTTCTTCTCATCCTCGCCGTACCAATACTGCTCCTTCCTGCATCCTGCATAAAACAGCAAACCATCGGTGTTATCTTTGCCGTCCACGGCGGAATGGACCACTACAGCCCCCAGTATCTCTGGGATTCTTCAGTTCAGATGTTCTCCTATGACCCGAACCACCCGGTTTACAAAATAGTCATTTGGAACCAGGAAAGCTGGAACATGGTCCTCCAGTCGGCAAATGCGCCGAAAGAGATACAGAAATACGCCTTTGAGTATGAGCGGATTGGCGGCACCGACCCGTTTGCCGGAATTACCGCCCAGCAGTTTGAAACCCTCAAATCAGAGCTCGCAGCCCAGGGCAAATCCAAGGGGTTTAACTTTGTGTTTGACTATGTGCAGTGGATGTCGGGGGATGATATCCCCCATTATGCCTATCCGCGGTTTCTCTATAACGGCCCTGCCGGCGCTGTTTCGAAATGCACCTACTGCGGTGATCAGGAGGCTGACGGACCCTGGCCCGGCTGCGACCCGGAGCGCTACAATGTTGACGGGCCAATCGACCGGCTGCTGAAAGAAAAAGTTTCCCGTATTATTGTGGTTGACCTTTCCGTAGGCGGCGTGCGCTTCTCCAAGACCTATGACTCTGTCCAGATGATAAAGAAAGCCTTGAAATACAGCGGCAATGAATCAATCCCGGTCACCTGGGTCAATGATTACACCAGCCTCATGGAACGCTCCTATCCGACTGAACCTGCCGGGTGGACCGCTACCCTTGGTGCGCCGACAAAAGATGCCAGTGTGCCCCTGGCCGGAGGACCGAACCCTGTGGCAGAGGACCCGGAGCTTGCCCTGCTGCATGTCGAGGGTATCGAGGCAGCTATGTCAGACAAGGTATCAGATGCCGAGACCGGGGTCATTATTCTGAACCATGCTATAAACGACAACAAGGAATATTTTGATCCAAAGATCGATGATACGGTGACCATAAACAAAAATATCAAGACCCATCTTATCTCCCGTCACCCCGACATGGACCCGGCAAACATCGTCGGCGCCTACATGGGTGTTTACGAGGCTGACCCTGACTGCAACGGCTCAAGGGGTCGCACGCGCGCCATGCGCGGAGAGAACCTCGGCTATGCCTGGCTCTATGAGAGCGCGAAACAGCTGCCCGGCGATGAGTGGGGCTACCGCTACTGGGACGCGCTTAAGTATCTTAAAAACCGCGGGGTGAAGCACATCGTGATCGGCTTTGCCCAGATCGTGGTGGATTCAGTTTTAAATCTCGTTGAAATTCAGAACCAGGTTGGAAAAGAGATCGGCACCAAAACCTGGCTGTATGCCGCGACCGGCGACATGGCCGCTTACCCAGGTATCGGGCACCCCTTTGCCGACTACTGGGGCATGTGGGTCAGGACCGACTGCGGCGGCACGCCATGCTGTTTCACGATGGGCGGCTGCGAGGACGGCGGCGTCTATCCGCCGGTTGCCCAGAATTGCCCGCGCGATGACCTTGACCCGTCCCTTGCCTATGATTTAAGCGAGTACGGCCATTTGGGTTATGAACCGGCTCTGGGCCCGCCGGACCCGAATAAGCCCGTGCAGCAGCAGTATACCGGCACCTGGGCGATGTGGCGGCCGCCCAATGCCGACCCACGCCTGAGCAAGATGCTGGCGAAACATGTTTTTCAAGCGGCAAATAACGAATTGAAGTGATCACAGATTGTCGTTTTTCAGACAGTTAAGGAGAATACTTCATGGAAATTTTAAACAGAAGAGATTTCGCTAAAAAAGCCCTCGGCGGCGGCGGTCTGCTGACGCTCCTTACCGCTTTCAATCTTCCGGGCGTCGCGTCCGCGTTCAGCGGCCCTGAAATTGTGGTGCCGACGAACAAGTTCCTGAACCGCCCGGACCTGGGGGACGCGCTCAAATCCCTGTACATGACCTATGACTCGACCACGCCCTACCCGCACAAGTTCAACGAGACCATCAGCAAGCACCAGCTGCGGGCGCTGGAGTTCTTCGTCTCAAAGAACCTGGACAAGGAATACGCCGAGCATTATGTCGCGACCATGAAGCCGGTGCTCTTAAAAATTAAAGAGGCGGTTGAAAAGGAGAAAAACCCCGAGAAGGCGCTGATCGCCCTGTTTGATGACAACCCCTGCGCATTCCAGCTGTTTGACCATATCAACGTCAAGCCTGGCGAGCGCAGCTTCCCCTGCCCTTACAAGGGAAAGCTCCAGGACTGTAAATACTGGCTCGGAACATTCAAGGCCATCGAGTGGAAGGATGTCTGCGACCGCTGGTGCATCCCCACCTGGAACGGCTTTGCCGAAACCCTGGGGATTAAAATCAAAGTCCAACCGAGCGATGTATGCAAAGTTAAACTGGCATAACCCCCTGCAGGAGGAGGAACATATATATGGAAACAAAAAACAGACCTGATTCTATTTTGTTGACCGCGCCGGCGGACAAAAATCAATCTTGCATGTCCCGCCGGGACTTTACAAAAAAAGCCGCGGGAATCAGCGCCGTATCGGTTTTTGCTCTCATGAGCCTGCCCGAACTGGCGGCTGCCTGGATGAATAACGAAATTATGAGCCGCGATGACATGGACGACGGCCTGAAGTGCATTATTAAAACCTACAGCACCACTGAACCCTATCCCCTGAAGTTCAATGAAGGTCTGGTGCGTCAGCACCTGCGCACCCTGGACTTTGCCGTGCGCAAGGGAGTGGATAAGGAGAATGCCGAGCACTTTGTGTCCGTGCTGGGACCGGTGATGGAGCGGCACATAAAGCCGGCAGTCGCAAAGCTCGGAAAGGGTATTTTCCTCTGGGGCATCTTTGAGCGGACCGGCTGCTCCTACCAGCTCTACGAGCATATCAATATCACGGAAGGAGAGCGCACGTTTGCCTGCCCCTACAAGCGGACGCTGGAATATCACAACAAGGAAGTCGGCACCTATAGCATCAAGTGGGAAGATATGTGCGGCAAGTGGTGCAGCCCCATCTGGAACGGTTTTGCAAAAGTTGCCGGAGTCGAGCTGAAGATCGAACCGGGGGAAACCTGCAAGGTATCGGTGGTCTGATTTATAAATTTATCGTTATGGTCTGAACAGCAGACCATAACGATCCGGCATAAAAACATAAACGCCCGGCTGTGAATTTCATCTCATGCGCCGGGCTTTTTTATTTAAACAAATCAACTGAATCAGCAACGTCCCGTGATTCTTTCCTCTTCAGCTTCCTTCGCCCGTTAAAGTCAGCTTTAATTAGTGGCCCCAATAAGTTCCTCAATAAGTTCCCAATAAGTTCCGACAATATGACTTTCTTAAACGGTATGAACCGGTAAAGGCCAATTTAAATCTAATAAAAGGCAAAATTGATCCGATTAATAAAACGCAATAAGAATGAGTTGCAATAGAGCTTTTTTCTATCAGTGCAGTCTTTCAAATTGAGAGTCTGCTCTATCAATTTGAGAGACATAAGCTAACACTGCACATATGTAATTCTCAAATATAACAGGTTGATTGAAAAAATATCTATCAGAAAATCTTGCCGGACGACAAGCCCATGTGATCTCTTACACGGAAGCACCGTTGACGATATGCTCGCGGCCACCGCCGCCCTTTTATCGGGCTAAGTCACCGGGATGAAACGGCATGGTTCATGCGCCCGAAATGCAAAAGCACAGTGATGCAGCAAAACCATTTATATCGAGGTAAACCATGAAAAATATCAATGTGATCAATTTCTTAATTAAAAGACTGCTTGCAAGATCGATGGGATGTGCTTTGATCGTTCTTGGCCTTTCGGCAGGTCAGGCCATGGCAGACTACACCCGTCCCGACAATGACAAGTACCCGCCAACGCCGGCAGACATGGTCATGGTCGATACCCTGTCAAAAACGCTTGTGATACGAATGCTTAACCTGACCCCTTACAACATTACGCAGGATCCAGATTATGTGCCTGCTGACAACCTGAACAGTAATCGCAAGAGTCCCCAAAGCATGATGTACGCACCGGTCGGCTGGCCCAAAACGTTGCCCGCGTTAAAAGGAACTTGGAAAATGGATAGTAACGGACTGGAGATGTTCATCCCCGACCCGGCGAGCAACAGCTCAGTGCACCCGCTGAGCTTCGTCGTTACCTGGGATGATCAAGGCGGCTACGTCGAGAACAGCACCATCGGCTGGACGATCGAGGACGTCGATAATATCGGTCATACAAAAACGCAGGATGTGCCGCTTCGTTTTTGGTTCACGAGAACCAAGCCAGCGACTGGCCTTAAGTCCGGGTTGTTCGAAATTATAGCTGATGTGATCTTCGAGGCTATCCATCTCTGTATCGCAGTAGTTGAGCCGGGAAATTGGCTGGCATGGGTGGAAACCTTTGTCGGGGCAGGAGAACTGGCGAAAGGATCCGTTGAGTTCAGTGAAGAAAACAGCAAGGACACGGGTGGTTTAAAAATGTATTTCGCCGCCTATGTCGTGCCGGATAATTGCCCTGATGGATCGACCTGCACACCGGGTGTCGTTACCACTGACGGGTCTGACGGCAGCACCGACGCAGTGGATGTCCAATGGGCCGATGCAATCGGAGGCAATAATTATTTCGCAGCCAACCTGGTGGTCACAACGCTTCTTCTGCGCGGGGAGGATGATCCGACTGCTGGCGGTATCTATGGTAATCAAGGCGGAAGGGTTCCGATCGTGTCGGTGGCCATAATGACGTCGGAGGATTATACGTACTCTAAATTGGCTTGCGCTTCCTCGCCACTGACACGTTTTGTGTCAGGCCCTGAGTTAAAAAAGCTGCTCTCGACTCCGGATAAGCTGAGCAGATATAGCCAGTTCATCAGTCTATACCGCTCCCTTAACCGTTTGCAGAAGTGGACTTTGAAGAGGATATTGCGAAATGATAACAGGCCCACCCTTTTTCAGGAGGTTCTGATCAAAAGGATAGCTGACGCCATGGCAAAGGGGCGGACGAAACTCTGCCCTGAATTGGGCAAGTCGCCAAAGGAAAAATCAGAGTTTCGCAAGGCGCATGAACGAAAGGAGAAAGAGCTGGCGAGTTTCAATGCTGAAGATCGTGAACCGTCCAAAGGAGGGTCAAATTATGTTAACTAGAATGAAATTGAGCAGTTTTGTGATCGTCACTGCATTAGTTGCGATGCTTGCCTGGGGTGAGCAGCCGGCGTTTTCCGATGAGCAAGGCACCGGTATCTGGGTGTATGATGATCCCATGAGCATCTCCCTTATCAACCTGACAAACTACCCGCTGACGTACCTGGATGTAGGCCCGGACCCGGTCATTTCATATGGCGGCACGGGCGGAGACGAGTACATGTTGAGCTATGGGGGTAGCTGGTCTGTGGCCCCGTTCCGTACGGGGGTGTGGAACTACGATAGCGGCGGGGGGATTCCACGGTCCTGGGACGGTGCAAGAACCCTCACTTTGACCGGTTGTGATGAGGGCACGTTCGATCTTGTTTTCAAGAAGCAGAAGGCTTATGGCCTGGCAGAGCACGGGTCTTGGGTCGGACTGAGCCCGCATGGGACGGGGCAGGGCTGGTCAACTGCGGCAGGCAGCTTTGCTTATGGTCGCTGGGTGACTCCGTTGAACGACGTGATGATGCACAACGTCATGACCCTTATCGGTCCCACGTGCATGATCGCGATATACAGCGGAGATAATACGAACATTGTTGTCGTCGTTCAGCAGCATTATGCGGAATCCGATGGCGTCATCATGGACGACACGGAGGCATACCAGGGAGCTAAACTGGATTTTGTGGACAACGGCGAGTACAGCGTACCACGATAGAGGAGGTAACTGGGGTCAGATCTACATTCTTGACAGTTTAGTTTGTCATAAGTGTAGACCTGACACCTTACCCTCTCCTTAAATATGACAGATGAAGATGTGATAATCATCTAAAGGTTACCATTTGTTAAAGATTCCTGTAAAGATGTAAGTTCATAACACACACAAAACTTTACAGGAGGAATAACGATGGAACATATCGCAGCAGTAGACTTACACTCAGACAATGGGTATTACGGCGTCATAGAGCCTGATGGCAAACGGGTATATCAGAAGAGATTGCCCAATGATTTATCTATCGTGCTACGGGAACTGGCGCCTTACCGGGAAACGATACGCTGTATTGTCATTGAGTCAACCTATAACTGGTACTGGCTGGGAGACGGCCTTATGGAGCAGGGCTATCGGGTAAAGCTTGCCAATCCTGCAAAGTTTGAGAAGTATAATGATTTGAAGTACTCAGACGATAAGAGCGACACGTTTTTTCTCACCGAGATGGAGCGGCTGAACATACTGCCCACCGGACACCTATATCCCCGGGAAGAACGGGGCATACGGGATTTGCTGCGGCGACGGATGCTTTTGGTGCAGCAGAAGACCAGCCACATCCTGAGTTTTCAATCATTGATCAGCCGGCAGACCGGGGGCAGCATCAGCAGCAATGAGCTCCGGGGGCTTGAGACAGAGGATGTAGAGAAGCTGCTTGCGGGCCAGGAACGTCATGTGGTGTTTGCGGGTCAGAACACCATAGCGGTCATAGGGTTTTTACAGGAACGGATACGGTTGTTGGAAAAGACGGTTCTTGCCAGCGCACGGCTGAGAAGTGAATACGAAAAACTTCAGAGCATACCGGGGATCGGGAAAATACTGGCGCTGGTGATCATGTATGAGACGGGAGCTATCGGACGGTTCAAAGCAGCGGGCAACTATGTATCCTACTGCCGGTGCGTGAAGAGCAAGCACCTGTCAAACGGGAAGAAGAAGGGATCGGGCAACCGCAAAAACGGCAACAAGTATTTAAGCTGGGCCTATGTTGAGGCGGCAAACTACTCGCGGCGGTTTTGTGAAGAGGCAAAGAGATACTATCAGCGCAAGCTTGCAAAGGGGAATTCTGCGATAGCCACCAAGGCGCTTGCGGCAAAACTGTCCAGAGCAGCATATTTCATCATGCGGGATCAGGTGGAGTTTGATGTAGCAAGGATGTTTGGATAACCAGAATGGCTGCGGCAGTGAACCAGCAACGGGGTTGGTGAAAAGCCTTCAAGATGTGATTGGCAATCTGCCGCATCCTTATAGAATGCCATAGTGTGAGCGGTATGCAGAACTGTTTCGTCCATGCCATGAGCTACCATGGGGTTGGCCTGAACGCAGAGCCATAAGGTTTGTGAACCCAAACGATTGGACATGGTCATGGTACCGAAGGTTTTCTGGGGTCTCTAACGACCACGGGCTGCAGTATGCCCCCACGGTGAGGGTAAAAAGCAGGTTTTGTGAAAAACCGGCTTTCATAGTTGCCCTATAACCGGAGATCTCCCCCCGGGGATATATCTGGGGTAGGGGTAAAACTGACTTTACGTGCGGGAATTATTGTATCTGCCTTGAACCAGATGGGTGACTGGAACTGAATGGTTATTTCGTTATCCACAGAATAAAAGAAATAACGGGAGAAGAAACGGTAAGCATGCGGTGGCGGATGGCACCCCTGAAAGTGAAAAATAATTATTTTTTGCTATAGGAGTAGTTTTTTCTCTTTACAGGGTACCTTTAATGGGTGACCCCCTATCCGGCCCCCTATCCCGATGGGCTGATTTCGGATTGCGGAATAAAATTTAGGTACTGGTGATTCGGGGTTCGGGGTTCGGGTTTCGTGAAATTAAGAATACCAAATCTCTGCGCTCTCCGCGGTCTCTGCGATGAAAAATTGGTCGTCAGTTTTCCTTACCCCGGCAGAAGCTCCTTCAGCTTGTCTTTGAACGCAGGCAGCACCTTTTTCCAGTCGCCGACAACACCAAAATCCGCCTGCTTGAAGATGAATGCGTCCTTGTCGATATTTATGGCGACGATGCTTTTGGACTGGGAGCAGCCGCTCAAATGCTGGATGGAGCCGGAAAGAGCCACGGCAATATACAGATCAGGGCTGACAATTTTCCCGGTAATCCCCACTTGCCGGTTGGGGGCCAGCCAGCCGTAATCACACGCCGGCCGTGAAGCGCCGACCGCGCCTTTCAACAAAGCCGCCAGCTCATGCAGCTGAGTAAATCCCTCAGCACTGCCAATGCCTCTGCCTCCGCTGACTATTACCTGAGCATCTTCAAGCCGCACCCCGCCCTCTTCTTCCTTCACCCTTTTCAAAAGTCGTGCCCGTATGGCTGAGGGGTCCAGGCCGGCATCAATGGTAATAACCTCTCCCGGTTTTGAGGAAGGCTCTGGAGGGGACATTACCTTGTCTCTCACTGAGGCAATCTGCGGGCAGGAGTTGCAGGTGAAGGTGGCAAGGGCATTTCCGCCGTAGACCGGTTTAATCCGCTGCAAAAGCTTTGTGTCAGGGTCAATGGCGAGGCCGACGCAATCAAGCGTTGCTGTTGTGTCCAGCCGGAAGGCCAGCATGGGAGCAAGATCACGGCCGACAGATGTCTGCCCCAAAAGGAGGATCCTGGGCATCACCTGTCTGACCACCTTTTCCATCACTGCCAGGTATGCGTCGGTCTGGTACTCTGCCAGAAGGGAATCATCAACAACATATACTTTGTCAGCGCCAAGAGCGGCAGCTTCCTGTGCCAGACTCCCCACATCTTTTCCGACCAGCACCGTGCACAACTGCTGCCCCAGCTCATCTGCAAGCTTTCTGCCGCAGCCCAGTACCTCTCTTGAGATCGAAGGCAGTTTACCGTCTATGATCTCACAATACGTCATAATGCCGCTATATTCAGCCATGTGATTTACCCTTTTTAAATTAGCTCATGCGTTTTTTTACTTGATCACAAACTGATATTCCGCCCCCTCACCCGCTGCGCCAACGCCACAGCGCGGCGAGCCTCAATTCTCTCCCTCGACGGGGAGAGGAGGCGTGTATTCTGAAATCGCGTTAAAATTTAAAATATTTTTGGATAGATTTATAAGAGCTGTGCTTCCCGTAATTTTATCGCCAGATTAGTTCCTGCCTCCTCCGGGGTTTCCCCTCCTATGATCTGGCACTCGGTTTTCCGGCGCGGGGGGTCAGCGAGGCTTACCAGGTTCATTCTCTGCAGCCCGGATACATCAACACCCAGCGCCTGCGCGCTTCGTACCGTGACCGGCATCTTCTGCGCTGCCTGAAGGTCCTTAAGTTTCGGATAGCGCAGCTCGCCAATCTCGCTGCTGGCGGTAACGACTGCCGGCAATGGAGCCTCAAAAACTTCAGATCCGTCTGACACAACCCGCTCAACCAACAGCTTACCGTCGCTGAGATCAACTTTGCAGGCAGCAGTTACGCAGGGGATTTTCAAAATCTCGGCAATGCCTGAGCCCACCTGGCCCGCATCCGTATCCGCCGCCTGCCTTCCGCAGAAAATAAGATCGAATTCGCCAATTTCCCGAATTGCGGTTGCCAGAAGGTGCGCTGTCGCATAGCTGTCAAGCTTTTCAAAGGCATTGTCTTCCAGCAGGATCAGCTCATCAGCGCCCGAGGCCAGGGATTTCCTCAGCACCGGCTTGGCCAGGTTCCGGCCCGCACTTATCACCGTAACCTTTGCGCCGTGCGCATCTTTTATCTTGAGCGCAGCTTCCAGCGCGTTCTCATCGTAGGGATTCATCACCGGCGGGGTGCCCTGCGGCACGATCACCCGCTTTGCTTCCACGTCAACTTTCGTGCCCGAGGAGGAAGCCTGCGGGTCAGGCACCTGCTTAATGCAGACGATTATTCTCATGTTCAACTCCATTGATGTATGGCTTCAGGAATCATGTCTTTTCTTCTTTTGCCGGCTCTGCTCCCCAGAAATAATTACCGCTTCCGACTTCGTTGGGATCCAGCAGTTCTTTGAGCTTACGCTGCCATTGGTATTCCGGTGATTTTGAAAGCTTCTTTGCCCGCACCTCGACATCGGCATGGGTGGCTCTTGCCAGCCCCAACAGCATCCCTCCGGGAGGCCGGCCCTGCACAGCTTTTAATTTGTCCCCTTCGTCAGAAACTTCCGCTGCCGCCTTTGCTGAGTCAGGATCATAGGGGTCATAGAAGACAAAGTCCTCCCATCCGGTGACGCCTCCACCGCCCTGGCCGCCTATTGGTCCCATTGCCTGATCACCGGCATCCGCGATTCTGCCGGCATATTTCTTCAACAGCGCCTTGCCTGCTTCGATTTCCCCGGATGCCCAGACATCCGGTGTTGCTACCGAGTTATATGTATCAACAAAGCCTCCGGTGGCGGTAAAGTTGAGATTCTTGAAGCAGAGCCTGATCATAAACAAAAGTACGTACTGCTGAATGCCCGGCTCATCCACAAATGCTATGTTCCATCCGCCTGTTTCACGCAGTATGCGATCCAATACTTTCTGCTGATACGCAAGGTCTCTCGGCGTCATGCCAACCAGGATAAACTGGAAGCATCGCCGCATCTCTTCAGTTAGCTTTTGTATCTCCGGCGTTTCCAGCAGTTCCTGCAGATCACAGAGCTGCCTGCTGGGATCGGTTACTATTTTCAGGAAAGCCGCCTGCAGCTCATCCCCCCACATAACAAACTGCCGGTGAGCGATATATCCGATTTCCGAGTCATAGATCCGGTAGATCGCATCAGCAAAGTCCTGCCAGCTGGAAAAGGCCGGGAACGCCGCACGAAAAAGGTTCTCCGGGAGCTGCGTTTTATAGGACGGCACCGTGCCTTCAACGGGCAATGTCTCCGGGCCGGGCCAATGAACGAGCCTGATGGCAATCTTGGTCACAACGCCCCAACCCCCGGATCCTCCCAGGGCGCCTCTGATTACCCCTTGAGTGCTCGGTCCTGGCCCTTCAGCACAGAACCAGCCCAGGCCAGACCCCAGAGAGCCTGTCCGGAGTATCTCCCCCGTAGGCATCACCCACTCGATTGACAGGATACTGTCCTGAGGAGAAGAAAAGTACATAACATCCGGTCCCCCTCCCTGAAAACAGCAGGCATTGGCAAGCACCGAGGTACCAGCGCCGGCACCACTGATATGATTGTTCAAGCCCTTCTTCATGGCTTCGGCTTGAAGCTGCGCGGCCACCACATAGGGCTCAACCACAGCAAACATATTTTGTTCGTCTATTTCCAGTATTCGATTCATCCTCCTCAAATCCAGGAGTATTTGCCCCGCGGACGGAGCTGCAGCCCATGGCCCCCAGCCCGTGCTGAATACATGAAACTTTAATTTGTACTGGTTACATGCTTTGACTATAGCCTGAACCTCCTCCGCGCTTCCCGGCACAAGCACAGCCTCAGGCCTGTCAAAGAACTTGCTTCCGCCGGTTACGTCTGGTACGAGCTCAGCCATCCATTGATAAGCATATGAATCCAACGTCGCCGGCTCCTCCGTGATATTGTCCAGCCCCACAATGTCTTGCAATGATTCATATACTTCTCTCAATAGTGCCATATTTATTTACCTCCTGTTAGATTGCTTTCCGCACAAGGTCCACAATGTCATACACTTTGATGCTTTCGCCTTTTTCATTAACAATGTCCGTGAAATTCCTCTCACAATGGGGGCACGCACTCACTATCGCCTCAGCTTCGGTGGCCTTTGCCTCTTCAATCCGCTCTCCGGCGGTCCATGAGGAAAATTCCGGATACCGTTCCCGCACCCCGGCACCGGCGCCGCAGCACCAGGCATATTCCCTGTTCCGTTCCATCTCAACCAGCTTGATGCCCGGAATGCTTTTGAGCACATTCCTCGGGGTGTCATAAACACCCAGGGCACCGTTATATCTCGGTTTTCGCGGCTCCCATACCAGGACCTGACCGCGAATTTTCTTCTGTTCGCCCTTCCACGGCACATGTGCTTCCCCTCGTCTTCCCAGATGGCAGGGGTCATGATAGGTGACGGTCAGGGGAACGGTTTTGGTAAATTTTATCTTTCCTTCGCTGATGAGCCGCTCAAGATATTGCGTGATATGAAGGACCTCAAACTTGAAGTCCATCTCTTCAGGATAGAGACGATTGAAAGCATGGTAACAATCGGAGCAGCCGGTAACCACCGTCTTCACACCTGCAGTAGTCCAGGCATCCCTGTTATTCTCGGCATACTTGATAAATTCCCCCCGGTAGCCCATATCACACAGCCGGCCGCCGCAGCAGTTCTCGTCACGCCCCATGATGCCGAAATCAACGCCGGCAAGCTTGAACAGATCCACCACGGCACGGGGCACTTTCCACAGGTCCTCATCGAAACTGAACCGGCAGCCGGCATGGAATACAACCTCAGCTTTTTCCCGGGTGAGGTTTTTCACATCCAGCCCCGCAGCCCATTTGTCGCGATCAGCCTTGGGCTTCATCATCATGTTGTCCTCTTTGCGGAGAGTATCGATGAGGGGAATATCCTGGAACGGGAAGCAGCCGTTGTCTATCATTTTAAATCGCAGTTGTCGCATCACCTCTACGGGTTCAAAATCATACCGGTTAACCTTGCAGGAAACGTCACAGCACCCGTCCATCATACATTTAAAAACGATATCCACCAGCCCTTCATCAAAGTAACTGCTTCTTTCTTCGAGAAGAGCCAGCGAGGCGCATAATCTCCCGCTTGCCGAATAACTTTGAAACTTATTATGCTCTATGCTGGGGCAGCCTTTTGCAAAGCGCCAGCTCTTCACTTGAGCAAATGGGATCCATTTGCAATATGAACATCTGCTGCATCTTGTCGCAATAGCCCTTAAGTCTTCCAGTGCCACTTTATTCCTCCTGCTGTGTATGTTTTCTGCCTAAAAGCAAAGCTTGCCTGGGTTCAATACATTATTGGGATCGAACAACCCTTTCAGCTCCCTTGACAGGTTCCTATGCTCGGCATTTCTGCCATATGCCATGTCTGCCCAAATCCCGTAGGGCCGGGAAAAGAACGCTCCCTGCCTTGACAGTTCTTCACTGGCCCTGGTGAAAAGGTCTTTCATCCTGGCTGCTTCGCTTTCATCGTTTAAATCGAACGGCAGATTAAATTCAATATGGCAGCTGGTGCCCAGGTGCGTCGGCTGGATATACACTCCTATATCCGATTTCGGGTACTTGAACGATTCCGCTACTGAGTACATCGTCGCGGTGAATTCCGGCGCCCTGTTAAGCGTGGTTAGAAAAAAAATATCCTGGCATCCGCCCTTGTTTCGAAGTTTCCAATACGGCTCCTTTGAGGGATTGAGCACTGCTTCCGCTACCTGCTCACCTGTTGCCCCGGGGACAGACGACTCCAGGCGAACGCCAAATTGCTGAGCGATATCGCGTATGTCATTCTCCAGAAATTCAACTCTTTCCTGCGCCAGCACGTCGCGCCCGGTCAGCCCCAGGACAAGAATCCACGAAGGAAGCTCTTTTCTTAACCCCGTGATCTGTTCAGCGTCTTCTCCCAGAATGGCTGCCAAAACGGGACCGCTAAGCAGCATTAATTCGTCATGAAATCTGATTCTTAAGAGCTTATAGGCAAAGCCGATGATGCTATCCAGCCCTTCAGCCGGCGCCAGAAAAAACTTTTGAATTTTCGGCAACACTTCACATCTCAGCGACGCCCAGGTGACAATACCCATGGTTCCCTGCGCTGCTCCCAGCAGCTTGTAGTAATTGAATTGCCCCGGGCCATATTGATAGAGTGCTGTTTCCTGTGTTTTCCGGCGTTTTTCCAGCAGTTCTTCTATTGGAACAAGTTTTGTGACCCCGCTGGTGGACGTGCTGACGCCGGCACCGGCAAGCTCACCGGTCCTGAAGATATCCCCGTTTCCCATGACCGTTTCAAGGCATCGCAGGGGCTCGCTCAGCGACCAGGCATACCGGGGGTTCATGATAGGCTCCCTTTCCAGGACGCTGCCCAGCACAGATTTAGAGGCCCGTGGCGAAAGCGGCATGGAAAGTCTCAAACCTTGCATAGCCAACTCCGGCTGAAGTTTGCTGAAGGTTACCCCGGGCTCAACTAAAACCACCCGATTTCGCCGGTCCATCATGATAATCCGATTCATTCTACTAAGGTCAACAATAACTGCCCCGTCTGAGGCGGGAACAGTGTCCCCGCGGAAGTGCGGCAGGCCTGAGCTTACGGACACCAGCGGCGTTTTCGTTTGGTTGGCCCACGTAACTATACCCTGCACTTCATCAGCATTCCTGGGCTTTACCACCATCAGGGGCTTTCTTGGCGGAGTGAAACTGTGGTCCTTTGAATAAACATCCAGTGTAATCGAATCATTGATTACATTCTCCGCGCCGGCTATCTTTATCAGCTCATTTTTTTTATCGGCCATCCATACCTCACTTTTCCCAATGAATTATTTATCTTGATCAAGGAGTTAAAGAGATTTTTTAATTCATCTGGTCATTCTTTTAAAAGAAGGTTTTCCCGTATTCGGAATCTTCTGTGGATCAAGTGCCTGGTTAATCTCTCTCATAAAACAAAAGATCTGCACTAATTAGAACATGTTCTAAATATAAATAGCACACTCTTTTTTTCCTTGTCAAGAATAAAAGAACATGTTCTAATAATTTTTCAAACGCAGGGCCGCCCCAGCAATCTGCAGCAGGAGGTGCGATGAACATGAAAGTCCGGGAAGCCAACAGAGAAGCGGTGAGAGAGAGCATAATAAAGATTTCCCGCAGGCTCTTTCTTGAACAGGGATATGAAAATACCACCGTCCGGCAGGTATTGAAAAAGGCCCGCCTGTCAACAGGAAGCATGTATCACTTTTTTAAAAACAAGGAGGAAATCCTCCTGTACAGCCTGAAGGATGCGCTTCTTGAAATCAGCAGCCTCACAGACAGCATCGCTGCAAAATACCATGAACCGATGCTGAGATATGCGCTGGGTGTTGCGCTGGGAATAAGCGAGATTTCAAAATACAGGCACTTGTTCAATTTTTACAACGCTATTTACAAATATGAGTCTGCCGAAAATTTCATGATCAGCCTCAAAGTTACCAGAATGAAAAACCTGCTGCAGGACATGAATCTTCACTTTACTGACAGTGAAATCCATTCCCGTGTTCTGGCAATCCATGGAGCAACAAGGGCCTTAATGCTGGCTAAATTAAACAAAAAGCTGTCCGCAAATCCTGATGACATGTACTCCCTGATCATCAGGATTTCGCTGTCTGAATTTAATATTCCTGCGGCGAAGATCAATAAAATCATCAGGCTCACCAGCAAAATAATTCAATCGAAAACTTTTTCAAAAAACCTTGCGGAAAAATTAAAGCCCTGATCATTTCATGCCAGGGTTTATTGCTTCATTTACGGTAATCACCTCATTAACTACGTCTTTACGTGATAAACCCGCCATGCCATGGTGAGCCTCAACAATAACAAAAGTATATCTTCGCCTGAGACCACCTGCACCAGAAGAACACGCAGGACATGGTGCGCATCGCAACTGAAATCAAAAAGGTGCCTGCCACCATGAGCTCCAACACCCTGGTGCTGGGCGGCAACGGTTTTCTGCCCAATATCATGGGTACGAATTACGACCTGGCGCAAAAGCTCAAGTCGCTTCTTCATTCGCAGAACATGATGTCCCCCGGCATCGCCTTTTTGCAATAGCAGCAGATACTGATTAATGACTTTCCCCCGGCAGGAGCCGGGGGTTTCTTAGATCACAACGTCAATTGGTCTATTTGCACATTGAGTTTAATTACCTCGATATCGGGATCGAGTCCAGGGATGTGCGAAAGTGTCTTGACTGCATATTCCTTGACACCCTTTACAAAGATTTTTCGCCGATATCTCGGTATCCAGACG